>MDTE01058751.1_pt1 | contig 10736 bp, 3 predicted proteins | sample 811231 | NCBI WGS metagenome assembly MDTE01 (sample SAMN05326651, study PRJNA326480) | marine metagenome | isolation source: seawater | place: Indian Ocean: Red Sea | collected 2010 | reverse complement strand
CCGCGGTCTCCAAGCCGATCGCGGCGAGGGCAGGCAAGTTCGTTTGTCTTTCGGCGCTAAAGCCAACGACGCTGCCCCAAAAAATTCGTAAACGGTTGAGTCGGTAGCTCGTGACGGCAATGTCGAGCGAGTCGTCTCGGTTGAAGTCGGCGATCTGTGTGCCGATCGAACGTCCCGCTGAGGGAAGCGTTACTCGTCGGTTACTGCTGAACCCGTTCGCTGATCCGTACCGGATGATGAGCTCGGCCGTGGCATCTGCGGAGGCGGCGTCGAACGTGCCGAGGACGAGATCAAGATGGCCGTCTCGATCAAGGTCGGCTGTGCTGCTCGTGCCGAGGTTCGCCTCGCGTACAACGGTACGCTCACCTTCGAAGTCGAATCCCGAGGCGCTTCCCCAAAAGATGTTGGCACCGCCGAACGGATCGTCGTGGTTGCCACCGTGCTGCGAATTGATCGCCAGCAAATCGACGAACCCGTCGGTGTTGAAGTCGGCGGCCGTACTCTCGTACCCACTTCGAAAGGGAATCTTCACGCTTTTATTTGGATCGAAGCCGTCCGGTTGCCCCCAGTAGACTTGCAAGGGGACGGCTTCGTTGAGGGTGCCTCCGAGACTGTTTGCGAAGACGATACGCGGCGGCAGGTTTTCTTCTTTGGGTGCGATCGCGACGCTGGTGGCTCCTTGGCTTGGGAAAACGTCGGGACCTGGAACGAGGTCGCGGCCGCCGGTCCCGTAGAGCACCACCGACCCAGCCTTGAACGTGGAATCGCCTTGGTGGACGGCGATCACGAGGTCGGAATGCCCGTCGGAGTCGACGTCGCCCACCGTTGTGGCCGACGGGGCGTGGACCTTAAGCGCGAGGCGCCGATCGCTCGCGAAGTTGCCGGGTCTGTTCGGATCACCCCAGAGCACGTGAACGATCCCCTCGTTTTCTGTTGTGCCCATGGCTTCCCCACCGCCAGCCCGTGCGAGCTTGAACCGAGTGAGGACGAGGTCGGTGGCGCCGTCGTCGTCGAGGTCGCCTGCGGCGATGTGTGAGGCCTGAAAGGCATTGAACGAACGAGTCGGCCGACCCGACATGCGTCCTTTGCGCGAAGGGACAATATGGATCGATCCAGAAGCGTCCGCTGTGCCGACGATTGTCTCGATTTTCCCGTCACCCGTTACGTCCGCCATGGTGAGGCAGGTGACTTCCTTGGCGTCCAGTGGCCAGTCGTCGTACGACGTGGCTCGCGGCTCCGCGTCTTTGTCCGCAGAAAAGATCCGCAGCGAGCCGGAAGAACGCAAGACGACGAGATTCGCGGTTCCGTCACCATCCCAGTCACCACTTTCGATCGCCTTTGCGTCAACGATGCCTACGTCCGAGCGCTCGGTCGCCTGGTAGCCACTATCGCTTCCCCAAAAGATTCGGACGATTTGTCCGTCGGGTTGCTCGGGCAGCCACGCGTTGCCATTGAGGACCACGATCTCCGGCCACCGATCGTTGTTGAGCTCGCACACGGCGATGTCGGATGCGCCATGCACCGGGAGGGACCCATTGGTTCGTCGTGGAAGCCAGCCTTCCTTATCGCCCCAGGCGATGGTGACGAATCGCCGTTCACTTTGTAGGCCACTATAGTTGGGACAAAAGACAGCCTCCGAATGGCCGTCGCCGTTGAGATCAGCCAACACGACGTGCAGACTGCCATCAATCGCCATTTCTTCGGAGCGGACACGGCGTTCGTTGTCGACGCTTCCAAACGTTGCAGGTACGAAGAACGTCGTGTCGTGCGTGCTGTTGAAGACCAGGTCGAGGTATCCGTCTTGGTTGAGGTCGAACCGGTGAATTGTCCTCACTCTTCCATCACGGCTGACGTAGAGGTTGTGCCCCGCCGCGTCGAACTGTCCGTCCGCGAAGTCGTCGAATGAGTCCTCGATCCACTCAATCGACTGAGACGCGGCGGGGTGGGTGAGAACGAGGATGAGAAAGAGCACAGTGGGTTTGTAGCACATAGAGGGCTCCCTGAACCTGACGGTTAGTTCAAGTTACCCGTGCCGTCCGAGTCCGAACATCAAAAAGCATGGCGTTCGATGAGGTCTGGGCTAACCTCTCGATCCGAGCGAGCACTCGAGCTTGTCATCTTGCGTGGCGTCTTCTCCCGGCTCTGGGAAAGGGCTTGCCGGCGATGGAGCACTTCCGAACAGGTAGTTGAGAAGGCCCAAAGCGTCGACCAGGTCGAGCTGTCCATCGTCGTTGATATCGGCCGCGTCGCGACATGGCAGCTGCAGGCCTGCGAACAGGTGCAACAGAATCGAGACGACGTCCGCAACCTCGACAAACTCGTTGAGGTTCACGTCACCACGGACGAAGATTTCGATCGGCGGTTCGACGACTACGATGATCTCGGCAGTGGCGATTTCAACTCCATCGGTGTCGAGCCCAATGAACGACAGCCGGTGGCTTCCCGCGCAGAGTTCGCCTGAGGCTACCCAATCAAACATGTTTGTGACACCGACGCGCGTCGACCACGTCGAAGTCTCGATCCCGTCAGCCACAACGATGATCGTACGAACGTCAATTGGTGCCAGCCCCTCGATGGTGACGATCGAGGACGGTGTCGCCATCGGTTCACCGTCGTTCGTTGTGATTTGAAGCTGAAGGGATTCGATTGTGCCGTCCTTGAGAACGCCCAGGATCAGGTCACGACGCTGGTCGATGAACCCCCCCGCACGACCGAGATCCGTCTGCTCGACCCCGGTCTCTTCAAGTTTATCCATGTACGGACTCAGAAACTCAGAGTTGAACTGGCGATTGACCATGTCCTGGAGAATCTGGTAGTACCGCCGTTTGATACTCGGTTCGTTGAGGAAGTGCGCGACTTCATTGAAGGAAGAGGGGATCCGCTGTTCGTTTTTAGGATTGAGCGCCGGCGGAAGGAACCCGCTGGGATTGCCGTAGGTGAGTTCCATGTCCCAAGCGAGAAGAATCCACTTCCCGTGTCTCGGCGGAAAATAGAGATAACAGTTCTTTCCACGCGTTCCTCCCCACTGATCCCAATCGTCAGTACTCAAACGAATCGACCAGATGCGCAGGAACTCCTCAATATCGATACGGCTCGATACGACGGATTCGTACCGAGCTTCTGGCACGCTTCCCGGAGTGAGCGTGAGTGCAAGCTCGATGAGGGGGCTCCATTCATCGAACGGATTGCCGCCGCGTGGGTTGAAGTAATAGCGATACTCCTCGGGGTCATTTCCGTCGGACGGTGAGCCGTAGGGAGGAAATAGGACGCGGCTGTCAGAGTGCTCTGTCCGCTCGCCGACGTCGTTGATTGTAAAACGGTCGTCCATTTCAAGGAGCAACCCCTCCTGGTCGTTGGGGAACCACTTTTCCAGAAAGGGGCGGCTCGGAGGATTCACGTGTTCTCGGATCGCGTCGATGCGGTTTGAAATGTTCCACTGTACGAGCCACTGGGTCGCGTAGGGGACGCGTGTCGTCGGGCTTTGATTGAAGCGTAACAGGTAGTGTGAGAGGCGTTCACGTCCATCGCGGCCATGGTCTTCGAGCCCGAACTTCTTGAGCTCACCGTGAAGTGGTCGGTCGGCCGGCATCTTGACTCGGTAGCTTCCCGGCCACCCCTGCCGCAAAAACGGGCTCCCTGAGAATCGAATTGTTGAGTTGTAGTAGATGTCGCGGTCGCCAAAGATAAACGTCGCGTCGACGACGTCGTTCGCAAGACGTGGTCGGTCGCGGAGGTAATCGTCGGTGCCTTGGTGAATTACCGCACGATAGGATTGATGGATTCCCGAATACGGCTCGGCGACATGCGCCATCGCGTAGTTGTAGTCGTTGAGGGTCGGAGCGGCTGGGTCGATGACCGAAGGGTGCGTACGCCCGAAGCGGTCGAGCGGAAATCGACTCGAGAAACCTGTCGAATCGGTCGCCGTGACGTAGAAAACGATGACCGTTCCGAGCGGCTGTCCTGGAATCTGCGCTGTGTACAGACCGTCTCGGTCGGAATCCGTCATTGGGATCGAGATGAGGTTTGGGTCTCCTGTCTCGCGCGGGCGACCAAAACTGTACGAGAGCTGAACTGACAACGTTCCGTCGGTGTCAACTGCCCGAGCACTGACGACGATCGGTTCTCCGTTCCCTGGGACCGCCGGTGCGTGGTGGACGTCGAACACGCAGGGGCCGACGTTCTCGCTACCAAACGCCTCGCGATGACGTTGCGAGACGCTGTTGATCTCGCCTGGCGTACCGAAACGTTCGGGAATCTCCAATCTGTGCGAAGCGGCGTAATTCGGTTGCAGGTTCGAAATGTAGTCGCCGTGTGTAAGGAGCGTGGGTACACCGACGCACCAGCGCGCTTTTAGACTGACGAGGATATCCAGGTTGCGCGGCAAGGTCGGTATGGCTTCGTCGACGGTTTCGATCCGATTGACCTTGTTGTCACCGTTACCGGTCGAGATGATCTTGAGTGAGGCGTTTCCGCTGAGGACCTCCTCACTGCTCAGGCGTCCCGAGTGCACGTGGGTCCCTTGAATCCTCCAGAGGTCGAGATCTTCGCTCGTCTCGAATGTTCCTCCGGTGAGTCGGTCGGGTCCCAGTTCTTCTTCGTTCGAGCCAGTTTGGAGTTGCGCGCGAAAGCGAAAGTCGGTGTCCGAGATGCGTCGGTTGTGGACACGAATAGCCAGAACGTTTTCGCCATCTCTAAGGAGGTGGACGAATTCATCCAGATCGAAACGCTCCTTGAACTTCTCGACGGGAAGCCAAGTCTCGGTCGCCACGCTCAACTCCTCCGGAGGGCCGCGAACGTTGGTCGACACGACTGGAACTCCGTTCAGGTAGGCGATGAGCCCATCGTCGTACTCGATCTCGAGCAACGCGTCTTTCACGCTTGCTGCATCGGAAACATTGAACGTTGTGCGAAAGAAGACGACGTTATAGCCGTCCCTCATGTCGTCCAGGGCGGTGACTTCGTCGCCTTCGCCGAATCCGAAGAGCGCCTGGCCGGTGTTCCACGTCGAGTCGTCAAACTCAAGATCTGCCCAGTTTTCCGGAGGTTCCTCTGTACCTTTGAAGAAACGCCAGGTGTCGTCGAATTCGATGAGAACTTCTGATGGGATAAACGTTCGGACTCGCGTTCGAATTCGGACGTCGTCAACGAGAGTGATTCCACGGCCTGGAAGAACGAGGTGCAGCTCCGGAGAGCCGCCCGTGTAGCGCCCGGTGTAAGAAATCTCCGTGACGGGAGCTTTTTGTGAGTCGTCACTTGCGTCCCACGCCTGTCCGTGTCGATTGTCCTGACGGTAGTCGATGAGTTCGAGGGAAGATCCACCTCCGTCGGCCCAGTGGGGCCACTCTCCGCCGTCGCGATAGGGTACTGTGTCGACGACGTTTCCGAGCGCGTCGGCGAGGGTGATGGTCTCGCCGTCGTCGGAGAGTCTTCGGAACTCGTCCCTCTCAGCGTCGTTGGTCGGGCCGAGGACTTGGGACTGTGGGATACGGTATAGCTCACTGAGTCCCTTGGGGTCTCTCCCAACAACGAGGTACTCACCGGCGCCGAGAACGATCTGAGGGAAGACATAGCGAATGCCGCGAGTGAATGCCCAACCGGAAAGATCAACGGGGTTGTCACCGAGGTTGAAGATTTCGACGAACTCCTTGTCGACGTCTTCGTCGATCGGGTGGTAGTGGATTTCTGTGATGACGACGTCGTACTCCTCTGGGAGTCGGTTGGGTGCGGCGCGGGTAGGCTCGGCTGCTGGTGTGAAGGTGAGGGCTCCGTCGGGGAGTCTCGCCTCTGAGAATCCTCTCCTCTCAGGTCGGAAGTTTCGGGCGTCGACGACACGTTCGGCGCCTGGTGCAGAGAGGAGTATGAGGATCTTCTCTCCGATGTTTTCAGGAGCGAGGCTGATGCCGAGCTGGGTTTCGGAAAGGGCGAGGAAACCTTGTGGTGGGAGGGTTGTTCCTGGAGGGAGAGTTGTGAGTTGGAGGAGATCGGGATCGTTGGAGAGGTGGAAGCCTGTGAGGTCGAGCTGTTGATTGGCTGGATTGTAGAGTTCGATCCAGCGTTCCTGCCCTGGTCGCGTGAGGGAGTGGATTTCGTTGAGTAGGGCCTCTGGCGGTGAGGCGTTGAGGTTGGGTGCGCCCGGGGACCCTCCGAGGAGAGTGCTGGGAGCCCAGTTTTCTGGGTTGTTGGGTTCGCCGTAGAGTTGTCTGATCTCCAGAGAGTGTCCGGAGCCGTCAGCAGCGGCGTGCCACTTTCCTCTGTCGTTGTACTCGATTTCAGCGCGGACGACTCCAGCGTTGTCGCAGAACAAGATGCGCTCTCCGCCGTTGTCGAGTCTTCCGGCGTTCCATGGTCCTACGACGTTTTCGATGCCGAAAGTCGAGCGGACGGCGTCTGGGTTTCGAGCGACGACAAGGTATTCGCCTGGGTCGAGGAAAAGTCTCTCGGTGAAGGTGAACTCGAAGCCTGCACAGAAGTGATAGCCGAGTAGGTCGAGCGCGTGGGGTTCTTCGTTATAGATCTCAACGAACTCAAGGTCGCCCTGCTCCGCCGAGGGGTTATAGAGAATCTCCGTGATGCGAACAGCCTGTAGAGGCGTCGTGGAGAGCAAAACGAGAATGAGCGTTCGACGAAAGCGCGATACCATCCAGTACGACCCAGGGCGCGTTCAATGAGTGTTCCAGGGGGGTGATTGAGAACCCCGAATAAACTTCCATTGTAGCATGCGAACAGTTCCCTGAATCTTTCATTGAAGGGCCGATGATAAGCCAGCCCTCTCGAATGCTGTGTCGCGTAGCGCGTTTGTCTGTGGTACGTCCTGGAACAAGCATCCTTACATTTTCCTTTTGAACGACTTTTGGAGCCTCGTAACGGAGAAGGGTGCGAGTGGTTCGGAGGGGCCTTTCCCACGTTCACGGTCAACGACTCGGTGATGTTAGAGGGCGCTTGTGTGTTTGTGGGCCGTGGGTCGTGACTGTAAGGGAAACGGCTAAATCGGCAGCTGTTCCTCCGAGTCGTCCATGTACTTGGCGCACTGAGTTCGCAGAGGCGTGAGCAGACGGGGCGCGTTGACGTAGACCGTGTTGACCCTCATGCCAAGCTCATCGGCGACTTCGTTGCCTGCGCGACTCTTTAGAGCGTGTGACTCGAAGCAGGTCCACATTTTCGCATTGGTGTGTTAGCGAATCTGTTCGATCGAGTACTCTAACACGCACTGGCGGTAGGCATTTTCCCACTTTTCTTCCTTCGTCGAAGATACGCTCGGGGAGTATTTGGAAGGAAGTTGTTGGGCGATATCGATGTCCGCGGCGCTGAGTTTTACGCGGAGGTGCTTGTTTGACGACGGTGTGGCGCTGTCTTACTTCAAGACCTTCGACACGAATGGCAGGGGGGTAGTGGAGCGATTGGACACAGATCTGCTTGCCGATCCACCTCTCCGCTGGTCGGGATGCATCGCTGACGCCTCACTTTGAATGTGGTCTCGGCGCCAGCGCCGATCCGCTGACCTGCGAAGCGACCAACTGTGCGGGCTGAGGGTCGCAGCGCTGCGAATGGCCGCGAGGGAATCACCTCCCTGAACCGCAACCGAGCGCGTCAGGCGTTGGATCCAAGCCTCGCTCGGGGTACGGTTGCCGCGGCGGTCCGACGGCGCCGAACATGAATCCGAGAACGCCCAACGGATCAGCGATGGTCAGGTCTCCATCGTCGTTGGTGTCCGCCGCGTCAGCGCAGATTATTTGGGCGCCTGCGAAGAGGTGGCGGAGTGTCACGATCGCATCGGACACTTCCAGTCGGTTGCTCAGGTTGGAGTCGCCGCGAAGGAATGCCGTGGTGGGCGGCGCGACCTCGATCGCTACGCTTGTTGTCGCGACCAGTTCGCCAGCGGCGTTTGATCCTAAGAATGTTAGCGTCGACAGACCGCTCGGAACGTCACCAAGCGCGATCCATCCGAAAACGTCGTGATCGGAAAAACGAACCGAGAGCGCATCGCTCTGAACTCCATTAATTTCGATGCGGATCTCCCGAACCTCTATCGGAGCGACCCCTTCGATGCGCACCTCGTTCAACTCGCTCGTGATCGATCCACTACGATCTGTGACGACGCGGAACTCGACAGCAGGCGCTCGTGCGCCTGAGAGTGCTTCCTCGAGGATCTCGCGACGCGTGTCGATGAAACCGCCGGGAAGACCTGCTTCAAGATTGGTGATTCCGGTCTTCTTGAGAGTGCGCAGGTAGGGTTCCAGGAAGTCCGATCGGAAGGGGCCGTCGACCAACTCCTGCAAGATCGAATAGTAGAGGCGCTTGATTCGTGGACGATTTATCAATCGAAAGATTTCGGGGAACGTGAGCAGGTTGTAGTCGTGATTTGTCCCTGGAGCGATGGCGGGGGGCCTGAAGGAAAGGGGGTTGTCGTATGTCAGCTCCATGTCCCAGGCGAGCATCACCCACTTCGCAGAGTCGGGTATCTGATAGAAGTAGCAATTTTTTCCCCGACGCGCGCCCCAACTGTCCCAGTCGTCGGTGTTGAGTCGAATGGCCCAAACGCGAAGGAATTGTTCGACTTCGATGGTTTCCCAAATCAATGCATCGAACTCTTCGTTGGAGGTTGCCGCGGGAGTCATCGTGTGGGCCAAGTCGAGGAGGCTCGCGAACGAGTCGTAGGGATTGCCGCCTCGAGGATTGAAATAGTAGCGGTAGTTTTCTTTGTCCTCGCCCTCTTCAAGCGGACCGTAGGGAGGAAATCGGAGGTGTGCGTCGAGGCTGTTTGTTCGTTCTCCTGTGTCGTCGATGTTGTGGCGGTTGTTCATCTCGAAAAGAGCGCCGTGGTCGGATCCGTCGTACCAGCGTTCCAGGAACGATCGAGTCGGCCGCTCCACGTGATCGCGTACGGCGTCCAATCGATCACCGACCTGCCACTGGACGAGTCTGTGGCGGCTGTACGGTACGCGGGTCGAGCCTTGATTGAATCGAAGCAAGTAGTTCGACAGGCGTTCACGTCCGTCGGTACCGTGATCTTCGAGTTGGAGCTGCTTGAACTCGCCGTGGAGCGGTCGGTCAGCCGGCATGCGTACTCGCCAGCTTCCGTTCCATCGTTTGCGGGCAAAGGGGCTGCCGGTGAATCGAACCTTGGCGTTGTAGTAGATGTCCCGATCGTTAAAGACGAACGTTGCGTCGAGCGCCTCATTGGATTCCAGAAGACGCGAGTCGAGTCGTTCCTTGGAGTCTTGACTGAGTACCGCGCGATACGAGTGGAGCAGCCCGGTGAAGGGGTCGACGTGCTCGTACATGGCGTAGTTGTTATCTCCGGGCGTGGAGATTTGCGGTGCGAGGATCAGAGGGTGGGTATCGGCGGTGACGTCGCGTGGAAAGCGTCCGACATAGCCGTTCATGTCCGTTGCGAGAATGAAAAATACGACAGTTGTATGGAGCGTGTGGCCGGGGACTACAGCCGTAAAGTGACCATCGCCACAGTCCTGCATCGGTACGACTCGCAGACGTTCTGAGTCGAGCGCGGCGGCGCGCTCAAGGCTGTAGTAGAGGCGCATTCTTGCGATCGATTCTGGCGAGGAGGCATATGCCGAGATCGTCACCACTTGATTCGCCGCGGGCGATGCGGGGGTGTGGGCTACATCGTAAATCAACGGGCCGCTGTTTCTACGAGCCGAGGCGGAGTTCGCCGTACCCGGGGTGCCGAAGCGTTCGGGCAGTGCCAACGTATGAGCTGCTGCGTAGCTCGCATGCAAAGGGCCATCGTAGGCTCCGTGCGTGAGCAGGCTCGGACTGCCGACGATCCAACGCGCACGTAGAGCAATCTCGTACTCTTGACCTGAGACGAGCGGCGTGAGTCCCGCGTCGGACGTTTCGATGCGGTTCACTTTGTTGTCGCCGTTTCCTGTCGCGATTACCTTTAGCGAGCCGGATCCACTCAGAGGCGTCGTTTCCGTTCGCCCCGAGCGCGAGTGCGTTCCTTGAATTGTCCAATTAACATTGACCATGCCAGTGTCGAAGTCGCCGTCTGTGACAAGATTGGGCGAGCGAACGGTCGAGAACTCTCCGTCGATCAGTGCCGCGTCGAAGCGAAACGTTGGATTCAGGCGGTCGACGTTGTGCACCTGAATCCCGAGGACGTTGGCCCCCTTGCGGATCAATTGTTTGTGTCGCGTGAGGTCTCGGGTTGTCCGGGAGCGGCCGAGCGCCGTCGTGGCGGTCGTCAGGTGTGTCACGGGACCATCGCTCAGGTTCTCTCTGAGCACTTCTTTCCCATTGAGGTAGGCGACGTATCCTTCGTCAGAGTCAATCTCGAGGAAAAGGTCGTTGATCGCGTCGGGATCAGGGACGTCGAACGTAGCGCGGAAGAACACCGAGTGATAGCGGCCGCGCATATCGGTAAGAACTGTCGCTTCGTCGCCGTAGCCAAACCCCACGACGGCATCTCCTGAAAGCCAAGAGCGATCGTCGAACGCGAGGGAGTTCCATGCCGGAGGCGGCGCGGTCTCTCCCTTCGCGAACCGCCACGTCGTGCCTCGATCGATCAACACGTCGCTGGTCGTTGTCTGCGTCGTTTCGGTCGTGAGCGTCACGTCGTCGACGAGCACGATTCCACGGCGCGGGAGAACGAGGTGCAGCTCCGACTCGGCACTGCGAAACGTGCCTCGATAGCGAATCTCCGTGACGGGAGCTTTTTGTGAGTCGTCACTTGCGTCCCACGCCTGTCCGTGTCGATTGTCCTGACGGTAGTCGAT
>MDTE01054034.1_pt1 | contig 10736 bp, 3 predicted proteins | sample 811231 | NCBI WGS metagenome assembly MDTE01 (sample SAMN05326651, study PRJNA326480) | marine metagenome | isolation source: seawater | place: Indian Ocean: Red Sea | collected 2010 | reverse complement strand
TATATGGCTCATGATTTTTCTTTTATGAGCGCCGGTGAAGAGCAGAGATCCAGTCAGGTTTGTAGTCCACTTAATATTGCTTTCGCTCTTGCTGGAGTAACTTCTGGAGGCGGGGGGTGCTGTAGTGATGACGCCGCTGCTGAAATTGCAGTAACTGTTACCGGAAGCCCAACCCCCCAATCTTTTTCGGGTGCGGATTTTGGCGCTGGCTTTTTGGCAACTGATGAGACCTATATTCATTTTGTTGTAGAATCTGGCGTCTTGAGTAGTGACAGAGGAAAATCTAACCGTAATCAAGCTATGGGAAAAACCCTTGGTGGGGCTTATGACAAAACCCTTTGGGGAACTGTCGCTGAACATGCGATCTCATCCCAGATCACCTTCGATCTAGAACCATCCTACGGAAATTTCCACCAGCTAACAGACATTTCTGTAGAGGTTTTGGCTGAGCATTTAACCAACCATCCCAGCGGTGCAAAACTATCTGTTTCCATAGACAAAAAAAGTGCTGGCCCCAATGAATTAAATTGGTATCCTTTGGGGGTAATGGTTCCGTCTGGCTCTCTTCAAAAGCTAACCTTTACTAAGGATTTAGACGAAACTGTATATCGTTTAGATAGTCGAAGTTTTAAAGAAGAGTTTGATGATCACCAATTAAAACTAACAGTTTATTATCCTCAATCTGACGAGCCTTACGACGGTGAGTTCAAAATTTATTCCACGAGGGTAAACTACGGGAGCTTCTCGCGGATAGATACTGCTGTTTCGACTGAACCTACACTTTTCACTAAAGGAGGTTCGCTTGTAAGTGCTAGCGGCAATATGCCAATGTTTGTAAACGCAGATATAGCCGCAGGAAGTTTAGAGCTATTTATGGATGCCACGCTACCTCAGTTGCTTGGCGGGTCTGTAATGTCGGCTGATGCTAGTGTAATTACGAATAAAGATATTTCGTTATTTACTCAAGGAGGAATGATAACTCTTGAGACCCCAATGTATATCTTGGGTTCAACCGAGGGGAAAACTGGCTTTGTGGAAGCTTTTGGTTCGATAGGTCTAGAGACCAAGGGTGGCAGACACGTATTTCCTCACGCTCAAGCAACAACATCTCTGTTCATTAAAGACGTTGTTTCGGGAAGTGGTTTGGTCTCTGATAGCATGAACCTATTCTTGAAGCCCGCGCCTTCAATATTGACAAGCGGGACTATGAACATGTCTGTAAGGGGCGATTTCAATAAGACTATACCACTGTTCCTAAAGGGGGCTGAAGCCTCTACAGCAACAGCCACCCTAATACTAGAGGGGCCAGAACAGATCTCAACCAGCGGAACAATGAATTTATTTATCAAGCAAGCAGACCCTCTTTTCCTAAGCACTTCTCAGTTGTCTTCTAACGCGGGGGTTCTGACCAACAATAATACTTCTCTACATATTTCCGGTCTTGGGTTCCCCAGCGGAACCATCCCATTGTCAATGCCAAATACTATTGGTAAACCGAACAATTCAATAACGTTAAACATAGAGGGCTATGAATAATGTCAGTTTCATTTCACCCCAATGCAGCAGCCGGTGCTTCGTATTTAATACCAACCCCCTTTGTCAGTGTGGGTAAAACTTTTGACAAGTCTGGTTCTGGAGAAATTTTAGGGGTAAGATATGCTATCACCTTAACCGGAACTCTTATTTACGATAGAGGATCACCCAACTCATCTGGGGGTTTCTCTTCCTCGGACGCTACCGAAACCATTGCGGCTGATGCAGAATATGCATCCATACAAGCTAAACAAAAAGCGATAATGAATTTGTTTAGTAAGAAAAACGAAGGTGGATTGTTACATGTGGATAATCCAAAGGCTGGCGCTGTCGGTTTTAAATGTTATCCCAGAATTATATCTGTTGATATGCCGACTCATGATCCGGGTAGGCCCACCATGGCGGCATATACTATAGTTTTAGAGGCGGATAAATTAATTGGCCCAACAGGCGTATTAAATGATGAGGATGATTGGGAAAGATTAAATAAGTGGCTAGTTTCTTCGGCAAGTGAAAGTTGGACTATAAATGAGAATGAGGGCGGAAAAGCTATCACTATGGCTTCTGGCCCTATCACCAAAGTGGAAAAAACCTACACTCTTACCAGAAATATTAGCGCTACCGGCAAAGGCAAATTTGATACTAGTACAGCAGCGGCAGATGGGCTTAAGGGTGATGACTTTAGTACTAAATACGTGGAAGATGTGGTTACTTCCTCTGGAGGAGCAGAACCAACATACACAACAGTCGCAAAAGATGGGCAGGCTTGGCAACAAGCTAGAGGCTTTGTCTATGATATTCTGAAGTATGGAAATGTCTTTTTGGTAGGGGAGCAAGCTAACAGTACCAATACCATGGATGCTAATGGTATTAATTTACCTGACGGATACGATGGGTACAACTATGTAAGAAGTGAAACGGTGGACGAGCTTGGCGGCACTTTTAGTGCTACCGAAAGTTGGATATTGCTTCCAGATGGTCATAATAAAGTAACTGAAACTGTTGAAAGTTCTCTTAGTCAATCTCAAGATACCGGAATAATAAAGGTGTCAATAAATGGCACAATACAAGGAGTGGGAACTCAAAATAAGGATGCTACTTTACCCGGCACTGAGGCTGCGGATACCACTGTAGATTTTGATGACAAGTATGCCAACGCCACAGCTAGACTAACCGGAATAGAAGGTAAGTTATACCTGACGGCTCAGGATTTATTACGGGATAATGCTGCGTATAGTAGCACGGTTCTTAACCCAACCCCATTATCTAAAACCGTTGGCAGGAATCCCTATACAGGGACTATCACATATAGTTTAGAGTTTGACAATAGGCCCACATTTGCTATACCGGGTGTCAGAAGTGAAACCATTACAGTCAATGACACATATCCGGGCTATGTAGCAGCCACTACTCAGGTTATAGGCAGGGCTTTAGGTCCGGTTCTACAAAGTATAGGAACTCAAACTGTGTGGGAGCGCTCTCTTAGTATATCATGCGTTGTAGACACTTCCGGTGGTTATTGTACGGGGCTAACAGATGATACTGGGGCGGCAGTGACCCAACCTACCAATCAGACTGATTGCGAGGCCGATCCCGGTGGAACAGGAACTGCTGGTACTTGGTCTCCGGGTGGGAATAATGCATTGGGGAATCCAGAGGTTGATTTTTATGCTTCTTCTATGGCGGCTAAGCCCAGTCATGTACAAACCCAAAGAGAGGCGATAATAAAAATTATTGATCAATTCAATCCCGCTAAGGCGGGGACGCATGATGGCACACCCACTGGCACTCCTCTCATAAATGTGTTTTTTACAAAGTCGCCTTCAGAAACATGGAATCCTAGAACTGGAGCTTGGACATTTGATGTTTCGTGGACTTATGAGCCATATCTAACGTATCAATTCATACCTCTCGGTACTCCCCAAACTAATTCGGCAGCACCATATCCGAAGACGATTATTTAAGGAATAAACTATGGCACACGGTGAAGAACTTATTACATCGCCAGTTGTTCAACAGAGCTTCTTTGGGGCTTCGATTACTAATTTTTCCGTCAACATCGGATTTAATAGTAACTCTTCTAGCCTTAATCTTTCCTTGGTGGAAGATAATAAATTTAAAGAAGGGAAAATTCCCAATATAAATAATGGTGTTGCGAGAGGAAGCTCGGTCTGGGAGGGGTATCATCCTTGGGATCATTCTGCTCACCCCGTAACGACTATGGGTGATTGTCGTGAGCTTCAAATCGGCGCTGCGCGCCCGTTGGCTGATTATGGAGACTTCTTTTGTCCTCCCACACCCGGAGAACCTGCGTATTTTAAATATTATGACGGTGTTGGAAGCTTGGTTTTTTCCTATAACGGAATTGTAAATCGATACGAAAGAAGTCAGGGTGGCAGTGGAACTACTTATAGTGTCAGTATCTCAGATCCACGAATGATACTAGAAGGTTCCCAGCTTATTTTTGACAAGTATATGGGAACTACCGCACCGGCAGATGCCTCTCACAGCTTAGTGACTTCTCCTTTTGCCAGAACATATACCAACGGCTGGTTGGGGTATTATAATTTAATTAACGTATTTGGATATTATGAAGGCGTTCAATACGGAGCGGCATTGAAGACTGACGCGGGGATGCCTTGGTTAAAAGTTTTGGATGCTATGAACATTATGCTTACATCTAATTCTATACCGGGGACGACGGTGGCTCCCTATATGCCTAATGAACCGTATGGCGGGCCTTTATATTACTTACCTAAGAGCGCTCCCGGTGCTCCAATATCTACTTCTCCAGTTAATGCCCATAGGTATAAAGTAGATGTAATGGATCTAGCTTTATTAAGCGGAACGCGCAACCCGACGACTCCCACAAACAAAGGGGGTATAATTCCAGATGATTTTAGAATCTCTGGAACAAGCATGAGCATAATGAGTTTTATACAACAGGTTTGTGACACAGGTGCAGCAGACTTCTTTGTTGAATTACAAGAAGATGGACCTATTTCAGAATATGACAATGCTGGAAATTTGATTGCTACTCATTCAAGTCCCTTCGCCGGGGTTATAAAAGTAAGAGTGATACCAAGGAATCGTCCTGTAGTACTAGGAAAAATTAGAGCAGAAATCAACAGGGCTACTACCCTCCCCGACCCCACCACCGGATTAAGCACCTCCACGGGTCCGTGGGCCAATAGAGTTGTCTCCTCTAGTCTAGGTTACGAATTTACTGATCCTGAAGTTGGCACTATGATGATTGGTGCTCCTAGAACAAGAGTTATTGGGGTTACTCCTTTAGGGGCTGCTAAACTTAGATCTGAATATGCTGTTGGGGCTGATGTTCTTGTAGAAGTATATCCAGATGGCGAATTCGACGGCGTTAAGATGAATGGTTATCCAACTGATTTGTCAACATTAGAAGCATTGAAGCCTCAAGATCCTCAATTCCCCAGTACTTCACCAACAGAAGTTACAAGAAACGACAACTATCTTAATTGGTTCTGGGGTTTGCATGGAAATAACCTCGACAAATCAGTAAGGCAATTAAATTCTGTTGAAGAAGGACAAGACGGAATGATAGACATGTTTCCTTGCTGGGGTTTTCACACTGTGACCCCCGTAGGAACTTCTCATGGCGCGGTTGTTTCAGTAGAAAGCAAGGGAATGCCCATACTAGGGCGATTTCATGATGACAGTCCGTATAGAGATTTTGATAAAAGATATGGAATTTTTTCTAGTCATGAAGATCATGGCGTGCTGGAATGGGTAAAGGGTGGAGATAAGGCGACTGGAACTGTGGCCGATGCAAGATGTTTAGGTGGCCCACTTGGTAAATACAACGCTTCTTGTCCAGCAAGTCGTAATGTTTCAGTTCCAAGCGCAACTTATAATGTTCCAAGATTTCGTACACAATCTGATTCAAATATTGCGTGTAGTTCAACCTCTCAAACTGCTGCGTGTAAAGCTATAGATCTTAGTAGTCCTTTTAAGTCTCCGGTAAGTGCTACTATTCCTATTGACTTGGGGATGATCGGTTATGGTGGTGGTCCCACTGGAATCAATGGAGATTTTAGTAATTATTATTATGCGACTGTTACAGAATTAAGACATGCCATTCAGGGAAAAGAAGACTGGTTAAAATATATGAGAGATTATCAGCCATTTTTGCCGTGTTATATGGGCTGGAATGGTTATTGTCCTATACAAAATATGAATGGTCCGGCGACGGGTAGGGCGATTGCAGGTACTATAGGTCAGGGGCTGAATGTTGGAGCAAACGGTCAACAGCAGAACCAAGCCGGTCGTCGTGCTGATGGTAGAAATTCTGAAGACACTTCGGTCGGGGCAATGCAAGCGGCTCAGGCTAGGCAAAAAAAGGCTGTAGCTGCTATAATGGCGGAACAGCAAAATCACGCTTTTAAACAGATTAGTAATATAGCTAATAATTATTATGGTAAAAAATACTTAGTTCCTCTACCATATGCTGGACAGTTTGATGTCTTTGGCGATATGGATAATTGGATTAAAAGAATAGATGCAGCATCTATGCAGTTTGAATTGAGATGGGATATTAGCAATGCTGGCTGGGCTGGAGAGATAAAGATTGCAGATCCAGATCCCGTCACCGGAAATGCCAATCCAGAAGAGGGAAAAAGATATCCTCATAATGTCAATTTTTATGATGAAGATGGAAAGCTCGGTGCTTTTGTGGCATTTCCCACCAAGGAGAAGATGAGGGGTTCTAAGCAGATGGCCTTTTTAGATTTTGGATCGATTTCTCCAGACGACATACATAGCACACCCTTGGCTAATAATAGTATGGGGGGAGATTCAGAAGGAAAAACTTATGTAAAGGCTAATGTGGATACTAAGACTTATTGGATGTTAGATGCTCCTGCAATTGATATTCATAATAATAATGTTACCTCTGCTACTGTTAGACCTTTTGCGTTAATAACTATTAATTCTCCTGTACATTGGTCCACTGACGACTCCCTTAATATTGGTGGTGGTAAACAAATAACAATTCCTTTGGGGGGATATGCCGACAGTAGACAGATTGACAATTCCAATATAGCTGCGGCGATTGCTGGAATATATGGAGCGCAGGTTTGGTCTGGAACTGACCTTTCTAAAGCCAATGCTGGACCTTCCAGTGGTGTAGGTCAAATGGCGATGGCCCCGGCTAGATATAAACCATGGATGTCTGCTATTCCACAGAGAAGCAACAGATTTACTTGGGGTCCGTGGGCTGCTGGAGTGAATTTTGGCAAGGCAAAATTTATAGATGACAGTAGTTATTCTCCAGAAAGTTTTGGCAGTGAGGCTTTGATGAATTCAGCAGCTAAAAGTAAAGTACTGACATTGCAAGATCCCAATGTTTTTGTTGAGAGTGGTAATGTTACACTTACAGGCTTACCAGACCCTCAATATAGCTTGGGGGCGCAGATGCTAGGTGTTGGTCCTACCATTTCAGATATTTCCGTGGATATCGGGTCGGGTGGAATTACCACATCTTACACTATGCAGACTCAGGCAAAATTCGGAGATACACAAAGCATCTTTGAAAATAGGATAACAAAACTACAAGAAGATGCGATGGAGAATTCTAAAAAGATGGCAGCATCTCTTAAGAAGACGAAATTAATTTCGTTTAGAGATCTGGCGGGTAAATTTAACGACCTCAATAAATAAATATCTAGGAATAAAAAATGCCTCAAGAACCACAAAATACAGATACTCAGAGGGAAAGGTCCGACGAGAATCATGTAATGCTGGGCGGAAAGCTGGTCAGAAAGACCTACATTTTGTCGGATGATCAAGGTAACCCTCTTCAGGGAATGGATAAAGATGGCGTAACTGGCAATTTGGACAGGGGGGACAAGTCTCCAGTTATTGATACAGCCACTTTGGGTTCTTTTAAAGGAAATTTTCCTCAGATTATAGAACAAGATCCTAACGATCCCACCAGAACAATTCTTAGCGATAAGCATTGGAATGATCAAGCTGGCATGAGTATGGACGGGTTGCTTATTCCGTATTCAGCCGAGTTCGTTACGACGGGTCCACAGGGATCTCTAACAAATGTTCCTATTCCTAGCGGTGACCTCCCGTCTTTTTGGAAGCCTGTTGGTATTGGTAATGAATCTCTTATAGATTGGTGGAACGTTGGCTCGGGTGTTATTACGTCTGCCACATTAAATCCTCTGGCCAGTGGTCATAATATAGAGTATGTTGTTCGAAACTCTAACATGACAGACCTATCTGTCAGAAGCGAGGTGGGAGGCTATGCTAAATCAGCTAGACCTCTGGGTAAGGTAGCAGAAATTACCAGTCAGAACACGGACGACGCTAATCAAGCAGCTAGACCCATTGGGCTGCGTGGTCCTATGGTGGTTTCTGGGTGGGGGTATGATATTGATGGTCGTCCAGTCCCCAATGCAAAATATGATGCCGACAGAAGAGTCCCATATAGCTCTGGTGGTGGTGGAGATGTAGATAATGTCGGCCTACCGGTTGAATTACAGCATAGTAAAACACGGGCACATTTGAACTTTTTACCACATCATCTTCAAAGAACAGATAGATGGAAAAGTGGGCCAGTGGATCTTAGATGGGATAGAGAAAGAAAGGTCTGGGTTGGCGGCAGATTTAACGGTGTCTATCTCAGTAAAGCTGTAAAATGTATTTTACCAAAGGCGGGGTTAGACGGAAAAAACTCTTTCAACTTTGGTATAAACGATAATGTAACTAATCCCGGCAGACTTTATAGAAATCCATGTCCTCAAACTAGTTGCACATATGAAACATATTTTAATACTAGTACATATTATCCCGATATAGAAATATATGACCCAGAAGACAAGGAGTGGTGTGGAAATTGTGAAGTGGTAAAAATAGGAACCGGAACCGCTGCAAAATATGCTGTTGAATGTTCACAATTTTCTACCACCTGTACTCCCTTTTACGACGCTGTTATTGTAAGATCTGTGGATCACACGGTAAGAGGAAGAAACGTATATTCAGATTGTGGTGATAAATTTAGTAAAGTTTCCGGTGGAAGCCCGCAAAGCAGAAGAATGGGAGATCCATGTCATAGATTTGGTGGCAGCGCCTTAGCGCAGAATAGTTTGGGTCCAGAACCATTACATGCTATTATGCCCCCCGTTGCCACAGGAGTTAATGCTAAGTATTCTGAAGCTGCTAAGGCAATTTTGTATCAAAAAATACTGATTGAAAATCCTTTAAATCAAGGTTTAATGCTAGGAGACTCTTTTCTTAGTTATGATACTGGTAGAAGAGTAGCTATATCTTATTCTAAATCAGATAGAGCAACAGGTTGTTCAGGTGGAAATCCAATAACGGTTCAAGAAATATTACCCGTACATGTTATATTGCAAGCAGAGTTTTTCAGTGCCGAAGTGCTGACTCACGCCAATTGTTCACAGGGAGAGTTTAGTAATTGTACGAAAAAACTATTTTTCCAAGGTATGTCTACACTGGAAGACTGCGGGCCGGATGATGACTACCCGCAAACAGCAATAACAACGGGTGTATAGGAACAGTAATGGCTATAGGCGACAATTTTGACACAACTCCTCCGGGGTATACAAACCAGACCACTGGAAGGAAGTCTGGCCATGGCGTAATTAGTCAGTATCCGGGTCATTATACCGACGACAATCAAGGACATCCTTGTAATATAGGATGTGGCTGTAAATCCGCTTGTAGATCTGGAACTGAGTCCGATCCCGCCGCTAGATGCACACTACCCCCAGAGCTAACTATATATATTACTAAAGCTGGAAGTAGAACTTCGGCTAGACAGAACATCTCCTCAAACCAATCCACTGAGATAGTACACCTAGTTTATACTAAAGCTTTGGGCGGGGTTGGCGCTTGGAGAGGTAGAAAATGTTGTCAATTTGACGCAAATGGCAACGAGCTTTGCGATCCATGTGATGTTACTACCGACAAAGATGGAAATAAAACAGATTGTTCATATAGTGGTCAAGAAGGGACAACACGTAATCGTCCGATATTCCACCCGACGACCGGACAACTGATTGGCCATAGCACTGGTCCCCCCGGAGGCACTAGAAGAAATGATCTAAATATGCCTGACGGAGATCCGGCTGGTGGTAGATGTCTTCAAGATGGAGACACTCCAAATCAGTTTATGGCTTGTAGGTCTTATACAGATGCCAATTTCAACAATCTTTATGGACAAGTGAATTTTGAACAGTGTCATAACGGATTTTGTATTGATGGTGCTGGAAATGTTTTGGGTTATGATAAAAGAGCTTGTTGTGCTGGTGGATTTACTTGGAAATATCCCCGCTGCTTAGACAGTTCTGGAAATCCGGTTGGTGGTAGCTGTGCAGGAGATGCGTTAGATGGTTCGGATTGTAGTACTAAATCCGAGTGTGATTGTACGTTAGCAGAAGGCTGCGCGTGGGTGGAGGAATTTGATGAATGGGAATGTTCTGCGCAGTATAAATCTAGCGGATACACATGGTCTCATAGCTGGATTACTGACCCCTCATCCGCAGATGTAAACGAATGTTGTGGTGGTCAGATTATTTCTGACAAGGCCCCATCTCATCAACCTGCCGTATCTGGTGGTGGAGGTGAAGGATCTTTAGAGAAAGCAAAGGGGCAGCTTACCTGTATTACTCCTTATAAGGAATATATTCTTATACCCGGCGGCGCGCCTAACTTTCAATATGGGTGTAAAGCTGTAGACAATCCAACTCCAGAAGTTAGAAATGATCTTGGAAAAGCTGGCTCGGCAGGCGTATTTACTTTAATTATAAGAGAGTGTAACTATAACGATAATTGTCTTGATTCACCTAGCGCGCAAGATGATAGTTTGATAGGAAAAGAGACCGTTTTATATATACCAATTGATCAAATGATTAATTGTTCTGATTTTCGTCTTCCATTTGATCAAAGAACTGCTGAGTTAGGAAATCCAGCAGGGTTTTATCCAGAAGACGTAAACTGGTGTAATGATCCAGACGAAAATCGTGATGGTACTGCGGACATTAACGGAGAAGGATGCTCTCGTTTTTTGTATCAGGAAAGCGGCGTGATTCGAGATCGTACTATATATGAGAATGGGGCGCATCAGCTACATCAATTAAACTTGCAGGCCCAGCCATTCAAAGCAACAGAAAGTAACCAGTTAACGGCTAAAAGTTTAG
>MDTE01008832.1_pt1 | contig 10736 bp, 10 predicted proteins | sample 811231 | NCBI WGS metagenome assembly MDTE01 (sample SAMN05326651, study PRJNA326480) | marine metagenome | isolation source: seawater | place: Indian Ocean: Red Sea | collected 2010 | reverse complement strand
ACCTTCAAGTGATTTGGTGTTTTTATTTCGCTATTTAATTTATAGATCCAAAAATTTTCTTCTTTCTCAAAACCATAATCAGAAAGAAAGTTTTCAGCAGGTTTATTTTTTGGTGTAGGAATGAATTGAGCTTTAACCTCATTAACGCCTTCATCTTTTGCATATTTTAGAATTTGAGATATAATTGCATTTTCAACACCTCGCCCCATGATTCTGCAACTGAGAAAGAATGTGTCAATTCGCCAAAATTTTGCATTTTTTTCAATTATGAAAACCCCTGTAATGCCATTGTCTCCAAATTTATCTAAAACTTGAGCACAACCAACAGTAAATTTTTTATCATTTGATAAGTTTCTAATTTCTTCTTCTTGATATCTTTTTGTCGTTAAATTAAATTGATTAGTTTTTAATGTTAGTTGAGAAATTCTTGGTATTAAGAAGTCATTAGATTTTTTAATATTAACCCGAATATCTAAACTCTTAAGAAAATCATCTAGGTTAGAAACAGATTTTTCAAATCTTTTACGTTCTCTTTGTTGAGCATACATTTCTCCTCGTTTTTTATCCTCATTAGTTCTCTGCAAGACATGAAAATCATTCAATTCTTTGAGAATTGGTGAGAAGTGTGAAGGATCATTTGGTAGGTCTACAGTTAAAACTTCTGGAAATTCTTGTTTTATTCTTTCACAATTAATTTTATCGTCATCAAAAAATACAATACTGTTTAATCCAATGTTAATTTCATCAGCAATTTTTTTCAAATTAATTGCTTTGTCATCCCAATTTATCTGGATATTAGCAAAATGTTTTTCTCGTAAAACCATGTTTGGATGTTCAGATATAACTTTCATAGCATCTTCAACATTATTTTTACTATTTATCGCAAGAATTATCCCTTGGTTCCATAAAGAAAGTAATTCTTTTTGAAATTCAACAAAGGCTCTACCATTAGGAGTATCACCTAATTCAATCCCATCAAATCCATCTTCGCCTACTATGCCCCCCCATAACGTATTATCTAAATCTAAAACAATACATTTTCTATTAGATGCAGACAAAGGCTTGATGTAATTCATCATATTATCTGCAAGATATGGAATAAAATTAAATGCAATTTGTATATCTCCTAAATGAAATTGTCTATAATCAAAGACATTTTGTTCACCAAATTTAGATATGAATTGACGAAAATCATATACATAAACAGATCTAAGGTTTTTCGTTATTTGACGAAGTGACTTATTAATTTCTTCAACCATTTCATGAAATCCAAATTTTAATTTAGTCTCAATTATTCCATTAGGGGAATAGTATGGAACATTAAGATTTGTAATAACTAATTTTGAATTTGAATTATTTTCAAAACTTTGAATTAAACTCTTCAGTTCATTAATTTTTTCTTTTGCCAAATTTTTTCGCTCATCATCGGACATATTATGTGCATCATGAAAAGCGTCACCAAGGAAATTACGTACATCAATAATTAAAAAAGTTACATCAGGAGAAAAATGGTATAAATTACTTTCAGAGTTTAGTAATTCTTGATTATATTGGTTGTAACCGCTCAAATATGATTGATATTTTATTCCCAGTTTAGAGCACTTTACATGTAATGTTTCATTTAAACCATTTAATGTGAAACTAGAAAGTATAGCTACTTTCAACTTTTTATCATAATCTAGATCATCAATATTTTTCGATAATGCAATGTAGTCTGAGAGTGATTTTTCCAAGTTCTACCTTGAAAATACTGATTTCAACAATAAATATTATGTATGAATTCTACTATTTTTTATCAGTAAGCTTTAGATTTTAAAAAAGAACGATAAACGTGATTGCTATGAATAATGATGAAAACGATAGTTTTCCAATTAATGAAAAAGAAGTGATGGATTACTATGGGTACTCTGGAAGTTTTGGAAGATTTAAGATGAAAATCAAATTTTTGAGAGACTGGATTTTACATTCATTAGCATACTCTTCACCATTGTCAGGCTTTTCAGTAAAGATGCAAAGATCTCGAGGAGTAAAGATTGGAAAAAATTGTCATTTTAATCCTTATGTATTAATTGATTTGATTTATCCAAAGATGATTGAGATTGGGGATAATGTGACACTAGGTTCACACTCAATGATTTTTGCACATAGTAATCCTTCTGCAAATTTATTTCTAAAACAAGGAGATTTTCCTAGGACGGTATCAAAAGTTGTAATAAAATCTGGTGCAGTGATAAACCCCGGTGCAATAATTATAGCAGGAGTAACAATTGGAGAAAATTCTATTATTTCCCCGAGAAGTGTTGTTACACAAGATATACCCGATTACTGTATTGCAGTTGGTAACCCCGCAAGAGTAATAAAAAAAATCAACCATTAAAATAACAATGAATATACTTGGAATTGATTTTGAGGACTGGTTCCATCCAGAATTAATAAGAAAATATCTAAAAGATGATCATTTTGAACCAAAAGTAGTTAATGGAATTGAAAAGATTCTGGAATTACTAAGACAAAATGATACATATGCAACTTTTTTTGTTGTTGGTGAACTATTAGAATCTAAACCTGAAATTTTAGATAAAATCTTGGAAAACGGTCATGAAATTGGATTCCACACAATGCATCATACACGATTACATAATTTTCATTCGAAGGAACAATTTCTTGATGAATTAAAACAGTTTTCAAAATTAACTGGTAACAAATCAAAAGGATTTAGAGCACCAACTTTTTCATTGGATTCCTCAACATCTTGGGCAATAGATTATCTAGTTGAAAATAATTATGTATACGATAGTAGTATAGTGCCTGCAAAAAGCTCTATGTATGGACAGCCAAACGCACAAGAGGAACCATACAAAATTTCTAGTTCATCTATAGAACATCAAGATGAAGCTGGAAAAATAATTGAATATCCATTACTGGTGACAAAATTTCTAGGTAAAAAAATACCCGCTGGCGGAGGATTTTATCTTAGAACACTGCCCTTGAAGGTAATAAAAAATGCAATTAGAGATTACGAGAAAAAAGAAATTCCTGCAACATTTTATATACACTCATGGGAACTAACACCCGAATTCATGCCTAGAATAAAACTATCAAAAAAAGATAATTTCATAACTTATCATAATATAGAAAAAGCTTATGAGAAGATTGACGTTCTATTGAAAGAATTCAAATTTACATCTTTTTTGTCTTATTTGTCAGAAAAATAGGCTTCTACTTAGTATTAAAATATTCAATTGTCTTTTTAACACCCGAATTAATATCAACTTGAGGCTTCCAACCGAGTTTTCTTAATTTTGAATTATTTACTACAAAATTTCCAACATCTACTTTTTTGGTGTAGCCTGGTGTTTCTGGAAAATCTATCTCACAATCGGTCTCTTTTTGAAGTATTCTTGCAAATTTTTTGAACCATGTCTTTTTACCTGATGAAATCCAATACAATTCGCCAGATTTCCCTTTCTTGATAATTGTATATATCCCATTAATTACATCACTAACATAAATCAAATCTCTAAAAAATTCACCTTTATTGTAAATATTCAGTGTTTTTTTCTTTGATGCTTGATGTATCAAAAAATTTACTGCATTTTTATTTGGTATTACTTGTTCACGAGGGCCGTATGAATTTGTAATACGAAAAATATTTGTTTTTACTCCATAGACATCATGATAAATCTTACAAAGGTGTTCACTGGCTAACCTATTTGTTCCATATATTGTAGTTGGATTACAAGGTGTATTCTCATTCACTGGAAGTTTTTCTGGTTTCCCGATAACTATGAATGTACTTCCTAGAATAAATCTACAAGGTAATTTTAATTCTCTAATTTTCTCAAGCATAAATAATGTACTTTTTGTATTAGAATCTACATCTTGTAGAGGTTTTTCAAATGATTTCAAATGTGATGTATTTCCTGCTAAATGTATGATAATATCGGGTCTAAAACTCTCTATTATCTTTCCAACTTTTTGAAAATTCATCAGATTAATTTTCTTAATTATAATATTCTTTGATGAATCTCTAAGATTAGATCTTTTTGCCAATGTTCTAGTCAAAATCATAATCTTGTTATTTCTAGAAGATAATCTATCCACGAGATGACTCCCAATAAACCCCATTCCTCCAGTGATCAATAACTTCATCAAGCTTCTGGAAATATAGTAAGTTAAAAGTTCATTCACACTTTCCTACGAAAATATATTTCCAACTGTATGTAATTTTATTATAATGTGCAGTTTTTTCGAAAAATTAAAAATATTTCTGAATTCGCGTGAAATCTTCAAAAATTGGTATATTTATCCTAAAATCTATTTTGGCTTGTCTAGAGAGATGTATCCAACTCTTGAAACCAAATCTGGTCTTAAAATCAAAATCAGAAAAAACTCTACTGATCTGATGGCATTAACTCATGTATGGTTGATTGGTGAATACAAAAAGAAAAATTTTGAAATACACAGAAATGATATTGTTATTGATATTGGTGGACATATTGGATTATTTACTTTGTATGCATCTCAATTCTGTAAAAATGGACAAATATTTACATTTGAACCTATGACTGAAAATTTTAATCTATTATCTCAAAACATACTATCAAATAATCTAAAATATGTACAACATTTCAATCTGGCAGTTACTAATTCAAATTCTCCTGTAACATTATACCTAAATGATGATGATGCTGGGCACAGTATGTTTTCTGAATCATCTAAAAGTGTAAATGTTAACTCAATATCTCTAAAAGAAATTTTTGATAAAAATAAAATTGAACATTGTAATTTTCTTAAATTAGATTGTGAGGGCTCAGAATATGAAATAATAAAAAATCTCCCATCAGAATACTTCCAAAAAATAGATAAGATGATAATTGAGTACCATATGGTAGACACGCATCCAGAGTTGTTAGATGAATTAATGCAAATATTGAAATCTCAACATTTCAAATTTGAAACTAAAACATTATTCAATGATATTGGATTCTTATATGCACTCAGATCTGATTCTTGAGAATTATCCCAAGTCCTAAATCCTGTTTTACTTTAACTAAATAATTTTCAAATCCTTTCTGATTTGTAAAATCAAAAAATGCATCATTATCTAAAACATCATCGGAAATTATCATTCCATTTGGACTAAGATTTTTTCCAGCACAATTAAATTCAAACATCATATTTTTGTAAGTATGTAGACTATCATGTATGAAAATCTGAACATCACTGGTATTGTTAAAAACCTCTTCTAATTTCTCACTTGATTTCCCAAAAATAAATCTCCATCTCTTTTTTAATTCATCAGGAATTATTGATCCAATCATATTCTTATTTTGCCATGGACGGAAAACTGCATCTATAGAATGTAGTGTTCCAAAATTATTCTTATCCAATGCCTTTAGAATATAGATGCTACTTAATCCATATGCCACTCCTGTTTCGATAATATTTTCTGGTTTCACTATCCTACATAGAATGTATAAGAACTTTCTTGAATCTGAATTAATTGAATAATCTATTGGATATGGTTTCTCTTTTGATGGATATTTTTTAGATTCTAATCCTCTAAAAAACTCCTCAACATATACATCCAATTCTCTTAATTCATCTTCAAAATCTTTCTGACTCTTCCCTGGAAACTTATTTCCAAAAAATTCATCAATAGAATCCATATTAAACGAATACTTATGTTTCCTATACTTCTCATCACTCTTAATCTCTGTTCTTTCTTCTGATAGTTCTAATACTATCTTCGGTCTGATTATAGATTTTTTTAATAACTGAAGAAATATAGATAATTTACTCATAATACTCACTGATGAATTTTCACATATTAGTTCATAACTACTAATAACTAGTTTGTCAATAATGAATTAATATTAATCATTTTAACCAGATAATCTTCATAAAAATATCTAGAATGAAAATAGCCCTTGTTTGTCCTGCATCTCTACCTGCGACTCAATTTGGAGGAATAATGTTTCTTTGTGTACATATTGCAAAACAATTGTCCAATGATGGCCATTCTGTAAAAATCTATACCACTGATCTTGATTTTGGAAACAACACCAAAACTTTCAATCATAATCTTCCTAGAGAAGAAAAAATCGAAAAATTTTCTATTAAACGATCTCATGTTTGGTTTTCTACATCATTATATTTTGTTAATCCTGGTATCATTAAACAACTTGTAAATGATCACCCTGACATCATTCATGCAGTAGGGATTCGTGGCTTTCAAGCATTTGCAGCAAGTTTGGTCTCCAAAATGAAAAAAATACCTTTGGTAATATCGGATCAAGGTGGTCTTACCACCCATCCAGATCTAGAAGATTCTCCAATTCATAAAAAATTCCTCTTTAAATTACAAATCCCATTTATAAAATCTATTGTTAATCAAGCAAGTACTGTAATTGTACCTAATAATTATGAAAAAGAAATCTTCAAAAATTTTTGCCACGAATCAAAAATATATGTTGTAAAAAATGGAATTGATTTGGATGAATTAAACTCACCAATTATAGATTTTAAACAAAAATATTCTCTCAAACAAGATTTCATTTTATTCTTAGGACGATTCCATAAAGTTAAAGGAATTGACGTACTCATTGATGCTATTAAACTAATCAAAGATGATATCTTACTGAAACAAGTTAAAATTGTAATTATGGGTGTAGATTTTGGATATGAAAGAAAAATGGAAGAAAAAATTAAAAATTTAGGTTTGTCTGAAAATTTTTTAATAATAAAAAAACCTCCTAGAGAAGATGTAATATCTGCATATACCTTGTGTAAATTTTCTGTTTTACCTTCTAGATGGGAATTATCTCCATTAACACCACTAGAAGTCTTTGCATGTAAAAAAACTGTAATAAGTACAACTGCTCATGGAATTCCTCATACAATCCAAAATAATGAAAACTGTATACTCGTTCCACCTTCAAATCCAAAGGAACTTTCTAATGCAATTCTGGATCTATTAAAAAACCAAGATAAATGTGAAAAATTAGCTAAATCCGGATATGATATGGTTGTAAATGAAGGAAACCTATACTCTATGGCTAGAAATATGTTTTCAGTATATCAGAAAACTATCGAAAAAACTTGAACAAGATTATTCTATTTCTCTAATCAATTCAAATGCTTCTGCAGCTCTCATCAATTAGACTAGCTTGGTAATGCTTTTTTAGATAAAAATTATGATTTATACATGATAGAAGGTAAATCCGTAAATTTACGAGCACTAGAAATTGATGATTTAGAAATTCATAAAAAATGGAGAAATAATAAAGTAAATCGAAAGCATACAAGAGAATATAGATTACTCAATATGATTAATCAAAAGGAGTGGTTTGAGTTTATTTCAAAGGATAACCCACCTAAGAATATTATGTTTGGAGTTACAGATAAACAAAAAAAATTGATTGGTGTATGTGGACTTACCTATATTGACTGGAAAAACAGGCATTGCGAAATATCAATAATATTGTATAAATCAAAATGGCAATTAACTAAAGAAGCAAAAGATACAATCTCACTTTTAATCAATTATGGTTTTGGAGAATTGAACATGCATAGATTATGGGTGGAAATTTTTGATACAATTCCGGAGAATATGAAATTATTTGAATCAATGAAATTCCAAAAAGAAGGTATAATGAGAGAGAAACTTTGGAGAGAAAGAAAATGGCATGATTCAGTTATTTATTCAAAATTAGTTACCGATAAAAGATAATGAAAAAAATAAAATTATTTGATCCAGTAATTGACCAAAATGAAATTAGAGCAATCACTAAAACATTAGAAAGTGGATTCTGGGCATCAGGATCAGGTTCTGGTAATGTACTAAAATTTGAAAATGAATTTAAAAAATATGTAAAGTCAAAAAGTTGTATAGCCGTAAATAGTGGAACTTCCGCGTTAAATCTAGCACTTTCATTATTCAATATAAAGAATAAAGAAGTAATATTGCCCTCTCTTAGTTTTGTTTCAACTGCACATTGTATTGTTGAAAATGGTGGAATACCCATTTTTGTAGATATTGAACCTGATACCAATTGTATAGATCCAAAAAAAATTAAAAATGCAATTTCAAAAAATTCAACTGCTATAATCCCTGTACATTTTGGAGGAATGCCATGCAACTTAGATGAGATCCAAATAATTGCAAAATCATCTAATCTCGATATTATAGAAGATGCGGCACATGCAGTTGGAACACGATGGAAAAATACTGAAAAGATTGGAAAACATGGTTCTGCTGTATGTTTCAGTTTTCACCCTGTGAAGAATCTTGCAATGCCTAATGGAGGACTAGTCTCAATAAATCATAAAAATCATAAAAAATTCAAAGAATTGTTATTTTCGCGTAGATGGTGTGGCATTACAGATAGAAACGATACAAATTATGATGTTAAAGAATTAGGAGGAAATTATTATATGAATGAAATTTCTGCAGTGATAGGTTTAACACAATTAAAAAAATTAGAAAAACTAAATAAAATTAGAAAATCTATTGCAAAAAAATATCATAACAAAATTGAATTAGAAAATAAAATGCCGTTTAATGAAAATTGTTCATATCATCTTTATTGGATTCTTGTAAATAATAGAAAAAAATTTAGAGAAAAATTATCACAAGTTGGTATTGAAACAGGTACACATTACAAACCAATTCATTTAATGAAGATGTATAAAAAATCTATTTCATTACCTGTAACTGAACGTGTTGGTAAAAAAATAGTAACTATACCAATTCATCCTAATCTTAAAAATTCTGAAATTGAAAAAATAATTTATTCAATTAACAAATTTGCATGAGATGATTCCATGAAAATCAGAAAAATTCAATTAAGAAAAGTAAAAAAAACTGATCTAAAAGATTTTCGAAATTGGCGTAATTCAGAAAATATCTGGAAAAATAACACCCAGTTTATCTTTCTTAACATGTCTAATCAAAAAAAATGGATTAAATCAATACACGATAAGAATTCTGATAAACATATGTTCACAATCATTGATACAAAAAAGAAACCTATTGGAATATGTGGATTAACTAACTTAAATCCTATTGAAAAAAGTGCAAAAATTGCAATAATGATAGGTAACTCAAATTTACGATCAAAAGGTATAGGTTCACAAAGCTTAGAATTACTTCTCAATTATGGATTTAAGATATTAAAATTACATAGAATATCAGCTGATGTATTACAATATAATGTTAAATCACAAAGTTTTTTTGAAAAATTTAATTTTCAAAAAGAAATGGAACTAAGAGATTATATTTTTCGAAATGGAAAATGGTGGAATATGATAGTATATTCAAAATTGATCTCAGATTAATTATCTATGTCGGATAAAGTGATACCATCCCCAGATAAAATTCTACGTGATGAATTCTTTCCTTGTATTTTTGAAATAAATCGTGGTTCTAAACCTCTTTTCCTTTTACCCGGTCGTAAAATATCGAAGTTTTTTCCTAATTGAAGTTTTTCACCTTTTTTAATAATCTTTGTAGCTTGTAAAGAACGCTTTGCAAACTTTTGTAATTCTTTTTCTACTTGTAAAACATACTTTATTCCATGACCTTTTGCCATATCTGCTTGACGTATATGATGAATTAATTCTTGTAACTCTTTTGGTTCGAGAGCAAAAGCATGATCAGGACCAGAAAAATTTCTGTTCAGTGTAAAATGTTTCTCAATCACAGTAGCACCATATCCAATTGCCAAAATAGGGGCAAGTGTTGGATGTATACTATGATCTGAAAGTCCAATCATAATATCATATTTTTTTTTAAGAAAATCAATTGATGATAAATTCAATGAGTTATTAGGTGCAGGATAACATGCCGTACATTGAAGTAGACAGATATCTTTTGCACCAAATTTCTTTAACTTTTTCAATGCAAAATCAATCTCATCAATGTTCGACGCACCTGTAGAAACTATTATTGGTTTTTTTGTTTTTGCTAAAAATTCTAGTAATGGTAAATGATTAATCTCGTACGAAGCAATTTTATGAAATTTCACAAATTTATTAACAGCGCGTGCATCATCTACTGAAAAAGGGGTTGACATTAAATGAATTTTATATTTCTTACAGAATTCACTCAATACAGGTAGAATATCATAAGGCATAGAAAACTCATTAAATATATCATTAATGGATTTAGTTATTCCAGACTTTTTTAGATAATCACTTTGTCCTGCATTTGGAACATAAACATCATTTGTACTGTATGTTTGAAATTTTATGGCATCTGCACCACAATTGGATGCAGTAATAATCATTTTTTTTGCACGTGCAATACTTGATTTTTTATTATTAGTTTTCCAATTAGAACCAGCTTCGGCAATTACAAAAGTATGATTGGAGTTCTTAGAAAACAAAATAGTTCTTATTGTTTTATTAAATTTGATTTTAAGATAGTCTGTTTAAGTTCATCATCCGTTAATCTCTCTGAATTATTAGAAGAATATGATTCGGGATTCTGTAATTTTGAAATTCCTGAATAATGTTTTTGTAGATAAGCTTCGTTAAACTCCCAGTTCAATATCATGTATAGATCATTATATGACCATGCAGAACGCATTTCATCAAAATTTATTAAAGTTTCATGTAATTTCTCACCAGGTCTTATTCCAATAATCTTTGAATCAGAAACACCAAATAATTCAAATAGAATGTTCTTGACTTGTGTTAAATCATATGATTTGAGTTTTGGTACAAAAATT
>MDTE01174660.1_pt1 | contig 10737 bp, 5 predicted proteins | sample 811231 | NCBI WGS metagenome assembly MDTE01 (sample SAMN05326651, study PRJNA326480) | marine metagenome | isolation source: seawater | place: Indian Ocean: Red Sea | collected 2010 | reverse complement strand
TCAAGATCGGTTGTAAAATATGAACGCATTGTGTTGATTTGCATGTGGTTCTTTGATTGATCGTTATCATACGCCATCTGAGGCTCAAACCTTAGCCACATAACTGAGGGTTGACGAACCACATCGAGAACAGTCTTGACCGACAATTTGCCACGATACTGACCTACATCGAGATGTTCGGCATCATCGAGAGCGATTGCGGCAACATCTGACAATTCTTGCTTGATTGTGTTGCCTTCATCATCAGCGATTGAAAGGGAGTCAATTTGTTGATGACTCCACCAGCCCTCCAGTCGAATCTCCTCATCTTGCAATGTCTCAATTCCATCTTCAAACATCATCACATCAAGCATCGAATCATCGAGGAACATGGCTAATGGAACATCCCATTGTGCGATGACGCTGGATATGGATTGAGCACGGAACAGTGCGGATGCAGTTCCTTGAACCATCAAACCGGATGGGCCAATAAATTCTCGAACTTCAAGGCCTGAAATCTCTGAAAGTTCATTTCGAACTTCCTGCATATGGCGGTCATTATCGATAAGAAGAAGTTGAACATCCAGCCTTGGTTCAAGTACATCACTGGAAAGAGGTCGATTAAGTTCCAAACCGTTGACAGAGAATACTCCAAGTCTTGATTCTGCAACAAGTGCACGTTCCTCTGTAGCCTCCGATTCTTCGTATGTTCCAATAAAGTCAGAGTATGCATCCGTACGTATCGAGAAATACTCCGTGTTCCTTTGGTCTGTTAGATTCTGTTCCGATTCGACTTCTGGGCTTACCATCGAGGTCCATGGACTCATCATCAAGAGAATGAGAATCCCAAGGGCAAGACGGGTTTGTTGCTCCATTGAAATCAACCTCGTTTAGATGACGCATTTATCGCTATGGGTCAATTGTTTGAACAACGAACTATCAGAACAGTCGAGTCGTTGTTTCAACCTGATCGACAAAGACTTCCGAAGCATATGTCCCGACAACGTGATTGACCTCCATGAAATTTTGACTGTTATCGAACATCGTATATCGAACGGAAATTTTCAATGTGTATTCCTCCCAAACCGTGTATCCAAGGACAATCATCTCCAAATCATCCCCTGCAAGAGAAGAATGCGCTTTGACAGTATCCACTTCGATGCGCATTGTTTGGATTAAGTCGTCTTGTGCGTCCAAGAATTGAACCTCTAAAACGACGTCACGGATGGCTCGACTTCCATCGTTTTGCAATTCGCTCATGACTAGATGTCCCCCTCGTTGCATGTAGACTGTATGAATCTCGACATCATCACGTGGAATGACCCAGTACCACCCACTCGCAACCAAGCCAACCAAGAGCATGAGAATTAATCCAGCAATCGCAACCCTTACCGGGTTAATATCCCGTATTCGCTCTTTGACAAAGAGAGCAACCTCTTGCGCTTGTCGGTATGCTTCAGCCTGTTCAGGATCGTTCAAATCAAAGCCCATTTCAATGGCTTCTCGGCGTTGAGTAGTTTCCAACAACCCCATAGGTTTGGCAGCGACAATGTCGTCTTCATGAACCACTAATTCATCATCCATGTTCTCACCCAAAAATCATCGCAAAGAGCGAAGCAATACCAGAGGTAAACGGTTCTACAACCATAATGTGGCGCGTTTCAATTGAACCACCAGTGAGCGTACTTACGACGGAAAGGTCCGTCACAACCCCATTGACACCAATCGATGTTGAAGTCGGAAGTATTCCAGTAAATTGGGCATCGAGCAATACACCGCGTCCATCCACTTCCAAATCACCAAAAATAGGAGCATAAACGCCGGGTTCAAGATGAACCTCTGCGCTTGATACGAGACGTCCCGTCGTAATATCATCGAGAATAATGACCGGGTAGCCAAGCGGACGATGGATGGTGATCGTTGCCCCTTTGAGGTCTTCCCCAACAATCTCAAAGCGGTCCAAAAAGGCACCAGGTGCACCAGGAACGTTGGATTGACGCATGTACAATTCTTCAACACCGTTACCAGAAGAAACGATTCGGACACCCCAATCTTCCGTTGTCTCAAGTTTGAAGGTCTTTGGTAGATTTTTGGCAATCATCAACGTATCACCTTTAGCATCGATCGCACGCCCATTCGCTTCGATGTACATATCCATTTTATCCGAGTTTGAGGCATAATCGAGTGTCATCATACCTTGGAAAGATGTTTCTTGACGAATATCGTATCGAGTATCTGGTTCTGCAGCAAGCCTCATTTCCGACGGTATGTCTTGGAAGAAGGTTGTTGCTGGCCACCAAAAGCCATCGACGTAACGATGTTGTTGAATCATCATCGAATCGACACTCGTTTCGCCAACCCTGTACGCTTGAGGAACATCAACATTGAGCAATAGAACATCACCAATGGTAGCTGAAAAACCAGTTTGCTGTGGAACGCCTTCAATGAACGTTTCCGCACGAACAAGATTATCAAAATCAATAAACACAGCATAGGCGTAATCCAGCCGTTGCCCAATATCGTAATTCATGTCGATTGACAACCGTGGAACCGTAAGATTATCTTGTCGTGAAAACTTTGCCGAAACTGATACATCTCGCGAAGTTTGCGTATCGAATCCAAAGATTTGCAATTGAGCAGAAGATTGTTCGATACCATTCATCGTAATGTACAAGTTTTCTCGTGCAGGGAGCCATTCTTCAAGATCCATGTTGAAATCGTAGGTAGGCACGTCATCGGTGAGTGAAAATACGTAACTGATTTCGATTTTTCCGGAGGGAAGTTGTGGCAACCATGTCCGAAGATGCCAACTACGTCGTTTCTCAAACGACACACCTAATGCTTCGAGTAATTCCACATCGATTCCAACCAACTCACGTTCAGTGATGATTCCATCATCGAGGAATTCCATCAGTGGATAAGCAAATGACAAGTTTGTTTGAGAAAATGTCGACTCTAAGGTCGCAAGTTCGTCATCATTGATGATGTAATCGGAAAGAATCCCGTCGATGATGTTGCGGTTGGATTCGGTTACATTGGTCAACTTTGATAGATTGAAGTCAACAACCGTTCGTTCCACAGCTTGCATGTCGAGTCCATGCTGCCATTCTGGTTGCGCAACTGGAACGCTTCCTTTACGCATGTCAGCAACAATGTCAAAACTTTCACCTGTGGTCATGTCGAGGCCATATGCAACATCTTCAACCTCTCCAGTGGAATCGCCAACATTTGAAACAAGACCATACACCAAATCGTTGACAAGGCCACCAATTCCAACAACATCGCCAAGGAAGAATGAAAGTGCTTCAACGCCTTCCCCTTGGCTAAAGTCTGGAATTTCAAGGCCACTGGAATCCAAGTCGCTGGGAAGAACAACCTCAAGGTTTGCTGGTAGTGGTTCAAGTCGCATCATACCATTGAGACCAAGGAACGGGTCATCGTAGTTGCTCACATCTTCCATTGAGATGCTGAATGGAGATGATACTTGACGTTGAAGGGCATACCGGGCGCTTCCTTCAGGCCCTGTTGAATTTGCATCAATCGGTGAATAACGTTGAACCGATTGTACGTTAGAAATCTTCGCGCTCAATGATGCCTGAGCTGTATCAGCATCGACCCAGAACCGGAAATGATCTCCGTTCATTGTGAGCGGCGTAGTTGCATTCGTCATCTGAACCATGATCGAAGTAATGGGCGTCTCGGCCTGGAAACCAACCGAATCACCAAGATTCAATTGGAACTGGGCAGGTAAACCTTCAAGTCGAATCGCATTCCGTTGAACCCCTTGTTCACCTCCATATGTGATTGTTCCAATTGGTTCGCTCGCTGTGTAAACCAATTTTGCAGGATCTTGAACGACACTCAAATCGCTGGGTCGATTGGAAATCATCGCAGATTGGGCAGTAACATTAGCAAAATTGGTACCTGAATGCCGGATGTGGCCTACCAAAAGTGCACCAGATTGTTGACCTTGCAACTCCAGTGCACGAACGCTGGTCACAGGATCGTAGGATTGAAACACCCTTGAAATGTTTGAAACTCGAATGCTCATCGCTACTGGAACGAGTGGTTCGACAGGTCCATCCCTTCCATCGATCTGCTCAATTTCCGTATCTTGTGAAAGAAGGATGTGATCAGAATCAGTCAGCCAAGGATGATCACTGCTTCCAATGGCCATTGAAATCTCTCCGAGACTACTCGGACCACGCACAGCGCCATTCGACCAAGTCTGGCGAACTTGACTTAGACAGAGAACTTCAAGCTCACCACCTGAACTGCCTGCGGTTCCTACAATCAAATCTGGGAGTGTGTTGAGAATCGAACCCAAATCGAGGACAATTTCAACCAGCGTTAGCAAAGCATTGTCAAGAAGTTGAGCAATTGTGTTGAGGTCAGGATTGTTGAAGTTTACACGCGAGAGGCCAGTTGAAGAGAGCTGAAAACTTCCCTTAAGGATGAGTACTTCTGGTAGATTTTCCACTTGAATGGTTAACGAACTGACATCGTTAGCGTATCCACCTCGCTTCAATGTTGAATTGTATGATAATGATTTGATTCGTTCTGTACCAGCAATCATGATCAGTGTCGCTGGGGGTGCTGCTGGGTTGACGGGTAAGGTCAGGTCGTTCTCGTTCGCCGTAGCATCTCCGGAAAAATTCTTGATAGCAAGAATAAACGAAAGACGGTTTGGAATATCGCCCGGTAGATTTGCACTTCCTGGGGCTTCTCCAATCATGGTGAAGATGGCATTGATTTCTTCCTGAGGGAGGGACCCTGAGGGTATTCCACGTATCCACAACCGAGAGTCAGTTGTGTTTCCAAAAGAGCCCCTTTCAAGCGTATTGCTACGATCCTCAAAGTAATGCAACCACAGATCAGCACCTACATCGCTGTACAATTCAACCGTGTCAAAGGTGTTGTCACCAAGATTATCGTTGCGTAAAACAAGATCTATCTCTTCAGGCAGTTGGTTAGAGCCGAGTTCAGGATGGAATCCGACGTCGAGATAACCCATGTCGATAATCTCAACTTGTCCTTGTTGGTCGACCTGGTCGAATTGGATGAAACCAATACCAATACCATAGCCGCATTTGTGCGTTTCACTCACTGAACCATGATCGTTAAACACGTCATAGTATGTTTCATCACATTCAGTTTGTTTATTCTCAGAATTTGAATTCGAATTTCGGATGGAAATTGAATATGGCGCTGAAACACTTGTCAGCGAAACTGCATTTGCTGGCAAAATGCCTCCGGTAATGAAATCGGCTAATATCCCAGCAATATTGCTGATTGTGTTCGAAATGCTAAATCGGAATTCCTGAATTCCAACTTCAACTCTGAAATTGTTAGGAGGTTGAGTGAGGCGAGTATCCAGAACAAGAGCATAGGATTGTGATTCTTGTAGTGCAGAATCAAAGGCCAACCCTTTCAGCAAGGAGACTTCCATGTGGGCGAGTTCATCCCAAATCGGGTCGTTCTCATTCAAATAATCAATTTTCCATTGGAATGTTGGTCGCAGCCATAGGGTATCGGGTATGCTTGGGGGGATTTGGAAAATATCCAATGGTGGTTCAAATCCAAATCCTTCATTGAACGTTAGCAGCCCAAGAACGGTCAATGAGATGGAGACATCGTCAACAGAATCACCGTCAATATCGATGTAATTCTCAAACAAGACAAGGTCTGAACCAACAAATAATTCTCCAGTAAACGTCCCATAATCCCAAGCCTCGTATTGTGGACCGTTATCCCTGCTTGAGAAATTAATGTACAGTGCATAGGTGTTAATTCCCACTGCTAGAGGATCGGTGATGTCCCATGATTCGAGTGAAAAGAGCGTTTGAATCAGATTGTTTGGCCATCCGTCAGGCTGTGAGTTGGTATCGAGAAGAATCTCATACGGCCGAGGATGATCGGGTTCAAACGGTGTCGTATCCCTCAATTGCGCCTGACTGAGATATTCCGTCGAATCGTTCAATGGATCCCCTTCACGACTCTCTCGCTTTGCTGCTTCAACAAGTGCAAGAGAGGAAGCTGATGAGCCCGCAGCAATCACCAAATCATCGCTTGATTCTTGCAGTTCCATAAGATCTGAAAGTTTCTCCATCAATCCGAAATCATCCTTTTCAACTAGAACATCCGCTTGAACCGGTTGGAAAATTGGGATAAGAAGGACCAGAATCAAGAAAGTGGCCAATCGTCCACGTTTTGGTTGATGTAAGCCAGGTCGAATCAGACGAATTGCTTCCTCGACCATGATTGCAGGTCGAGGAACTCATATCTGAACCCATCCCCGAATTGTGCAAACAGACGAGGATTGTTGTCGATTCATTTAGCGTTGGAACAGTTGCTCAGAAGAGCATGATGGACAAATGACAATTGCTTCCTTAACACCGATTGGCATTGGAACTTGGAATTCCAAAGAACAGTTGGAACAGGTTCCTCTGAGAAGATTCGTTGTTTCAGATGGCTCAGGTGCTTCCTCGTCCAACTCAGGCAGGTCAATGGGTTGAGGTAATTCGATTCCAGAAGATGTTGGTTTTGCTTCTGGTTTGGGTCGGTTTGGTTGCATCAATTCTTCAAGTCCATCGGTCACTGGTGCCGATTTTGGTGGCGCAGGACGACCAGATTTTGGTGGTGCTGGAGGACTAGATTTAGGTGATTCATCTTCAAAGAACAAAGCTGCTGCTTCACTGGCTGCTTGGCTGGATGCTTGTGAGAGTTGCATTCGTGGTGCAAATTGAGCTTGTGGAGTCATTTCATATTCGTTTGAAGACCCGTAAATCGACTGGAGTTCAGCCTCTTTTTGTGCCATTTGTTGTTGTTGTTGCGATACGATTTCGGCTCCTGAAGCAAGACCTGCAATTTGAATTGCTTTTGCGAAAAGAGGGAGCCGTTGAGTTTGCTTAACCATTGCCATGTGAGAAATGGCTTCGTTTTCTGGCAGCCCCCGATCCATAAGAAGTTTCAATGCAATTGTCGACTGCCAACGCCGGTAGCCAATAAGCGCAATGGACATCGTCACAAGACCTGCGAAGATGACGACGACAAAAATTGCATAATCCGCTTCTTCTACTTCAGCCTCGCTTACAATAACTGAAAAGGTGTGACTATCGCTGTTGTTTGAAATGTCAAAAACGGTAACGATGACAGTATTTGTGCCTGCAGAGTCAAAATTGATATCAACACGTGACCCAGTGTAATCTGGATCGTCAAGCAAATTTCCGTTACCATCAGAATCTTTCAGTGGATTCAAGTCCCAATGAAATCGCAGGCCTGTGTTTGAATCATATTCATCTGAAGCAGTTATGCTAAACGTGGTAGCTTTGCCAATCGTTGCTTGATTTTCAAGCACATCAACCAATGCTTGGTCAAGACGAGGTTTCGTTGAATCGGTAACAAGAATCTGATCCGTTGTAGATTGGCTGTTTCCGCTGGAATCAAGGACAATTAGACTTACTTCATGCGTTCCAATTTCGGACCAATTGAAGGAAGCAGTTGTCTGTTGGCCAAACGGATTACCGTCCAAGGACCAAGAACAGGCTGCAATTTGATGATTATCAGTACTCGTGGCGCATGAAAGTGTAATCGTTTCACCGTGTTCGACTCGCCACCCTTCGGGAATTGAGATCGCTGATGACGTTGGTGAATTGGTAATTCTCGCAACAGGTTTGGTCTCATCAACGACGGTGATGTTGCTTTGCAATCGATCTAATCCAAGGGCACTTGATACGGTAAGTGTGACTGTTTTTTCACCTGGAGACGACCACGATGATGAAGCCGTAATACCAACTGCATCAGCATCGTTGATAGCATCCCCGTCGTTGTCTGAATCAACAGATGCATCAAAATCCCACTCGTATAGATCGATTTGTCCGAGATTATTCGGTGAGGAAGATCCGTCAAAATACAACGGTGTATTGAGAGCTACTGAATTGTTTTCTGCAACAAACAATGCCTTCATGACTGGCGTTAACTCAACCCGAATCGTAACTCGAAGTGTTGTAGAACCAGTTCCTTGACCATCTGCATCGTTGGTGTTATCGACAACGAGCTTGAGAGGTTGGTCTGCGAAGGCAGCTGGAACAATCCAATTGAATGAAGCTGTACCATCGACTCCGAGCAACGAAGCACCGGTTATTGCAACATTGGATTGGCCTGAAAGATAATTCGCATTCATCGACTCTGACTGGAGATAAACATCACCAAAACCTTCTAGCGACCATGCAGTGACCGATACTGCTGTTCCTTCTTCGAGTCGTAAATCATCACCTTCAAGCAGTGTCAAGTAACCATCGGGAATAATTCCAACAAGATCATGGTATGAGGTCCATTGACCATCGTTCAGTTTGGTAATCGAAATCGAAACACGGCCAACGTCTCCACCTTGGTCACCGTTTCCTTGATCGCCATCATGCGCTAAATTATCGACGATGATCGTCCAGGATTTCTCTGAAATTGAGAGAGGGACCTTCCAATGAAATTCATAGGAACCATTTGCAAACTCCGTTGATGGGATTTGTTGATAGGAGGAACGATACGACTGTCCCAAAAGATAGGGCTGCAAGCCTGCTTCATCAAAAACAAGTACATCAAGAGCATCATCGATAACGAGAATCTCGATTTCATAAACGTCGCCTGGGGTGAGAAGACCAAGCGACAATTCAACACACTCCCCGTCATCAACGGGTACTTGCGAAGGAAATGTTGATGCTGATTCTGAACTACACGACGGTATGGCTCGCCCAGATGTGCTCGAAACGAGGGGCATGAGTGAAACGCAAAGCAGGAGTGTGAGAACTGCGATGGCTTTCCTTGAATGCATAGCCTTCCCTTCACAACATACTCTTTCAATGATGCGATAGTTTGTGTTGCACCCAACCATTCTGAGATGACTTGAGCAAAGATGCATGCCCATTCTCATCGATGTGTACTCGGTCCCCATCGGATGCTGCTTCCAATCCATATGTTTTCCCTAATACTTGTCTCGCCTCCTCAATTGCTTGACTGACATCGCGTAATCGTGCAGAAAAATGAGTAAGAATGAGATTATCCGCGTTGCATTTCAGGGCAGTACGTGCTGCTCCCGCAGCAGTACTATGCAAATGCGCTTCAGCTTTGTCAGCTGAATCATCGAGGAAGGTTGCCTCATGAATCAGAACAGTAACTGGCCCAGAGGTTAGTATTGCTTGTTCTGCCGTATCTCCGGAAAGAATCATGCTCACAGCAGGCCTTGAAGGGCCTCGAAACTGAGATGCTTGCAGCATTTCACCGTTCGTATGTTCAATGTCGATACCTTCCGAAAGCAGCTTACAATCTTCTTGAGACAATCCGGCAAGTTTCGCTTTATCTCGATCAAATACTCCCTTTCTTCCTTTCCGAGAAAGTTGCCATGCACAAGAAGGAACGCTGTGTTGTGTTGGAATCGAATCCATTCGAAATTCTTTGAACCCATCTGGTTGAGGCATTGATTCATGGAAAATCAAATCAGATGCATCATTGACAAACTCCACCCAACGTCCAGATTGTGGATGACCCAGCAACCATCGTACGTTGTAACCAAGATTCGTTGATGTTCCCCCGAGGGTGAACCAAGAGCGATACTGATTGAGCAAATCAGCCGCTGGCGTATCTGATGGTACTGAAGCATGAACACCATCCGAGAGAAGTCTATCAAGGATTTCTGAAGACGTCGGGCCATAAACAATCAGTGGTTGCTGGCGGCCATCGAGCGATAATGTCTGCAAGAACGGCAACACACCCCAAGTATGGTCCAAATGGCCATGAGTCAGCGCTATTGCTACAATTCTATTCGGACGTAGGAGAGAAGGTTCTTCTCGACGTTTCATGTGACTACGCTGTTTTGAGTATCTCATCTGGAAGCCTTCTCCTGCATCGAGAACAACAATGCCTTCTTGACAGGTGAAGACGCTTCCGCTCACACTTCTGGTCGATGTGGGTCGCGCTGATGCAGTCCCCAATATGTGAAGTTCCATCATATGATCACATCATCGGCGTGGAATCGGTGTCTCAGGGAACCATCGAAGAATGACAACATCGCCAATCGAACGAATCCATCGCCAAGGTACAGCGACGTGAATCGAACCTTCTACAAGTTCTTCCGATGTTTCCGTTACGAAAAGATGAGTGCACGAAAGATTCGCATGTTCAACAACTGCATCATGAACCATGCCAAGCCGTCTCCCATCTGGAAGATAGACATGCAGTCCGGAGAGATCGGATAAATTTCGCTCGCCCTTGCTCAAAAGTCCCCCTCCTTGGTAAGTGCAAGAAGAACAAGGACATCAAACAAACGCTTGATTTCACTTGCCACGGTTGAGGTTGGCCTTGAGAGAAGGTCGCAGCTTTTCTGCACCCTTACCCTTGTTGAAGAGACCACGACCACGCTTTCCAGCGGAGGTCTTACCACGGTAAGCACGGCCTCGGTGGCTGTTGTTTCCGTTGGCTTGGCAGAAGACACCGAGCTGCTTGTCGTTGATGATAGCAGGGTGGTGTGTGTCGATCATGATGACTTCGAAGAACTTGTGCTTTCCATCTTCGCCAACCCAGTATGAGTTGAGAACCTCGAGGTTCGGGAAGTGGCGGGCAACACGCTCCTCAGCGATGCGCTGCGTATTCTTGGCCATAGTGATCTTGGAGATACCAGCCTTGGATGGCTTACGCTTCATGTGAATCTTACCCTTGCGGAGTCCACCACGGCGGACGCGGGTACGGATGAGGACAACACCTTGTTTG
>MDTE01072574.1_pt1 | contig 10737 bp, 7 predicted proteins | sample 811231 | NCBI WGS metagenome assembly MDTE01 (sample SAMN05326651, study PRJNA326480) | marine metagenome | isolation source: seawater | place: Indian Ocean: Red Sea | collected 2010 | reverse complement strand
TAGCAGCGGCTTCGACGCTGCATCGAGCCGGCCGAGAAGTGATCATTGTTGAACGCGATGACTCGGTGGGTGGGCGAGTACGCACTGATCTTGAAGATGGTTATGTGCTTGATCGGGGTTTTCAGGTCCTTTTGACTGCTTACCCCGAAATAGCTCGCCACCTCGACCTGGATGCGCTCGATCTTCGCGCCTTCGTTCGCGGTGTCAATGTTTGGGACAGCGGTTCGTTTACCGAACTTTCAGACCCGAGAACATCCTTGAGAGCTGTTGTTGGGGGTTTGCGGACCCAAGTTTTGACAGCATCGGATCGTGTTCGATTTCTGAAACTAGCTGTAAGACTCATGAGATCGAAGCATGGGTTTTTGGATCGGGCCGATGACTGCTCAACAGCAGATTTTTTGAAAGCCCTTAGGTTTTCGGACCGGTCCGTAGAGAAGTTATGGGAGCCCTTACTATCGGGGATTCAGTTAACGCCGTCTCTTGAGGGTTCAGCGAGGCTTGCCTGTCTCATTCTTCGGTGCTTAGTAGTGGGCCCCGCAGCGGTGCCTGCGCGTGGGATGCAAGAGATTCCGGACCAGATGGCTGCGGGCCTGCCGATCGAATCGGTGCATCTTGGAGTCGAGGTCGAGAAGATTGATGGTGCAAAGGTTCTTCTAAGTACTGGAGAGGTAACGTCCGCGCGGAGGGTGATTGTCGCAACGGAACAGCCGGCTGCCGCGCGCTTACTTCAGGAGGAATCGTCGCAGGGTAGGGCTCAGTGGCATGCGTATTTCGCTGCAGCTGAACCACCTAATGACAGCAAGGCGATTCATCTTCTGCCGTCTGCTGATGGCCCATGCAGGAATATCGCAATTATGAGCAACGTGGCACCAGAGTATGCGCCTCAAGGTTCGGTGTTGATTGTCGCTGCGGGTCCGACCACACGCAGCGACCCGCCTCTCGCGGAAGCACAACAACAGTTGGCTCGAGTGTTCGGAAGTCAAAGTGAATCATGGGAACTCGTCAAACATGGGATCGTTGAGCACGCTCAGCCGGTGTTTGTTCCTGGGGCAGCCTTTCGTAGGCACGTTCGACACACCGAGGAGATAGTGATCGCTGGTGATCATCGAACCACTCCGTCGATACAAGGCGCCATGGTGTCTGGTCGAATTGCCGCCGAAATAGCAATTAGTGACGGATAACGACCTGGACGCCGGGGTTTCCCATTATTTAGCGCTAAACTCACTGTCCCCGGCGGAGGTCGATGGAGTGAGTCATCAAAATCAAACTGAACTCGTTGACAGCACAGCTCCGGGATCTTTGCCCTTCGTTGACTTTGCCATTTCGGATTTCGCCGAACTAGTAGCAGCTACACAACAACTGCAAACAACGGGTCATTGGGCTGTGCGAACCCCGGCGGGACCATTGGTTTTTGGTTATGACCAAACTCGTGAGATTCTCCGCGACTCTGCTTGGATAACGGTGCTCTCGGGAGTTAGTTCGCTCCAATCTGAGGAACGTGGCGACATCAATTTTGAGAGTCTTATCGATCGTGCACGCGACATGTTGCCCGGCGCCGGGGATCAGGTACAGATGCGACCGAATTTGTTGTCTGTAGAAGGCGACGACCATCGGCGGTTACGACGCCTCGTAAGCGCTTCGTTTACGCCAGCAAGTAGCGAAGCGTTGCGACCGTTCATGCGGATGCATGCGGATCGTCTCCTTGAACCCTTAGTTGAAAGAGGTGGTGGCGATTTTGTTGCTGATTTCTGCAGGCCCTATCCAATACCAGTGATCTGCGAGCTTTTGGGCATCGATGACGATGACCATGAGCGGTTCGGAAGATGGGCGGACACGATTTTTTCTGGACTCGATGCTGACGCTGACGCGGTACTAGGTCGCCTTGAAGAAATAACTAGAGCGCAACGAGAGCTTGATAGTTACGCCACTGGGCTGGTGGCTGAACGAAAAGGGTGCCCGCACGCGGATTTAGTCACTGACTTGGTCCAAGCCTCTTACGAAGAGGATCGGCTCAGTGTGGATGAGTTGGTGGCCATGATTGAGGCCATCCTGTTGGCGGGTACTGATACGACCCGAAACCAGTTGGGGTCTCTTCTGGCGGTTTTGTCCACCCAGCCAGAGCAGTATCAGCGTGTCCGCGAGGACAGATCGCTAGTACCCGCGGTCGTGGAAGAATCGTTGCGTTACATAGGCGCTGTTCGAACTACGGCACGAGTGGCGAGCGAAGACCGCATAGTTGACGGGATGTTTTTCCCAGCGGGAACCACAGTGCTGCTAGGGCTACACGCGGCAGGTTTAGGTCAACCCGATGATGGATTTCGCTTCGATATAGATCGAGATGATCGGGCACCTCACTTAGCTTTTGGATTGGGGGCTCATCACTGTTTAGGCGCGGCGCTAGCTCGAGCAGAGTTACAAGAAGCACTCAATGCCTTCTTGGACGTTGTCCCCGCATACCGGCTCGCAGCCCCGGTCACGTGGAAGCCACTGTCGATGGGAATATGGGGTCCCGAGAAGCTCGAATTTGAGATTCTTGAATCCCAATCATGTGTCTTGAACGACCAAATTGGTAGGAGTTTCGAGAACGAATTAGCGCCTCTTACAGCGACGGCAGCACCTGACTCTGAAAACCTTTGGATTCAAGACGCTCACGCGGTTCGAAGCGCAATCGTTGCTGGAGTCCCTCGTTTAGTCAACGAACCGTCATTCCCGCCAGTTATACGACTTGCGCATACCACGCTTCGTTTTGGGTGGGCTCTTGTCAGTTGGAAGATATTCGACCGACGGCTCGATCAGCAGTCGCGAACTGAATCGTTATATCGAAGGCTTCGGGTCGCCGCTGAGCGGTTGGGGCCAACCTATATAAAGCTGGCGCAGCTCATTTCTGCGGCTGAGGGCGTGTTCCCGCAAGCCCTTGTAGATGAATGCTCGCGGTGTAGAGATCAAGCGAAGCCCTCAAGGTGGCGGAAAATACGCCGGATCCTTCGGCGCGACCTAGGTTCGTTAGAGAGATCATTCGCGTCGTTCGAACAACAACCGTTAGCAGCCGCCTCAATTGCTCAAGTCCATAAAGCTGAACTTCACGACGGCTCTGAAGTCGTCGTCAAAGTTCAGCGCCCATCAATCCACAAGAAAGTGGTGCGTGATCTGCGAGTGCTTGCATGGGTAGCGCCTCGCCTAGTTGGACGTATCCCAGTATCTGCGCTCGCTAACCCGCCAGCATTGGTGCAGCTGTTTGCCGAAACTATCTCCGAAGAGTTGGATTTCCGATTGGAGGTCGCGAATCTCTATGAGATCCGTAGGGCCCTAGCCACTGGAGAGCGTGGAAGGTGGGCTACCCCTGAACCAGTGCTCGATATGACGACAACTCGGGTCATTGTCATGTCCCGAGTATCGGGCGTTCCTCTGACCCGCCTTGACTCTGACCAAATCAGTGACCAGGAAACACGAACTCTGTTCAGAAGCATGGTCGACGGTCTCTTAGAGGGCGCCGCGTTGCACGGGATCTTTCATGGAGATTTCCATGCCGGAAACCTGTTTGTTGACGATGACGGAGTCATCGGGCTAGTGGATTTCGGAATGGTTGGAAGACTTGATCATGAGCGGCGCATTTCGTTTCTTCGATACATCACAGGATTGATGTCAGGTGATGTCCGTACCCAAGTTCTTGCGGTGCGCGACTTAGGTGCTTTCCCACCTGATGCTGATGTCGAAGACCTGATTCAAAATCTGCAGTTAGATCGAGTTGACTTTGATCCACTGCAACTGACCGAAGAACAGTTCGTTAACGAATTTCAGACCTTACTCAAAGAATTGCTGGCCAGTGGAGCGCGAATTCCCAAAGAACTCATGCTCTTTGTGAAGAACTTCGCGTACCTAGCGTCTTTTGTTCAGAAACTTGATCCTGAGATGGACCTGTTGGGAGAGTTCTCCGCGATCAGCGCCGGTTTCCTAACTAAGCACGGTTTTCGAGTCTCAGCCGAACTTGGACTCGCAGTTCAAGATTTGGAAGTCTCCGAATCATCGTTCCGACGCGCAGCAGGGATTAGAGATGATGTTGAAGTGTTGACGTGGCGAGACTTGTCTAATCGCAGAGAAGTCATGCAGCGTCGCCTTCTCAACGCTGACAAAGCGGGCCTGTCTGACCTTGAGGGCGCGACGTAATGAACGAAGCGATTGAAATGCTCAGTTTGAATGAGGCGGCCGAACGTCTCGGACTTCACTACATGACTGTCTACAAATATGTGCGTTCTGGAAAGCTACCCGCCCGAAAAAGTGGTGGTAGTTGGGAAGTCTCAGCTGACGATTTGGCTTCCATGTCGTCTATCGAGCGGGCTCCGTCGGGTCGAGGCCACCGGTCGCTAGAAAGCAAAACTGGACCGTTTCTCCAGGCCTTGCTTGCGGGAGACGCAGCTGGTTCTTGGCTAATAGCGCAAAGCGCTTTCGATAGTGGTGCCAGCGTTGAAGACGTTATATGTGAGGTTGTCGTACCGGCGCTCAGAGCAGTAGGCGATGAATGGGCTCACGGCCGTCTTGAGGTCTATGAAGAACACAGGGCATCAAGCGTTGTTCTTGCGATATTGGGACGAATGCAAGGCCTACCTCAGCGACGGGGCAAAAAGCTTGGAAGTGTCCTCATCGCCCGTCCGCCTCAGGAAACTCATGGACTACCGGCTGCTATATGCGCCGAGTTAGTCCGAAGTCGTGGATACCACCCTGTGAATCTTGGCCCTGACAGCCCAATTGACACCATTATCCAAGCAGCTCGTTCAACCGATGAACTAACCGCCATCGTTTTGAGTACTGTCAGTTCTACATCCGCAAGTGTGATCGTCGAAACCGTCGCAGCGATACTTGGGTCGCTGCCGAAAATACCTGTAATGGTCGGCGGAGTATGGGCAGGTTTGCCGGACAACGTGTTGTCGCTTGATGGGTTCCCTTCAATGCTGAATCACTTGGAACAGTTAAGTGGTTCCTAATGATTTGCCAATAGTTGTTACCGGCGCCACTGGATACGTAGGAGGGCGTCTAGTGCCGCGGCTGCTTGCTGCTGGGTACTCTGTCCGCTGCGTAGCTCGCCGACCTGAAGAGTTAGATGACCGTTGGTGGAAAGACCAAGTCAGTATTGTTCGAGCAGACTTGTCGCAGCCCGAAGAGATCGCGCGAGCGCTCGAAGGAGCAGCGGCTGCCTATTACCTGCTCCATTCAATGTCGTCATCCAACGACTTTGCCCAACTTGAGTCGAACATGGCGGAGCAGTTCGCGACGGCAGCTGAAGATCAAGGGCTGAAACAGATCGTATATTTGGGCGGCTTAGGACACGACGGGACTAATAAATCTGATCACTTGTCAAGCAGACACAGGGTTGGTCGCCTGCTTGCCTCTGGAACAACGCCGGTCACGGAATTAAGAGCAGCGGTGATTATCGGTTCTGGTAGCGCATCGTTTGAGATGCTTCGATCCTTGGTTGAGGTACTACCTTTCATGGTTGTCCCAAAATGGGTGTCGCAGACCTTGTGTCAGCCGGTCGCAATTACCGATGTACTCGACGACTTAGTCCATGTACTAAATCGCTCTGAGTTTTACGACCGCACGATCGACATCGGCGGCCCCGATGTCGTGACCTATCAGGACATGATGCATGCGTATGCTCGCGTCGCTGGTTTGCGCCGGCGTTGGGTATTGCCGGTACCGGTTTTGACTCCGCGCCTGTCCTCTCATTGGGTCAACTTGGTGAGCCCCCTGCCGATTCAACTCGCTCGACCATTGATCGACTCACTTACGAGTGATGTTGTCGTAGCTGATGGGGGACAAGGTTGTGTGCGAGGAACACTGAACACAAGTTTGGAAGAATCGATTGGGTACGCAGTTTCTTCAGTTCAAGGACAGGAGTTGCCGACTCGCTGGAGCAACGATCGCCGCTCCAGCGACCAATTAGGCGCAGCGATACCGGACCCAAGTGATCCCTTTTGGGCTGGAGGACGCATGTTCGTCGATGAACGTCAAATGGTCTCTAAATGTGCTTCTGAATCGGTGATGACAGTGGTTCGCTCTTTAGGAGGTAGTACAGGCTGGTTAGGTTTTGATTGGCTTTGGGCGCTACGAGGGTTCGTTGACAAACTCCTCGGTGGAGTTGGGCTTCGTCGCGGTAGGCGACACCCCACAGAACTAAGAGTTGGCGATCCGGTCGACTTCTTTGAAGTTGTAGAAGTCACTCCAGAGTCACTTAGGTTGCGAGCAGAGATGAAGGTCCCCGGTCACGCATGGCTTGAATGGCGAGTCAATCAATTAAAGAGTGGATGCTCAGTGCAGCAAAAGGCGGTTTTCGTTCCGCGTGGTCTGTGGGGACGCGTCTATTGGTTGGCTCTAGTGCCTGCACACGCCGTTATCTTCAAACGAATGCTTGGGGCCATTGTCGATCGTGCCGAGAGGTTGTCCTTAAGGCCTTTGGTAAGGGAGCAGGTTGGTGAGTAAACGAACTTCGATGTCGGGCACTCTTGTGGGTCTCGTGCTCGTAGCCGCCGTTTCAATATGCGGGGCTGATGGACTTTGGGGTGAGTTTGATCTACCGCCGGTACTTATAGCTGCTTTGGGCGCGATCTTGGTGCAGTGGTTGGCATTTGGCTTCGCATGGAAGTTCAAATCAGAACGATTCTTTGACCTTTTTGGTTCGGGAACCTTTGTGTTTGTTGTTCTAATCGCTGCGCTGTACTCGCGATCACACCTTGGGTTGTTTGATGTTGCACTGATGGTGGCAGTTTCTTTATGGGCTCTCAGACTGGGTTCTTTTTTAGTAACCAGAGTTCGAATGGTGGGTTTCGATCGACGGTTTGACGCGATGAAACAAGACTTTTCCTGGTTCTTTATGACGTGGACGTTGCAAGGAACATGGGTCGTTGTGACAACTGCTCCGGTTGTGACAGTTATAGGTGATGGAAGTAGCCAGCCACTGGGACTTATCGAAATAGTGGGTCTTCTGATTTGGCTTGGGGGCTTTTCGATCGAAATCATTGCCGACGACCAAAAGAAGAAATTCAGGCTTTCGGGAAGTGACACGTTTATTCAAACTGGATTGTGGAACAGGTCGCGTCACCCCAACTATTTCGGCGAGATTGTCCTGTGGACCGGCCTTGCGCTAGCCGCCTTCCCTTCGCTGGACAGATTTCAGTTACTCACTCTCACCTCACCGCTGTTCGTGTGGGCTTTGCTGGTAAAAATCTCTGGAGTCCCAATGCTGGAGGCAAAGGCCGAACGTAAATGGGGTAGCGAACGTTCTTACGTTGAGTACAAATCAAGAACTCCGATGCTGGTTCCACGCTTACGGTGATTGTTGTTGTTCGTTTTTGGTGACCCAGTCGTCAATGGCAATCCACTGTGTGTCCAACCAATCGACAAGATCTTCTTCAGACCACTCGGAGGAAAGATCCTCTCGAGGGACCCGGGTGAGCATGAATTGCAGTTCTCTCCGAAGCGGCACAGCGTCGCGTAGTTCTTTAAGGGAAGCGATGTCGTTGATGCCGACGTGGTTACAAAATACGACGTCAGCTTGTGACGTGGCGAGCGCTGCGAGAGTTCCTGCGGTGCGTATCGGCAATACCGACCGTAAAACCCGCGTCGATGCCGCGCGTCGAGGCGTCTTGGTCGCAACGGCCTCGACCGCTTTAGCTAACTTTGATGGGGAAAATCTTGTTCCCTCCGGAAAGATCACTAAAGCTTCGTCGTCGGCTAAGTCACTTGCCAGCACACTGATGTTTGCTAGCTCGTCTCGATTGTCCAGCGAATCTCTATCAACGAAATAGTTTGGAATTCGATGGCCGACTATGTCGAGACAAGGATCTCCTAGGAGCTGTTTCTTTAGAACAAATCGAAGCCTTCGGCCTTCGCTGGCCACAAGCGCAGCAGTTAATAGAGCGTCTCCTTGGCTTCCGTGGCGAGCCAGTATGATCAAAGGTCCTTTCGAACGTAAACAATTAATCCCTTGCGTACTCCATCGAAGTCCAATGGTGCGCTTTGCTCCGGCGGTAAGACCGCGGGCCCAGAAGTATTGGAGACGACTGTGCCATCGGCGACTTTGATTACTCGCGAGCTGTCGGAAGGGAGAGAAACTCGACCAAAAAATGAACGCTGCTGTTACGCCGAATACTTCCATTGCTAGCCACCAGGCACCGAATAGGACCAAGCGAGTGTTGGAGAATTGCCGGTCGCGAACAAGGTCGTGAAGGAACGATAAGACAAAGAGAATCGGCAGAAGTGCCCAGGTCAAGAAGAAGGCGATAAAGAGGGCGGGAACTGTTTTGCCGCGACGCATCCACTTAGCCGATGCAGATGACTCATCAACTGAAAACACAAAGTCCGATTGGGGCCTCTGTGATGCAGCGGTCATGGAAGAAATGATTATCAGTTGGCAGAGTTGTTGGGCGTGTTCCCGAAAGGATTTGCGCTCAGTCGACGCTGCTTGAAAAGTTCTACCTGGTGATGATGGTCCACAATCGGTGATGGGTAGCCAATCTTTTGTCGCGTAGCCAAAGGTGGATTAATTGTTTGCGTTGGGGTTAGTGCAGAGAGTTCAGGCACCCACCTTTGGATGTATCGCCCGTCGCGATCAAAGCGTTCGGCTTGCGTAGTTGGGTTAAGGGTGCGGTGGGGGTTGCTGTCAGTACCTGTGCCAGCAACCCACTGCCAATTGAGGTAATTGCTGGCAATATCGCCGTCAATGAGTTGAGACATGAAATAGTCGGCGCCGAGTCGCCAATCTTGATGAAGGTCTTTCACTAGAAACGAGGCCGTCACCATGCGTACTCGATTCGGCATGAACCCCTCGGTGTTTAACTGACGCATACCGGCATCAACTAAGGGAAAGCCGGTGTTTCCTGCAACCCATGACTTGTATGCCTGATCGTCGTAGTTCCAAACGTCGCCGCGCTCCCTGTAATCCTGCGACGAGGCTTTCGGGTGGGCGTTAAGTATCTGAGCGAAGAAATCGCGCCAGGCGACTTGGCGAATAAATGGCTCTGAGCCGGGAGTATTGCCAGCTAATTCGACAAGGCGGAGAGGTGAGATGCAGCCGAAGTGCAGGTACGGCGACAACTTCGACGTGACGTCCATTCCCGGATAGTCACGTTTGTCAACGTAGTTTGCTAGTTCGTTGTTTAGCCAGTTCTGTAAATGGCGGCGACCGTGAGATTCCCCGCCGATTGGCGTAGAAGCTGAGTGGTCATTTGAGGAAAGAGAACATCTGCGACGTTGTGGACTCGCTCCAGGCAGAGACGTTGGTGGACCTACAAGAGCTCGTTTGGGTGCGCGTAACCATGATCGCCAATATGGGGTGAATACTTTGTACTCGCCTCCACCACTGGGTTGTATGTGTTCGGGCGGAACAACTGTTGTGCCCGGGTGTTTGCATAAGACAATGTCGTTGTCTCGGCACCAGGTTTCGAGCGAATTAAGCCGTTGCTGGGCATAAAAGCTGTAGTCCTCCGACACGTGGATACTCGTAGCGTCTAATTCGATCGCTCGACGTTGAACTTCCTGTGACCAACGCCCGGGGACCACTTCTAGGCAAGCGCCCAGCTGCTTAAGAGACGCGTCAAGGTCGGTGAGGCATTGAAGAAGAAAAGTTTGACGTCTTGGTGACCAGCGACGGCTAGCGACAAACTTGTCGTCCATCACGAACAAGCATGACAGTGGCCCTTGACTCCCCGCAGCGAACAGCGCCGGATTGTCGTCGACTCGAAGATCTCTTGTGAAAACCATTAACGAAGTCATATAGCCGCCTTGCGGGCTACAGAGCGGCGGAAGCCACCGCTATGGATCAGGTCGCAGACCATTTATGTAGCAGGATCTAAGGCCCGATTTTCGGCTAGGCCGGCTAGAGCTTTGGACACCGTTCTACGAGCGCTTTCGGCCGAAACACCGACTAGATCACCGATTTCTCGGAAGGTCCGTTCGATGCCATCATCAAGTCCGAATCGGTATCGCAACATGGCTGCTGTTTTGGGGGGCATTTGTCCCAATATTTCTCGGACCATCTCGGTGTCGTGCCAACCCCTGACCAAGTCTTCAGGGGAGTGGTCGTCGGAGGCGATCAGAGAGTGGAGGTTTCGGTCTTCGTCAACCATGAGAGGACTGTCTAATGACGACATTTGAGTGAGGGCGTGAATCCGACTCATCTCTCTAGACAGGTCAGGGGAATTGACGTCAGCTTCACGCAATTGGCGACGCAAAGCGCTGTGGGTGTCGGCGGGGATTCTTATGAGGTTGCTGTGCTGATCGATCAGGCGGTTAATTGCTTGTCGGATCCAGAAGGTGCCATATGTCGAAAACTTGAAACCTTTTCTGCCATCGAATTTTTGCACCGCGTGTTCTAAACCAACGTTGCCTTCTTGGATGAGGTCTTCGAGTTCCAGCGACCCCGTCACGGGGTATTTCTTCGCGACGCTGACAACTAACCGCAGGTTCCCAAGGATGAAGCGTTCTTTGGCCCGTTTAGCTCGTTTTACAGTTCGTTCGAGTCCCTGCAATTCTTCCAAATCGCGGTATTGGCTTTGCTCCATGCGCTCAGAGGCTTCTCGACCGGCTCGAATTTGTTGCGAGAGACGGACTTCTTCCTTTTTGGTGAGCAGCGGATGTCTGCCAATTTCGTTGAGATAGAGGGTCAGAGTGTCGGTCAGTCCCTTGGGCATGGTGATGAAATTGTTCCTTTGAGCGGGGGATCTAGCGGGAATATGTCGTCCCGTA
>MDTE01141869.1_pt1 | contig 10738 bp, 11 predicted proteins | sample 811231 | NCBI WGS metagenome assembly MDTE01 (sample SAMN05326651, study PRJNA326480) | marine metagenome | isolation source: seawater | place: Indian Ocean: Red Sea | collected 2010 | reverse complement strand
TAGGCGTGTTTTGTCAGCCGAGCCGCGCCAGGGCGGCTTCGAGCCGTGCGACTTCGGCCTCGTGGTGCGCATGGTCGGCGCGTGCCTTTTCGACCGCTTCGGGCTTGGCGCGTTCGACGAAGTTCGCGTTCGACAGCCGGCCTTCGAGCGACTTGGCTTCCTTGGCGGAGGCCTCCAGCGCCTTCGACAGGCGGGTCTTTTCCGCCTCGATGTCGATCACGCCTTCGAGCGGAATGACAAGCGCATCCTCGCCCGCTGCGATCTGCATCGCCGCGCCAGCCGGCGCTTCGGCGAAATGGATCGCGGTCAGGCGCGCCAGCCGTTCGATGGCCCCGGCATTGGCCTCGACCACCGATTTCGCCAGCGCGCTGGGCGCGGGGCAGAAGGCTTCCAGCTTGGCGCCCGGCGCAATGCCAAGCTCGTTCTTGGCGGTGCGGATCGCGCTGGTCAGCGCAATCAGCCAGTCGATTTCCGCCTTGGCCTCGGCATCCACTTCGGCCTGCGGATCGACCCACTTTGCAGTGATCAGCGGATAATCGGCGCGGTCGCCCTGCTTGGACCACAGTTCTTCGGTGATGAAGGGCATGAAGGGGTGCAGCATCACCAGGATCTGGTCGAGCGCCCAGCCGGCGACCGCCCTGGTTTCCTCGTCGAAATTGCCTTTGACCAGTTCGATATACCAGTCGCAGAAGCGGTCCCATACGAAGTGGTAGATCGTGTTGGCGGCGGCGTCGAAACGCAGGTCCGCCAGTGCAGCGTCGAGCGCCTGCTTGGTCTCGACCACCTCGCCGATGATCCAGCGATTGACCGCATGGCTCGCCTTCGGGGCAGCAATGCTCGTGCTCGCGCCGATGCCGTTCGCCTGGCAGAAGCGCGTCGCATTCCACAGCTTGGTCGCAAAATTGCGATAGCCCTCGATCCGCTTGTCATCCATCTTGATGTCGCGGCCCTGGCTTTCCATCGCCGCCATGAAGAAGCGCAGCGCATCGGCGCCATACTGGTCGATCAGGCCCAGCGGATCGACGACATTGCCCTTGGACTTGGACATCTTCTGCCCGTCCGCCGCGCGCACCAGGCCGTGAAGATAGAGCTTTGGCCAGGGGTTCTTACCCGTGTTGTACTGCCCCATCATCATCATCCGCGCATCCCAGAAGAACAGGATGTCGAAGCCCGAAATGAGCAGATTGTTGGGGTAATGCTTGTCGAACAGGGAAGCCCTCTCTCCCTGCGGGAGAGGGTTGGGAGAGGGGTTCGTCGCGTCAGCGGCGACCATCGTCGCCGACCCCTCTCCCTCCGCGCCTGTCGGCGCTCCTCCCTCTCCCGCAAGGGGAGAGGGGGTGCTCTCCGGCCAGCCGAGCGTGGCGAAGGGCCACAGGGCGGAGGAGAACCAGGTGTCGAGCACGTCTTCGTCGCGGGTCAGCGTGGCGCCTTCGCCTGCTTGGGCCTGCGCTTCTTCCTCGGTCATGGCGACATAGGGCTTCCCCTCGGCATCGTACCACGCCGGAATCCGGTGCCCCCACCATAGCTGGCGGCTGACGCACCAGGGCTGGATGTTCTCCATCCAGTTGAAGAAGGTCTTCTCCCAGCTCTTGGGGACGATCTCGATCTCGCCGCTCTTGACCGCGTCGATGGGCTTCACCGCGAGCTTTTCCGCGTCGACATACCACTGGTCGGTCAGCCAGGGTTCGATCACCACGCCGCCGCGGTCGCCGAAGGGGGTGGCGATGGTGCGCGGTTCTGCGTCGAGTTCCTGCTCCTCGCCCTTCTTGGTCTTGGCGATGTGCGGGATGAGGTAGCCCTGTTCCTTGAGACGCTGCACCACCAGCTCGCGCGCCCCGTCGGTGCCGTCGCGCTTGAAGCGGTGCAGGCCGAGGAATTCCTCCGGCACCAGCCCGTCGGCGGTCTGGCAGACATTGGCTTCGGCATCGAGCATGTTGAGCATTTCGGCGGGAGCGAAGCCAGCACGCTTGCCCACGTCGAAATCGTTGAAGTCGTGGCCGGGCGTGATCTTCACCGCGCCGCTGCCCAATTCGGGATCGGCGTGTTCGTCGGCGACGATCGGCACGCGGCGGCCGGTGATCGGCAGGACGACATGCTTGCCGACCACGCTCTTGTAGCGCGCGTCATCGGGATGCACCGCCACCGCCATATCGGCGAGCATGGTTTCGGGCCGCGTGGTCGCAACCTCGATATAGTCGCGCCCGTCATCCAGCGTGACGCCCTCTTCGAGCGGATATTTGAAGTGCCAGAAGTGGCCCTTCACATCCTGGGTCTCGACCTCGAGGTCGGAGATCGCGGTTTTCAGCTTCGGGTCCCAGTTCACCAGCCGCTTGTCGCGGTAGATCAGCCCGTCATTGTAGAGATCGACGAAGGTCTTGAGCACGGCTTTCGAAAAGTGCTCGTCCATGGTGAACTGTTCGCGCGGCCAGTCCATCGAACAGCCGAGGCGGCGCAGTTGGCGGGTGATCGTGCCACCCGATTGCTCTTTCCATTCCCAGACATGTTCGAGAAAGGCCTCCCGGCTCATGTCGGTGCGTTTCAGGCCTTGGGAATTGAGGTTGCGTTCGACCACCATCTGCGTCGCGATCCCCGCATGGTCGGTGCCGACCACCCACAGCGCATCCTTGCCGCGCAGCCGCTCGTAACGGATCATCACGTCCTGCAACGTATTGTCGAGCGCATGGCCGATATGCAGGCTGCCGGTCACATTGGGCGGCGGGTTGACGATCGTATAGGGCTGCGCGTCGGGGCGCTCGGGCCGGAACAGGCCGTTCTCCTCCCAATGCGCGTACCAACGCGCCTCGATGTCGGCGGGGTCGAAAGTCTTCGGTAGCTCGGTGGTCATTTTCGTGTTCGCTCGCGCTCACTGGCGGCACCGGCCCGCTACCCCTCCCGGCCACCCATGGCATTATCCTGTTGAGTGGCCGGGAGGGGGAGCGGGCCGGTGCCGGAAATTCGATAGCAAGCCCATGCCAGCGCCCATGCTGCGATGCAACGTTGCAGGTGATCCGGATCGATCACCGCTTGGCAAGCGCCTGATTTCCCCGCATACCGCGCCGCCATGGGTGGTATTGCCGAATACGAATTGGTCGAGGGGGACGACGGGGGCACAGTGCTGGCCTTGTCGGGACCCTATCTGGTGTCCACCATCGGTGCGATCGACCAGGAATTGCGCGGACTCGAAGGGCCGATCTCCAGCATCGATCTGGCCGCCGTGAGCGAAATCGACACGGTAGGGGCGTGGACGGCGACCCGATTGGCCAGTGCGCATAAGGCGGAGATTTCGGGTGCGAGCGAGCGCGCCGAACGCCTGATCGAGGCCTTGAAGAATGTGCGCGCGGAAGAGGAAATCGCCGCACCGCGCCTGCCGGTATGGGAACGCGTGCCGCAGGCCATGGGCGAAAAGATGTTCGATGCGCGCAAGGGCGTGTACGGCGTTGTCGGCTTTCTCGGTGCATTGCTGGTGGCTTTCGCCAGCCTGATGCGTCACCCGAGCCGGTTCCGCTGGCTCGCGCTCGTCCGTCAGCTCGAATTGGTCGGCGTGTCGGCGCTGCCGATCATCGGCCTGATGAGCTTCCTGATCGGCATCGTCATCGCGCAGCAGGGGGCAGTGCAGCTTGCCCAGTTCGGGGCGGAGACGCTGACCGTCAATCTGGTCGGCCGGATCACCTTGCGCGAACTTGGCGTGTTGATGACCGCGATCATGGTCGCGGGCCGTTCCGGCAGCGCCTTCGCCGCCCAGATCGGGACCATGCGGCTGACCGAGGAAGTCGATGCGATGCAGACTATCGGCATTTCGCCGATGGAAGCGCTCGTCGTCCCGCGCATTCTCGCCGCGATCCTGATGATGCCGCTGTTGGGCTTCTATTCCGCCGGCGTCGCGATCATCGGCGGCGCGTTCGTGGGCCAGTTCATGCTGGGAATACCGTTCTGGACGTTTCTTTCCCGCATTCAGGACGTGGTGCCGATTTACGATCTGTGGGTCGGCCTGATCAAGGCGCCGGTATTCGGCCTGATCGTGGCCCTGGCGGGCTGCTATCACGGCATGAACGTCAAGGGGAATTCCGAAGAGGTCGGCCTGCGCACCACCATGGCGGTGGTCACCGGCATCTTCGCGGTGATCGTGATCGATGCCTTCTTCGCCGTGTTCTTTACCGAGATCGGGTGGGGCTGATGGCGCAGGATGAAACCGGGCGCGAACTGGGCCGCCATGAGCGCTATCGCGGCGAATATCCGATCGTTGTGGAAGGGCTGAAGACGGCTTTCGGCCCGCAGGTCGTCCATCAGGACCTCGATCTCAAGGTCAGACGCGGCGAAATTCTCGGCGTGGTCGGCGGTTCGGGTACGGGCAAATCGGTGCTGATGCGCGCGATCATAGGATTGCAGCGCCCCACCGAAGGCGAAGTCAGCGTGTTCGGGCGCTCGATCGCCGGGAGCGATCCGCAGCAGGAGATCGGCATTCGCAATCGCTGGGGCGTCCTGTTCCAGGGCGGGGCGCTGTTCAGCACGCTGACGGTGGGCGAAAACGTCGAAGTGCCCCTGAAGCAGTTCTATCCCGACATAGAACCCGAACTGCGCCACGAAATCGCGCGTTATAAAGTGGTGCTCTCGGGCCTGCCGGAAGAAGCGGTCAGCAAATATCCTTCCGAGCTGTCGGGCGGCATGAAGAAGCGTGCCGGTCTCGCGCGGGCGCTGGCGCTCGATCCGGAATTGCTGTTTCTGGACGAACCGACCGCCGGGCTCGACCCGATCGGCGCCGCGGCATTCGACCGGTTAACGCTGGAACTCAAGGAAACGCTCGGCCTGACCGTGTTCCTCATCACGCACGATCTCGATACGTTGCACGAGATCTGCGACCGGGTGGCGGTGATCGCCGACAAGAAAGTCATCGCGGTCGATACGGTCCCCAATCTGATGGAACTCGATCACCCCTGGATCCAGGAATATTTCAACGGTCCGCGCGGACGCGCCGCGCTGACCGCCCAGGCGCTCGACGAATTGCGCAAGCATATGGACGAGCCCGTGGCGGCACATGCGGTCAAAGCGTTGGACAAAGCGGATTCGAAGAAGGATAAGGCGTAGCTCAATGGAAACGCGGGCAAATCACGTTTGGGTGGGGGCGGTGACACTGCTGATCCTCGGCGCGCTCGCGCTGTTCATCGTCTGGCTCGCGCGGCTCGGCGGCGGGGCGCAGAACGAATACGACATCTTCTTCAAGCAATCGGTCGCCGGGCTCGCCAATGGCAGCTCGGTCGATTTCGCCGGCGTTCCGGTGGGGCAGGTGAACGAGATCGTGCTGTGGGACAAGGACCCCGAATTCGTCCGCGTGCGGATCAAGGTGCAGGAAAGCGTGCCCATTCTGGTCGGCACCACGGCCACGATCCAGGGCAGCTTTACCGGCGTTTCGACGATCACGCTCGATGGCGCGCGCAGCGGTGCCCCGCCGATTTCCTGCGAAACGACCGCCTGCACCGAAGGCGTGCCGATCATCCCGCCGACGACGGGCGGCGGTTTCGGTGCCGTGCTTGCCAGTGCGCCCCTGTTGCTCGAACGCCTGGCCACGCTGACCGAGCGGTTGACCATGCTGCTGAGCGATCGCAATCAGGAAGAAATTTCGCAGATTCTCGCCAATACCAATGCCGCGAGCGCGGGCTTCGCGGCGGCGGCCCCGCAGATGGAGCGGACCATGGCCGAATTGCAGGTGACGCTGCGCGAGGCGAGCGAGGCACTCGATCAGTTCGAACAGGTCACCGCCACGACCGATCGCATCCTTAACGAGGAAGGCGAGGCCATCGCCAAGGATCTGCGGGCAACGCTCAAATCGGCGAGCGGCGCGGCCAAGGCGCTCGAGGACACGTTGAACGATGCGCGGCCGGCCACCAAACAGCTCACCGAAAGCACGCTGCCCGCAGCCGAAGCCACGCTGAAGGACCTGCGCGCCACCAGCAAGGCCTTGCGGGGCGTGACCGAAAAGCTCGACGAGCAGGGAGCCGGCGCGCTGCTTTCGAACCAGCCGCTGCCCGATTACAAGCCGTGAGAGGCAAAAGCATGAACAGCACCATCAAACTCGCCGCGCTGGCCCCAGCCCTGCTGCTGGGCGGTTGTCTCAGCCTCGGCGGCGAAGTCCCCGACAGCCTGTTGACGCTCACCCCCACCGCTTCGGCGCCTGCCGGGTCCGGCGGTGCGGACGCGCAGGTAGGGGCGCTGATCATCGCGGAATTCGAAGTGCCCAAGGCGCTCGATGTCACGCGCGTGCCGGTGCAGGTCACGGATACGCAGATGGCCTATCTCCAGGACGCCGTATGGGTCGAACGCCCGGCACGCCTGTTCGGGCGCCTGGTCGCCGAAACGGTCCGGACACGGTCGAACCGCATTGTCATCGATGGTGACGATCCCGGCGTGAGCGCGAACGACCGGTTGCACGGCTCGCTGCGTGCGTTTGGTTACGACGCCCGCACGCGCGAAGCCGTGGTCACCTTCGATGCGGTCCGCAATCGCAGCGACTCGACAGTGAGCACCCGCCGCTTCGAAGCGCGCGTGCCGGTCGCCGCTCCGGAAACGGCATTCGTGGGGCCGGCGCTCAACGAGGCGGCCAACGATGTGGCCGGACAGGTCGCCGACTGGTTGAACTGAGTCCGGTCAACCGCGCGCCAGCCGCGCGAATTCCATCGCCTTGAGGAAGCTCGCCAGCCGCCTCGCGCGGCGGTCGGCGGCTTCCGCGTCTTCGCCCCATTGCTCGACCTGCCAGTCTTCCTCCAGATTGGCGGCGGCCCAGAGCTGCTCGCCATCGGCATTCTCCTCCAGCGCGGCGAGGCCGATGCAGAGCGAGGCGGCGAGCGAGGTAAGCTGTTCGAGTGCCGTGAGAGCGAAGTGGTCGTGGCTGTCGAGGCGCATCTTCAGGCGATCCATCGTCTCGGGCGTGTGCGGCCGCGCGACGACACCGCTCACGCGCTCAAGTTTCACCCCTTCGCGCAATTCCAGTGTTTCGACCAGCGGGTCCCAGACCTTGCGCTGGCGGTGCCACAACGGCTCGTCCGGATCGGCGCGGTAGCACAGCGTATCGGTTTCCGCATAACGCAGCAGCTTGGCCACGATCTCGGCACGGGTGGCCGGAACGACGTCGAGCGCGTAATCGGTCATATCGCGCAGGGCGAAGCGCGCAGGGTCGATCGTGTCGCCCTGTCCGGCCCATTCCGCCGCCAGCGCCTCGGCCAGGGCTTTCGACCTGACAAGCTGCGGATCGCCGCCCTGCGTCTTGATCGGCCGTCCGTCGAGCGCGACATGGTAGGCCGGGCCGGACTGTTCGACCGACACGCTCTTGTAGAATCGCTTCACGCGCGGCTGCTCCAGCGTTTGGCCAGAATGGTCGGCAGGATGAAGACATCGAACGCGCCGAATGCAAGCAGCAGATAGCCGACCAGTTCGGGTAAGGGCAGGATCTCGCCAAGGACGAGCGCGCCGAGTATGCCCAGCACCACGCCCGACAGTCGCACCGCTTGAATCATGAAGAACCGCGCTTTTGCCCGATCATGAGGCGCCGGATCATGCTGGTCCACGGATCATGTCTCCCAATTGACGGGCCGTGTCGGCCACCGCGCTGGCCCCCGTATCGAACAGTTCCTGCGGCTCGTGATAGCCCCAGGACACGCCGATGGCGCGGACGCCGGCGGCAACGGCCATTTCCATGTCGAAACTGGTATCGCCGATCATCACCGCCTCGCCCGGCGCAACCCCGGCATCGACCAGCGCCGCTTCGAGCATGGCGGGGTGCGGTTTGGAGGGGTGGCGGTCGGCAGTCTGCAGCGACACGAAGCGGTGCCTGATGCCATGTGTGTCGAGACAGGCGTGAAGGCCCCGGTCGCTCTTGCCGGTTGCCACGGCGAGCAGCCGGTTCTCGGCATCGAGCTCCTCGATCAGCGCCCCGATCCCTTCGAACAACGGCTCTCGCAAGGCGCCCGACAGGCGCAGGTCGCGAAAGCCGATCTTGTAGGCTTCCACCACGGCCTGGCGTTCGTCGTCGCTCGCATCGGGGGCCAGTTCGCGCAGCGCGTAGGGCAGGCTGAGACCGACCATGCGCCGCACCTGCTGCCGGTCGGGCGCGACCAGACCGGCGCTGGCAAAAGCCTGCTCCATTGTCTCGCAAATCGCCGCCTGCCCGTCGACCAGCGTGCCATCGCAATCGAAGACGACCAGGCGGGTCATGCCGCCCGGTCTCGCATCCAGCGGGCCATGTCCCGATTGCCTTCCGCTTCGATATGATCGGCGAGCGCCCGCGCCACCGGGGCGGGTTTGTTCTGGCTCAGTTTCAGCGTGTCGCGCATCGCGGTGATGGAGAATTCGAAGCCCACGATACCGCGCAGCAAAGCCCGGCGCGCGGGGGCCGACATTTTCGCCATCGTCCACGGCACGCCGCCAGTGCTAATCTGCGCCTCGTGGCGGTCCGACAGGTCGGAAACCAGTTGTTCGGTCCGGCCATCGCCGAGCCGCGAAACCGTGCCATCGCATTCCAGAGCGACGTAATTCCAGGTCGGCACCTGATCGGCTGCATCGTACCATCGCGCCGAAACATAAGCGTCGGGACCTTGCAGCACCAGCATCGCCTGCGCGCCATCCAAATGGCGCGTCAGAGCGTTCGGCCGCGCGAGGTGAAACAGGAGCCGTCCGGTCTCCGATCTCAGGACAGGGACATGCGCCGCGCGGGGGCCATCCGGCGAATGGGCGAAAAGGGTGGCGAATGCCGACCCTTCAAGCAGGCGGTCGAGCAACGCGCCCGGATCGCCGCGAAACGCCGCATTCGGATGCATCAGCGCTTCCTTCCCGGCTTGCGGGGCTTTGCACCAGCGCTGCCGCGGGCGCGACGCGGCGAACGCTGCGACTTGCGGAAATTCTTGGCGTGCTGGCGCGCCTGCTGTTTCTTTTCCTCGCGGCTCTTGGGCGGCGGATCGTCGCGCATTGGCGTTGCGTCGCTGGTGCTTTCGTCGAAACCGAGATGCTCCATCGAGCCTGCGAAATGCTCGGGCAGATCGGCCGTCACGTCGAGCTTGCCGCCATCGGGGCTGTCGATAATCAGGCGCCGGGCATGGAGGTGCATCTTGCGACTGATCGCGCCGGTCAGGAAGGCGTCCCGGCCGCCATATCTGCCGTCGCCGACGATCGGATGCCCCATTGCCGCGCAATGCACGCGCAGCTGGTGGGTCCGCCCGGTCAGCGGCTGGAGTTCGAGCCAGGCGGCTTTCTTGCCCACGCTATCGACAACGCGGTACTTGGTTTTGGCCGGTTGGCCGTCCTCGTGATCGACATGCATCTTTTCGCCGCCCGAGCCGGGCTGCTTGGCAAGCGGGGCCTCGATCACGCCTTCCCTGACGTCGGGCACGCCGATGACCAGCGCCCAGTAGATCTTCTTGGCGCTGCGCCCGGAAAAGCGTTTGGAAAAGAAGGCCGCGCTGCCGGGCGTGCGGGCGACCAGCAACACGCCCGAAGTATCCTTGTCGAGCCGGTGGACGAGGCGCGGGCGCACGTCTTCCTCGCCCGGGGCAAAGGCATCGAGCAAGCCGTCGACATGATTGAACGTGTTCGTTCCGCCCTGCGTCGCAAGGCCGGGCGGCTTGTTCAGCACCAGCGCGCCCTTGGTCCGGTGGATCACCATGCCCTCGGCCTGTTCGATCTCGGCCTTGGTCAGCTCGCGCTTGGGCTTGGCTTGCTTATGCGGTGCGTCGCCCCCCGGAGGCACGCGAATTTGCTGGCCTTGGGCAAGCCGGTCGTCGGGCTTCACCCGCTTGCCATCGACCCGGACCTGACCGGTGCGCGCCCATTTGCTGACCGTGCCGAAGCCGATTTGCGGCAGGTGGCGCTTGAACCAGCGATCCACGCGAATGCCGTCATCGTCCGCCGCCACGGTGAAGATGCGTACTTCGTCGGAGGTCTTCATCCTACCATCCTCATCACGCCCAGGCCGACCATGAGGCCGGTGATGCCGAGCGCGATCGACAGAATCGCATAGAGCAGGGCGAAGAGATACTGCCCGCGCTGAAGCAGCATCACCATTTCCAGGCTGAAGGCGCTGAAAGTGGTGAAACCGCCCAGCAGGCCAACACCCAGCAATAGCCGTAATTGATCCCCGTCGCCGCTGCCGTTGCGGGCCAGCCATCCGGCGAGCACCCCCATCAGCAGGCTGCCCGCGGCATTGGCGGCCAGCGTGGCGAAGGGGAAAGCGGTGACGATGGGTGCGCCGAGCCAGCCGGTCATAGCGCGACCCAATTGCCATCGCAGTACCGCGCCGCCCCCGCCGCCGATGAAGACGTGCAATGCGGCAACTAAAGGAGAGAATGAGGACATTATGGCTCGCCTTAGCTGCCAAATCTCCATTCGTCATCCCGATGCGCGCGGTTGCGACAAAGACTTGCCATTGTCGGCACGAATCCGTATGTGCGCCTGCGTTCGAGCCGATCCGGAACGGATTCGGCGCGTTTTTCGTTCTCTTGGCGAAACCGTTTTTCAAGGAGGCAAAACCCGCTGCTGCGGGCTCTGGCCCGCTTAGTGAGGTGTTTGAATTTATGCAGATCATCGTTCGCGATAACAATGTCGACCAGGCCCTGCGCGCGCTCAAGAAGAAGCTGCAGCGCGAAGGCGTGTATCGCGAAATGAAGCTGCGCCGCCACTACGAGAAGCCGAGCGAAAAGCGCGCCCGCGAAAAGGCTGCCGCCGTTCGCCGCGCCCGCAAGCTCGAGCGCAAGCGCAT
>MDTE01087495.1_pt1 | contig 10738 bp, 7 predicted proteins | sample 811231 | NCBI WGS metagenome assembly MDTE01 (sample SAMN05326651, study PRJNA326480) | marine metagenome | isolation source: seawater | place: Indian Ocean: Red Sea | collected 2010 | reverse complement strand
GTTCAGCCACACCGATCCACCCTGGAACAGGCATGGACTGCCGAAGATGTCGCGCTGCGCGGCGACGATGTTGTCGTGCTCGATAAACGAGGCGAAACCATCGTCCGACTCGGCCGTGCCGTGATGGAGCGTGCCGCGGCTGGGCAGGCCGATATTCTCCTCGAAGTAGTCGTACCGCTCGGCCTCGGTGATCAGCCGCTCATAGGCCGCCTCGAAGAGTTCCACCTCCGCCGGAGACAGGCAACCCTCGATATTCAGGAAACCCATGGCCCGAAACTGCCCGACCTGAAGTGGCGTGAGCATCGGCTGCCTCTCTGGTTGGATACAGCGGTTGAACCGGCGCTTTCAGTAGGCGGCGTGCACTTCCCCGGCCCGGGGAGCCAGGGCATTCCAGCCGTCGGCGAGTTCCGCCGAGCTGCGAAACAGCTCCAGCAGCGGCTCCCACATCAGCTCTCGTCGTCGACTCGCCTCTTCGATGTCACCGGCCTCGAGTGCCTGCTTCAGGGCTTGGGCCTGCTCCTCCTGCACCCGAGTAGTCTCCTGGACCTGTGCTCCCAGTGAGCGCAACGCGTCGACGTGGCGGTCGACGAGCTCGCCGACGGAAGTGACGCCGTCAGTCTCGGTGTCGTAGTCCGACGATGGCCGGAAATGCGGCGGCTGGCGCTCACCCGCGTCATCGTAGAAGGTGTGAGTCGGCTGGATATGTGGCGTCACCGAGAGGTACATGTGCACCGGCTCATCGCCGATCACCTGCACGGAGTGGGGCTCGTCGAGACGAGCGTAACACATCTGTCCGGGGCCGAGCTCCTTCACTTCGCCGTTGATCTTGAACTCCACCCTACCGGAAAGAATGATGAATATCTCGTGCCCGAGATCGTGGGTGTGCCACGAGTCGAGTGAGCTCGAGCCCGGCTCGAGATAACAGAACCGCGCCCGGATCTGCGGCGTGACGAGGATGTTGCGGATATCTTCGCGACAGTCGTAAACGGTGAATCCCATCTCTATCTCCCTGGTCTAATCATTCGGCGAGGTTCAGTCCAATCCCAGAGCGGCGTCGATATCCTGCTGATAACCCCGGACCTGCCCGCTGAGGATCTCATCCATGGTCAGGGACCGCCCGACCTGTGCAGATTCGTAGGCACCGACGATAGCGGCCACCGCGCGCATGCCACCATGCCCGTCCACCTCTGGTGGGCTTCCAGTGAGCATCGCCCTTCCGAAGTCGTGGTATTCTATCGCCAGGTGCCGGGCGTCGATCGCATAACCCGGATGCGGCGCGTCCAGCGGCAGCTCGTACTCGACGCCATCCTCGCCGAACAGGCGGGCGGTAATCTCATCGAGGTGGAAATCGGGCAGCAGTGCCAGGATCTCCTTGCCGCGGAGCACCCTGTCTTCCAGGCGCAGCACCACCGGCTTGCCGTTGCGCTCTCCCGGGGCGTAGAGCGCGCCCCAGCGGCCGTGGACGCTCCGTTCCCATCCTTGCCCGCCCCGGCCCTCGATCATCGTAAGCTGCGCCATCGCCCCGGACTGCAAGCGGTAAAGGGCAACCACCGAGTCCTCACCCGTGGCATTTACGAAATCCGGATAGGTCTTGACGCGCTCGCGGTAGGACTCGAGGGGATGGTCGGCGTGGTCCGGCTTCTTCCGGACCGGTTCGACGACGAAGCCGCCCCCGTAAACCTGGTCGATCCGGCCGAGATAGTACTGAATGATGTCCCCGTAGTGCGCGCCCATGTCGAGACCGATAGCCCCCTTTTCCTTGAGGTGGCGCCAGGGCGTTATGGCCATCTCGTCGCTGCCACCCGCGGAGGTCTGCAGCATCAGGAACGGGTCGCCGAGAAGGCCGGCGTCGACCACGGCGCGGGCCAGGCGGTTCGGGGGATCGCGCCGGTAGTTCTCGGCCGTCGCCAGGACGCTGCCCCCGGCTTCCGCCGCCTCGATCATCGCCTGACAGGCGCGGATCGTGATACCAAGGGGTTTCTCGACGAGAGCGTGCTTGCCGGCCCGCAGGGCCGGTATGGCCACGCTGTGGTGGGTCGACCCGTCGGTGACGACGTCGACCGCCAGGATGTCGTCACGTGCCAGAACCTTGTCCAGATCATTGAAGACCAGGGGCGTACGCCCGAGGAGGCGCTCGACCTCGCGCCGAGCGAACTCGGCGTTCTCAGGACGGACGTCGCAGACGGCCATCAGCTCGACGTTAGCCAGGCCGGACTCCTCGAGCACCTGGTAGGCCATGAGATGGCGGTGGCCCATGCCCCCGCAGCCGACTAGACAGAGCGGAACAGTTTCAGCCATCAGCACCAAGTGAAGAGAAAAACGCCTCCGTCTGCTGAGCGATCCGCACAGGAGTCAGCGGCTTGATCTCCAGCACCGCATCTCCCGCGAACCCGGCCCGCTCGAGTGAATCGAGCAGATAGATCCAGTCGTCCGCCGGAATCGCACCCGTTCCCGGTTGCGTATGCAGACGCCCCACGCCAACCTCATCCCCGAGGGCGTCGCTTATGTGAAGGTGGCATATGCGCTCGGCCAGGGCATCGACGTATTCACTAAACCGATTCCGCTTGAATTTCTGCACGTGCGTGGTGTCGAGGCAGATCCCGAGCTCGTCGAAGCGCTCGATGGCGCGTTTCATCAGGGAGAGATTCCACAGGGCCGGATCGTCTTCCTGCTCGCCCTCGGAAGCGTTCTCGAGAGCGATCTTCACCCCCTTCTCCCCGGCGTACTGCAGAACGTCGGCGGCAAAATCAAAATCAGGCTCGGGCCCGTCGAGAAACAGGTTGGCGGCGTGGGCGACGAGAACGCTGCTGCCGACCGCGGCTACCGTATCTATTTTGCGCTTATATCCGGCCAGGCTGTTGTCGCCGTCGGTGTGCCAGCTCGAGCGCACCCCCCGCAGCATCGCGGCAAGTCGCTCCCGGTGTTGCTCGGCGTAAAGATCCATGGAGCGCGACACCATCCCCTCGCGCTCCGGGGACGTCCACTCCCAGCTGTGCCAGCTGGGCCACAACTCTACGCCGTACCCGTCGGAGACAGCCTCGGCAACCACCCGCTCCAGACTGTCGAGCCCACCGTCGAAGGAGAAGCTCGTCCCGCCCTTACGGAGCGGAAAGTAGTGGATGTAGTTCCACAGGCTGACAGAGATGTTTAGCTTCACAAGGCCGATCTCCCGGAAACGCTTAGGAAGGAGTCCACTTTTTGCAGGTCGTTTCCCTGTACTTCAGATTCTCTGTTTCAAATCCGGCGGACTAAAGCAACAGATTGGCGTCGGTCCGTCAACTGCTGTCGAGTGCAAATGACTCCCGAACAACGTTATTTTCTTGATCTCAGAGGCTACCTGCACCTGCATCGCGTCCTCAGTGACGACGAGCTCGGGGCGGCGCAGGAAGCAGCGGACCGCTACATTTCCATGCCGCCCGCGGAGTGCCCACCCGAGTTTGGCGCCGACATGGAACGCCGCGACCTCACCATCTACCAGCACGGGTTCGCCTTCGACAAAAGTCTCGAGGTCCTGACCCGGCACCCGGTCACCTGGCCCTTCCTGATGGAGCTCACCAATCGCCGGCTGCGCCTGAACGGGGGCAGCCTGGCGTGCAACCGTCACGGGCATGCCTTCCATTCGCTGCACGCGGGCTGGCGGCCGGAAAAGCAGCCCGACGTGCGACGGTATTACATCGAAGAGGGCAAGGTTCGCTGCACCGACTTTGCCATCTTCTTCTACCTGACCGACGTCTTTCCCGGCGATGGCGGACTTATTCTCCTGCCCGGCTCGCACAAGGCGAATTTCCCCCGACCCCGGCAGATGTTCTACCCCGGATTCGACGAGGAAGATTACGTCGGCGACACGGTCCCGCCTGGCATTCACAACGTCTGCGCCCGTGCCGGGGACGTCGTCATCATGCCGGAGCACGTGACGCACGGAGCCCTCTCCTGGAAGCCGCGGGAGCGCGACCGGCGCTTTCTGATCTTGCGCTACAACGTGCAGCACATGCTAACCGGCCAGCTACACCCATTCCCCGATGCGATCCGCGAGCGACTCGAGCCCGAGACCATCGAGCTCATCGAGCCGTGGCCCTACTTCCAGTACAAGGGAATCGTCGTGCGGCGCGAGGGGCTCGATGCCTCCAAGGCGGGCTGACAGCAAGCTTTCTCACGACCGACCGCTCTACCTGAGCCAGCAGAGCGCCGGATTCGTCCGAGGACTGCGGACGGTACACAGCGAAGCCCACCCGCCATCAGGCGGGTGGGCTTCGTGCTTATCTAACGCTTGTGAGCTTTTGCAGCTAACTCACCCGGCGTAAAGAGCTAGTTGTTGTACTGAGCCTTGATGCGGCCCCAGCTCTGCTCCTCGACGGCCGTCGGCGCGCCCCAGTCGATATCGGGATCCGCCGGCGAGATCAGCAGGTCCTGCGAGGAGTGGCAGCAGCTGGTCGGCGTCGTCGCCCACATGCCGACGCGGTTGTCGGCATCGCCCTCGCTCTCGTCGACGTCGCTGACGAAGATCGAGAAGCCGATGATCTCACCCGCGGTCAGATCGTGCGTGATCACCTGGTCGGCGGTGATGTTGGCGCCCGTATCTTGCGGGCGGGGATACGAATCGATGGCGATTGTCCGGAACTCGTAGGTATAGGTGCCCTCACCGTACATTTCGCCGTCGACACTGTACTGACACTCGTACCACTCGCTACCATTGGCCAGTTCACCCATGACTTCGGCGCTGTTGGAGCTGGTGGCCGCAGTCTGCAGGTGGGGACCGGAGTTGCCATTCAGCGGCGGGAAAGCGAACGAGTACTTGTGGTGGGTGCGCTCGTCTTCGGGCATGGGAAGATAGTCGTGACGCGGGTTGAACTCGATCTCAATGCTGTCATCCCACCAGTAGAAGCCCAGGTCCTGCCGCGAGATGGTGTGCTTGTTGTCGAACACCCTCGTGGTCACGTAGAGCTCATTGTTGTTGTCGTTCCATCCCAGCAGGTGGCGGATCTGCATCGAATTCGGATCCATGCCGCCCCGCGGCACATCGTCGCCCGCGAATCCGTGCACGGAAAACAGCTTGTCGCTCTGAATGGCATAGACATCCAGAGGCACGGCCGACCAGTCATCGTCGTAACCATCGATGGTGGGCACGTTGGAATCGGGGAACTGCACGGCGAGGAAGAACTCGCCCGGCGGTTCGTGCGCTGTGGCCGACAGCGTCATGGCGAAAACGCCCATGACTGCAAAACCCAGGGTGAACATACGCTTCATCGATCTTCTCCTATGGATTGGTGGGGGATAGGACCCGTGGAATGACACGATAAGATAAAAGGAACCCGCAAATAGCGACCCCTGCGTTTATCGTGGCTACATGTGGAGTGTAATAATAATTAATCGCTTCAAGGCTGGCAACTGGGAATGCTCCGCGACGGTACGCGGGCCTCACTCGAGCCCCGCGTATACGGTCACGAAGGTCTCCGTGGTGGTCACCACCGGGACGCCGGTAAGGTCCTTGCGCTCGACGACGAAGCCTGCCAGCGCCTGGATATGGTACCCCTCATAGGCGGAATTGGTCGCCAGCTGCAGCGCCCAGCTAAGCGAGTCGAAATCCTCCTGATCCCGGTCGAAATCGTTGTGCGTGGCGTATTCCACTCCGCCTTGCAGTCGGCTGCCTCTGAACAGGGGCGTCTCGAGCAGGACGGACAGCTGCTCCATCAGCGCCGTCTGATCCTGCCGACCGAAAAGGGAACGGCTCTGCTTGCGGAACTCGCTCTTCCAGCGGGGTTCGAGGGCCACCCCTCCCCAGGTGTGTCGAAAGCTCACCTTGTTGACCATGCCGAAGAAATAATCCGAAGCCGGGAGGTCGTAGCCGCGACGTTGCGACGCGCCCATCAGCTGCTGAAAGCGGACCCAGTTGAGCTTGTTCATCAATCTCAGGCGCTCGCCCTCCAGACTGTGACCGACGAACAGCTGATTCAGCCACGTGTCCCGCGCCAGCATGGGGTCGTCGACGACAGTTAGCTCGCCCCCCCTGATGGTGTTGTCGGGCAGCCACTGCAGCAATGGATTCGGTATGTCGTCCTTCACCCACTGTGCCATCTCGAAGAGCCGCAGGCGACCAATCCGCGGCCAGACGCGGTCGTAGGTCGCCTGGACGTAATTGCTGTAGTTTCTGCGGTCGCTTGAAATCTGCTCCTCGCGCAGGAGGCCGACCTTAAGCTGCCAGTGGTCGCTGAGGTCGAAGCCACCGTAGACGTTGAATCCTTCCTGGTCACGGCGGTACGGGTAGTCGGGTTCCTCGTCGTTTTCGTACTGGTCAATCCAGAAGTTGTGATTCATGTCGACACCGAAGAGATACTCAGGCCGGTCGACCTCATAGCGCAGGAAGGGCTCTTCGTAGTCCGGGATCGAATTGGCCTTTACCCGATTGTCATTCTGATTGTAGTCGGGAACCAGGTCGTTGTTGACGTCCCACCCCGGGAAAACGAGTCGATCACCGCCCCGGAAGTCGGCACGGTAGGTGTCGGGAAAGCGATCCTGGTCGTCGTTGTCCTCGACCATATCGAAGCGGTTGATCCGCCGGGCGTAGTCGAGACCACCCGCGTTGGTGACGAAAGACTGGGTGTTGTAGCGCGGATCGATGGAGTAAGCCTCGGCGAACAGCGACCACCGCGACCACCGTTTGTTCAGGTTGGTCATCCAGGCCGGGGCGTAGCCGCGCCCCACGATGCCCGATGACGACTTGTGGGTTTCCTCGGCGAGATTGGGGTAACGCCGAAAGCTCCAGCTGGCGTCGTACTCGCCGTAGAAGTCGAATCCGAGCAGATCCGTAACCTTGATTGTCGCACCGGCGATCGAGGTAGCCGTCGGCAGGCCGTAGGAGAAGGCTACGGTTCGCAGGTTCGACACGTCGCTCACGTTCCCCTCTGCCTGAGCCACCAGCAGAAACACCGGATTATCGACATCGGCGCCGAACACGTCGCCCATCGAAGTGATGCGGTCCGTGTCCCGCTCGAAGGTCGTCGACGCCTTCCCCTGCGTCACGAAGCCTCCTCCCTCGCCCAACTGCCTGTCGGAGCTTATCCAGATCTGGTAGTCGTTGGCAAGAACGAGACTGAAGTCGACGGAGACGATCTCGGACTTATCCGCCGAGGCGCGGCTTACGAAGGACGCGCTGTCGAAGTCATAGAGCAGGCTTATCTGCCCGTCACCGTCGGCAGCGACGTGTCCCTGACGCTCCAGGCCTCCGGTGATAACGGGTCTGAAGCCGATCGCCTGTCCGCTTTCCTCGCTGCCGTCGCGGTAGGTAATGACCACGTCGGAGGCGTCGGGGAAGAACGCCGCCCCAGCGACCCCGTCGTCGGGCGAATCGTCGCGCAGCACGACGACGATCCGCGAAACCGTCTCGTTCTGCTGCTTGTGCAGACTGCCGCGCAGGAGCGTCTCCACCAGCTCCTCCGACTCGCTGTTGGTCTGGTGGGCGTTGACGGCGTGCACGCCCAGCTCGACGAAGTCGCCCACCTGGGCGGTGAGGCGCGCACCTGCCATCGAGGTGGCGTCGGTGAAACGTGCCTCCTCCACCTGCACGGCCCTGGGGCCGGTGACGAACGAGTGCAGGAACGTGAGGGCGTACTTGTCCGTCGCCAGGTCTATCTGAAAGCCGTTAAGCTGCGGCTTCGAAAGCGACAGGGGCGTGAGGGTCGTCCGCAGGCTGTTACTGACGGTCAGGGAGTAGTGGTACTGCCCCTTGGCGTCGCCGGCGATCACCATCTGGTTGAACCAGGTTTCAAAGCGCCCTGTCTTGAACAGGCTGCTGCCGGCCTCCTGGGGTCGCTTCTGCTCGGTATTGTAGACGAGCCATCCCTGGGTCAGGTAGTTGCCGTACAGGTCGTAGAAGTATTCACCTTCGAGATTGTTCTCGACGTAACGCTGATAGGGTTCCCGCGCCCGATTGGTGTACTCCCACTGACGCCAGCGGTTTTCGTCGTACAGCTCCTGTGGCACGTACCAGCGTCGCAGCGACGGATCGATGGCCCCGAGCGTCACCTCCGGTCCCAGCGCCACCACGGGGACGCGCGGTCCTTGCCGCAGACCGAGCCGGCGTCCGTAGTCCACCTGCGCCAGCGCCTCGCCGGCGAGAGCCAGGCCAACTAGGAGCAGGGCGTAGCGGATGTAGGTATTAAGGGGCACGAAGCCCTCCCTAATAGGCCACGGCGATCGTGCCGCCGGCCACTTCACTGCCTCTGTCGGTGTCCCATTCGAGGCGATATAGATAGACTCCGGGGGGCACGACTGCGCCGCCTTCGTCGCGCCCATCCCACGATTGTTCAAAGCTGCCGCTGCGCATGCCGGCACTCACCAGCTGGCGCACGAGCTTCCCGGACAGGTCAAACACCGCCAGCTCGATGCGCCGCGATGTTTCCAGATCGCGCAGCTCATAGGCAAATCGCACCTCGTCGTTGCTGCCATCGCCGTTGGGCGTGAACGTCGGCGGAACCGGGCGCACGCTGCTGATCAGGTCGCCGCCCATCGGCGTCCGTACGGACATGACATTGCCGCCAAAGCGGAACGTGGCGTTGCCGGCGGCGACCTGCTGCTTGAGCTCGGGCTCGGCGCTGTCGTATACCCAGCTCGTGAACTCCGTCCCGAATCGCAGCACGGTAGTGTCAAAGACCACCTCGATGCGCTTCTCGGTGTCCCCCGCTCCCTCTAGCCGGTCGAACGAGATGACCATCCTGTCGTCGAGGATCTCCGGAGGTAAGCGTGCGCTCACCTCTTCGCCGTCGACCAGCACCGAACTCACCGAATGGACGGCTTGCGCGGTAAAGATCTCGAGGCGATCGAACCCGCCGTCCTCATCAGTGAGCACCGGCCGCACGACGTAGGTGAAAGTCTCGGGTTCGAAGCTCTGCGTGGCGATCGGCCAGATTTCGCCGATCACCTCCTGAGCGACGGGCCGTTCCGAAAAGAGCAGGGACAGGTTGTCGAGGCGTGGCGCGGCATCCCGATTGGCGAACATCACGACCTCAACCTGGAAGTAGCGCGCCGGGCTGGGCGACAGGACGGCGGTGCCGTCGGACCACAGATCAGCGGGGATTTCCTCCTGCCGCGCTCCCAACTCGAATTCGTACGGAGCGGACCAGAAGCTCCAGTTGTCGAGGTCGTAGTCCAGCTTGACGTCGTCCCAGCGCCGCGAGCTGAGCTGGGACCGATAGTTGGCGAGTGTCGAGGGTTCGAGCGTTCCCGAAGGCCCGAGATGGCGGTAGATGTTGGGCTGGGGCGTGTTACCCGACCTGGTGCGCAGTTGCAGGCGGGTCTCCTCCGGGACGTCGCCTTGCCAGCGGATCTTGCTCCAGGCGATCGGGCGGCCGAAATCCATGATCCAGCTGCGATACACGGTGCGGGTTACGTAGCCCTCGCCGTAGATCTCGAACTCCGCGATTTCCCAGTCGCGCTCGGGGTCCAGCGCCCGTACGGCGACCCACTTGAGATCGCGCGTGGGAAACTGCAGATCGACTACGACGTCGTAGCTTTCGTTGCTGCGTGCCAGGATGTCGAAGGCCGGGTCGTTGTCAGCACCAAGGGCCGCGTCGATAACCATGTACCAGCGCTTGCCACGCTCGGTGCGATCGTGATTGTGGTTCCAGAAGGGGGCATTGCCGTCGGCAACCCCGACTTCGTACCAGGCCAGGTAGTTGTCTTCGAACCCGGCACGGGGGTAGAAGCGGACGCGATTGATGGGGAATTCGGCCCCGAGATTGAGGACGTTGTTCTCGACGACGCCCGGGTGGTTGATGCCGGTCAGCCGCGGCGGCACGGGTACCCGGACGAGCATGGCCGACTCGGGGTCGCCGTCGATCATCAACTGCAGTGGCTGGGAATCGTTCTCCAGGTGCCCACCGCCATAGATGGTGGCCGTGTAGAAGCTGCCCGCGTTATCACCGATCGACAGTGCGAGGTTCTCTTCCGGGTCGATCCAGCGGGGCCGCAGGCCGTTGTCCGTGAAGTCCATGAGCGTGTCGGCCCCTGCCGTGGTAAACTTCTCGCTCGTTTCCTCCGTCACGAATTGCACGGGCACCGTCCGGTTGACGTTCCCTTCGGCATCGAGCAGCAGATAGGAAACTTGCCCGCGCGCGGCCAGTGCCTCCCACGAATTGCCCTCCGTCCCTCCCAGGCGCAGCTCCCCCCTGCCCCATGCTGTACCAACCAGGGCTATAGCCGCAACCAAGCCTAGTAGATATTCCGTTTTACGCATCATGAACCGTACCCCTGCGTTCAGTAGGCCACGCCGATCGGCCGCAAAGTCTGACCCGTGCGCGCGTCGCCGTCCACCTCGACCTTCACGAGATACAGACCAGGAGCCACGTGTGCCCCATGGTCGTCGGTACCGTCCCAGTTGAGCTCGGGATACGAGGAGGCGTCGTAAACGCCATTCTGCCCCTCCACGTCGAGCAGGCGACGCACTCGCCGGCCGGACAGGTCGTGCAGGTCGACGGTGATCCGCGCCGAACCGATTACGGCGAGAATCTCGAAGCGCATTCCCAGTTGCTCGTTGACACCGTCGCCGTTGGGAGTCAGAACGTTGCGATCAAAGGAAAAACTGCCGAGCAGGCTGCCGCGGGTCACAGAGCGGCTCAGCACGGTGATCCCCGACTCGGTGGCAATATCATCCTCCGCCAGTACCCCGGCATCCCCGGAAATGACGCCCTGAAAGGCATCCTCATCGACGAGCAGGGCGCGGCCGGGAAAGCGCGTGCTGAAGGCC
>MDTE01137103.1_pt1 | contig 10739 bp, 9 predicted proteins | sample 811231 | NCBI WGS metagenome assembly MDTE01 (sample SAMN05326651, study PRJNA326480) | marine metagenome | isolation source: seawater | place: Indian Ocean: Red Sea | collected 2010 | reverse complement strand
GGGATTTTGCGGGCCTTTTGCGGGCTTTTCAGCTTGACCGAAATATCTAAACATCAGAAATTAAACGGAAAAGAAGTTCGAATGTGATGCCTCTTCTGGCACCATTTACCCTTCTCAGGACAGCTCAAAACGTCCCAGAAGTGGCTGTTTTCCGACATTTTTTTGTGGTATATGTTTCTCACCGGAAACGGCTTGATACCATCACATACCATGAAGTTGATGGTATTTTTGATGGTATGGGCAAGGGTGGATGAGGAGATACCATCATGGCGCTGTCAGCGGTGGCGATCAAAGCTGCAAAGAGTCGTGATAAGCCGTACAAGCTTGCCGATCGCGACGGACTTTATCTGGAAGTCTCGCCGACGGGCGCCCGCAGCTGGCGGATGAACTACCGCTACCTTGGCAAGCAGAAGACGCTTACGTTTGGAAGGTGGCCGGCGGTCGGCCTCGCAGATGCACGCAAGAAGTGCGACGCTGCGCGCGAGGTGCTCGCCCGCGGAGACGACCCTGGCGAGCAGGCGAAACTTGAGCGCATTGCCGCTAGTGTCGCGTCCGCAAGCAGCTTCGAGGCTGTGGCGGAGGAATATCTCGCGAAGATCGAAAAAGAGGGTCGCTCCTCCGTCACCATGAAGAAGAAACGGTGGCTGATCGGCTTCATCGACAAGTCCATTGGCAAGCGGCCAATCAGCGCCATTTCGGCCCCGGAACTGCTGCTCACCCTTCGCAAAATGGAAAAGAAAGGGAAGTACGAAACGGCGAGGCGGCTCCGCAGCACCTGCAGCCAGATCTTCCGATATGCAATCGCCACGGGACGCGCCGAACGTGACGTGACCGTGGACCTCAGAGGAGCACTGATTGTACCGAAAGCGGTCCATCGACCGGCGATAACCGATGCCTCTAAAGTCGGCGGCTTACTGCGCTCAATCGAGTCGTTCGACGGTCACCCCACTACACAGATTGCGCTAAAGCTGGTCCCGCATGTCTTCGTTCGGCCGGGAGAGTTACGCCACGCCGAATGGACCGAGTTCGATTTAGACGCAAACGTATGGACGATTCCGGCGGAGAAAACGAAAATGCGTCGGCCGCACGCAATCCCGCTGTCACGCCAAACGTTGGAAATCATCGCATCGATCGAGCACGACGCAGACTACAGTCGCTTTTTGTTTCCCTCGCTGCGCTCGGTTCAGCGACCCATGTCGGAGAACACCATCAACGCCGCCCTCCGGCGCATGGGTTACGCCCAGGATGAGATGACCGGCCACGGCTTCCGCGCGATGGCGGCGACGCTTCTCAACGAGATGGGCCTTTGGAACCCCGACGCGATAGAGCGGCAACTCGCACATCAGGACAGCAATGCCGTTCGTCGCGCCTACGCGCGCGGGGAGTTTTGGGAAGAGCGTGTTCGCATGATGCAGCACTGGTCCGATTATCTCGATGAACCGCGCGCCGGAGCAAAGGTTTTGAAAGGCGACTTCGGTCAGCGAGCGACGCATTCAAGCTAAGCCATCAAGCTCGTCGGCATCGTAGCCCATCGGATCGGCGATCCAGCGTTTCACCTCGGATTCCCGCCACCCCGTTCCTCGGGTGCTTATCCGAATTTGCCGAGGAAACGTGCCCTCGTCGATTTTGCGATAGAGCGTCGAACGGGTGAGGCCCGTTTGATCGAGTACGGTCTTGAGGCGTATGATCCGATCGGCGTTCGGCATGGGATGCCCTTCCATTTCCTGTGAGTTAGCGGCGCTCCCTGAGACTAGATTGCCGACTGATTTGCAGCCCGCAACCCATTCTCCGCCGGTATCGAAAAGGAACGGGGATGTGTCGGCAAATACTGATCTGCGGCGGTGCTTTGCGGCGGGTTTCTCCCCGGGGCGGCTCCGGGCGCTGATCGACATCTCGTGGCTTGGTCCGAGAGAGGAAGAGGGCGGCGGCTATCGCCGTGACGGTTCGAGTGTCGGGAGAGAGGCTCCCGGCCGGGCCGTCGCGGAGACATGTCATGACACAAATTCAAGTTCTCGACGCGAGCCCCGACCGGAGCGGCGGCTACAAGGTGGACGTAGGCCGCGGTCAGCGGATCGACTGGGTTTCGTCCGAGTGGTTCAGCCGCCCGGCCGACCAGCGCTATCTGTCGCTGACCGATCTAATGACGGCGGTGAAGGGTAGTGCCGAGCGCAGTCGCACGCGTACGGTCGAGAGCGCGGCGATTCGGGTCGAGGCTAATCGCGACGATCCCGAGCGGCTCGCGTTGGTCCTGCCGGACGCCGAGCAACCGGTCGCGCCAACCCATTGGAGCTTTGGCCAGCTGGCGAGCCTGGTGAGCGCGCCTGCGGCGTATCTGCGGCAGCTTCCTGCGCCGCTCGCTGCGATCAACCTGCAATATGGTCTCAGCAATCACCGTGCCGAACAGGTCAAGACGCTGGAGACCGAGGATGGCCGCACCGAGCTGCGCGCCGTCACCGGCCCGGACTATGGCCGTATTTACGACCATGATCTCGTCGCGGCGGTGCAGCGGATCGCCGGCAACGGCACGGGGGACACGCGTTGGAAGGTGCCCGGCGTTCTCGACTGGTCGACCGGAGTCTACAATCCGATGGTCGACGTCACGCAGGATACGACGACGCTCTATGCGTCGGACCGCGACGTGTTCCTGTTCCTGGTCGACGATCTCAACCCGATCGAGGCGGGCAAGCTGCCCGATGGTTCGCCCGATCTGTTCTTTCGCGGCTTCTATTGCTGGAACAGCGAGGTCGGCGCGAAAACGCTCGGCATCGCCAGCTTCTATCTGCGTGCCGTCTGCCAAAACCGCAATCTCTGGGGCGTCGAGGACTTCCAGGAGATCAGCATCCGGCACTCCAAATATGCCGCCAATCGCTTCGCGCACGAAGCTGCGCCGGCACTGGCCCGGTTTGCCGATTCTTCGCCGCAGCCGTTCGTCGACGGCATCCGTCAGGCCCGCGAACGTATCGTCGCGCGCTCCGACGAGGACCGCACCGACTTCTTGAGGAAGCGCGGCTTCGGCAAGGCGGAGACGGCGAAGATCGTCGAGACGGTGCTCGCCGAGGAAGGCCGGCCGCCGGAGTCCGTGTTCGATTTTGTCCAGGGCATCACCGCCTATGCGCGGGGCAAGCCGCAGCAGGACGCCCGGCTCGACCTCGAGTCCCGCGCCAAGAAGCTGCTCGACCGGTTGGCGGCGTAGCGCTTCAGTCCGGCCATCCGTCCAGTACGCGGCGTCGCTCTCTTCAGAGGAAGAGGGCGGCGCTGCGCTTCGTGACGGGTCGAGGGATCGGGAGAGAGGCTTCCGGCCGGCCCGTCATGGAGAAGACCCATGACCAAGTCAGTCAAGACCATCGCGCTCAGCCCCTCGCGGGACATCCCGTTCGAAAAGCTGGTGCTCTCCCAGGCGAACGTCCGGAAGATCAAGGCCGGCGTCTCGATCGAGGAACTTGCCGAAGACATTGCACGGCGTACGCTGCTCGCCAGCATCACCGTGCGCGCCGTCACCGATGCCCGTGGCAAGGAGACCGGCATGTTCGAGGTGCCGGCGGGCGGGCGGCGTTACCGCGCGCTCGAACTTCTCGTGAAGCAGAAGCGCCTGCCGAAGAACGCGCCCGTCCCTTGCGTGGTGCGCGAGGGCGGCTGCGCCGAGGAGGACAGTTTGGCGGAGAACGTCCAGCGCGCCCCGCTCCAGCGGCGGGCCAAGCTGCGGGACATCAGCATAGTCGCGCGGCCCTGAGGTGACCGCCTCGGACTGCGATCGGCTCTCGGTGTTGTAGAGCTCTTCCGAAGCGCGCTCCTCGGCGGGCAGGAGCGCGTAGATCAGCGACCCGCCGATGCCGAGTCCGGCGACGACACCCACGACCGCGAGCACCTTGCGCGACAGGCGCATGACCCGCGGCGGATCGCCGCGGAGTTGGAACGGGCGCGGATCGGGAGGCACCGTCTGCGACGTCGCCGGCGGAGCGACCGGTTCGGCGTCAGGCGCGTGCGTATCGTCGCTCATCGCCGCCGCTCCCGGCGCGTCGCCATGTTCGCCGGTTGCGGCGTCGGTCCATTTGCCGGTAGCGCCTTTGCCCGCCTCGGGTCCGACGAGCCGCACGAACAGGCTGCGCCCAGGCGTGCCCTCGACGTCGCCCACGAGCCAATAGCGCCCCTGGCGGCGTCCGTTCGGCAGATAGTGCCGGCAGACGCCTTCGGCATTGCGCGCAAGCCGGCGCGCGAGGTCGGATGCGTCGTGCATCTCATCCTCCTTGAGACAGAAAGAGGGTCCGCCGGGGGGATCGGCGGACCCTCGAGGTGGAGCAAGTCCGGGGAGCGGGGACCTACTCGGCGGCGACGGCGAAGGGGGTATGGCCATAGGGAAAATCGAGCCCGACCTCGATCCACTTCCAGCCCTCGGACCGGACCGCCTCCGCTTCCTCGTTGAGCTTCTCGGTGACGAGCATGTCGACCAGGCCGACATCCTGCAGCCAGCCGCCGTCGTCGCTCTCGAACAGGTCGCGCATGACCGACCCGCCCGCTTCGACATAGGCGTCGATGCCGACGAACTGCACGCGCTTGTCGGCGGCGCGCACCGCGTCCTCGGTCAGCATGCGGCGGATCTGGTAGGGCTGCTTGTTGTAGCTCTGCCGTACCGCTTCCCACACCTGCTCCTGCCGCGTGTGGTCGGGATTGACGGTGAACGCCATCAGCTGGTCGAGGTTCATCTCGTCACCGGCGAAGGCGTCGAGCAATGGTTCGCTGACCGACGTGAGCTTCAGCCGCTGCTTGACGACGTTGGCCGAGACGAAGAACGCCGCGGCGATCTCCTCCTCGGACATGCCGGTCTCGCGCATCGCCTGAAAGGCGCGAAACTGGTCGAGCGGATGACGGCGAACGTCTATGACAGTCCGACCGGCCGTATCCTGCTCGTTCCGCAGGGCGCGCGGCTGATCGGTGAATATGACAGCGAGATCGCCGCCGGGCAGACCCGCGTGCTGCTCGCCTGGAACCGGCTTATCATGCCGGGTGGCCTTTCGATCATTCTCGAGCGCCAACTCGCCGCCGACGCAGCCGGCTTTGCTGGGCTGCAGGACCGCGTCGACCAGCGCCGGGGCAATCTGCTCAGGGCCGCGGCCGTCTCGACGCTGCTCGGCGTCGGCGCCGAATTGGGCGCGGAGGGGAGGACGATCTCGTCCGCGCACTGCGTCGCGGTCCGCAAAGTACGATCAACCAGGCCGGCCAGCGGATCGTCGATCGGCAGCTCAATGTACAACCAACGCTCACCATCAGGCCCGGCCATCCGCTTCGGGTGATCCTGACCCGCGATCTGATCCTCGAACCCGTCGGAGGAAATCGATGACCAAACTCAAACTCGGCCCGCTGGTCGACGACAAGCCGGTCAAGCTTAGCGTCGAGCTTCCGGCTGCGGTGCATCGCGATCTTGTCGCCTATGCCGACGCGCTTGCGGCTGAAACCGGCGGCGATGCCGTCGCGCCGGAGAAACTGGTCGCGCCGATGCTGGCGCGGTTCATGACAACCGATCGCGGGTTCGCCAAGGCGCGGCGCAAGGCCAGCGGCTGACAGCTATCAGAAGCTCATTCGCCAAGAAACCGCCTGCGGCGTTCCTCTGCGTCGTTCTTGATCAATGCCTCTTCGGCATCGGCACATTCCGTGCCGCGCACCGAGCCGTCGCGGCAGTCTACGACGACCTGCCGCGCTTCTGCCACGTGCTCAACGAAATTCTGGACGCCGCGCGGCTCATTTGACCCTGACCCGGAAACTGGCGACGGAACCGACGGGGCGGCGGGAAGAGCGATGATCGGACGTAAGTACGAATCCCGCGCGGAACCCGATCTCCAGTACGACGAGCATGATGATCCCAGCCTTGCTTTGCGTCATGGCCGTTCTCTTGGAGACTATATCCTTTCTGTGGTCGCCGCGATCTCGAACGACAGTGCGTAGCGACTGCGCACGAAAGCGAGGAACCGCTTGAGGGCAGGGTTGGGGTTGTCTTCCCGCCAATATCCCGAATATGCGATCAGCGCCGGACCTTGCTCGCCATGCACCGGGCGATAGGTGACATCGGGATAGAGGGCGCCGGTCGTGCCCGCGCAGGAAACCGAAAGCATTCGGGTCTCTCCAAGAAAGCTGAGGATCGTCTCGCGACTGACCGGACGGAGCTGAATGTCCGGACGCGCGCCCGACTGCCAAAGTCTACCGATCAGCATGTCGCGGATGTCCGGGCCGGGATCGGCGGTCGGCAGCATAAAGCGCTGTCCACGCAGATCAGTCCAGTTGACAGTGTCACGCTCATAGAGTGCGTGACCCTTCGACATCGCAGCGACGACGTGCTCGCTCCAGAACGAGGCGTGCCGACAATCATCGCGGGCGATCTCGCCCATCAAGATGGCTATATCGATCTCGCCGCTGTCGAGACCCGCGAAAAGTGCACTGCGGTCCGATTCGACGCCGTTGATTTTAAGGTCAGGGTTCTCGCGTTGCGCGGCGACCAGCGTAGCACGAAGGTTTCCAGCAGAGACGGAGTTGTTGAACCCGACAACGAAACCTCCTGCACGGCCACTGCCCGCCGCGCGCGTGTTGGCGATCATCCGGTCCGCATTGGCGACCATAGGTCGGGCGCTGCGCAGAAATCGCAACCCGGCGGTCGTTGGAGCTACACCCGAGTGTGACCTCAAGAATAGCTGAGCGCCGACCGATCGTTCGAGCTTCATAACTGAGCGACTGAGCGTTGATTGTTCAACATCAAGGGCGCGGGCGGCGCGATAAAAGCTGCCGTGATCCGCTGCAGCGATTGCATATCTTAGTTGACGAATGTCGAATGCCAATTACGAGCCCCGGATGTTGACGGTACAATCATCACTTTCCTGATTTCGAGCTGGCGGACTGTGCGCCAAAGAACCACGCGTACAGAACGGGCACCGCGCCCAATGTGATTGCCAGAGCAAACACCAAACCAAACGCGATAGCGCTGGCCAAGCCGTAGAAAAGCACGTCCTGTCCGATGATGAGCGGTAGGAGTCCGAGGATCGTGGTGATCGTCGTCATCAGGATTGGTCGGAACCGGCGCATGCCGGCCTGGACCACCGCTTCGGCTACTTGCTCAACGTCAGCATCGTCGCGCGTTTTGCCTTCATCGTGTGCACGTTTCTCCGCTTCACTGCGCTCGATCTCGCAGCGGTCGACGAGAACGATGGCATTGTTGATGATAATGCCAAACAGAGCGAACAGGCCGAGGATCACCATGAAGCCGAAATCGGCCTGCATGATATGAAGCCCGGCTGCCGCACCGATCACGCCCAGAGGAACGACTAGGAGAACGACACCGGCCTGTCGGAACGCACCGAACTGGATCACCAGCATGATGACGATCAGCCCCATCATCAGGGGCAGATTGGCGAGCAGCGCGCTGGTGCCTTCCGAGCTCTCGGCGATAATGCCGTCCCATTCTATATGATGACCCGGCGGCAGCATCGCCTCGAGCTCGTCGAGCTTGTCCTGCACCATCGGAACCATGTCCTGCGGGGTGACCGAGGTAGGACGCGCTTCGACCGTGAGCGTCTTGATCAGGTTCTCGCTCTGGATGCGTCCCCGTTGCGGGACAAGCGAAGCCATCGCTACTTCACCCAACTGTACGACCGCTCCTTCCGCCCCGACAAGCGTCACCGCTTCCAGTCGGGCCGGATCGGTGCGCTCGATTTCGGGAGCACGAATGACGATCGGCGCGAGATCATCGCCGTCGCGATAGACGCCTACGGATTGCCCCGAGAAATAGGTCGTGAGCGCACGCGAGACGTCGGCCGAGGTCACGCCCGCCGCACGCGCGGCCGCTTGGTCGACCTCGACCCTGTATTGCATGGACGGTTCTTCCCAATCGGAGAAGATGTCGATCGTCCCTTCGACCTCGCGCAGGATGCCCGCGAGCTTGTCGCCCGTTTCAAGCAGGACATCGGGGTCCGGGCCGCGAACCTGCACCTGGATCACGTTGGGATCGCTCGGCCCGAGGAACATCCCCGCGATCCGCATCCGAGTGTCGGGAAAGGCCACGGCCATGTCCTGCCGCAATTGCTCGACACCGGCATCGCGCACCTCCGCGTCCTTCGCGTTGATGACGAGGAAACCCCTATTGGGGGCTGGGTCCGATGGTGCGAGCGACAGCACGAAGCGCGGTCCCCCAAACCCTGAATAGGAAGCCACGCTGTCGAAGTCTGGATAGCGCTCGTCATCGTCAATGAACTCGGAGATCGCCTGAACCTTTTCGTCCATCGCAACGCTCGAGGTTCCTACGGGCATGTCGGCATAGACGAGTATCTGCGCACGGTCGGACGAGGGGAAGAATTGTTGCGGAACCAGCTGCAGCGATGCCGCTGCGATAGCAAACAGCGCGGCCATGCCGCCAAGATAGAGCTTGCGATGCGCGAGCGCCCAGCGAAGAAGCTTCTCGTAGCGCGCCGATCCCCAGTCGAACGTTTCGTCAACCTTGGCCCTGATCTTGCCCTTCTGTTGCTCCTCGGGTGGCCTGGCGAACCAATAGCACAGGGTGGGGATCACCGTGACCGCGATCAGCCAAGAGCTCGACAGAGCGATCAGGATGACGAGCGAAATGTTGCGCGTGTATTCACCCGATTCCTGCTGCGCGAGCATGAGCGGCAGGAACACAAGGATAATGGTGAGTGTCGACGCGAGGAGCGGCCCGGCGAGTTCTCCGCCCGTCTGACCGATAGCCTTGCGCCGGTCGATGCCTTCGGCGAGGCGCTGTTCGAAATCCTCCGCGATCACAATGCCGTTATCGACCAGCAGGCCGAGCGCGATAACGATGGTTGCAAGGCTCATACGCTCTAGCTTGATGCCGTACATGCCCATGATTGCGAGTGTGATCAGCACGACCGCAGGAACCACTGCGCCGATTACGAGCCCCGTGCGAAGGCCAAGGAAGAGGATCATGGTCGCAAGCACGATGGCGAGCGTCTGGAGGACGTTGAAGCTAACGCCGTAGACAGCGTTCTTCACCTGCTCGGCCTGCCAGGTCATGGTTTCAAGCGTTATGCCCGCGGGCAGCGACTGGCGCACGTCGTCGATCGTTTCCTGCGCGCGATCGGCGTAGTTGATCACGCTTTGCGCCTCGTCCATCGAGATGGCGAAGACGATGGCAGGATCACCGTTGAAATAGGCGCGCTGCAACGGAGGATCGATAGATCGTTTGCTGACCTGCGCGTAATCGCCGAGCCGGATGGTCCCTGCCGGGCCGAGGTCGAGATAAAGGTTTCTGACGTCTTCAAGTGTTTCGAAGGCGCCCGACGGTTCGATCGACAATCGGCGGCTTTCGGTCTCGATTGCGCCACCGGGCGCCACGACGTTCTGCTGTGCGAGCGCCGCAGCGACCGCATCGAGCGGAACGCCGAGTTGGGCGAGCACCGCATTGCTCATCTCGATATAGACCCGCTCCTGCGGTCGACCCAGGATGTCGACGCGCTTGGTGCCGGGAATGGTGTAGAGCTGGTCGCGCACATGCTCCGCAAGATCGCCCAGCTCGTCCATCGGGAAATCGGCAGATTGCAACGCCAGCGTAATGACCGCGACATCGCCGAACTCGTCGTTGATGATTGGCGCCATCGTACCTTCGGGGAACTGGCCCACAGTCTCCTCGACCTTTTCGTCCAGTTCGTCCCACGCCTGATCAAGATCGTCGGTGGCGAAGGCGACTTCGGCATGGATAATCGATTGTCCCTCCATTGAAGTGGCACGCACTTCGTCGACCTCGGGCATCGTCTTGATAGCTTCGGCGAGCGGGGTGGTGATGAGGGTCTCGACCCGTGTCGCGTCCATCCCCGGATGCGCGGTAACGACCACGGCTTCGCGGATAGTGATCGTGGGGTCCTCGCGCGCGGGAAGCGTGAAATAGCTCGCGACGCCGTAGATCATCGCGAGCACGACGATGAGTAAAACCGCCGCGCGGTAGCGGAAGCCGAGTTCCGAAAGATTGCTCACGATGCGAACCGCCGCGCGCCGGCGCCGATCAGACTGACGCGCTCACCGGTTTGCAGAAAGGCTGCTCCCTTGCTGACGACGACGTCGCCGCTCTTCAGCCCGCTCGTTACCGTAACGCGGTTCTCGCTCGCCGCTTCGAACCGGATGGTGCGCGCGGAAACTTTATCGGTTTGCGTGTCGACGACCCATACCTCTCCGCGATCGGGACCGGTGGGCATGATGGCGGTCAGCGGTATCGCGTAAGTGGCGGACTGTGGCCGCGGTTCTTCGTTACCGGCGTCGCGAGACAGGCGAACCTCGGCCACCTCGCCGGGCTCGATCGTCCCTTCACCGGCCATCACCCGTGCGACGATTTCGAAGGCGCCCGGCCCGCTGCCGCGGCTGGAAATCTCGGTGATGGTCGCCGCAAGAGCTGGCACGTCGCGTCCCGGTCGGAGCACCTCGACCGATTGACCGGTGGCAAGCCGATCGCGCAGCGTTCCGGGGACGCTGAAGACCACTTCGGTTCCGAAACCGTCGAGCTCGAGCACCGGCTGGCCGGGGGAGACCTGGGTGCCCGGCTCGACGATCCTGCGCGCCACACGACCCGAAAAGGGGGCGCGCAATCGGGTATCGGAAAGCGTCTCGCGCGCCGAGCCAGCCTGCGCCTGCCCGGCATCTAGAAGGGCCTCGAGACTGTTTACCTCGGCATCGGCGGTCTCCAGCCGCGTCTCGGAGGTTGCACCCTCGGCAAAGAGCGCGCGCTGTCGCTCCGCTTC
>MDTE01125289.1_pt1 | contig 10739 bp, 9 predicted proteins | sample 811231 | NCBI WGS metagenome assembly MDTE01 (sample SAMN05326651, study PRJNA326480) | marine metagenome | isolation source: seawater | place: Indian Ocean: Red Sea | collected 2010 | reverse complement strand
TCGATGCCGGCGGTGATGTTGCCCCATTGATCGCTGCCGCCGATTTGCAGCTCGCAATCGTGCGCTTCCTTTAGGTGATAAAAATCAAATGCCTGCAGCAGCATGTAGGAAAATTCCGTGTAGCTGATGCCCACCTCGCGATCCTGCATGCGCGCGCGCACGCTCTCCTTGGCAACCATGTTATTGACGGTGAAGTGCTTGCCGATGTCGCGCAGGAAATCGAGGTAAGAGACACCGGCCGTCCAGTCGGCATTATCGAGGAGCTGCGCGGGGTTGGCGGGGGTTTCGAAATCCAGCAGCTTGGTCAGCTGTTCTTTCACCGCCGCAATATTTTGCTGCAACGTGTCGCGCGTGAGTAGGTTGCGTTCGGCGGATTTGCCGCTGGGATCGCCAATGGCGCCGGTGGCCCCGCCGGCCAGCGCGATCGGCACATGGCCGTCATTTTGAAACCGCCTCAGCGCAATAAGCGGTACGAGGTTGCCCACGTGGAGGCTGTCGGCGGTGGGGTCGAAACCGCAATAGAGCACGGCCGGCCCCTCGCTCAGCCGCTGGGTCAGCGCCTCGGTGTCGGTGCAGTCGTTGATCAACCCGCGCCAAGCCAGTTCGTCCAGAATGCTCATGTGCGCGGCATTAAGGCGAAGGAGTCCGAATCGAACAAGGTCAAAGGTTATTCCTGCTCGATCAGCTCCAGAAGGTGTCGGGTGGCAACACAGTTTTTAAACACCATCTGCAGGTTGTCCTTCACGCCTTTGTTGACATTGTAATAGGTGCTCTGCGTGTTGTTTACACTACCAATGACCGCGCCAAATTCGTTGAACACCGGGGCGCCGCTGGAGCCCTTGGCAAAATCCGCGGTGATGGTCAGCATACTGCGCTGCCCCTTTCCCGGAGTTTGGTCCAGCCAGCGCCGGGAAATGATTCCCTCGCTGAGCGTGTAAAAGCGACGGTCTGGATGACTCAGTACACGAATTTTTTCCCCGGGTTTTGCGCCCGTGGCAAGGGGCAGGGGAGTGTAGCCCTCGCCGGCGACCCGCAGGATGGCCAGGTCCGTTGCCTTGTTGGCTGCAAGTACTTCAACAACCGGCGCAATGCGCCCGTCTCCGGTCATGATCACCATGGTGTCATTATTTTTTTTGTCAACGACGTGGTAGCTCGTGCAAAAAACTCCATCCTCGGTGAGCATAAATCCGCTGGCTGCACCGTTATGCCAGTTGGGACAGCGTGAGCATTTGTAAAAACCGGATACCACCAGTACTCCCTTGCGATATTTTTCCATGATTTCCACAGAAGTGAGTTTTTTGTGGCCGGGCTTGGGTAGGGTCAGTTTGCATTTGTCACGGTTGAGTTGCTTTATCAAATTAGCCGCCTTCACTGTGTTCTTGTTGTCGCGCAAGTGCTGGGTTTTGCGGCTTAACTCCCCGAGGATTGCCCGGTCGTTGATTTCGCCAGTGGGCAGAAATACATTGTCTGCGCGAAGGATCTTTTCCGCACCCCAAGCCGAGGCGGTGCATGTCACGAGAATGACGATGGGGAGAAGGACATGTGTCGTCATGGCCATATCGTCTCATCCGGTCGCATGTGCGCCAACAAAAAAGGCGGGCCATGATAGGCCCACCATGAGATTTGGTTTGCTTTAGCTCTCGCTTTTTTCGGCTGACTCTTCCGGCTTCAACGCAGCTTCATCGAAGGCGTGCTCCAGTGCCACCAAGTCTTCGCCCGGCTTCAGGCTGTCGAGTTGCTTGGCCTCTTCCTGCAGTTGGTCTTCGTCGTAATTCGCAGCCTTGATGGACAGGCCGATTCGTCGGTCGTTCTTGTCGACCTTGATCACGCGCGCGGTCACCTCGTCATCCACCTTCAGGTGATCCTTGATTCGTTCCACGCGGTCCTCGCTCACTTGCGAGATATGCACCAAGCCGTCCATGTCATGCTCCAAGCCAATGAAGGCGCCAAAACTGGCCAGCTTGGTCACCTTGCCCGTGACCAGATCGCCGATCTTGTACAATTCATCAATGCCCGCCCACGGATCTTCATCCAGTTGCTTGACGCCAATGGAAATCCGCTGGTTTTCCCGGTCCACCTCAAGCACCTTGGCCTCCACCTCGTCACCTTTCTTCAGGACTTCCGAGGGGTGGTTGATCTTGCGCGTCCAGGAGAGGTCGCTTACGTGAATCATGCCATCGAGACCTTCCTCCAGTTCCACAAAGGCGCCGTAGCTCGTGAGATTCCGGACCTGACCCTTGACCATTGTGCCGGGAGCGTATTTTTGCTCCGCCGTGTCCCATGGGTTGGCGTCCAGTTGGCGGATGCCCAAGCTGATTTTTTGTTCGTCCTTGTTGACGCCCAAGACAACCGCCTCGACCTCTTCGCCAGCCTTTAAAACCTCACTCGGTTTGGTGATTCGTTTTGTCCACGAGAGTTCGGTCACATGCACCAGGCCTTCGACGCCGGGCTCGAGCTCGACAAAGGCGCCGTAGGAAACCAGGTTCACCACCTTGCCTTGGATCTTCGTGCCTACGGGATACTTGCTCTCGATCAATTCCCACGGGTTTTGGGTCTTCTGCTTCAGGCCGAGGGAGACGCGCTCCTTCTCCTTGTTGATGTCCAGAACCACCACTTCTGTCTCGTCCCCCACGTTGAGCATTTCGCTTGGGTGATTGATCCGGCCCCAGCTCATGTCCGTGATGTGCAGCAGACCATCGAGTCCATTCAAGTCAATGAACGCGCCGAAGTCCGTGATATTCTTCACCACGCCCTTGCGTACATCACCCGGGGTCATCGTTTCCAGAATTTCCGCTCGTGCCTTCGAGCGTTCCTCCTCGATCAACTCGCGCCGACTCAAGACAATGTTCTGCCGTTCCTGATTGATCTTCACGATCTTGAACTCATGCGACTGGCCTACCAACTCGCTCAAGTCCTTCGGTGGCACCACGTCCACCTGCGAGCTGGGCAGGAACGCTTCCACGCCGATGTTCACGATCAGGCCGCCCTTCACCGCCTGCTTGATCTTGCCCTTGATCACGCCGCCTTCCTCGCAGATCGAGTTGATCTTGTCCCAGTTCTTTTTGAACTCGGCGCGCTCGTGCGACAACACCACCATCCCGTCGCGATCCTCCAACTGCTCGATCAACACCTCGATCTCGTCGCCTTCCTTTGGCGGTTCGTCCTCGTCAAACTCATTGATGTTCACCGACCCCTCACTCTTGTAGCCGATGTCCACCAGCACTTCCTTCTGGCGGATTTCAATAATCTTGCCCTTTACAATCTCCTCTTCCGCAAAGCGCAAATCGCTCTGCTTGAGGGCCTCTTCCATGGTCAACATAACCTGTGAATCCTTTGGGGAAAACTCGGCCAAGAATCCGGCCAAGTCTAAATAAATCGCTGAAATCCAGCGGCTTGAGCCACTTATCAAACAGCGAATGTTGTTGTTAATAAGTTATCAATAAACACAGCACCCTGACGAAGCACCGCACCCGCGGTGTTCAGGCGAACGGGCAACATACCGCCAAAAACCCCCATGGCAAGCACTTTTGGGGGTATTGGGAGTGGAACTTGACCTTCAAACAGCACGGCCGAACTTCTTTTCCAACTCCGCGTAGCTCATCTCAATCAAGGTTGGGCGGCCGTGAGGGCAAGTGTAGGGCATTGTGCATCGGCGCAGATCTTCCAGCAGCGCGTCCAACTCTGGCGCGGCCAAGGGGTCATTGGCCTTCACCGCATGGCGGCAAACAGTCTTGGCCACCATGTCTTCACCCAGACGCATGCTGTTCACGCCTGCGCCGGCAGCCTTAAGTTCATCGATCATGCTTAGCACGAACTCTTTCGGGTCCCGCACTTTCACAAACGGCGGTAGCGCGTCCAGCAGAAAGGTGCGTTCCCCGAACTCACTCAAGCCAATACCTAGTTGTGCGAGCGTTTCCACGTTACCCGCCACGAACTCCGCGTCCTTGGGTGCCAGCTCCACCGTCTCCGGCAACAGTAGTTTTTGTGAAGCCGTCTCGTGCGCTTCCATGCGCGTCAACATCTGCTCGTACAGCACCCGCTCATGCGCCGCATGCTGGTCCATTAAAACCAGCCCCCGATCGGATTCGATGAGCACATAAAGGCGGCCGACTACGCCGATGATCTTCAGCGGCACCGAAAGCAGCGGCTGCGCCGAGGGTGGTTGAGAACCGAAGGTTGGGGGTTGGAGGGAGGGCGGATCAGATTCGGAGGCGGGCACAATCGGCGCGACTTTCTCCACGGGCATCGGCTCACGTGGCAACGAAAATCCCATCGCCAGATCCCCCTGTTCCGCCGATGGCTCATCCGTATCACCGCCTCCATCCAACCGGCCCACCAAGGCAGCCTCCAGCGGCCGTGTCACATTCATCGCGTCATCCGCGCTATCCAACCGAGAATCATGAATCGGGAACCGTGAACCGTCTTCGTGATAATCAATCAACGCCCCCTGCACCGCCTCCGCCACAAATCTCCGCACCTCGCGTTCGCGATGAAACTTCACCTCGCGCTTTGCCGGATGGATGTTCACGTCCACTTCCGCCGAGTCGATTTCCAGAAACAGGCAGCACACCGGGAACCGCCCTTTCATCAGCGCCGTGTGGTAGCCCTCCTTCAACGCGAAATTCAGCCCGCGATTGTCCACCGGCCGCCGGTTCACGAACACGTGCTGGTGTTCCCGAGACGACCGGCTCACCCCCGGCGCGCCGATGAACCCCCACAGCCGCACTCCCACCGCCGGCGTCCCCGGCTCATCGAACGCCCGTCGTGGCAGTTCCCCCGACGCCTCCAGCTTCACCAGCCGCAGGCCTTCCCCCCAAAGCGCCCGCAGCCGACGCTCCAGTGCCTCCGCCCCCTCGCCACCCTCTGCCGGCAGCCGCCACACCAGCCGCCCGTTGTGCGTGAACGAAAACCCGACTCGCGGATTCCCCAGCGCCGCCAGCGTCAACACCTGCTGCACATGCGCCCGTTCCGTCTCCTCCGTCCGCAGAAACTTCCGTCGTGCCGGCAAATTGAAAAACAACGACCGCACCTCCACCTCTGTCCCCCGCGCCGCGCCCGCCTCCTTCACCGCCACCATCTTGCCCCCGTTCACCACCACCCGCGTCGCCGCCTCCTGCCCCTCCGGCCGCGACGTCAGCGTGAACCGGCTGACGCTCGCAATGCTTGGCACCGCCTCCCCGCGAAAGCCCATCGTGCCAATCGTGGCCAAATCCTCCGCGCGCATGATCTTGCTCGTCGCATGCCGCTCCAGGCACATCAACGCGTCATCCCGGCTCATGCCCTCCCCGTCATCCACCACCCGCACCAGGCTGCGTCCCCCCGCCTGCACCTCCACCTCGATCTTAGCCGCCCCCGCATCCAGCGCATTCTCCACCAGTTCCTTCACCACGCTCGCCGGCCGCTCCACCACCTCCCCCGCGGCAATCTGATTCGCCACCTGTTCCGGGAGCAGCTTGATGCGATTCACCGTGGAATCATCCGAAAGGCCGGTGAATGTGTCGACGCGATTTTGTAAACAGGAAAAAAGACCAAGGCCCAAGAACCAATTCCCAAGGAATGGCCAAGTCTCAAAGCCCAACATGTGGGCCGTTTGGGTTTTCGGATTTCCTTGTTCCTTGGAGATTGGTCATTGGACATTCCTCAACCCTTGACCCGCCCCTCAAGCGCAGGTAGACTGTTCGGCTTCCAACGGTGGTCGTAGCTCAGTTGGTAGAGCCCCAGATTGTGGTTCTGGTTGTCGCCGGTTCGAGTCCGGTCGATCACCCCATTATTTTAACCACACGGGGAGGCGCAGAGACGCGGAGTGTTTTCAATTAATTCTCCGCGTCTCTGCGCCTCCGCGTGAGAATTAAAACGTCGCGTTGCGGGGCGTCCTCGGGAATGGAATCACATCCCGCACATTGCCCATGCCGGTGGTGTAGATGAGGGTGCGCTCGAAGCCGAGGCCGAAGCCGGCGTGGGGGACGGTGCCGTACTTTCGCAAATCGCGGTACCACCAGTAATCGGCCTTGTCCAAGTTCATTTCGTCGAGGCGAGAGTCGAGGACGTCGAGGCGTTCTTCGCGTTGGGAGCCGCCTATGATCTCGCCGATGCCGGGTGCCAGCACGTCCATCGCCGCGACGGTGTTGCCGTCGTCATTCATGCGCATGTAAAAGGCCTTGATGTCTTTTGGGTAATTCATCACCACCACCGGCCGGCCGATGTGTTCCTCGGTGAGCCAGCGTTCGTGTTCGCTTTGCAGGTCCATGCCCCACTTCACGGGGAACTCAAATTGGTGCCCGTCGGCCACCGTCTTCTCAAGGCGCGCGATGGCGTCGGTGTAATCCATGCGCTCGAAGCTGGCCTCGACGAATTTCTCCAGCCGCTCGATGCAGCCCTTGTCGACGCGTTGCTGGAAGAACGCCATGTCATCGCCGCGTTCATCGAGCAGCGTGCGGAAAATGCTCTTGAGAAAATCCTCAGCCAAGTCGGCGTCGTCGGACAAATCGGCAAACGCAATCTCCGGCTCAATCATCCAAAACTCCGCGAGATGCCGCGAAGTGTTTGAATTCTCCGCGCGAAAGGTCGGGCCGAAGGTGTACACCTTGCTCAAGGCGAGGCAGTAACTCTCCACGTTCAACTGGCCGGACACCGTGAGGTTGGTTTCCTTGCCAAAAAAATCCTGCGCAAAATCCACCGCGCCGTTTTCGGAGCGCGGAAGGTTTTCGAGGTCCAGCGTGCTCACGCGAAACATCTCGCCCGCCCCTTCGCAATCGCTGCCGGTCACAATCGGCGTGTGTACCCAGTAGAAACCGTTCTCGTGATAGTAACGATGGATGGCATTCGCCAAACAATGCCGCACACGCGCCATCGCAGAAAAGGCATTGGTGCGCACGCGCAGATGCGCCTGCTCGCGGAGATACTCAAACGTGTGCCGCTTGGCCGGCATAGGATATGTCTCCGGATCATCCACCATGCCCACCGGCTCAATGCGCGTGGCCATCAGCTCAACGCTTTGCCCCTTGCCCTCCGACGCAACCACTTCGCCTTCGGCAATCATCGAGCAGCCCGTGGTGAGGTGCTGCACTTCGGCGGCGTAATTCTCCAACTCACCCGGCGCCACCACCTGTGCGGGCTCAAAGCAAGAGCCATCGTGCAGTTGCACAAACGACAACCCCGCCTTCGAATCACGCCTCGTGCGCACCCAGCCCTGCAGCCGCACACGATCGCCCACCGCCACGCCATTCTCCAACAGCAAATCCGCCACCGAAACCAGCCGGAATTCCCCGCTCATGGGGGGAGGATACCGCGAGCCTTGCCCTGAGTCTACGGGATATGACTTATATGTCGTATAGAACCTATTGGCCCTCTTGCGAACACACAAACACCGCCCCATCCTGTTCACGAACGGCAAACGTGGGTATCCGCACCTCGGGGTCGTCGAGGCATTGGCCAGTGGTGAGGTCGAATTGCTGTTTATAAATCGGTGAGGCGACCTTGGGGGTGTCGCCCTTGGTGCCGACTATGCCGCGGGACAACACATTAGCTTTGGAGAAGGGATCGTGGTTGCTGACAGCGTGCAGGTCTTTCGGGCCGGTGCGGAAGATGGCGATTTGCTGGCCGTCGACGAGGGCGCAAACGCCGGTGTTTTGCGGGATGTCCTCGAGCGCGCAGATTTTGTGGAAGGCACGGGTGCTCATGCGAAGGCCTCCTCGCGCGAATTCGTCATTTCAGCTTTCTCAGCATCGGTGGCGGGACGAATTTATCCACCAGCATGCCGATCACTACGCGCGAGGGAATCGTGAGGGCCACGTTCAACACCAGCAGCGCTTTCCATTGCTCCGGGGTGAGTTTGAACGCCTCGGTAATCACCTTGGAAAGCGGCGCGTGGTTGAACCACACAACGAAGGTTAGGAAAAAGGCGAACCACGTGAAATGCAGGGTGCGAATCTTTGGGCTGCGCAGGTTCAGTAGGTTAAATCCAGTGTCTCCCATGGTTGTTTGGTCTTCGGCGGGCACGCGCCCGAGCCGGTTTCATGCCAAGCGTGTCGTTTTGGCCTGAAAAATGCTTTTCATTGTTTTCTAAAAATGAATGAAACAAATTCATATACTAACAACCCGCTGGACAGCCGCCAATTGCGGGCGTTCCTGATGCTGGCCCGCAAGGGCAGCTTCACGGCTGCGGCCAAGGAATTGCACCTCACGCAGTCCGCTGTAAGCCATTCCATGAAGTCACTAGAGGAGGACGTGGGTTGTCGCCTTTTGGACAGGGTGGGGAAAAAGGTGCTGCTGACGCAGGCTGGCGAGGCTTTCCTGCAGCATGTGGAAAAAATATTTTCACGCATGAGTGCCGCCCGTGAATCCATCGAGCGCATGAGCGAATGGGGACAGGGTCGCTTGCGCATTGGAGCCAGTGCCGCAGCCTGTCAATACATCCTGCCACCGGTGCTGCGAGAGTTTAAAAAGAAATTCCCCAAGTGCCTCCTGAGCATTGAGCCTGGTGATACGGCTGAGATTACAGCTGCGCTTCGTGCGAACCAAATCGACCTTGGAGTGACACTGGAACCGCGCAACGAGCCGGAATTTGAGTTCCAGCCGCTGTTCACGGATGAACTCATGTTTCTGGCCGAGCCCAAGCATCCGTGGGCCGAGGCTGGCAGAGCCCTGCGCACGGACATTCCGCGCCAACAATACATCCTCTATTTAAAAAACAGTCGTACCTTCGAGCAGATTGAGGAGTATTTCCGTGCCGACAATGTCGTCATTAAGTCCGTCATCGACATGGGCAGCATGTCCGCCATCAAGGAGCTGGTAAAGCTCGGCTTGGGCATCACCATCCTTGCGCCCTGGATTGCAAGGGACGAGTTGCGACGCAAGGAGCTCGTGGCTTTGCCCTTGGGGAGGCGCAAGCTCAAGCGCAAGTGGGGGGTGATCCACTGGAAGAGTCGACCGTTTGGCTGGGCGGAAGAAACCTTTGTGCAGTTATGCCGGGCGGGTGCGGGCCAGTTTGCGGCTCGCAATGGTCTACGGTCACATGTCTAGGCGGCCAGACAGGTTTGGCACATTGCCCTTGCGCATCCCGCGCGGGGTTTTAAATTTCCTCGATGGATTGGGATGGTTGGCTGCGCGAGAGGTTTGGGCGACCAGAAGCCGAGCATTTGCGGCGGGGTCGCCTTGGTGAACGCGCGGCCAAACGGTATCTCCAGCGGGCGGGATTAATATTCCTGACGGGCAACTTCAAAACAAGGCGCGGCGAGATTGACCTCATCTTTCGCGACGGGGGTTGCCTAGTGTTTGTCGAGGTGAAAACCCGTTCCTCGGAAGAGTGGTCGAGACCCGCTGCGGCGGTGGATGCCGCCAAGAAACGTCGGCTTTCCAAGGTTGCGATGGAGTACGTGCGATTACTGAAGGATCGCCAAGTTAAATTCCGCTTCGACATCGTGGAAGTGCTGTGGGGTGATGGGCGCCCGCGTGAAATCCGCCACTTGCCGAACGCGTTTGCCTTGGCCCGGCCCTACCGGCATCATTAGGTGTGCCTGAGCTTCCTGAGGTCGAGATTCTTGTCCAACACTTGGCCCTCTTGTTGCCCGGGCGGACTGTCCGCGGGATGCAGGTTAACCGCACCAAAAGCATCCGCCCCAACTCCGTGCGTCAATTTCGTGAGCGGCTTGTTGGTGCCAAGTTTCTTTCCGTCATGCGGCGGGGTAAATATCTGCTGTTCGAGATGAAACCGTCCGGTCGCAATGCCCGGCCTTTCACTCTGCTGGGACACCTTGGGATGACGGGGCGCATGTATCTCCAGCCAGCACGTCGACTGCATCCCAAGCATGCCGTCGTTGTCCTTGAACTGGGCCGGGAACATTTTATTTTTGAGGACACCCGCTACTTCGGTCGATTGACCCTCGATCCGGCACCGCTGACCACCTTGGGCCCCGAACCCTTGGGCAACTCCTTTGACGGCGAACAGCTTCATTCCGGCCTGCGCCGGAGTCGTCAGGCGATCAAGGTCAAGCTGCTTGATCAATCCGTGGTGGCCGGCGTGGGAAACATCTATGCCAGCGAAGCTCTTCATTGTGCACACCTTTCCCCGTGCAAGGCAGCCAGTCGCCTCACCCGCGCACAATGCGAAAGCCTTGTTCGCGCCCTTCGGGACATTCTGGCGGCGGCCATTGCCGCAGGCAGCACGGTGCCTCTTGATTTCGCAGGTGATGGCCAGCGCGACGGGCTGTTTTATTATGGGCGCGCCAAGGAGGCTCCCGCCAGTTTTGAGGAACGATTGCGCGTCTACAACCGGGCCGGAGAACCCTGTTTGGATTGCGGCACCCCCATCCGTCGCATCGTGCAGGCCGGCCGCAGCACCTACTACTGCCCGGCATGTCAGCGCGGCTGAAATCACATTGACGCCAACCCGCTCCATCGCTACCCTCCCGCCTTTCTCTGGATCCAGAGTAGCTCAATGGTAGAGCATGCGGCTGTTAACCGCAGGGTTGTAGGTTCGAGTCCTACCTCTGGAGCCATTTCTAGACAGGCTTCTTTTCAAGGGTTTTTACCCGAGCTAGGCACCGGTTGGTGAGTGGTGTCAGCGGATTTGTCAGCAAATCCTTGGGTAAAATGACTGCTCTCGGGCTATCCGGAACGTATTCTTGAGTATCCGTTACCTGCTGCTGACTGCTCGCTAACACTCTTCACCGGAAATGCTGCATAATTGAGTTACATCAAGAAATGAAAGCATTATACCGACTATTCAAGCGATCCAACGG
>MDTE01077221.1_pt1 | contig 10739 bp, 8 predicted proteins | sample 811231 | NCBI WGS metagenome assembly MDTE01 (sample SAMN05326651, study PRJNA326480) | marine metagenome | isolation source: seawater | place: Indian Ocean: Red Sea | collected 2010 | reverse complement strand
TGTGGAGACACATCTTTATTAGTTACAGCGACAAAAACTGCCAAAAAGGAAGTTGCTGACTTTCTACCTCTTATATGTGATTATGAGGAAAAACTATATGCTGCAGGTAGAATTCCAGGGGGGTTCATGAGAAGAGAAGGTCGCCCCCCAGAAAGAGCGACTTTAATCTCAAGATTAATTGATAGACCAATGAGGCCTCTTTTCCCCTCTTTCATGAGAGATGAAATTCAAATTGTGGCATCTTGCCTTTCCCTTGATGAAAGGGTACCTGCTGATGTATTAGCAGTTACAGGAGCATCCATAGCAACACTTCTAGGAGAAATACCTTTTTATGGTCCAATGGCTGCAGTTAGAGTTGGACTAATAGGTGATGATTTTATCTTAAACCCAAGTTATAGAGAAATAGAAAAAGGGGATCTAGATATAGTTGTAGCTGGATCTCCCGATGGTATTGTAATGATAGAAGCTGGTGCTAACCAACTATCTGAGCAAGATACAATAGAAGCAATAGATTTTGGTTATGAAGCAGTTACTGAACTTATAAAGTCTCAAGAAGATTTACTGAAAGATCTAGGAATCAAGCAAATTAAGCCATCAGAACCTGAAGAAGACAAAACATTGTCTTCCTATTTAGAAAAAAATTGCACAAAATCAATAGAGCTTATTTTGAAGAAATTTGATCAGTCAAAAGATGAAAGAGATCTTGAACTAGAAAAAATAAAGCTCGATGCTCAAGAAAAAATCGAATCATTAAAAGATGACAATCAAGTTAAGGTTCTAACAGTAGAAAATGAAAAATTAATTCATTCTGATTTTAAAAAACTAACAAAGAAATTAATGAGGTCGCAAATCATTAATGATGGAAAAAGGGTTGATGGCCGTGAATTAGATGAAGTAAGAAAAATTTCAGCTTCTGCAGGAATTCTCCCAAAAAGAGTGCATGGCTCAGCCTTATTTCAAAGGGGTCTTACTCAGGTTTTATCTACTACTACACTTGGGACACCCAGTGATGCGCAAGAAATGGATGACCTTAACCCAAGCACAGAAAAAACTTACTTACACCACTACAATTTCCCCCCCTATTCAGTAGGAGAAACTAGACCAATGAGAACTCCTGGCAGAAGAGAAATAGGTCATGGAGCTCTGGCAGAAAGAGCAATAATTCCAGTTCTTCCTGGTAAAGAGACTTTTCCATATGTTTTAAGAGTAGTTAGCGAGGTGCTAAGTTCCAACGGGTCAACATCCATGGGATCAGTATGCGGGAGTACGCTCTCTTTGTTAGATGCTGGAGTCCCTTTAAAAGCTCCCGTTAGTGGAACTGCAATGGGTTTAATTAAAGAAGGTAAAGAGGTACGTATACTTACTGATATTCAAGGAATTGAAGATTTTCTTGGCGACATGGATTTTAAAGTTGCCGGGACAGAAAAAGGTATTACTGCATTACAAATGGATATGAAGATTACAGGCTTACCTGTCTCAGTAATTTCTGAAGCGATCAAGAAAGCAAATCCTGCAAGATTACACATTCTAAAAAAAATGCAAGAGGCCATTGAAAAACCTCAAGAATCACTTTCACCTCACGCTCCAAGACTATTAAGTTTCAGAATTGATCCAGAACTTATTGGGACAGTTATAGGACCTGGTGGAAGAACCATTAAAGGGATTACCGAGAGAACTAATACTAAAATAGATATAGAGGATGGAGGGATCGTAACAATTGCATCTCATGATGGAGCTGCAGCAGAAGAAGCTCAAAAAATCATAGAAGGATTAACTAGAAAAGTTCACGAAGGAGAAATCTTCTCTGGTGTTGTCACAAGAATTATTCCAATAGGTGCCTTTGTAGAAATATTGCCAGGCAAAGAAGGAATGGTTCATATATCCCAATTATCCGAAGCTAGGGTTGATAGAGTTGAAGATGTTGTTAGGCAAGGAGATGAAGTAACAGTAAGAGTAAGAGAAATTGATAGCAGAGGAAGGATCAACCTTACACTTAGAGGAGTTTCACAAAATGGAGGAATGCCCTACCCAGAGCCAACTCCTACACCTGTAGCTCCTCTTAATTGATCTCTAAAGGGTAAATTCTATATTCTTTTATTATTTCTTTGATCTCAAGGCAAATATCCTTGTGTTTCAGAGCATTATTCGTCGCAACAATTATTCCTCCTTGCTCAAAATTTTGTTGATTATAAGATAATTCCTCATTATTTAAATTTGTAATTGCTCCTCCAGCAGCTTTTAAAATTGCTGCGGGTGCAGCAAAATCCCAATCCTTTGGACAACTTCTACCTGGCAAGCTTAAGCAAACATAAATATCACTTTCTCCTCTAACAATTGACGCAATTTTACAGCCAATACTCCCCATTATTTTGACTTCTTTGAAATTAATTTTCTGAATTAGATTTTTTAAGACTTCATTCCTATGATTTTTACTGGCTACCAAAGTCATATCCTGAAGACTTTTATTTTCAGGAACATTGATTTTAAATTTTGAGCTCTTTCTATTTTCAACCCATACTTTATTTTCGTAACCAAACCATAATTCTTCTTTTTCAGGAATAAGAACTATACCAAGGTAAGGCCTGTTTCTAAAGTTCAAGGCTAAATGCATGGCGTAATTTCCAGATGCTTGAATAAAATCCCTTGTTCCATCTAAAGGATCTAAAACCCATAACCAATCAAATTTCTCTTCACAAATACTTTCTCCTATTTTTACATTTTCTTCACTCAAAATTCCCCATTTGATATCTCTATAATGATCTCCAATTCTTTTTATGATTATTTCGTTTACTTTCAAATCAGCCTTTGTTACTGGATCTTCGTTTTTTTCTTTATTAATAGTAAGATTTCGATAATTACCATCCTTAAATAATTGAGAGTAATAAAGTAAGTAATCAGCAGCTTCCCAACTGAAAATTCTCAGATTATCGATAAGATTATTAATATCAATGCCATTTGGTAATTTAAACACTTAATGAATTTAAAATCTACATTATCTCATAGAGGCAGAGAACCCGAAAGCGGTGTTTTATATTTGATTGGGACTCCAATTGGAAACCTTGAAGATATCTCAATAAGAGCTTTAAATATACTTAAAAAAGTTTCTTTAATAGCCTGTGAAGATACTAGGCAAACCAAAAAAATCCTTAATAAGTTTTTTATCAAAAATGAACTGATTAGTTTCAACAAACATAATTCATTAATTAAGATACCTGGGATAATCAACGAATTAAAATCGGGGAAGTCAATTGGTTTAGTGAGTGATGCTGGAATGCCAAGCATTTGTGATCCTGGTGAAGAGTTGGTAAATCAAGCCAGATTAAACCAAATAGATACTATATGCATTCCCGGCCCTTGCGCAGTAACCACTGCAATTGTTTCAAGTGGCTTTCCATCATCTAGATTTATATTTGAAGGGTTTCTGCCAAAAAAGAAAATTGATAGGGAAAAAATTATTTACGAAATTGGCGAACGAGAACAAACAACTGTTCTTTTTGAATCTCCGCATCGCCTGATAAAACTTTTAAAAGAATTTAAAGAATGTTTTGGAGGAGGAAGAGAAATAGAAATATCACGCGAATTGACAAAAAAATTTGAAGAACATATACGTAAAGATATAAACGAAGCCTTGGATTTCTTTGATGGTAAAGAAATAATCGGAGAGATTACTATTGTTATAAAGGGTATTGATAAAAAGAATAACTATGATTCATTAGATAAAATTGCGTTCAAAAGAGAACTAAATGATTTAATAAAAGCCGGTTTAAGCCTATCATCAGCTTCAAAATATATGGCAAAAAAATATAATCGCAAGAAGAGCGAAATTTACAATTTGTACTAAAATTATTAAATCAACAACAAATGATGAAAATCTTACTAAAAAACATAATTTTCAATACAGCATTTAACTTTGTTTTATTTCTATTATTAATGATTGGAATTCAAAATAACAGTAATAGTAGAAAAGTTAATTTAATTTTAGGAGAGACAATCAAATTGCCTACAGGATTCATCGTTGGTATTAGTTTTATAAGTGGATCCATCACAGGAACCCTTCTAAATATTAATTTAATTAGTAAAAAATAATATTATTAAAGAGCAATTAATTTTTCAGAATTTACTATTCTTGAAATTCCTTTTGAAAGCAATATGGGAGCTACAATTCTAAATACATCTGTGTTAGGAACTTTAAGTACTTTTTGCTCCTTATTACAAAATTTTTTTGCATCTTTCAAGTCATTAAAAATTTCAATCGTTTTTCTATTTAATTCTTCTTGAGAAAGAAATTGCCAGTCTGGATAATCTTTTAAATATTTAATTTCTAATTCTATTTTCTTATCAACAACCATAAAAACAGTCTTAGGAAAATCTACTTCATTTATTGGAATTGATGAAAAATCTTTCTGTGGTGAATTTTCAATATCATAATTCAATGGGGTTATTTCCATAAAAGGGGTAGCTTCGAAAAACTTCTCTTCACTATTGTTAATAATATTTGAATGAAAATTTATGTCTGATTTATCATCTTTTTTATTATGATTATTTTCACCAAAAGGTATGTTTTGATCATTTTCTATTAGAGATTGATTAGATGACTTTCCCTTGAGAATTATTTCTTTATAATTTTTTTCGCCAAGAAATTTTTTCAAGTTCCTTGTTATCGTAGTATTTGTGCAAAGATATTCTTGAGATAATTTATCAATAGTTTCTCCTGAACAAAAACGATTGGTTATTTCTTTTTTTTGTTTTTCTGAAAGCCTTTTAGCCAAAATATAAAATTAGTTATCTTCATTATTCATTCTATTAAATTAACGAAAAAAAACTTAAAATTGTTTCTTTAACTAAAGCAATAACCTAAAAAAATTAAACTTAATTGTACGAAATATATCTGTCAGATATAATAATCAAGTGCTTCCTTAGCTCAGCTGGATAGAGCAACTGCCTTCTAAGCAGTGGGTCGCAGGTTCGAATCCTGCAGGAAGCGTTTTGAAATTAATCCTGAATGCCATTAAATTTAAAAAGTATTTTTCAATTTGAAAAATTGGAAAATATTATTTTTGAAATTGGCATATTTTTTTTAGTTATAGCTCCCTCAATTTCTGCTATATTTCTAACAATATCAGCAGTTACTGGAAGCCTAGGTAGGAGAGATTCATATTTAAAAGACAAGTGGAATTATCCGTTTTTAGTCGCTTCTTTTCTAATAATTATTAATTGTTTGAACATTTATCATCTAGATGATTCTTTACCCATTGAGGTAGATAGAGAATCATCTATATTATCAGCAATTAATTGGTTACCGTTCTTTTATATTTTCTGGGCATTTAAAAAGTTTCTCAAAACAGATACTCAAAGAAAACGATGTGCAAATTTATTAGTTTTTGGGAGTTTACCTTTTTTAATTGGAGGATTTTTGCAAGTAATTTTTAATGTTTATGGTCCTTTTAATTTGTTTAATGGGTTTATATTATGGTTCCAGAGAGAAGGGAAAACTTTCACTTCTGCATTTAATAATCCAAATTATGCAGCCACATGGCTAAGTTTGATTTTGCCATTTTGTTTTGCAGGGATCATATCAATTCATAAATTTAATTTTAAAAAAATAATATTTTTACTTATTTCAGCTTTATCAATATTAGCTACCATACTCACATATTCAAGGAATGGATTTTTAGCAATTTTAATTACATTTGCTGTTTTTTTTAATATTTTTGCCAAAATATCAATGTTAATACCCACAATATTTGTTGTTGTAACTTCGATTCTACTAATCCTATTTTTTTCTGAAGATTTAGAAGCTTTTTTACCTGAGGACATCTTTAATAAGTTTAATTTTTCAAAAATAAAAAAGTTAAATGAAATTGTAAGATTAAAAATATTTAGAGACTCTTTTAATTTAATCTCTCTGAAACCAATATTTGGTTGGGGTGCTACAACATTTCCTATAATTTATAAGTTTTACTACCCACAATCCAGTGGATTTCAACATACACATAATATATTTATTGAAGTTACTTACAATTATGGAGTTTTTGTCTCATTATTAATTTTTGGAACAATTTTCTTACTTATTTTTAAATCTAATATTGAAAAAAAATCGCTTCAAAGAAATTACGAAAAAGCTTGGAAATTATCTACAATTATTTTTTTAATAATTAGCCAATTTGATTTTACTTACTACGATATAAGAATAAGTACATTATTTTGGATATTAATAACAGGAATTAGTTGTTTTAATAAAGAAAAAAATATGTATGAGAAATTAGTTGATTAATCATTACAGCATCCAACTTGCCAAAATTTAAAACCCGATTTTTTCACTTTTTCTGCATCAATAAAATGTCTTGTATCAAAAATCCAAGCAGGTCTTCTGACTTCTTTATAAATATTTTCCCAGTCAATAGATTTATAAATTTCCCATTCTGTTAAAAGTATAATTGCATCAACATTTTTAAAAATATTATCTAATTTGGGTTGAAATATCCAACTTTGATTTTTGCCTAATTCAAAATCTAGACTTTCCTTACTAACTTTTGGATCATGAATTATTAAATTTGCACCTTCTCCAAGTAATTTTTTACAAATTTCAATTGATGGAGATTCTCTAAGGTCATTTGTATTAGCTTTAAATGAAGCCCCTAAAATTGCAATTTTTTTTGTAGCTACATTACCATATAATTTACTAACAATATTTTTATAAATTCTATTTTTTTGCCAATAATTAATTAACAATACTTGGTTCCAAAAATCAGCAACTTCTTTTAGGCCAAAATGATTACATAAATAAACTAAATTTGAGATATCTTTTTTAAAGCAACTTCCCCCAAAACCTGGACCACTGTTGAGAAAATTTTTTCCAATTCTAGAATCATAACCAACTGCTGTTGATACTTCTTTTATATTCGCTCCTGTTTCTTCACAAATTGCTGATACTGCATTTATGGAACTAATTCTTTGTGCTAGAAAGGCATTAGATATTAACTTTGATAATTCACTACTCCATAAATTAGTACTAATAATTTTTTCACTTGGAACCCAATGTAAATAAATATCTTTTAATACTTGTATGGCATTATTATTATTATTGCCTCCGATCAAAACTCTATCTGGATAAAGAAGATTCTCTATAGCTGTTCCTTCAGCCAAGAACTCAGGGTTTGACAATACAAAAAATTCTTGATCAGTTTTTTCACTCCTAGACGCAACTAATATTTCTTGTATTACTTCTGCTGTTTTCACAGGTAAGGTGCTTTTTTCTACAACAATTGTTTTCCCAATACAATTCTCTGCAATTTTCCTAGCAGAAGACTCAACCCACCTTAAGTCACAAGCTTGTCCAGCGCCAATACCTGTCTCTTTAATAGGAGTATTTACAGAAATAAATACAATATCAGCTTTTTTTAGTGATTGATCAACGTCAGTTGTAAAAAATAAATTTTTACCTCTCGATCTTTTAACTATTTCAGCTAATCCAGGTTCGTATATAGGTAATTTAGAAAAATCAGAATCATTCCATAAAGAAATTCTATTTTGATTTGTATCTACAACAGTAACTTTTATATCTGGGCATTTATCGGCTATCACTGCCATTGTAGGACCTCCAACATAACCAGCCCCAATACAACATATATTAGATATTTTCATTTTCCTCGAGAATAATTTTCATTTTACCGCATAACTAAATACGTCAGCTTATCTATTTCGATATTCATGCTGCCACTTCCAACCATCTTTACAAATATCATCTAATGATCTTTTAGCTGACCATCCAATAGTCTCCTTTGCCTTAGTACAATCAGCATAATATTCAGCAATATCGCCAATACGTTTATTTCCTATTTCATAATTCAAAGTTAAACCATTGACCCTCTCAAATGTATTAATCAATTCAAAAACGCTTGTCCCCTTCCCCGTTCCTAAATTTAAAACGAGAAAACTTTTTTCTTTTTTATTTGAATAATCTAAAGCTTTGACATGACCTTCTGCTAAATCCATTACATGAATATAATCTCTGACTCCAGAACCATCAATAGTATTCCAATTGTCGCCATAAATAACTAATTTACTGATATTTCCTGAAGCAACTCTACATATTAAAGGAAACAAATTTGTAGGAAGAGATCTGGGGTTCTCTCCAATTTTTCCAGAAAAATGGTTCCCAGCAGGATTAAAATATCTAAGTATAGTTACATGCCAATTTTCTTCAATATTCGAATAAATACTAAATAATAAGTTTTCAACAGAAAGTTTTGTAAGACCATATACATTTATGGGGTTTGGGATTACATCTTCAGAAATTGGCGAATTATAATTTTCCCCATAGACTGTTGCGCTGCTACTGAAAACTATTCTTTTGCAATTAAATTTTTTCATTATTTTTAACAATGTATGCGTAGCTAATACGTTATTTTCCCAATAGGCGAGAGGATTGATTGCAGATTCTTTAACGGACTTTAAACCCGCAAAGTGAAAAACTGCTTCGATAGATTTGTTCTCTGATTCTGCAATATTAAATATAGATTCAATATCTTCTGAATTTTTTATATCACCTTTATAAAAATTAACTTTTCTTTTAGATAGTTTGTTAATAATATTTACTACATTTTTACTACTATTTATCAAAGAGTCGATTACGAAAACATTATGTCCTTGTTCAAGAAGTAACAAACTAACATGACTTCCAATAAAGCCGAGACCACCAGTAACTAAAATATTCATTAATTTAGTTATTCTTAAGAATAATAAGATAAAAACCAATTAACAAATTTCTTAATCCCATCTTCAATTGATATATTTGGTTTAAAGCCGATCCAATCATAAAGTAATTCAGTGTTGGCAAAAGTTGATTTTACATCTCCTGGCTCAATTGACTTATATATTTTAATGGCTTTTTTACCTATAGCCTGTTCCAGAAGAAGAATAAAATAATTCAAATTTACCATTGAAGAATTTCCAATATTAAATAATCTATATGGAGCGAAAGATTTGGATGGATTGGGAGACAAAGTATTAAATTCTTTATCCGGTATAGCAGGTTTCTTACAACATAAAGATATTGCATTTACTATGTCATCTATGTATGTAAAATCACGATCCATATCTCCTTTATTAAAAATTTTTATTGGGTTTCCCTCTAATATTGCTTTTGCAAATATTATTGGAGCCATATCTGGTCTACCCCAAGGTCCGTAAACAGTAAAAAATCTTAGTCCAGTAACTGGGATATTAAAGAGATGACTATAGCTATGAGCTAAAATTTCATTGGACTTTTTTGTTGCAGCATAAAGACTAATTGGATGATCTACAGATTGAATCTCTGAAAATGGAAGATTTGTATTACCCCCATAAACAGAACTACTAGATGCGTAGACTAAATTTTCAACTTTATTTATCCTGCAGCATTCTAGAATATTCACAAAGCCCGACAAATTAGAATCAACGTAAGCTTTGGGATTTTCAAGAGAATATCTGACCCCAGCCTGAGCAGCCAAGTTGACAACAATTGAAGGTTGAATTTTTGAAAACAAATCATATATCTTCGAATCGTTAATTGATAAATTAAAAAATTTCCATTTACCTTCTGAATGATCCAGATTACTTTCAATATTTTTTAATCTATTCTTTTTTAGAAAGACATCATAGTAGTTATTCAAATTATCAACACCGAATACATTGACTCCATCTAATAAAAGCTTTTTAGAAAGTGCTGCACCTATGAAGCCAGCCGCACCAGTTATGAGTATATTTTTTCCTTTTAAATGCATATCTCAAGACTTATTTATATTAATCAATTGAACAATTTTAATATATTAGGAGCAAATTTGAATTTAATGATAATTTATTTGAAAAATAAAAATAATGCCTAAAGATCAAACATTAATGACTTAACTAAAAAAGATTTTCAATTAATGAGAATTTTTAAGCGTAATATAGTACTTCCAAGAAGCTTATTATTAATTAGATGTGTATAAAAAATAGAAACTTTTCTTTAATTTTTTATAATCTTGATCCATTCTTTAAGATTTCTGTCATGATTAAAAATATCAGAATTTTCTTGAAATGAATAATCATTATTTAAAGTTTTATTTATATATTCATCAAATTGACTAGAGTTATTAACAATCTTCCCTTTATTAATATTTCCTAGAATACTGTAATCCAAAGATGTATTACCACATATTAAGAAAGGTATCTTGGAATAATAAAGATTAATTACCATTGATGATCCGGACGAAACAAAAACTATATCACTTTCTTTAATCAATTTAATGGGATCATTCAAGGTTAAAGATATTTGCTTTTTATCTCTAATTTTTTTTAAAATAAATCCTTTTTTTGCAGGGTGTTCTTTGATCACAACATCCAGAAGATTTTTTTTAAAATAAATTGAAGAAAATAAAATCGACATTTGAAATAAAGTTGTTTCATTATCAAAATCTGTGAAGATTGTTAACTTATGTTTTTTGCCCGGTGTAATTTTTCTCCTAGAAATAATATCTTTTTTAACATTTAGAAATCTTAGTGCTTCAACGTTTAAAATCTTCTTTTCAAATTCATGAAATTGATTTAAATATTGACTTGTTATTAAATCACCTACTAAAAAATAATCTGGCGAATTTTTATGATTATTTTTTGTATTGAAAAGAAATCTTAAATCCCAATCTCTTATTGGATTATGTATGAATCCATAAGTTTTAAATCCTGAATTCTGTTTTAATAAAAGATTAAAAATCTTTTCC
>MDTE01051930.1_pt1 | contig 10739 bp, 9 predicted proteins | sample 811231 | NCBI WGS metagenome assembly MDTE01 (sample SAMN05326651, study PRJNA326480) | marine metagenome | isolation source: seawater | place: Indian Ocean: Red Sea | collected 2010 | reverse complement strand
TTGTTTCCCTAATAAATCATCAGAAGAAATTCGGTAATCTTTAAATATAAGTTCGGATGTATCTACGCCCCGATATCCGAGTTTGTTGAAGTCTTTTCCTACATTAAATCCCGGGCCCTTTTCTGCGATGAAACCGGTAATCCCTTTGTGTGGTGGATCAGTATTCATGTCTGTTTTAGCCAAAAGCATAAATACATCGCCATTTTTGCCATTTGTGATGAACTGTTTTGAACCGTTAATTACATACTCTTCACCATCTTTTTTGGCATAAGTTTGCATCCCCGCGACGTCAGTGCCACCACCCGGTTCCGTCAGTGCAAGACCCCCTCGTTTTTTTCCCGTTGCTAGATCAGGAAGCCAGCGTTCTTTTTGATCTTTTGTGCCGTATTTAGTTATGCCCCATGTGAGCATCGAGTGTGATCCGATAGGACCGGTAATCGACATCCATCCTTTGGAAAGTTCTTCGAAAACCATTGCAAAAGTTGTCACGTCGACTCCGAGCCCGCCGTATTCCTCAGGTACTGTCATACCAAACAGGCCCAGATCTGCCATTTGGTCGGCTAACTCGGATGGGTAACTGTCTTGTTCATCGTGCTCGGCTGCCTGTGGTGTTACATCTTGTTTTACAAAATCACGCACTACTGATAAGAGTTGTGAACGAATTTCTAGCTGTTGTTTTGTGGTCATGGAAGGGTTATGTGGATTTATTGGATAGAAGTTATCGGTCGTTTGAAGATTTTACCTTTACGGCTCTAATTATCCAGTCGAAGATTCTAGTCCATCAGATCTTTTCATTGCAGGAAAAACTATGAACGCTATTGCCATGCAAACCAGACCGAATCCGGCTGTAATCAAAACTGCAGTGGCGGGGTTGAGAATATCGGCTAATGCTCCGATTGCAAGTTGTCCGAAAGGCCCTATGCCGATAAAAACTGCAACTGATCCAAGTACTCGTCCACGCATTTGAGGCGTCGAGGTATAAATAATGATTGCACTTTGCATTGTTGCAAATGCCGACATACCTACGCCACCAAAGAAGAGGATGATTAGTGTTACCCAGTAGATTGTTGATTGTGAAAATAGGATTATCGCAATCACAAAAAGGCTAGATCCCCACATGAATATTCGCGTGTAGTGTTGGGGTTTTGCAAAGATTGCTATCAGGGCAGCACCTATGAATGCTCCTGTCCCCTCCACGGATTGCAGTACGCCAACAAGTATGTCGCTTGCATTCAGTACCTGTTTTGCGACGACTGGTTGCTGGCTGACGTAGGAGAAACCGAAGACGTTTATGATAAGAGTTACTCCAAGTGTGCCAATCATGACTTGGTGTCTACTTATATAACGGATGCCTTCAATAATTTGTGTCTTTGGATGTTTAAAGGGTTCATTTTTGTTTGGTCGTTGGTAATGCATTGACATAGCAACCAGAATGCCGATCGCGTATAGGGCTACCCCAAGCAGAAATCCGCCCTGCGGTCCGATGGTAGCGAGGAATATTCCACCTATGAATGGACCCGGTATTCGGAACAAAGAGTTTGTTGTTTGTTCAAGAGACAAAGCCCGCCCTGCCGATTTTCGGTCCACTACTTCGCCAATCATAGTGCGCCTAACCGGAAACTCGCTTGCCATGACCGCGCCAATAACGAAGCTGCCTAGGGCTAGGTGCCAGTAAGCAAGATTGTTGTTGATCACTAGTATTGCGAGGGTTGCCGATGTAGTTGCTTGAATCATCAGTCCAACTATCATCATGTATTTCCGATTTAGTTTTTCAGCGACGACGCCGATTCCAAATCCTAAAAGCATTGGTAAGAAGCGTAGAAAGAACGTGAGGGAAACCAGAAACGGTGAGTTAGTTAAATCAAGTGTGAGGAGTGCTATAACGAGAAGTTCGAGCCACATCATCATTCCGGTCACCCAGCCGACAGCCCAGAGTCTAAGGAATTGACCGTTTCTTAGGAGTGGTTGTGTAGTTGATTTAGAGATCAATATTTGTTGTGGTGTCGTCGAGGGGTTTATTCGACGTGAATCCAAAATGGTTCTTTGTTTTTAACTTTGTTAAGGATCGATTCATCCCATGGCGGGAGAAGGTGTCCATTTGGTTGGATTGGACCAGTTTTCCATCCTATGCGTCGATGAACTCGCGGGTCTGAGTAGTAAGCGAGATATATCAGTTCGATAAACAGTTCGAAGATGTCTGGATAATTAGACTCTACGGTTGATATCGATGAAATCAAACGATCCTTACCATCCTTAGTATCGGGTTCAGTGGTGAGATTAGTCTCAATCAAATTGATGATTTGTATTAACACTCCAGAGAACTTGTGATGCTCGTTAGACATTCGCATGAGCTCAGATTCCAGACCTAATCCCCCAGCTCCTGGTAGATCGTCGACAGGTTCGATGATGATGTCTAAGACTGCTGTTTGAAGTGATGGGTTCGAGTGGAGATGGGTCATGATTTGAGGTCTGTTCGTTTATGGCGAATGTAATCAGCCGTTCTTAGTGCAAGTGCTTGTATGGTAGGGGTTGGATTTACACCACCTCCGGTAACGAAAACTGATCCGTCTACGATGAATAGATTGTCTACATCGTGAGCTTGTCCGTAGTTGTCTACAACCGATCGAGATGGATCTTCGCCCATTCGCGCAGTGCCCATAAGATGCCACCCGGTATTGGTGCTTAAGGGATTACGGGTGATGTTCGTTGCACCAGCCTTATTTAGAACTTTTTCTGCCTGTTTAACTGCGTGAGCGAGCATTTTTTTTGAGTTATCTCCGACTCTGTAAATCACCTTTGGGGCCGGGATACCATATCTGTCAGTCAGTTTGGGATCTAGTTCTACGCGGTTTATCTCTTCAGGAAGATCATCACCAATAGCTCCGAGTCCGAAATTTTTGCCGAAGTTCCGCTCAAATTCCTCGTGATGTTTGGCCCCCCAGGGCGCATTTCCAATTGCAGTTGCAGCTGGGCCTTGGCCCCGTCCAATTTGAAATGTGTACCCTCGCTTAAATCCTCTACTAGGATCGGTTTCGTAAAATTCTTGCGACATTATGATTAGTGCCTGTGGCCCTTGATAAGTAGGAGTTGGCAGGTCATTAAGAAGTCCATTCGCACCAGCGTAGACATGGAACATTAGGTTTTTTCCTACCATTCCTGATGAATTCGCTAGTCCGTTTGGATGACTTTCGGACTTTGAGTGAAGAAGGATTCTGGGTGTGCCTATGCCGTTGGCAGCGACGGCTACTGCTTTTGCTGGTTGAAATTCTGCGGCACCTTTTTCTGTGAAATAGTTGACGCCTTTTACCTTACCTTTGGGATCGCTGACTATTTCGTAGATTGTCGAGTTGGGGCGTATTTCTGCCCCGAGTTTTGTTGCGTCCGGAATGTATGTGATGTCGGTAGATGCGCGTGCGCCCCTTTCACAGTTTAGCCCAACTGGACCGCAGAAATTGCAAGCTTTTCGACCTTTGTAATCGATTGAATTAACGTGGGAATCGGAAGGCCACCAGTGCCAGCCAAGTGCGTCAAAAGCGCGAGCCATTCTTTCTCCATCATGTCCAAGAGGAATGGGTGGCATCTGACGTGGCGAGCGAGGAGGGTTGGCAGGGTCTCCATTAATTCCAGAACAGCCCATCATTTTGTCGTTAAGGTCATAGTATGGTTCAAGTTCGAAGTACGAGATTGGCCAATCCTCAGCAACACCGTCTAGTGATTTGACTCGAAAGTCGGAAGGGTGGAAACGCGGCACGTGGGCGGTCCAATGTATAGTCGATCCACCAACAGCGTTGTACATCACCACTTTAATTTGACTATGTTCGTCATTGACTGGATAGTCGTGTGGAAGTTTGCGGACGTTTGGTGAGTAATCCCATTTCGTACGCTGTAGATATTGCCAGTCTGGACTGTTTGTGGCGTAAGACTTTCGATTTATCCAAGGACCTTGTTCTAAGCAGACGACGTTGAAGCCACCTTCGGCCAAGCTCCATGTTACAGCTGCGCCAGACGCACCTGATCCTACTACGACAATGTCTGCTTCTTCACGTCTGGTGATGCTTGACAATTTTTCGCTTTCTATAGCGTCCTAGTATCTAACTCAAATTAACGAAAAACAAAGTAGCGATGAGTTCAACGTTGAATTAAGGTTAGAGATGTTAACGCCAGAGTGCATTGATGGCGTCGGTGCAAACATTTATTGTTTCCTCTGCTGCTCCAGCGGCCATAGGTGTTGTTGTCACTTCATAACCACCTTCCTCAAAATTCTCTGCCATTGGCATATATCCCATATATCCGTTTGTGTATCCACTGAATAGCGTTTGTGCAGCGGGTGAATTCGATTTCACTTGGATACCGATTTCGCAGAATGCTTCCACAGGAATTGCAATTAGTGCAGCAGGCCCGATGCGCATAGCCTGGACGGACATCTCCATTGGGCCTTCAGCAGTACGCACTGCGTTGCTAAGCACGAATCCAGCTCGTTTGGCATTAGAAACCGCCAGTTTAATTTCGGATTCGCTGCCGATTTTACGTGTCTTCTTTAGCGTTTCGACTACGGCGTCAAACTCTTTTTGTGCTTCGATGACTGATGGGAAATCGCCTACAGGTAACTTTGCATGAGTGTTAATGATTCGCAGGGTGTCATCTGGTTCTTTGACCGGAACGTCATCGTACATTCCAAGATCCGCTCCAGATTGGATTACCTCTATGAGTCGTTCTTTTCTGGGGACTGGGTCAATCTCTAGCCGTACTTTGGCAGCCTCTAGACCTAAGCGTTCACCCAACCACTTAGCTACTGCAACTTCACCGATGAAGCCGTGAGTTGGTCCGCAATTACCTGCTGCTCCCTGTAGGAAAATACACGTTCCACCTCCATACTGTTCAACTACTTTGCGGGCGTATCCCGGATAGTCTGGAGAAAGGAGTTTATTTGCAGGGCCAAGAATTGTGGGGTGGCAGGCGAAATTAAGTATTGTGGCGATTGGTTTACCGTCGGTGCTGTTGACTGCGACTACACCTACTTCCTGATCTACAACACCTTCCCAGTTACGGCCTGTGAATAATGTCCCGTTCTCTAGCGCGGGCCTTCGGTTAACGTTAATAGTGCTGGATCCCTTACCTATACCTACATGCGCTGGCTGAGCACTATGCCGCGCAGCGTTTATCGCAGTTGACACTCGTTCTGGTAGAGAATCCCAGTAAGGGCCTATCAACTCCATGCCCTCATCTAGCCATGATTGACGGTTCACTGGCCCAGAATGAGTGTGAGTTGCAGACAGGCGTAGGTTATTAGGTGATATTCCAGCAGTCGATTCAACCATCGCCCTGATTGCAGCATCATCTGAGTTCGTTAGTATTCCGATGTCGAGATCAACGATAGCTAATTCAAGTTCACCATCGGTCACGTAAAGTGCTGTTGCGTAGAAAGGCATATCGACACCTTCTGCACGTTGATGGGTTGCTGCTCCCCATCCTGCATGGGCTATGCCTATTGGTGGGGTTATGTCAGTTCTGCCTGCTCCAGCTGTAAGCATTGTTTTACCGTTTCGTCCACATATAGTTGTAATGAGAATGTATTTTGGGAATTTATCATCGAGAGCTGCTCGTTGGTGAAGTATTTTTGTTGGCTTGAAAGAAATTATGTGTAAAGTGTGGTTCTCTCAAAATTTTTAGAATATCTTGATTAATTAATGAGGTTCAAAAAGTTTTTATGGCACAGAAACAGAGACTGCTTTACTTGAGTTCACAGTCGACTGATCCAAAATCACCGGCAATATCGCAGGCACTACATGAACCCGTAAAAGGGACAATCGTTGAGATTGATCCGACAAAAAAAGGTATTGATTATGAATCGGTACATGACGCGATATGCGATGGTTGGAGAGTTGTACATTTTCCAGATCAGCGAGGATCAATGGAAGGATCAGAGATAGAGATATACGGCTATCAGTTTGTTCTTGAAAAAATGGAGGAATACGTTGATTAATGTGTCAGGTAAAGCACAAACGCTGTCGGACACCAATCATTTACTGACCGACGATCAGATCGCTGATTTCGTAATAAACGGATATCACATTGTTGCCCCTCAGTTTCAGCCAGATTTTCATGAGCGTGTGTATCAGGAATTAAATGATCTTCCAAAGAATCCGGGAGACGAAATCAATAAGGCGGTGCCAAAGCTTGATGATGTTTACGAGCATCCTGCTGTACATGGGGCACTTACCAGTTTGCTAGGCAGTGAGTATACGCGGGCAGCACACAGACACTGCCATAAGAACCACCCTGGAACTCGTAGTCAAGCTTGGCATCAAGATAGCTTGAATATACCGACGCTTACCGATGGCCATGGGCGAGTCTCAGATCATGTGCAGAGCGTGCTTGCGATGTATTACCCGCAAGCTGTGACTGAGAAAATGGGGCCTACTGCACTTATTCCGGGTTCCCATCTCTTCACGGCGGCCAGCGATCGTAATGCTTCTAATGGAAATTTTAGGGATCAGGTTGTGGCCGTTGTGCCTGCAGGGTCAGTGCTTATCCTTCACTACGATATTTGGCATGCCGGAACTGCCAATACCAGTGACCAGATTCGTTATATGGTGAAATACTTATTCGAGAGAGCAAATGAATCTACTGAGCCTAGTTGGAATCATGATCCTTCACGCGATCGACATATCTTCGAGCGCTTAGAGCAAGACGAGGCAGCCGCAATGCAACGATCACTTGTCAGTAAGCGTAATTATCGCCGTACAACTATGTGGAACAACATCGCTGGAAAAGCTGCTCTTAAGTATGAATATCGCGATAAATGGTCAGGGGATTGGCCTAAGCCTAATATTTAGAATAGTCTCGCTACCGTTTATGCTAATTTTTCTATTTAGCTAGCACCGTTGGATATAGGTTTGGATCGCTATATATCTCATTGGAGCGGGCTGAATGGGAATGGTTTGAAGAGCTTACTTTCTTGAGTGCGGGGAGTAGGTGCACCTTTGCTTTTGCTTGGAGGCCAAATTCCGGAATCAATGGCTTCTTTTCGTACTCTTGTCCGTTCATCTAGGCATGAATAAGCCCACATGTGGGCCCATTTGTTTAGTCCCCCGAGTTCTGTGTACCAGGCTCCAATAAATGTCGATAGCTTTTTACGCTCTTCTATTGCGGATCCCCAAGTTTCGATCACTTCTGGCGTTTTCCCAGTGGCATAAGTGTATGTACGGAGTTCATAGAACGGTCCATAGTTGCCGGTTATTGTATTGTCATTGAATGGGGCCGGGAAGTAGATTTCGGCAGCCTGTCCAGCTAAAAGATCACCGGTAGGGGGCGGCCATCCTGAAAGTCCAGTTGTTTTTTCTCGGATCGCTAGGCGCTCATTCAGACTCTTGTAAGGCCAAATATGTAAGACTTCATTAATTGGCCCAAATTCTGTGTACATGTAGGCGAATAACTTGGAATGTTCTAATCTCCCGCCTGCGAGCGACTTATTGAGTGTTTCTTCATACTTGGGAAGGCTCCCCGGGAACAGATTGTAAGTTCTAAATTCGTAAATCATCATGACCTGACATTCATATTGTTGATAGAGGTCGTACTTAAATTGCGAAACCTATAGGTATCTGCGTATTTTTAGCTGGTGGTCGCTCCTGTTGAGGCAGGGTTTACCAGTTTGATGTACTTGCTAAGCACTCCGGATTTATACGGTGGTGGTTTTGGGCTCCACTTCTCTAGTCGTTCGGCCATCTCTTCATCACTAATTTTTACGTTTAGCTCGAACTTGTCGAGGTTAACTTCGATTTCGTCGCCATCTTGGACGGCAGCGATTGGTCCGCCTACTGCAGCTTCAGGTCCTATGTGCCCGATCATAGATCCATGTGATGCTCCGGAGAATCGACCATCTGTCATTAGGAGCACTTTGTCCCCAAGCCCTTGTCCCACGAGCGCAGCCGTTACGGAAAGCATTTCTCGCATACCTGGTCCTCCCTTTGGACCCTCATAGCGAATTACGATTGCATCTCCTTCGTTGATCGTACGGGCTTGCAGGGCTTCCATCACACCCTCTTCTTGGTCAAAAACTTTTGCTGGTCCTCCGAAAGTTTTTCCGAATTGGTGACCTGCGACCTTTAGCACGCAGCCGTCTGGTGCTAGGTTCCCAAACAGAGTGACCAGTCCACCTGTTTCGGAGATTGGGTTTTCGACTGAGTAAACAACTGAGTTTGGCTCTGGGATTTTTACGTGGGCAAGGTTCTCAGCGATTGTGTTGCCAGTAACTGTCATGCAGTCGCCATGTATTAATCCTGCATCGAGAAGTCGCTTCATTATGACCGGTATTCCACCGATGCGATCCACATCTAACATCACGTGCTTTCCACCGGGCTTCATATCTGCGATCAAGGGCGTTCGCATTGATATGTCGTGGATATCTTTGAGGGTTAGTTTTACACCCATCTCTGCAGCTATCGCCGGTAGGTGAAGCGTGGTGTTTGTGGAACCACCCATAGCAACAACAACTGTGACTGCATTCTCAAATGCTTTACGAGTCAATATGTCTGATGGGCGTATGTTTTTGCGTAGTAGATTCATAACCGCATGACCCGCTTCTCGAGAAGACGCTGCTTTACGCTGATCGACGTTAGGTTCTGACGCTGAACCAGGTAACGAGAGGCCTAGTGCTTCACCAATGGACGACATAGTGTTTGCGGTGAACATGCCTCCGCAGGAACCTGAGCCGGGGCATGCGTGGTTCTCAATTGCATAAAGCTCGTCAGCGTCAATTGCCCCGGTTTGGTATTGGCCAACAGCTTCAAATACTGTCTGTATTTGTATGTCTTCACCATGTAGTGAGCCCGGAAGTATAGATCCTCCGTATATAAATACCGATGGTACGTTAAGACGGGCTATTGCCATCATTGCGCCTGGTAGCGACTTGTCACAACCTGCTACTGCAACTAGACCGTCATATCGTTCGGCGAATACTACGGTTTCTATCGAATCTGCAATGACTTCACGAGATACTAAAGAACCACGCATACCTTCAGTACCCATGGAAATTGCATCGGAAACGGTTATTGTTCCGAATGTGAACGGGGTACCTTGTGCAGCGAGAATGCCGCGTTTGACCTCTTCAACGAGTGGTTCGATTCCTGAGTTACATGGCGTGACTTCATTGTGAGTAGATGCGACACCCACGAATGGATTGGCGATATCTCTATCGCTCAAGCCCATGGCCTTCATCATTGATCGGTGTGGTGCTCTGATAGCGCCTTCAGTGGTCTCCCAGCTGCGCCACTTGCCAGGCGTTCGCTTGGCGGTGCGCTTGGAGTTCAGTTTGTCTTGAGAATCGCTTTTTGTGGTCATTGTTGTTCTAGTTAGCGGTTTCGCCTTAAACGTACGTGTATATCGAACTTAATTTACGATGCTTTGCACCCGGTAATATTATCAGTGGTTATGACGTATGAAGTCGTTTTATTTTCGAAGAGTTGGCATGTTAATTTTTTAGTTGGACTGGGGTTTTGAATGGTTTCTAATTCGATTGAGTTAATTACTGACGGACTTTTCTTTCCTGAAGGGCCACGTTGGAGTGCTAATGACCAAATGCTTTATTTCAGCGATGTGCTGGCTGGTAAGGTTTTCAGAACTGATTGTGATGGGCCTTTAGAGACAGTATTCGAACCCGGTGAGTATCCTAGCGGCTTGGGTTTTCTTGGGAATGGCGATTTATTGGTGGTAGGCACCGAAAGTCATTCAGTGCTCAGGCTACCCTCCGAAAAGGTTGCTACAGGGAATGCCAAACGTAAAGACTCCATACATCACGCTGATATCTCTACCATTTATGACACTGGTAATAATGACATGGTGGTAGCACCGAATGGTAACGCTTACGCAGGGGCCTATATTCCCGGTCTGAGTGAAGAAAATCCACCAGGACCTGATAATCCACCAAAATTTGGGAATATTGTGCTTGTCAGAGTCGATGGTTCCACTGAAGTCGTCGCCGATCGGGTCTGTTTCCCAAATGGAGGAGCTATCACCCCTGATGGGAGAACATTAATTGTTGCCGAGACGTTTGCATTCACCCTAACAGCTTGGGACATTGAAGATGATGGAACGCTATCTAGGCGACGCCCTTTTGCTAACTTAGCAGCCCCCACTGATGGAATTTCACTTGATTCAGAAGGTTGTGTTTGGGTGGCCTGTCCATACTTCAGTTACGGCGATTCAGGCGGTTGGGTTCGTGTCAGCGATGGCGGCGAAGTCAAGCAGGTGATTCCGCTTGAAAACCCTGATAAGAGCGCCTATGCATGCATGCTCGGCGGAGAGGATGGTCGGGATTTATGGTTATGTGAATCAACCGTGTTAGGCCGTGAACGTTTTCAGGGAGATGGAAGAGTTAGGCGCGTTCGAGTTGATGTTCCGAAGGCAGCGTCTCAGTTCTAGATTTTCCGTTAGTCGTTTATGAGTTTGAATGTTAATTGATGTTTGCCATTAAGTTCTTTAGTGTCAAGTCGGATTAACAATGGCACCATGTGATCTAGAACTACAGCCTGCGCTAGAGTTCCACAATCGACAGGTTTAAATCCGATACTGGAAATAAGTTCTTTGATTATAGTTTTTGCTTTTTGATCATCAGATGCAAAAAGCACTTCACGTGGCTTCCCTGTCGAGTCATTTACATTTTCAAACGTGTTTTCAAAATTAGTTTTAAACGCGGCTACTACAGTGGCACCCTTACCAATTATCGATGCAGTTACTTGTGC
>MDTE01097173.1_pt1 | contig 10740 bp, 5 predicted proteins | sample 811231 | NCBI WGS metagenome assembly MDTE01 (sample SAMN05326651, study PRJNA326480) | marine metagenome | isolation source: seawater | place: Indian Ocean: Red Sea | collected 2010 | reverse complement strand
CTCCGTGTCGTCGACTTCGCCATACTCGTCGAGGGTCACTCTCACGCCCGGCCGCCAAATCGTCGGCATCCCTCCCCGCGCCCCGAGGAGTGGAGCGCCCGACAGCTGTTTTCAAACAAAATATTTTGACTGATCGAACACCTGCTGCTTGAGCTGTGGTCTCCGCGCACGCCGCCTGTTCCCATCAGCTTGGTTTTGTCGTGCAACCTTTCGCGCCTCAAGGGTCGAAGCGCACTGTATCGCGCGGCGCACTCGATCAAACCGTTCGCAAGAGGCGACGATGCGCGTCCTCGCGTGTTAAGGAGACCGCGCGAACGTCACCGAGAGATTCCGGGGACTCGAGCCGACCGCGGAGAGCGCCGTCCGCGGACCAGCTCGGAAGATCTGAAGTTTTTGAGTCGCCAGCCGGAGGGGTAAGGAAGGGCGTGGACGCCGGTCGAGGAGAGGAAGATGCTCGAGGCTCCCCCGTCTCCGTCATCCCCGACACCCGCGGCACGCCACGCGCCGGGTTTCTCGGCGCGGGAGGAGACGGCGACGCCCCCCGGGACCGGTGATCACGCCGAGCGCGCGGGGGTCAGCGGACGCGACCCGGCTCCGTCGGCGGCGGCGTCGTCGGCCGCGGCGGGGGCGTCGCCGAGCGATACGATGCGCGCGTGGACTCGCGATACCGCGCTCGCCGCGCTCGAGCCCGTCGATCTTCGCTGGACCGGCGGCGACGACGTCCCGCCCGTCGGCCGCGGGCTCCGCAACCTCGGCAACTCGTGCTTCCTCAACTCCATCCTCCAGGCGCTGACCCACACGGCGCCGCTCGCCAAGCTCTGCCTCGCCCGCCGTCACACCGCCAACTGCGCTCTCACGGACGCGCGCGAGCCGTGCGCCTTCTGCATCATCGAGCGGCACGTGTGCGCCGCGCTCGCGCCCAGACCCGAGCGGGGTAGGTTTGGCGGAGGCTCGCGATTGACCCACGGCGGGGGACACGGCGCTTACGGAGGCGGCGCGTGGTACTCGTCGCACGACGAGGCCATCGCCCCCGAGGAGGTCTTTGGGAACCTTCGCCTGCTCGCGAGGCACTTCGTGCGGGGCAGGCAGGAGGACGCGCACGAGCTCCTGCGCCTGTCGCTGGAGGCGATGGACGACTCGTGCCTGGCCAACTGCGGCAGGCCGTCGGCGCGCAGGGGCGGGCACAGGGGCCAGTCGTCCGTGGTGTTCGACCCGGAGACGGGCGCGAGGCTCGCACCGCCGACGGCGGTGGAGCGGATCTTCCAGGGAAAGTTTCGGAACCTGGTCAGGTGCGCGAAGTGCGGGCGCGAGAGCAAAACGTACGACCCGTTTTTGGACGTGTCGCTCGAGCTGCCGGGCCGCGAGGATCGATCGAGCCACGGCGGCTACGGGCCGGGGTACCTTCGGGGTTCCGGGAGCGCGCCCGGGAGCGTGGAGTCGGCGCTGAAGAACTTCACAGAGGAGGAGAGGCTCGAGGGTGAGAACGCGTACAGGTGCGAGCGGTGCAAAGACCTGTGCCCGGCGACGAAGCGCCTCACCATCCACGAGGCTCCCGCCATCCTCGTGGTCCACCTGAAGCGTTTCGACCACTACGGCGGGAAGATCAACTCCCCCGTGGACTTCACCGAGCGACTCACCCTGGGCGGTCACATGTCCGAGGACGCCGAGGAGGCCGGGCCCGCGTACCGGCTCTACGCGATGGTGACCCACTCAGGCGTCAGCGTCAGCAGCGGCCACTACTACGCCTTCGCCAGGAAACCGACGGCGCCCTCATTCGACGGGTCGGAGAAGAACGGCACGGAGAAGAACGACGCGGTCGCCAGCTTCTACGGCGCCGCGACGAACGCGAGCGACGACGAGTGGTACCTGTGCGACGACTCCAGCGTTCGAAGAGTGAACCGCGCGGATGTTTTCGACGAGCAGGCGTACGTCCTCTTTTACGAGCGAGACGACGAGGAGGTGCCGCCCCCTCACGCGGCGGCGCCCCTGAGCCTTTGGGGACCACAAGCGCTCGAACCCCCGAAGACGGTTCGCACCCCGTCGCCCCCGGTAGACGACGACGACGACGACGACGACGACGACGACCTCGGTCGCGACGACGACGACGACGACGACGACGACGACGCGGATGCGGATCCGGTTCACTCGGGCGACGCGATCGGGCCGACGGGACCGCCTCGCGGGCACCCCGCCGCGGGGAAAATACCGCCCGGACCGGACGAGCGCCCTCGACGTTCGGTGCTCGGGGAAGGCGAAGGGGACGCCGGGGACGGGGCCGATGCCGATGCCGATGACGCCGACGACGCCGACGACGACGGGAACGACGGGAACGACGCCCCGACGCCCGCGCGGACGCCCCCTCTGGACGACCGCCCCGCCGTGGACGACGACGTGGACGACAGGGACGGGGACGGGGAGTCGCCGGCGTGGGCGACGACGGGTTCGTCGGGTGCGAGGAGGAGGCGCGGCACAGCTGGCGGCGGCACAGCTGGCGGCGCCGGCGGACGGACGATGGCGCGGCGGCAGCGCCGACGGACGGACGGCGAGGAGGGCGGGGGATGACCACGAGCACGACGCTTGGATGATTCTTTTTTCACGAATCTTGATCGGTTTGAAACACGGGACACTCTGCGCGCCACCCGAAATTTCCATTCCAACTGTCGTCTCAAGAAGCCCGACGTTGAGATTCCTCCGTTTGCATTCGGAATCGCGATGGAATCTCTCATCTCGCTGACTGAAAACCCTGTCGGTTCGGAGGCATAAAAACGTGGATTGGTTTTAGCAATTGAAAGTTCTCACCGATCATGACTCTTCGTTTTCCCGTCTAAACTGTTTCCCGGATTGAGTGGCGGCTGACGCGTGCAGGGCACGTGCCCCGTCCCACAATTTCCCGCGCAGACCGCGGCGGCCGCGCTACCCAAGCGCGCGTCAGGCGGCGGCGAGGCGAGGAGCGATTCGCGTCGCGAGTCTTCGATCCCAACGAGCTAGCTGGGATCGCGACGATCTGAATCCGTCAGGCGCGTCGGGCACGGCAGCCGGGTACATTCGAATACATTTCGAACCCCTGCGTCGGACTTTGACGCTGCAAGTCTGTTGACGGGCGCACGTCTCCCGAGAGGAAGGCTGAAGTCATGGCGCCCGTTAATCCGGTCGAGGAGAGCGAGGTGAAGCTGTCGCAGAATGGCAGCGCGAGCGGTCACGCCGAGTCCCCGACTCCGGAATCTCCCGTCGCCGGCGGTCCGGGGGCCTCCAGCGACCCGGTCACGTGGGCGAGCACCAACAATTTGCAGGACCTGGTCGCGCCCCCCGACCTGCACGTGTACAACAGCGCGGTGGGCGGCTCCGGACACGCGGCCAACGCGTACAACGATTCAAACTACGAAGGAACCTCCGACGAGGACCGGGACTCCAACAGGCCGGGGACGTACGAGTTCCTCAAGTACAACACCAGGCATCTCACCGCGGAGGTTCTCTTCTGCTCGTCCATGGGTAACCTTCGAAGGCTAAAGATGGTGCTGAACAAAGCGGGTAAGACCATCAGGGACGAGAGCTACGCCGACTACGATAAGCGCACGCCTCTCCACATCGCCGCGAGCGACGGGTCGGTGTTCGTCACCAACTGGCTCCTGGAGCAGGGGGTGGACATAAACCCCCTGGACCGATGGTTGATGACGCCTCTGGAGGGAGCGGTGTTCGGGGACCACCAGGACATCGTGCAGATGTTGATCAAGGCTGGCGGGATGATCCTGGATAGGACGACGAAAACTCTGGTGCCGCTCGAGGAGTCTCACCTCGCGAGCGCGAGCGAGGCCAAGCCCGTGCTCACCGCCGACTTGATGGCGTGGGAGATTCCGGACGATGAGTTAACGGAGAGGACGGAGATCGGCGCGGGTGCTTTCGGGGTGGTGATCAAGACGAGGTGGCGGGGCACGATCGTGGCGATGAAGCAGTTGCACAGACACCTGCACCACGACGAGGTGGCCAAGGCGGAGTTCCGCACCGAGCTGAAACTCATGCGGCAGCTGCACCATCCCCACATCGTGCAGTTCCTCGGGACGTCGGTGGAGCTCACCACCGGCTTGGTGTCGCTCATCTTCGAGTTCATGCACTCGGGTTCCCTGGATCAGCTATTCCGCAAGGCCCAGGTACCGCTGTCCAAGGGGCACGCGCTCGAGCTGGCGCTGGACGTGGCCAGGGGGATGAGCTACCTGCACGGGAGGAAACCCCAGCCGGTGATTCACCGCGACTTGAAGCCCGGAAACCTGATGCTCACGCGCGCGAACAGGCTCAAGATCGGCGACTTCGGCCTGTCCAAGACGCTCTCGGTGAGGAACAAGATGCCCACCGACATCGACCAGAACTTCACCATGACTGGGGAGACGGGTTCGTACCGGTACATGGCGCCCGAGGTTTTCAGGCACGAGTTTTACGGCCCGGCGGTTGACGTGTACGCGTCATCCATGATCTTCTACCAGCTCTTCTGCTTCCGCCAGCCGTTCTACGGCATCAACCCGGTGGATGCGGCGAAGATGGCGTCGATCGATGCGCTTCGTCCCACGATGAGCAAGAACCTCATGCCCCCGGACCTCGCTCGGGTCATTCGGCTCATGTGGGACCCCGACGATCAGAGGCGACCGACGTTCCCGCAGATCATCCAGATCCTCGAGCCGCTGGCGGAGAAGTACCAGCAGGAGGACAAGGAGATCGCCGCGGCGGCGGGGAAGTGCTGCGTGATCCAGTGATGCGAGGCGCGCGGCGGACGGGAAAGGCGAATTTGACACGAGAGGCACGACGGATTAGCAAGGCGTACGAATGTTGGGACAAAATCGTGCTTTATTACAGTACACACCATCGTTCGTCACCGGACCCGATGACGCGATCCGATCGATTCCACGGCTCAGCAGCGCGCGTCATTTCACCAGCGCCTCGACAGCCAGTCGGATCGTCTCGCTCTTCATGTTGCTCGGCGCCGCGATGACAAGCCGGTTGTTTGCGATTCCGTCTTTGGTGGCGACACTCCCGCTGAGCACCTCGCAGTTCAGCTTCCTGAGCGCCGAGGTGATGGCGTTGAGGAGCCCTTTCCTGTCCGTCGCCTCCATGCTTATGACCACGCACTGGCCCGTCTTGGTCAGCGACGTCTCCACGACCGTCGCGGTCACCTTGGCCTCAACCTTGGAATCCTCGGGCGGGATGTACTGGGGCTTCTTGGCGACGGCCCCCTCGGACCACGAGTTGAGCGCCGCCTCGACGACGACGGCGCGCACCTTGGCCATCATGGTGCCGCACAACTCACCCTCGTCATCGAAGAACGAGTCGCCCTCACCGAACGTCACCGGGCACTCCTCCGGGAGCCTGACCACAAACTTGTTGGATCCCTTTCCCTCCACGGTGGTGATCTCCGCCCCGACGACGTGGAGGTTGTTGTCGTTGAGCGCGGCGCAGACGTCGTTCAGCAGGCCGGGACGGTCGGGCGCCTTGACCATAACCTCGGCCGTCCATTTATCCTTCACGTCGACCTGGATGTCGGCATGCTCGCCACCGAGACTGCACGGAAGCGGGGTGCCGAGGGTGAGCCGCGTTTTCAGATGTGTTACGGAAGGGTTGCGAAAACGGAACCTAACGGAAAGATCGGGCGCGGGGCGAGCGATGATACGCCGTGGAAGGCGCACACATCGAGGGTACGATGCCGCGACGTTGGGTACGCACTCGAGTGTGAGGATCTCATCAGCCTCATCCCAGGAAATCTCGCCGCCACGGGCGACCACGAGGCCGCGATGCGCGGGGCCCCTCGCGACTCTTTGTGACGGCAAAGGGACATGACGTGCGACGGGGGCGCGGGGCACGGACGCCGCGACCGGGGCGGTTGGCGCGATGACGGACGCGACAGTCGACATCCAGGAGGTCTCCTTTAAATTCGCGTTTTTCCTTCCGGTAGCCGGGGGCGTGCGATGCGACGCGGCGACACCGACTGTGCGCCTCCAGCGCCTCTCCCGTGGTAATCGCCCTTTTGCGCGCCAGAGCGTGATCCAGCGCAAGTTCGACGCGGTTTTCACTTTTGATCCGCGCTTCCAACCCATCGCGATCAAAATTTCCCTCGTCGTATGTTGAAAAGGTCATACGAGCACACTGAAGTCTAAAAGCAAACGTGGAAAAGAATGTGTATGCGCCGCCATAGAGAGTTCGGCTTCGTTTGCTTCTCTCCTCTGGTAGGCAACCGTTCGCTCGACTTTTTCGAGGAACCTCCGATCGGCGGGGGGCGGCGGAACCTTCAGAACCTCGAGAGTAGCGTCGCATCGACGTCGCTCGAGACCAGTTCCAGGGAATTTAAGGTGAGCGACCATCCCTTCCGTGCGTGGTCGCGCGCGTGTGCGATCCTTCTCTCTGACACGACCGCGCCGCGCGCCCAGACCCCAGCGCCGAGCGCCGTTGCGGTCGAAACTAACCCTTATCTTGAGGGTAAAACCGTCGCATCGGCCTCGACCGAGCGCGGTCGCCCCGTGCGCCAAACGCCGATCCCGCGCTGATCGATCCCCTCGACCGCTCCGTTCTCACCGCAGATGGCCGACTCCACGGACGACGAAGAGTACGAGTACGACGAGCAGGCGTCGGTGTCCGAGGACTACCCTGACGAGTCCGAAGATGAGCAGTCCGAGGATGTCGAGGAGGAGGAGGATGAGCCCGCGCCGGCGCCCGCGCCCGCCGCTCCCACGGTCTCCGCGTCCGCCGCGCCGTTCGTCCCGGCGTCGCAGGCTGCCCCCGCGCCCCCCGCGCCGGCTCCCGCGCCGACGCCCCCCGCTCCAGGTGCGAACCCGACCGCGCAGGTCTCCGACCCGACCGAGACGCGCGCGCTGCAGGCCCTCAACCTCATGGCCACCGGCGTCATGACGAGGGACCTCGCCCTGGTCGAGGGCGCGCGATCCGCGGCAGATTTCGCCGCGAGGGTGCGCTCGATCGCGGACGCCCAGCCCGCGCCGTCGCGCCCCTCCGACGAGGCGGTGCGACGGCTGACGACCGATCTCGCGCCTCTCGCCGCCCGCCTCGGGGGATTCCAAACCCGACCAAACGACGCGATGGCTGAACCCGCCGAATCCGATCGTTCCGCAGTGCCCGCCGCCGCGCCCGCGCCCGCGCCGGCCCCCGCGACCGCCTCCGCCGCGCCCGCGGTTCCGTCGCCCGCGCGCGTCGCGCAGCCCCCCGCGCCCGTGGTTCCCGAAGATGAACTCAGCGCCCAACCCGGGGACAAGGAGGCGATGACCGCGGCGAAGCTCCAGAGCCTGCGCGTGAACCTCCTGAGGATCGCGACGCGGTTGGGGCAGAGCCCGCGGAACACCGTCGTGGCGCAGGTGATCTACCGCCTCGAGCTCGCCGAGCAGCTCAAGAGCGGCAAGAAGCAGCCCGCCGCGCCCGCCGGCCGCGGGTCGACGTCTTCGTTTGACCGCGCCGTCGCGCTCGCCGAGCAGAAGGAGAAGAACCAAGGCGCCGACTCCGACCTGGGTTTCACGTGCACCATCCTGCTCCTGGGCAAGTCCGGCACCGGCAAGTCCTCCACGATCAACTCTCTGTTGGGAGAGAACACCGCCGCGGCGGATGCATTCAGGGCGGAGACCAAGAAGGTTCGCATGGTTGAGCACAAGATGCACGGCATGACCCTCAGGCTCATCGACACGCCCGGCCTCCAGCCCTCCTCCTCCGATATCTCCTACAACTCCAAGATCATGGCCGACGCCAAGAGGTTCACCAGGAGGCACAAGCCCGACATCGTCCTCTACTTTGACCGCATGGACCAGCCCGCGCGTGTCGACCTCGCGGACCTGCCCCTACTCAAGACGATCACCGCCACCTTTGGCGCGTCCGTCTGGTTTAACGCCATCGTGGTGCTCACGCACGGCTCCTCCGCCCCCCCCGATGGGCAGAACGGCCAACCCATCTCCTACGAGATGTACTTTGCGCAGAGGTCGCACGTGGTGCAGCAGATCATCCGCCAGGCGGCGGGCGACATGCGGCTGATGAACCCCGTCGCGCTGGCGGAGAACCACCCAATGTGTCGCACCAACCGCGCGGGTGAGCGCGTCCTGCCCAACGGCCAGGTGTGGATGCCCCAGCTCCTGCTCCTGTGCTTCGCGAGCAAGATCCTCACCGAGGCGAACTCGCTCCTCAACCTCCAGGAGCAGAACGCCAAGGCTGCCAAGGCTGCCGCGCAGCAGCAGAAGGTTCCCCCACTTCCCTTCCTCCTCTCCAACCTCATCACCAGCCGCAAACCCTTCAAGCTCGTGGGCGACGACGACGACGAGTACGACGACGCCTCGGACATCATCCTCGGCGCGCCCTCCCCGTACGACGTCCCCAAGGACCAGCAGGAGGAGATGCTGCCCCCGAAGCAGGTGGCGGTGCCCGCGCCGGATCCCCAGCTTCCCCCGTCCTTCGACGGCGAGAGCGTCGGTCACAGGTACAGGTTCCTCGAGCCCACGTCCCAGTGGATGGTTCGGCCCATTGTGGAGGCTCACGGTTGGGACCACGAGAGCGGCATCGAGGGGTTCAGCGTCGACAAGGGCTTCGTCGTCTTCAACAAGCACCCGGGCAACATGTCCGGCCAGCTGACCAAGGACAAGAAGGACAGCAACGTCGGGTTCGAGGGCGGCGTCTCCGTGCATCACACCAAGAAGTTGGTCACCACCGCGGGGGTGGACGTCCAGACGGTTGGCAAGCAACTTGCCTACACCGCCAGGGGAGAGACGCGGTGGAAGTTTTGTGCCGTCAACAAGATCGCCGCGGGTCTCTCCGCGTCCCTCGTGGGCGGCGCGCTGGCGCTGGGTACCAAGCTCGAGAACCGCTGGAAGGTCACCCCGGGCGCCAAGCTGGTGGTGTCCGCGGGTGCGGTGTCGGCGAACAAGGATGTCGCGTACGGCGGTAACTGCGAGGCGATTCTCCGTCACTCGGACGACCCGGGTAACCCCAACAGCAGCACGGTGGGGATGTCGTTCATGAACTGGCGCGGCGACGTCGCGCTGGGAGGTAACGCCATGTCGTCCATCACCCTCGGCAGGGACACCCAGCTCACCGCGCGCGCCAACCTCAACTCGCGGGGCGCCGGGCAGCTCACCCTCAGGGCGACCACGAACGAGAGGCTCCAGCTCGCGTCCCTCGGCTTGGTGCCCCTGCTCGCCGCGCTCATCGGCCGCATCAGGGGAGACTAAATAATGTAAGGGACTAAGATTCATTCCAGAGGAGGGTTGGAGGCGATGACCATCATAACCGATACTACATACGATTGTTACACAGGCTACACTATTAATGCCCAGAGCGCATCTCAGCGCGACATTACGCCGGCGCTTTCGCCCTCCGAGGGCTCCTCCGGGCACCCCGGCGGCGGCAGACCGTCGCCCTTGACCCCACCCTTGCCCCTGTAGTACTTCAACGCGCGGTGCCTGAGATTCTTGTGCGCCGAGGTGTAAGGGCTGGGCCATCCCCTCGCGTGCAGCGTCGTCGCCACGCCGAGCCTGCTCACCCCGTCGTGCGCGTCGGTGAGCGACAAGGTGCCGTCGCGGTGCTGGTTGAGCTCGCCCCTGAACCTGGCGAGGGCGGGCGCGGTGACGCTGATGGGGAACTGCGACACTAAACCGTCGACTCCCTTGTACAGCTGGACGAACGGCAGCTTGGTCACCCCGAGGGATTCGCACAGCTCCGGCACGTCGTCCTTGTGCACCCTGAGGAAGAGCACGTCGGGGAACTCCTTCTCGGCCATCTTGCCCAGCTTGGGGTGGACGCTGCGGCACGCGTGGCACCATCCCGCGAAGTACTCCACGCAGACGAGCCTGGCGCGGCCCGTCTTGCGGTCGAGGTTGGCCGCCTCGTGCAAGTAGGCGACAAACTCGTCAGCCGAGCGAACGTCCACGATGTTTCGAAGGTTCGGTCCCTTGCGCCACCACGGCGTCACCCTCTCGCCCGACGGGAGCTGAACCATCGAGTTCAGCTGGTCAGCCTCCTGCGCGATGAGCCTCTTGGCGCGCTCGGGGGCGGTCTCTTGCTCCCGCGCGATGAGCCTCTTGGCTCGTTCGGGGGCCGACTCCGTCTCTTTCGCGGGGACCCTCTTCTTGGCACGCTCGGGCGCGGTCGGGGAGGCGGGATAGCTAATCGCGTCGCGACGCATCGCTTCGCCGCGCTTGGGGCTATCGAGCTTGACGGTGTGCTTAATTCCGGGCGCCGGCCGATCGCCGGCGCCGTTCCCGTCCGATACCGCCGCGCGAGCCGGGGCGGCGACGGACGACCGACTCTTGGAGGTGGAGGACGACGCCGCGGAATTTGACCGGACGCGGGCGCTCCCGGCGAGGCTGAGCGAGCTCATCGCGCTCATCTTCCCCGATTACCCGCTGGGATGGGTAGATCAGCGCTCGATGCGGGCGGTCCTGGGTCCCGACTATCGATCGTCTCTGCGCGCGACCCTCGTTCGCGCGCGTCTTGGTGTGCCCAGGCGCAACACGTGTTTTTTTCCGCTTTATTAGCCCGTAGGGGGTTATGCCCCGGAATGACCAATCATCGACGGGTTAAAAGATGGGGGAGGTGAGGGTTCGCCGCCGGTTCGGGGCAACGTGTTCGGTTCGGGAACGCGAACCTCTTCCAATGAACCGTCGTTTCGCGGATTTTTATCCAATAACAACTCGACGCGTCGTTCCTTTTTTGGTTTTTCGTCAACTTGGAAAATTTTGGCTCTTGAACCCCCCACGCATATTTCTGGCAGCCACG
>MDTE01034845.1_pt1 | contig 10740 bp, 18 predicted proteins | sample 811231 | NCBI WGS metagenome assembly MDTE01 (sample SAMN05326651, study PRJNA326480) | marine metagenome | isolation source: seawater | place: Indian Ocean: Red Sea | collected 2010 | reverse complement strand
TAATTGAATCTTTGTGTACAATTACTTCACCATCAAATCCCATATCCATACCACCAATTCCTGTAAATAATGAAATAACTTTAAGTTTGTCGTTCATTTTAGTCATTGTATTTATAATTACTTCTTCTTTATTTTCAACAATAATTTTTTTATTTAATTCTTTTAATTTTTCTTCAACTGCCTTATCTACAAGAGTCTTAATTTTATCAGCATTATTTTCACAAGGCGTTTTACGTCTATTATGAGAATCATAGTGAGATTTTTGAGAAAATTCCTTTCCGCATCGTTCGCAAGAATATTTAACCATTTTCGTTATATATTGTTAATATATTTATTTTTAAATCAAATTTATAAATTAACTTAAATTAACAAATTCGGTTAATAGTTTTGTTTGCTTAATCTACTTCTTTAAAATAATTATGATAATTGGTGATAAAATGACGATGTGTTTCTGATTTAATATGTTGCTTATATGACATGTTATTATAGAATTGTGCTCCAGATTTACATCTACACTGATAAGTAGGTGTTCTTCTTTGATATGGAATATATGGTGATTTATCTTTATATTTACCAGTTTTTTCGTGAAAATCTGGTATATATATTTTTTTCTATAGTTACAAGTGATAAATTATCATCCATTGTAAGTTAATATAATTTATATTATGTCTTTAATTCTATAACATAAATTAAAATGTTAGCATATTTTTTTATGTGCAGTAAAAATACCAAAAAAACCAGCACCAATAACACCAAATAAAATTCCTATATGATATTTTAATTGCATACTTCTATAAATATTTTTCCATTTAATACGTTGTTCTTTTTTATCTAAGTGTATAATCATATAATCACTTTTAGGTATTATTATGTAGTAAAGATAATTAGTTAAAAATGTAATTCCTGCTGTAAAAAAAGCACTACTATAGATATTTAAATTGTTTGAAAAATTCAAAAAAACTAATGCTAATATTAAACCTAAAAAATAACCTGAAACAGAAATATTACGTCTTTCTTTAATAATATTTTCATATTTATTAATTAATTCAGACGTTAATGTTTTATAAAAATCTTCTTTTTGTTTTGTTTTATCAACATTAAACATCATATTTAAATGAGCTATTACAAATACAATACCAATAAAACAAAAAACAGAACAGTGCATTTAAATATATAAAATATAATTATTATAAAAATACAATATTAATATAATTTAATGTATAAAATAATTTTTTTTGTATTTTTTGTAATTTCAAATACAAAAAGTTTTTTATTTACAAAACAAGATAGAATACGTATTAAATTAAGTAAGTTTAATAAATTTGAAGTATTGGGTAAATATGAATGTGCAAAATTAATTAATAAATGGAAATTAGAAAATATGAATGATAAAGATTATAGAATATATCTTGATACAGGTATGAGACAAATTTGTGATAATAATATTTTTCCATTATTTATAAATAAGACTAATTCACAATATATAATTATTAATTTAGTATCAGACAATAATATTAATATAATTAATATATTAGAAAATAAAAAAAACACATGGCCAATAGATAAAGATATTATAAATTATCACATATTTTTAGTTGAAAATAATTATAATCCAAACTATTATGAATTAAAATCACAAAATATAAAATATTTTTTAACTATTTTAATTTTAAATTTACTTAGTGAAGAAGAAAATGAATTTATTTATTTTAAAAAAAATAATTATCTAAAATTTCTTGAAAAAGATACAAAAAAAAAAAATAAAATGTAAATTTAAATTTAGTTATGATAATTATGTTTTGGTCAAGACAATACCAGATAGCATAAGAAACACTCCTAATATTTGTTTTTTTGTCAAATAATTTGTATTTAATAAATAATCTAAAATATAGCTTGAAATAATTGTAAAAACTTGAATTTTAGTTGTTAATATACTTGTATAATTTGTTTTTAATAATTTGTTCATTTTATATGAACTTAAAATAGTTAACGCACTGCTGGCTAAAGAAAATTGCAAATTTTCTTGTTTTATTGTAATTTGTTGAAAGTTATGTTTTTTGACATAAAGATAAATTATGTTTCCTATTGTAGTCGTTGTTTGAACTAATGCATATCCGGTGAAATCATTAAGTCCAGTAACAGCTTCTTTTCGTAAATATGGATTAATACTAAAACTCATAATAACAATAACAATATCAAAATTCATTATTTAAATGTTAAAATTGATTTATTTTTATATATTTTAAATAAGATGTTAAATAAGATGTTAAATAAGATGTTAAATAAATTTTGTATAATTAAATGTTGTGTAAAAAGAAATTATAGTATTCCAACAAATATAAATCCTAAAGATATAAAACCATTTATTCCAGAATTAACTGAAGGACGTGTTATAAAGTGCTATGATGGAGATACAATTACCATTGCTGCTTTTTTACCTTTTAAGGAAAGCGATTTATATAAGTTTTCTGTAAGAATAAATGGTATAGATTGTCCAGAAATAAAAAGTAAAGTAGAATCAGAAAAAAAATGTGCTTTAATAGCAAAAAAAATAATAGAAGATAAACTATTAAATAATATGATAAAATTAAAAAATGTTAAAACTGAAAAATATGGGAGAATATTGGCTGATATATTTTTAAAGGATGAACCAACTATTTCAATTGGTAAATGGTTAATAGAACAGAATTTAGCAGTTAAATATGATGGTAAAAAGAAAATATCACCTGATAATTGGTTAGAATATCACAATATTTATTTAGGTAAAGTTAGAAATCAAAATATTTATGCTAACTCACGATAACGAAATAATTAACACCATCAATTGACGGACAGTTACTTCTTCTATTTTTTTCACCAATACTTTTACAAGCTTTTAAATTAAATAAAATTTAAAAATATACTTAGATTATATAAAAAATGCAAAATTATTATGATGTATATTTACCAGATGAAATTACTTCAAAAATAATATTTGATTCAATAATATTATTGAAGAATGAAACATGGAGAGATATACATGATGAACTTAAATTAAAATTAATTACACCGATAAATAAATATGGGTGTATATTTTTGCATTATACGAATATACTAGAATTGGTAAATACAGATTTTATTAATAAAAATATAGAACGATTACCAATATTAGAATGTGCTTAATAAAAAAATAGTTTTATTACACCTTTGGAAATTTAAAACGCCGACTTTAAGTAATAGTTAAATATTTCCATCCAAAACTTTGACACTTATTTCTTTTTAATCTACAACAATTGGATATATTTGCATTAATTGCTTTTTTACTACAATTATTTCGAAATGAATAAAATTCACTTGCTTCCATTATAGAATCCCAAATTTTAATATCTTCTTTTGTCTCAAAATTAAAAGTAATTAATATAAAATTGAATTTTAAATTGTCAAGTATTATTATAAATAAATAAATAAATAAATGAATAAAAATATAGCAGTAGAATTAGTAAATTTAAAAAATTATTATTACCTTAATGGTATTAAAGGTATTGTAAAAGATTTTTTAGAAAATGAAAATAAATATATTGTAAAATTATCTGAAGACAAATTAGTAAAAGTAAAAGCAATAAATTTAATTTTACTTAATGATATAAAAAAATTAGAGTATGTAAAAGAAACAAATATTTTTAAAAAAAATTATACTTTTAGTATAGGTTCTTCAAATAAAAGCAAAAGAAAAATTTATAATGCTTCTAATTGGCGTAATAAAATTAATAAAATTAATAAAAAAAAAATTTGTATTATATGTACTAATGAAATGGACAATGGGATTGTTAAATTAAATTGTAATCATGAAATGTGTCCTTGTTGTTTTGCAAGACATTCACGTGAAAATCATACATGTCCATTTTGTCGTAAAGAATTTGCACCAAAAATTAAAAAAAAAGAAAAAATGCCAATAGATGTAGCAGAATCTTTAATTAAACGTAATGTATCTTATTACTTTTCTGAAGAAATGAATGAAGAATTATGTGATAATATTAATAAATTAACTTCTGAAGAAAATACAACACATATTAAAAATTTTAAAGCTTCAATATATGGACATTTAAATGAAATAGCTTATATAATGTATGAAGATATAGAAGAATGGCATGGTTTTAATTAACCAAACGTATTTTCATTTGTATAAGTTATATATAAAAAACCATCGGCATCTTTATAATCCTTATATAAAGTGGACATTAATGTAAAATGTGGTGGTATTATTTCTTTAGAAATAAAAATAAAAATACCATGTTCAGGTGGTAATTTAATTCGTCGTCTAATAACGTAAGCAAATTGACCTGCTGTTAAATCACAAGGAACAAGAAATTTATTTTTATCTATATCTGCCAAAGATGATGTTATTTGTTTTTCAAGAATTACAGGTATTCTATCAGGATATTTTTCTCTAATAGTAGTTGATTCCCTTTTTCTGTCTTCTAAATTATATTTATTTTTAAATGAATGTATCGTAATATCACTTTGCTTATTTACATTTTTTAAATAAGCAAAAGACATTTGTATTTTATATAATAATTGATATATAATATTTATATTATAAAGTATTAATATGCCTAATTTAACTTTGGCTATTTGTGAATTGTATACACCTTATTTTCATGGTTATACTGAAAATAGTTCTAAAAATATATATGGTCATTTTATAATTACAGTTATTATAAATTTAGATGAATTTTATAATAATGAATATAAAGATGATATTAATATGATTATTGAATGTTATCGTATATGGTGTTGTGATGAAGGTCTACATCCTATAATTAGAAATTATCATAATATGATAACAAATCATAATTATATTAAATTAGAAATAGTAGAAATAGATGAATTAAATGGAGGTGAAACTGTAGGATACATAAAAACATTTTGGTTGAAAATATTACAACGTAAATGGAAAAAAAAATTTAAAAAAAGAAAAATAATTATTCAAAAAGCATATAAAATGCTGAAATATCGTGAAATTTATGGAAACTGGAACCAAAATTTACTTAAATTTTAAATACTTAATTATTTTAATATGATTTCATTAATACACAAAAGTATTATAAATGTTGTTATTGCTCCTCATGGTATTACCGATTTAATACATTCAACAAATTTTAATACAACAAAACAATTATTAACTTTTAATAGTGCGTCATTAATCGGTTCAACTTTATTATCACATAATAATCCTATTTTATTAGATGATTTATTTTTATTATCATCTATTGTGCATTTTAGACATGATATGCCGAATTTTGTTTATATACCAAATTATATTTTTAGTTCATTATTATTAAAATCGGCAATAGTTATTAATCATAACATTTTATTTTTTTATATGTTAACATTGCATGTTCCGAATCATTATAAAACAAATTGGATACATATTAAAAAAAATCCTTATAAAAATATAGCTTTTATTATTTTATTTACATTATTTTTATCATATCTAGGATTAAATTATCCATTTATATATGAATCTAAATTTATATTTGATCTTTCAAAAGGTATTGTAATTAGTCATGTAATATATAATGAATTATATATTCATAATATATAAATTAAATTTATATGAAAAAAAATAATCTTTATACTTATAATTTAATAAAAAATACTTTAAAATTTCCTCATGAAGTATGTTTTATTATAAGTAAATTTGTTGGTAAAATTTCTAATAATCATTCTAAAATTAGATGGATTAGATTAAAATATCCAAACGAAAAAAGATTAGTAAGAATTTATTATTAGATTATATATATATATGGCATCATCTTTAAATTCTCTAGAAACCTATTATGGTAGACCTGATATAAAAGTATTAGAAATAACACAAGATAAAGATTCAAGTTATAAAAGGTTATTTTATCGCTCAACTGGATCGGGTAATGAAAAATTTAAGAACATATTTTCGGATACTCTTGTGCCTTTTTATCATCATATTGAAAATGAAACAGATAAACCGATAGTTAAAGCAGTTATGAAAAGAAATGAAATTAAAAAAACAAGTTTATTTAAATGGCAATCTGATTTATTAGAATTTTTACATTCTAAAAATGTAACTTTAAATTTATTAAAAAATACATTTGATATACTTTATTATTATTTTAATACACCTGGAGAGTTATATGTAAGTATTAAAGATAATAAAGGTTTTTGGGAAAATAATCAATTAATTACAAATGAAATAGAAGAATTTTTAAAACCTTTTAATATTAACTATAAATATCATAATAATAAAGATATTAGAGAAATAGTTGATAATATCGAAGATTATTTAATACTACATGTGAAAGAAGATCCTAAAAATTTACCTCAAAATTTTAAAAATTCAAATAAATTTATATTAAGATTAGAAATGAACATTCTTACAGATACAAAAATCAAAACGTTTAATAAAACAAAAGTAGATAAATCTAAAAAGGTAAAATCTAAAATAGATAAAACTAAAACCAATATCAAAAATAAGTTAAATGAATCAAAAGCAAAAAGAATTTTAAAAAAAAAAGAAGAAACAAAAAAAAAAAGAGGAGCACTTTTAAAAACTAAAAGGAAAAAATAATTATTTTTCATCAACTAAGTCTTTTAGTGAATCTATTAATAAATCATATATTTTATTTAATACGGTTTTTTCAGTTTTTTCATTTATAAATGGAATATCAACACTATCATTTAATCGTTTTATTAATTTCTTTTTAAAATTTTTTTTTTCAAATAAATCTATAATTTGATCTACAACAATATCATTAATTTTTGTGGATTCTTTTTCCATATATATATTTATTATATTTTAATTAAAAATTGAAACATAATAAGTATTTTAATTTGAATAAACAAAAATGACTTTTGTATTAAATAATAATGCTACTTATGAATATAATATTATTATAAAACCTACAAAATCACGTTTTAAAGTGGGAGATTTTGTATATACAAAACCAGTAGTATCATTTTCTAATTGTCATGATAAACATAAAATTATTATTGAACCAGCAAAACTTGGTATAATTATTAACATTCCAGAAGATGGAACAAATATTGTAGATTCTGAAACTATTGGTGAAAATTATCCTTGGTATATAAATGAGTCAGGAACTATTATAGATCAACCAGGCACAGGTTCTGTGTGGTGTTTTTTAGATTCAGAAAGAAAGTATTTTGTTAAATGGCTAAATAAATTTTCGTATCCAAAAAAAGAATTTTTCTCAAATAGTAATATATCTCTTTATCTTGAATGTTTATTATTTAAAGCACCAAATATTGTTAAAGAAATAAAATTAATTGCAAATAAAAATAAAAATAAAATTATTTTAAAAATTTTAAATAAAAAATTAAATATTGATTTTGTTTCTACAAATGCAATTAAAAATATTATAAATAGTTTTTCAAAATATCACATAAATACGTAAAAAAATTATATTAAATTAATTCACCACAAGAGTAACCAGTAATTATACAACAAAATGGTAATGTTATTTTTCCTCTATAAATATTACAGTTAACATCACTACATTTCCCTGCATTAGCGTTTAATTTTTCAGCCATTTTTCTTGTAATTAATCCTTGAACACATCCTAATTCATTTTCTACTTTAATAATACGATAATGCATAGTTTTAATATTTTTTGTTTGTGATAATAAAAAAAGTAGATTAATAATTTTAATAAACATATTATTAATACTTATAAATGTATTTAATATTTTTTTGATCTATTTTTTTGAAAAATCAAAATTTACTTTTGAAAAAAACGTTAAAAATGATGCCTACTAGATATATGTAGGTATCATTATTTTATAAAAAAAAGTTCATGTAGGGAAAAATCTACAGCATAAAAAAATATATAATTTTTTAAAATAACTTAGAATTTTTTATTAGCATATATTAGAGAAAAATGCTAGTGGATAATTCTAACAATAAATTTTATTGTGATAAATGTGATTATTATGCTAAAAGAAAAGGAGATTTAAAAAAGCATTTTAAGAGCAAAAAACATAATGCTAGTAAAATGCTAGTAAAAAATTCTAAATTCAAATGTGAGTGTGGAAAAGAGTATGTTCACGACTCAAGTTTTTACAGACATAAGATGAAATGTAAAAATTTTTTATTAAAAAATAAAAAAGAAACATCAGATCAAACATTAAAATTATTAAATAAAATAATGGATGATAATAAAATAATGCAAGAAAAATTATTAAATATAGAAACATTAATACCAAATATAAGTAATACAACATATACAAATAGTAATGTAATAAATGTTCAAATGTTTCTTACAGAAAATTGTTCTGATGCCATGTCTATACAAAATTTTGCAAAGCAATTAAGTGTTACTATAGATGATTTGTGTAAAAGTAAAAAAGATTGTATTACGCAAGTTGTTCTTAAAAGTTTAATACCACTTTCTGTAAATGAAAGACCTTTTCATTGTACTAATTTAAATAAGAGTGAATGGTTTATTAAAGATGAAAATACTGGTTGGGAAGAAGATAATGGAGAGAAATTAATAAAAAATGCAGAATTAGGAATTCAAAAAAAATGGTTAAATGAGTTTGAAAAACAATATCCTAATTGGATGTCAAACGATAGACTAAAAGAAAAGTATGTTGAAATAGCAGGTTCTACATCTTGTGAACTTCCAGAAAAGATAAAAATAAAATTACTTAAAATATTAGGAACTGAAGCAAAATTAGATAAAAAAAATCTTATATTGAACAATTAAATTTTTGTGTTATATAATCAGGTAAATGATGATTTGTTTTTTCATTATTCATCCATAAAATATTTAAGGGAATGTTACTTGCAAGAGGAGCCTTAGAAGTCCATTTATCTTTATTTAAAACAAAAAAAAGTTTATTAATTCTATTTTTTATACCTCCTGAATTTATTGGAGGAACATGTTTAACTGCCCATTCAAATTGCATAGATTGAATTTTATTTTGAAATCCGCTTATAATACATAAATGTTTCCATCCAGTTCCTTTAGAAGTAGTGTATTTTGCACCACCACTTATCTCTCCATTATGTTGTTTCAATCTTCTTTTAGGATCAGGTGAAACACCAGCATAAGTAAAATTATTATTATAAATTATATAAAAAAACCATTCTTTATTACTCATAAATAATAATAATATAGATATCTATATTATTATTTCAAATATAAATGAATTACTTAGTATAATTTATTATATTGTTGTCCTTTAAATTTTTTGTACCTTTGCAACCTTTTTTATGACTACCTAAAGAGTATTTATTTTTAAATAATTCACCACATTTTGGACAAGGACATAATGTATCTTTAGAAGATGCATCACTAATATTTAATAAATTAGATAAACATGGAAATTCTAACTCTTCAATCTGCTTTGTTATATCTTTGTTCATTTTTTTAACATTATCAAGTAACAATTTTTGTTTTGTTAAAAAATCAAGTAGCTCTTTTTTTATGTTTTCCATTACTTCTTTGGATACATTCATATTATTAGATTTTAAATCTACACGAGATGATATAATATCAATCATTTGAACCGCATTATATATAATATCTTTATTATAGTTTACACTATGTAAATATATAAGTATATATTTTTCATGAAAGTTTATATCAAAATGTGATTTACTAGAAATTCCACTATTTTGGGATATAAAAACGCCATGACATTTAATATTTTCAATATCTCTAATAAATTTTTCAACTTCAACAATAGGAACATTGTTAGTATAACATTTATTTTCAATCATTACTTTAGTAGCGATTCTTTTAGTTGTAGCATTTCTGTGAATAATAAAATCTCCTTCACCAGTTTTTCCTGTTGTATTTTCTATTTCAGCATCAGGAAAACATTCGTTTAATAAAGGTTCCATCTTATTTTCACTATTTTTGCCAATGTTTGTAACACATGAAGAGTTTTGTTTATCTACATATTTTTGTATACCATCAAATCTGGGGACAATATTATCTTGAATATGATTTTTTATTTCTTTACACATAAAATCGTAGTTAGAACTAAAAAGTTTTTCATATACAGAACTATCTTTTTCATTCAATTTAATTAATTCATTTATATCTTTTTTAATATTTTGAATACTTTTATTTATATCTATTTCTATTTTTTCACGTAAATCTGGATTTGTAATTGTTAATAGTTTGTCTTGCATATTACTAATAAACAATCCGTTATTATCTTTTATTAAAGAATTTATTTCTTTTGAATAATCAGTATTATTGTTCTTTAATATCATTCTAACATCTGATATTATATTATCTCTCTGAGATTGCACTAAAGAAATAATATTTGAAATTTGTTCTGTATTATTATAAACTTTATCTAGTTTATTATCTAATAATTTAACTTGATTTGCTATATTTGATATCATTTTAGATGATAATGTTTCAGTATAATTATTATTTACATTTTCCAACATATCAATTATCATATTCATTACTTTTTCTGGACATAGTAAGGGATTATTATTAAAATAGGTTACAATTTTCTCATCTTCAAGCGTAATAACATTCATTATACTTTTAAAAAAGTTTTGTCTTTAAATCCAAATTTGGATTTATATATTAATTCAAATTTGAATGTGTAATCCAAATTTGGATTTGCTTAAAATCCAAATTTGGATGAGATAAAAATCAAAAAAAACACAAAAAAACACTAAAAAACTACTGATATTTAGCATTTTTTTCTCACTCAATTATATATTTTATTTTGTAG
>MDTE01188589.1_pt1 | contig 10742 bp, 6 predicted proteins | sample 811231 | NCBI WGS metagenome assembly MDTE01 (sample SAMN05326651, study PRJNA326480) | marine metagenome | isolation source: seawater | place: Indian Ocean: Red Sea | collected 2010 | reverse complement strand
CTGCTGATGGCGGCGATTACGATGTCGGTGGTGCCGATGATCGTGCTTTTTGTCGTTTTGCAGAAGCAATTGGTCGAGGGGATTCAGCTGGGGGCAGTTAAGGGCTAGTCGAAATACATAACCACTAAACAGAAAGCATTCCTCAATGAAATATAGTATGCTAATAACCGTTCTAACTTTGAACTTTCTGATCGCGTTGCCCCAGGTTAGTGCAGCTGATCCTGTAGCGTTGCGAGACGATATAACGGTCCGCAAAGTGCTCGAACTCGGCCGGCGGACGATGCGTATTGCCAAGGATCCCCGTGATAACGCGCTCTATGCGCTATCCGCAAACGGTACTATTTTCGCCATAGACATCAAGGGGGAAGATGAACGTGTTGGACCGATGATTGCCCGCGGTGTGTTCGATGCCGGTAGCGGTGAATTTACCTGGACGCAATTCGATCCTCGCGGCGAAGTACCCGATGGCGTTCCGCTTGACGAGGTTTTGGCAGCTGGGGAAGAGGCCGCGACTCGTGCTCTCAATCCCATCGACGGCAAGCGGTACGCGTTGTCCGCGGCTGACGGAACAATCGTTCTACCGCCGCGGACGGTGGTCGCGTCCCCCGAAGACTACGGGATCGAATTTCCACGTGCGCTCTTTATCGATAGCGAAGGCATATTCTACATCCTTCTCGATACTGAACTGGCTAATAAGGCCTCTGAACGGCTACTCTACACCAGTTCCGATCACGGCTTCAACGATACGCAGGGTTTTGCGGTAGGTCCGGATGGCAGTTTCTACCTCGGTGCCACGACTCGCCAGGCCGGCAACCGAGTAACCCATGTCGTTCGTGGCACACTCAATCCGGACACCGGGGTTCACACTTGGTCGACGATTGCCAGTACTGAGCCCATTCCACCCGGAACTAAAAACCATCCCCATCCCGGTGTCGCGGTCAGTCCGGACGGACGTTTTGTATTCGTCAATAGCGGGTCGCGGACGGATCATGGCGAAGAATCGGATGGGGTCCGTGAAGTACCGCTCTCCGCAACGATTTTACGGGTGCCTGTAGATGGTGAAGGCATTATCATTCCAGCCGACGCGGAAGCACTCAGGGCTTCCGGCTATCTCTACGCTGCTGGGTTTCGCAATGCTTTCGATATGGCTTTTGCCGGCAATGGTGATATGTTCGCTGGTGATAATGGACCCGATAGCGACCAGCCCGAAGCAATATCCTGGGTGAGAGAAGGTCATCACTACGGTTTTCCCTGGCGCATCGGCGGGGTGGACAATCCAATGCGGTTTGCCGACTACGATCCGGATGTCGACAACTATATTTTATTTACGCGCTCAGGCGCTCGTAGAGCCGGTCTGTTTTACAACGATCCCGAGTTCCCGCCTCCACCGATGGCATTCACCGAACCAGTTGTGAACCTGGGCCCCGATGCAGATCGTTTCCGCGATCCCGAAACCGGGGAAGTCCGCGATGCCAGCGATTTGGGATTGATGCTAAATACGCTAACTCCGCATAGTTCGCCTTTGGGGCTGGTCTTTGATGTGGAAAATGCTCTGAGCCCCGAGTTTATGGGTGACGGTTTTGTGCTGCGCATTGGCGGAGATTGCTGCGACTTGATAAATAGTTTCAACGATCCGGACCAGGATCTGCTGCATATGGATTTGGAGAAAGTGGGAGATAATTATCAGGGATATTTTACTCGCATTGTCAGCGGTTTCTCCGGTCCGATCGATGCCGAAATCATCGGCAACAAAATTTTCGTGATCGAATGGAGCGGGAGTCGAGGTCTTTGGGAAGTCACCTTGCCTGCTGGCGAGGGAATGACGGCTGTAGAGGAGCTTGGCGGCGATGCGGAGCCCGACCAGTTCGCCCTGTCTCAGAACTACCCTAATCCCTTCAATCACAATACTACGATTGAATACCAGATCAGTCGATTCGGCAAGGTCGAGGTAGCAGTTTTCGATGTTCTGGGTCGAAAAATCAGGACGTTGGTCGACGCAGCTCAGACTGCCGGGTATTATCGGTTGCAGTGGAATGGTCTGACGGATGCTGGAGGTGATGTGGCGAGTGGGGTGTATCTTTACCGATTGCGGGTTGGCGGCTACCAGCAGACGCGCCGGTTGATGCTGCTCAAGTGATTGGTGCCAGCTAAAACTTGGCCTATAGCTGTCATTTGCTATAAAGGGGATGGTCTATGAGATCTATGTATCGCGAACGATCCTGCGGCGAGAGGCATCAAGGCTAAGAGTGAAAAGGGCACCTTCTATGGGGCGCACTTATTAAAGGTCTCGGGCGCTACGTTGACGTATTTCCGCACCTTTGTGAGACGAGGTCGACTACTATACCTGTTCGCTGAACACCGATACCTGCGAAGACGATTATAATTCACAGGTATCGTTTGCTGTGGAGATGCGTGCGGGTATCGGTACCGCGATAAGGACAATTTCCTGGGGGCAAATAAAATCCGAGTGTGGGGCAGCATCGCATTCGGTGACGATGGGTACTCGATAAGAGCTTGCCGATCAGATCGAAGGTGAAAACGCGGGCTGATAAAGCAGTTCAGGTGAATCGATGAGTTTGGTTGTTTTACAGAAGGCCTAGTCTAATAAAAAACCGGAACCGAGTGGCAGCTCGATTCCGGCCTCGATCCGAAGATCGTATGAACCACCCCAAACCGGTCAGGAAAGGAGGATTCTCTACTTAAGGTATATCATTCCTTTGCTATATGCAAGATTCGTAGCATTTTCTCTGTGTATGTCTGCAATGGTTGTCGGAGTCAGAGAGCGTACCATTGCACTTTGCGAATTTCCGACGGGATGATCCTTTGGGAATACGTAACATATTGTTAAATGTGTAGAAGTATTGCCATCTGAAGGCCCAATGAGGGGATTTTAATAAAGGTATTGAACTTCTTAAACTTCCGGAGGTATTAAGAATGGTTCGTTCATCGGAGCGATGGGTTTCTCTCCGATGAACGTACTCAGTGTGCCGATAATACCTTCTCTGCGCCGAACGGTTCGGGATTGACCTTCGAGAGTTGACCCGGTTTGGGCTTGAGTCTTTCTTAGTCCGGTGAAAGGAAATCAGTTGATGCAAGGATCTGTTGATGTCGAGACGCTGACGATCGCCACGGCGCGCAGCCATCTCTTACGCGTGCCGGTGCCGCCACTGCGCGTGGACGCGCAAAGCGTGCTCGACTCTTGGGATGTGCTCGCAGTGGAGATTAGGACGGAATCCGGTCTTTGTGGCTGGGGTTATCAGTGTGGTTTCGGTGCTGCGATGGCGGCGCTCAGGCATTTTGTCGATGGCGCAATCCTGCCGGAGCTCGTCGGCCGCGACGCCAGTCGGCATCGCGAGTGGTGGTCGGAACTCTATCTGTTGCGCCACCATATTGGTCTCAACGGTCCGGCTATCCAGGGCCTGAGTGCGCCTGAGGTCGCCGCCTGGGATTTGCTGGCGAGAGCGGCGGATGTGCCGCTGTGGTGTTTACTGGGTGGGGAGGCAGGCCGACGTATTCCCTGCTACGATACCAATTGCGGCTGGCTCGGCTATAGCCTCGACGAGTTGCTCGAAAACGTGTCGCGCTCGCTCGATTGCGGTTTTCGCGGCGTCAAGGTCAAGATCGGGATAGATTTCGACGAGGATCTGCGGCGGCTTGCTGCGCTGCGGTCCAGGTTTGGAACCGAGGTCTTGATCGCCACCGACGCCAACAACCGCTGGGATCGCCAGACTGCCCTGCAGCGAGCGCCGGCGCTCGCTGATTTTGCAGTGGCCTGGTTGGAGGAGCCGCTCTATCCTTTCGATGTGCGTGGCCTTGCCGAATTAGCGGCGAGCATCACCACGCCACTCTTGCACGGCGAAAACCTCTACGAGCCGCTGATGATTCGCGATATGCTGGAAGCTGGCGCACTGGGTATCGTCCAGCCGTCCGATATGAAATTGGGAGGAATTTCCCGGTGGATGGAAGTGGCGGAGTTGGCGCGAGTGGCTGAAAAAAAGGTCGTCCCCGCCGGTTGGACCATGCTGCAGATCGACCAGCATCTGGCCGCGGCAACCCCCCATTGCTGGATGGTGGAGTCGATCCCCTGGATTCGGGAGATCTTCGAGGAACCCGCGCGCCTGGAGGATGGCTATCTCGTCGTGTCCGATACGCCCGGCGCCGGAACCGCCATCAAGTCCGAGTGCCTCGATCGGTACGCGCTATAGCGCTCTTCGCTGCAGATATAGAGCGGACGATCCTATGGCGCGAGGCGTGCCCAGGAAATCCACATATTCTCGACATGGCCTTCGTAATAGACGACCAGGGCGCTCTGGTCGGGGAGGGTCTCCGCGAAGGGCAGGCCAAAATTCCACAGCCCCATCTGGGTCAATAGCTCGCCTGTTTGCCGGCCCGTTCCGGTTGGTGCGGTATCCGGCAGCCGGTAAAGTTCGACTTCGCTATCCGCGCTAAACGGTTGGTCGACTGCCTCGGCTATTCTGGCGCGTATGGAGCGGCTGCCGAAGCGGTCGACCCATGCCAGGATGATGCGACCATCGGCTAGGATCGCGGGATGAGACGCCTGGTCTGCAAAGCCGAGGTCCTCCGCTGCGGTCCAGTTGGCTCCCTCGTCGAGGCTGATTCGCCGATGCACGTTGAGGTAGGTATTGGTTTGTCGGTCGTAGGTCCAGGAGAACGTCGCCAGGCGGCCCTGGTCATCCACTCCGGCCCGCTGGTCCCAGTTAAATATTCGCCCGCCTGGGTCCTGGCTGACCGTCAATGGCGCACTCCATGAGCTGCCCTGATTATCGGAGTAGAGGTAAACGACCTGCTGATGCCAGGGGCTGGTATCTTCGTAGGTCTTGTTGGTTTCTATACTCATGGCCAGTCGGCCGCTGGGCAATTTCAGAATGGGGTTGGTCAGGCTGGGAGGTCCTATCTCAGGTCCGGTAGGTACGACTCGCCAGGATGACCAGCACTCTCCGTTGTCGAACGAATCCGCCAATAAAATTTTGATCGGCAGAGCCCCCTCGGTCTCTTCATTGAAGAGCGGTTGCCCGGGATAGGATTCCCGATCGACCCACATTGCGACCAGCAGCAGTCGATCGGGCTCCAGCTCGGTGATATAACCGAGTTTGAGCGAGCCGCTCACTCCGTCGAGGGCCGTCGAAAATGGGCGGGTGGGGTCTGTCCAGGTGAGGCCGCTATCTGTGGACCGGCACAATTCGAGTTGCTCGTCGTCGGAGTCCTTCGTACTGCCGACTCGGTAGGTGGCCAAGAGGCTGCCGTCGGCCAGCCGGGTCAGCGTTGGGAAGGTCGATACGGCCCGGTTGGTTCCGGACTCGCCTTGGTTCAGAATGCCTCGGGAGACAATTTTCACTGTGAGCTTTCTTTGGTTGAAGCGATGGGCCGGCAGTCCTACCGGGATTGGACCGAAGTTTCGTAGCGCATCCGCTTGATCGGTACGCCCTCTTCCCCGATGCCAGCGGTGAACGCTTTCAAGTAAATGGCCCCATCGGCGTAAAATTCGAGTTTCATATACCCCATCTCGCCCTGGCTGCGACCCGCGGAAAAACGCAGTTGGGGAGCTTGCTCTACCTCGCTCAGTTTGCTGCCGGACCCGCTGACGAGGACGAGGCCGGCGACGCCGTAGGAGGCTCCGTCGAAGACCTGTAGACTATGGTCGTGTCCTGCCGCATAGATCAGCGGTTGGTCGTCGAATTCTTGGAAGAGTTCGATAAGAGCGGTTCGCATTTTTTTATACTTCGGGTTCGGCAGATCCTGGTTCCGAGGCACGAACCAGTGCAGTACATGTCGCCAGAAAGATCCCCGGTGCGGACCTTGCGTCTCCAGAGGGTGGTGCCCGAGGACGATTACGGGCAGTTTCGTATCGCGTAGAATCGCACCAAGTTCGTCTATCACCTGTTCCTTGGTCACTGATGAACAAGCTTCTCCACCTCGCTGGTAGCGATGCAGCCACCATTGGGTATCGAGAAAAACGAGCAGACAGGCATCGCCGAGTCGCATGGTCTCCGGTCCCGGACAGCCGCCCTGCGGCTTGAGCATGGTCGTTGCTACCCCCTGGCTCGCCTGGGTAGCGAGGTAGTCTTCCTGGGCCGCGAGCCGCGCGAGCCCCTGGTCTCCGCTGTTGTCCCAGTCGTGATTGCCGGGCAAGAAGATCCCGGTGGCGCTGCTGCCCCGGACTATTTCTATCTGAGCATCCAGGTGATTTCTATCGCGGGTATGGTATGGTGCTTCGGTTCGGAGGCCTCGCGGGTAGATATTATCGCCAAGGAAGGCAACGGCTACTGGCGTCGCGTCTGGTATTGAGCGAAGATCGCTCCGGAGTTGGACGATTACCGGGCTTTCGGACTCGGCAAGCCCGGCATCTCCAATCAGATAGAGGACTGCTGCAGGATCAGATTCGGTGCTGGCGGCCACGGGTTCGGCCGTCGCGCAGATCTGGACGCTCGCAGTGATGAGACTTAAGACTAGAAAAAACGAATTTGCAGGTACTCGGTGCAACATTCTAGGTTTCGCAGAAGAGCTCCGGGGATTTATATGCAATAAGCCAAAAAACATCGAGTAATTTCCATTGGTGAATTATGCTTTTCTCAGTTGATCGCTGTGTTTAATTACAAAAAATACAATGCCTGTTGAAGATAGAAAGTTCCTCAAAAAAAACCCTGTACAGGGTTTGGTGATGGCTCCGGCCGTCGGGGGGACTAGTCCTCATTAATGTCGCGGGCTGGTGCTATCGCTAGTTGCCTGATACGGGGTATAAGGTCAACCGGCTTTTTTTCCCTGCTCCTTCATCGGCAACGATCAGCGTATGGTCCGCAGCAAAGGTGATACCTTCGATCTGACGATGCCATTGAGCGGGAAATTGCCTAAGCGCAAGGACTTGACCGCCTGGTGTGATTTCCGCTATAGCCTTCTGTCGAGCAGCGACGATAAAATAATTGCCGGAAAGAGGATGCCGCTCGATTCCGGAAGGGTGAAATTTCTTGCCCTTGATATGGCGCGAGAACTCGGTGATTGGTATTCGCGTATGGGCTGCCTCATCGCCCAGCTCTTTCGCATCTATGGACCAGCGATATAAGGTCAATGTATCTCTAAGTGCCTTAGTACGAGGGTTTTTGCACATCAGCAAGAGCATTCGCTGACTCGCGTCATAGGCCAATCCCTCGATTTCGCAGCTTCTTCCGACTCCGGTAGAATAGATAGTAAAGAGAACGGACTCTCCAGCATCTCCTTCACGGCATTCGTACAGGCGCCCCGAGCTTGTGACCAGGTAAATCAGGTCTTCAACCAGAGCAATGCCCTCGAAATCGTCGGCAACCGGCTTTGCCATATCCGCCAGCGCGAATGATTTTAGAATCGACCCCTTGCGGTAATCAATTTCGTAAATGACAGCGTTTTCGTCATCATGCGCCAAGAGCCGATTATTGGAGGTCATGGCCAGACCGGAGATCTCCTCGAGACGCCCTGGCAACTTCCAGTGTGTCGCGGTCTCTGTTTGCAGACTGTACTGCGCAAGAGATACTTCACCTATCATTGGTTTCGTGTCCGTCAGGGCAGGGACGGTCGACGTATCTTTATCCGCACTTGACGAATTCCCATGGGGATCTGTTGGTGCGTCTTCTCCGTAGCTCATCGACAAGAGATAGATAACGATGCCAAGGCCGAGGAACCCCAGGAGAAATTTGTCTCCGTGATTGAGCATGCGCAATTATGCGGATCCGGTTTTGTGCATTTTTAGTGCTATTTTATCGAGGTGTGGATGTCCATTTTTTTCAATCTCCTGGGCAAAAGAGGATGGGTCGACTGATTTTTTTAGCCATAGGTCGAAAACAATGCTAAGCGTTCCATCCTCATGTTGAATGGGTTCGGCGGCCTTCCAGCGCTTGGTGTAATTTTTCAGGACTGGTATTATTATTCGTTCTGCGCTTTCGATCTCCGTGGCACGCACCTGGAGCTGGGCATTATAAGGTTTAGCACCAGGGGTGGCCTTCTTGTTTGAGTCGGGGGTCTGAGGTTTTTTATCCGCCCGGACTTTGGATTTTTCTTCCGCTCGGACTGCGGGTTTTTTTTCCGCTCGAACTATGCTCCATCCGGAGAGTTCGGCCGGTTGTGCTCCATAATCGCTTTTCCATACGCCGAGGGCTACAATGACGAAAATCAACGATGAGATATAGGCCACGGTGGTGAGCTGGATGCCAGCTGCCAAGCCGATTCCTATGGCCATAAACATATACACCGCATCCTGAGGTTCGTCGAGTGAAGTGCGAAAACGGACGGCGGCTACGATACCGGCCAGGCTGAAGGCCAGTGCCAGACTGCCCTTAACCAGAAAAACGACCAGTGCTATGGCAATGGGCACCATCAGCAGGGTGTGTGCGAAGGCCTGGCTGTATTTCTTGCGCGTCCGCGTCCAGCGGTAGACCCAGGTGATCGGGAGCGTAACCGCGAAGGCCAGTATTAGAGCGACCAGGACCGGGATGGTATGGGCTGGGTCGATGAGTCGAGCCAGCCCCTCTTGGATACTTCCACGGGTAGGGGAGGCACTGGTTTCGAAATTGATGGATTTGCTTATGGCGGCGCGTTTTTGCTCTTGGTCGACGTGATAGAGAATCTGAGGAAATAGATGGAAAATCCCACCGAGAAACAAAAGCCATGACAAATAGTAAATGACGAGACGCATGATTATGTTGTTGATCATATAGAGATCCTCAATTCCGTTTTGTGCAGGCTGCTCAGTGGGTCTATCTCAATGCTCGGCGTAGTACTCAACAGGACTAAAACATGAAACCAGCGCGCAGGTACACTCCTCTCAGTTCATCGCCGTTCACAACCGCTACGCTCAGCGTCTGCAGGCGCTGGAGAAAAGAAAGCCATAATCCGCCTCCACTACCGGTATGCCAGCTGTCGGCATCTTGCGGGTCTTCGGCAAAAATAACCCGACCCGTATCCACTGCACCGAATAAGCCGAACTCGCCCGGTACCAGCAGATTGATGTTGGCCAGCACCAGTCGCACTTCGGCATTTCCGTACAGCGAGGTATCGCCTCCGAAGCGGTTCTTCTCGAAGCCCCGTAAATTGGCATCGGACCTGCCACTGCCGGCAAAACCGGGGCCGCCCAGATAGGCGCCCTCATGGAAGGGGAATGTTCCCCATACCTTTTTGCCACCGGCTCTTAAGGCCAGGGTTGGGCGGGTTAGAATCGGCGCGGTCATAAAAGTGAGTACTTCCCCATCCAGGCTGCCAAAAGCGGATTTCACATCCCATAGTGCCGGGTAGAAGGCAGCGGAAGCTCTGGTCAGGAATCCTCGGGTGGTGTACCCCGGGCGATTGCGCGTGTCGTAGATGATTTCACCTTGAACTCCTACCTGTCCGAAGGATCCCGTGCCGTATATAGGTGGATCGAGTGATCCGATGTAATGTTCACTGTTGGCACGCATCGACGTGTTTGAATACTTGGCGATCGCCCCGATGCCAATAGTTAGTTTCGAGCGATGCGATTCGACTCCGATATCGTTTTGTTCGCCGCTGGGGCTTCCTGCCTGGAACTCGAGACCGGGAGCAAATACAAAATATTTCTGCTTCACCTTGTAGAAGGATGACGGATCCGGGATTGTCGTTTCGTTGCCCAGCCCATTGAAGCGAATCACCTGGATCCCGGAGTAGTTGAGGTCGAGTGTCGCATCGAGACCGGATACCATCTGGTCGAAGATACCATTATAGGAGATGAAGGGTTCGAGGCCGTTGCTGGCCAGGCCGAGATTGAAAGAATGTCGTGAAGAGAACGGCGTCTTTCTATAGCCGAAATATTGCCGGGTGCTGGCGACCCCTGCGAACACGCCCAGATCCGGGCTGGTCATGAGGATCGGCAGCGTCATGGTCTGTAGACCCCAGTCCAGCGCATATCTTGCGTTGCTCGATTTGGCGCCGGGAGGACGCTTGTAGGGTCGCTTATCGATCTTGACCCCCTTGCCTGCTATGATCTGGTTTTCTCCGCGAAAGTCGTAAAACTGAACCTTTGAAGCTCCGGCCTGGGATGTGTTATCGAGCGTATCGTCTCCACCGCCGCCATCGATGCGCAGGGCGATCCGGGCTTTGGACCCCGATATCTCCACTTGGTCGGATCCTCCATGGAGGTAGATCCGGAGTTCCCGGGTTTCGGTGGGGTGGAAAGTGCGCTGGAAATAAGGAGGCTTCCGGTTTCCGCCAGAATCATCTAAGAGACCGATTTGAACTATGAGATCTCCATTTGGCCTATGCTCGCATTGGAGGTACTCGTCGCGGTCGGTTGCTTTGATTTCGGCCTCGCGCGTAATCAGTCCGTAGTACTTGCGCACGAATTCAGGCAGTCCGTCCCTCCTCGACTTGAGTGCCTGCACAAGGGTTGCTCCAACGATCTCGTAATAGGGTGGTGGCAGCCTGCGCACGGCAGCCTCGATGATCGGATCCGGCAGATCCCTGCAGAACGCGGTTGTTAGCGAATCCCATACGCTCTTATCGAGCTCAGCCAGGAACTGGCGATCCAATTCCCAACCATTCATCGATAGTCCGACCAGGCTAGGGTAGGTATCTTCGAATTCGATCTGCTTGGGGATGATTCTGCGTGCTACGGCCATAGCCAGCCCATCGAAGTCGACAAAGGCCTGATCTCGATCCTCGGGTATTGGTTGCCAGGTATAACAATCGCCAGCGGGGAATCGCGCCCATCGCCATTGACCGGAATGGCGGTCTTTGTCGTTGATGAG
>MDTE01064722.1_pt1 | contig 10742 bp, 17 predicted proteins | sample 811231 | NCBI WGS metagenome assembly MDTE01 (sample SAMN05326651, study PRJNA326480) | marine metagenome | isolation source: seawater | place: Indian Ocean: Red Sea | collected 2010 | reverse complement strand
GGATATATAAGTAAAGATGAAGCAGCAGATTATATGTGGAATTCCAGAGGTATTTATTTTGTTTTAGATGATGGAACTAAATGTATAGTTATGAGAGATGATGAAGGTAATGATGCTGGTGTTATTGCCTATGTTAATGAGGGTGTAGATGCTGTGTTACCAGTAATTGATTTTGATTATGAAGATAAATTTTTAAATAAAAAGGAGAAGTAATCATGAGTGAAACAGTTAAAATTGATAGAAGTCAATGGAAAGAATATAGAGACATCCAAGAAAGTGGTGAATTTAATATGCTTGACCCAAGAGCAAGACAAATGACAAGTCTTAGTAAAAACGAATGGATTCACATAATAACTCATTATGATGATTTAAGAGATGAGTTTGAAGGAGGTAAATAATATGGGTATGGATGTAAATGGTTTAAATCCTGTAAGTGAAAAAGGTAGTTATTTTCGTAATAATTGTTGGTGGTGGAGACCATTGTGGCGTTATTGTTGTGTTGTTGGTAAAGACCTAATAGATGAAGAAACAGAAATAGGTGGCGGATATAATGACGGATGTGGATTAGATGCTAATGGAGCTGCTAAATTAGGTGTATTATTACAAGCCAAAATAGCTGACGGTCATACTAAAACATGGGAAAAAGAATATAATTTATTTCTTGAATCTCTTCCCGATGAGGATTGCGGGGTATGTAATAACAACAATAGAGGTTATAGTAAAAAGAAAAACTGTCATAGTTGTGATGGTAAAGGAACAAGGGAAAACTTTAATAAATCATATCCATTTAATGTTGAAAATGTAAAAGAGTTTTCTAAATTCCTTATAGATAGTGGAGGGTTTGAAATATGGTAGATGTATTAAAAGAAGTAAATGAAATGTCAGAAGAACAATTAACTCAACTCGTCTATGCTATTAAAGATAGGCGAGATTACCTTAATCAGAAGAACTTAAATGGATTTAGAGTAGGTGATAAAGTTAAATGGTCTGACGGAAGAGGATTAAACAAAGAAAATTATACTGGAGAAGTATTTAAAATTAATCCTAAAACTGTTGCTGTTAGAGAAACTGCAAGAGCTTGGTCGAAATGGCGTATTTCACCAAATTTATTAACCAAGATAGAAGGAGACGAGTCATGAAATCGTTATCAAAACAACAGCGTGATTATTTTATTGATAGAATTAAAGGAGAAGTCAATAAAGAAATTGCAATATTAGAACAAGTACATGCAACTAATATAGAAACAGTAGCTAATAAACAATACAAGTCTTATTTAAAAGAAACTGGCTTAGATAAAATGTTTAAAGAATATGCTAGTGCAGAAGAAAAATGGAATAAAATCAGAAATAGAATGGAAAGTGTATGTAAAGCACTTCATGAAAAGACTGATTATCCAGGTAAGAATAATTATTTTCACGCACCATATGATACAAAAGGTGTAGAAAAGTTTTTAAGAGAAATATGCAATGCATTAGCAAGAGATAATTTCATTAATACACCTAAAGGTAAGAGATTAAAGGAGTTAGAAGATAAAAGAACTGCTGCAATCGATACTGTTATGGGTATGACTGAAACTGAACCTCTTGTTCAAGCTCTTAATAAAATATTAAAAGGCACTAATGTTCCTTTATTAGGAGGTAAAAATGGCTAAGAAGATGAGTAAAAAAGACAAAGTCTTAATGTATCTTCAAACCTATGGAAGTATTACTCCACAGGATGCTTATGAGCTCTTTCAATCTATGCGATTGGGAGCTCTCATCCACGATTTAAGGCATAATGAACCTTACTATAATATAACATCTAAGTTAGAAGGTAAAGCTGGTTATGCAAGATATACACTTGAATCAGGAGTATATGAAGATTATGATAACTCTGACAATAATAAAAGTAAGTAAAATAACTTGAATAATTGTTAAAGAAATCGTAAATTAAGAAGCTGTCAAATTAAATAAAACAGGAGAGTATATGAAAACATTACTCATAGACCTTGAGAATGGATATAAGTCTATTGGTAGTAGAGAAACTATTGAAGAAAAGTTAGGATTACCCTTACTTAATTTCAATGACTTTACTTCATTTAGAAACTTTATAGGCCAACTATGGTCACGTAAAATGGTAGAAAGAGATGTAAAGGTAGGTGGAGTATCAGTTAAACAAAAATCTTATCAAATAGAGGCCAAAGAAGGCGTTGAAGTAGATTGTATGGTTATAGATACTGCGAGTGAAATGTCTAAGAAGTTTGCAAGAGAATTAAAAGGTAAAGCTGAAACATTACAGTTGAAACAATGGGGTAAGCTTAAAGATACTCTTGATAATTTCTTTTCATTTACTAATGCAATACCTTCCAGTCTTATTGTTAATTGTCATTCTAAAATGCAAGAAGATAATGAGAATGGTGTAATAAGAGTTATGCCTTACATCGAAGGTTCTACTAAAGTAGATGTAGGTAAATGGTTTGACTTTGTATTTTATACAAAAGTTCATAAAGCTAAAGACGGTACACGTAAATATATGTGGGTGACCGCTAGAGATGAGCATTATTGTCATGCAAAGGATAGAACACAATTACTAGACGAACACATAGAACAAGATTATTCTATTGTGTTTGATGCTGTAAAGAAAAAAGGATGGGATACTGCTAAGGTTCTTATTATAGGAGAGCCAGGTAGTGGTAAAACATTAAGTTTAAGAACGCTAACTAAAGTTAAAGGAGGCCAATAATGGCAATAACAGTAACTAAAAACACTGGTGGCGGTGGATATACAGAAGGTTGGAAAACTGTAACTATATCTAATGCTACTCGTGGTGATTATAATGGTAGTAAATATGTAGACCTTTTCTTTGAAACTTACCCAGAATCTCTTAAATGTAGAGTATGGGAAGCTAGAAGTGGTGAAGGTGAAGAGTTTCAAATAGCTAATATGGTTAGATATTCTAATCCAACTATATTAGATGAGATGGATAAAGATGGAACAACTGCTGCTAGTTTAGATGATTCACCTGCTGCTTTAAAAGGTAAATCATTACAAGTGTTCTTTTATAAGAAAGCTAATGGTTATTCAGAAGTATCACCTAAAGTGGTACCTGCTGCACCATTTACAAACATAGTAGATGATATTACTGAAGATAGAATTGCTCAGTTAAAAGCATCTGCTGAAGCTTATATTAAAAGAAGACAAGAAGCTAATGGAGTACCAACACCAAATTCTGAAGGCGATTCAGTTGGTGACGAACCTTGGTAATAACTTAATAAAGGAGAAATTATGATAAGAGAATTCGCATTCGGACTATCAAACAGGCATCATTTCTTTCCAAGTAATAATTCTGTTAAGTGGGAAAATGTTGCTAAAGATACATTTCTCTCCTTATATGGTTATGATGATTCAGTTATAGATTTCTTTGAGGCTAAGAAAACATTATCAGGCTTTGATGGTGATATATATATGCCTAAAGAGTTTATACTTGACGTAGATGGTGTAGAGATTGAGGAAGCTCAAGATAAAACTATAAAATTAGTAAATACTCTTGAAGAACTTAAGGTACCTTGCAATATTTATTTCAGTGGTAGAGGTTTTCATTTAGGAATACCAGATACTGCATTTAAATGGAAGCCAGGTAAAAATCTACACCTTCAAGTCAAAGATGAGCTTGATAAAAGAGGAATATATAAATATGCTGACGTTTCAGTTACTGATAAAACAAGAATAATTAGATTAAATAATACATTAAATTCTAAGTCAAGATTATGGAAAATATATTTGACTTATGATGAATTAATTAGTTTAAATGGACTTGGAATATCAGCAATTGCAAATAAACCGAGGCAAATAGAAATACCAATGCTTCAATGTGAGCCAGTATTTGATGTAACAGAAAGAGAGGTTAAGAAATCTACTTATAAATTTAAAGAAACAGTAGGTAGCGAACCAGACCCTATGTTATATCCATGCATACAAACAATGTTAAAAGGTTCTTCTTATGGAGGAAGACATGCAACAGCGTTAAGGTTAGGTGCTTGGCTTAGATGGAGGTATCCAGAAAATGTAGTAAGACTTATTATGGAAGACTGGCGTAAAAGGGTAACAACTGTAGAACATCCTTTTAAAGAAGATGAAATGAATAGACTTATTACTGATTGTTATAAAGGTCATGGTGGCAGTGGTTATAGATATGGCTGTAATGATAAAGTAATGGATAAAAATTGTAATTCTACTTGCACTCTATTTAAAGCTAAGAAATCTCAAGGATTAATGAGCGCAGCTGATATGGAAGAAAATCTAATAACATGGCTAAAAGGTGATGTAGTACCACTTAATTTAGGTGAATTATATAATCAGGACTTTCCTATATATCCTGGAGAATTAGTAGTAATCCAGGCTCCACCTAAATCTATGAAAACTATGTTAATACAGAACTGGGTTAATTCTTTTAAAAGACCAACTTACTTTCTTGAAATGGAAATGTCTCCAAGGCAAATATGGAAACGTTTTATTCAGATAGAACAAGGATGGACTGAAGAAGAGTTAGCTAAAAACTATGCAAATTCAGATTTCAGGTTAGCAGACAAGTTTGATTGGTTAAATGTTGATTATCAATCTTGTTTTGCTATAGAACTTGAAAAGAGAATAAGTATGTTACCAGTTAAGCCAGAAATAGTAATTATAGACCATATGGGCTTGCTATTATCTAAGCATAGAGATTTAAATCTTAAAATGGAAGAAATAGCAGGAGCATTAACTGAGGTTGCTGTTAAACATAACATAGTAGTATTTGCTATATCAGAAGTAACTAAACAAGCTATGACAGATGGAATAGGTATATCATCTGCAAGAGGTTCTTTTAGAATAGCTTATAATGCTAGTAAGATATTATCACTAGCTACTACTAAAGGACCAGATGGTCTTGTTAATAGTATAATGGTTAAAACTATAGCTAATAGAGAAAGAGGTGCATTAAATGCATACTTACAACTAGACGGCATAAGAGTAAAAGGAGTAAAAGACAATGTCCAATAAAAGAAGTCTAAACCAAATAAGTAGTGATATTATGCTAGTTCAAAATAGTTTTGAATTGACTGAACAAGAGATAGATGAACAGTTAGATTTATTACATGATGAACTGCATGAGAAAGAAAATGGTGTTTATTGGTTTCATAAGAATCTAGATAGTAAAGTTGCTTTAGCTAAAGAGTATAAACAGAAAGCTGATGATGTAATTAAAAAGCTTAAATATACTCAAGAAAGGTTAAAGCAGCTTGTTCTAGAGGCTTATGCAGCTAGTGGACAACTTCCAGCTCATGATGAATTCAATCCTATTAAAGTAATGGAAACAGGTAAGGTAGATATATTAGATGAATCTAAAATACCTAAAGAATATTACATCGAGAAGATTGAAACAAGGTTGGATAAAAGAAGAATACTTGAGGAATTAAAAGAAGGTAAAGAAATTCCTGGAGTAGCTTTAAGGAAAAATAAACATGTCAGGGGGTTAAAATGATAAATCCTTATGGTGAAATAAGAAAAGTGCCTTTAGATTATCAAGGGATAACTTCTTCAGCGTATGCTGTGCAAAGAAGAGATGAAGATAAAAATGGTACTTTGAAATGGAAGGAATGTGGAGTAGTTGGTAGTAACTATCTTCTTGTTCCTAATAGTGAAGTAAGAGACCTAGCAAATGAAATAGCAACTGAGTCTAAACATGAATGGGAGCCTTTAAGAACTTTCTTCGATGGCAGAAGATTCATTTATTTCATGCAATCTAAAACAGAAACTACAGAAATAACTAAAGATGATGATATTGCTTTAGGTATGGGATTCTGGAATAGTTATGATGGGTCTACAGCGTTGCAGTTTAGAACGTTCCTCGTAAGATTAGTGTGTACCAATGGTATGATAACAAAAGACTTCATGAATTTGATGAGGTTTAAGCATAACAATAAGTCAGAAGGTTATGAGGAGCAGATAATAAACGCTGCTAAAGTAGTTGACAACTGTGGAGAAGATATTGAAACAGTTGCAAAGAGAATGAGAAGTATGGTAGAAATGCCAGTTGATTTAAATAGACTAGCTTATATAAGGCAGAGTTATTTAAGTCACATCCCAGTTACTTTATGGGGTAAAATTAGCAGACAATTCTTAGATAGTTATGGATGGAATAACTTAAACAATAGAGTTGATGTTAATATGTGGGATTTCTATAACGCATGCACAGATGTTTTGTGGCATGAAGAGAAACCGACTATGGCTTCATTTGAGCATAATCAGTCGATAACTGATAAATTGCTTGGAGCTATGGCTTAATTGAGGAACGCCAGAGGGCCTGCATCTACTTATCCTTTCATAGGTGCAGGCTCTTTTAACAAAAGGAGATAAAATGGCAAAGAAACCAACAATAAGACAGCTAGAAGAAAGATTAAACTTAGTTACTTCCCAGCTTAATTTTTCAACAAGAATGTTAGAGAGTGTAGGAGTAGCATTTAGTAATTTTGTTAGATTTCTTGATAAAGAAGAGGAATTTAAAAAATACTTAGAGAATAATAAAAACCTTCATAAATTAACAAAGGAGGAGAATGAAAGCCGAAAAGAAGGACATCTTGACCAGAATAATGCAGTATCAGATAAAAAAGTACGGAAAAAAGATGATGAAAAAAAATAAGATAAATTGGAGACAATATGAAGAAATGTCCTAAATGCGGTTACTCTGATGAATCTTTTAATGAAATGATGGATAGAGTTATAAAAGAAGTTAGTGATAGGCATAAAAAAGAACTGGGATTTGGTATTCCAGATAATGTTGAAATAATGAAAGATAATGAAATTAGGAGAAGCGAATGGCAACCAGAAAAACGACAAAGAAAACAGAAGTAAAGCAAAATAATATAGAAGAATTTATTGAGCTTGCTAAAGAACTAAAGGAGATAGTGTTAAGTCTTAATCAAAGAATGGGTGAAGTCGAATCTGTTCATACTAAAATAAAACAAAGACTAGGATTATAATGCTATTAATTGATAAGGATATGTTAATATCAAAAAAATACATAAAGAAAACTTTTATGAATTATGGAATTCAAATGAATGATAAAGCTTTAGAGCAAGTATGTCAAAAATTAAAAAGTGATATACATAATTATGCAATGAATGCTAAAGATTTAGGCCTTAAACGCCTAACTGATAATAAAGTTCCAATAATAATAGGAGATTTTTCAAATGAATCTTAGAGAGACTGCAGAAAATCTTGTAGAATTTGCTAGACACAGCAAGCAAGAAGAGCTTGTTAATGTGGTTGATGCTGTTGTAAATTTCGCTAGGGAACAAAGGATAGAAATCCTTAACGAAACATTACAATTATTAAGAGAAGGTGTACAGCATGAAGCCATCATCAGCGAAAGGCAAAGGCAGGAGACTACAAAACTTTCTAAAAGAGAAGATATATAGTTATTTTCCTACATTACGAGAAGGTGATGTAAAAACAGCTGTAATGGGAGAGTCTGGTGAAGATATAATCCTCTCTCCCGCTGCACGGGATATAATACCATATAGCTTTGAATGCAAGAACCAGGAAAGATTAAACATCTGGGAATCATTGTCCCAAGCAGAGGACAATTCAGGTGATTATTCTCCAGTTGTTGTCTTTAAAAGAAATAGAACTAAAACATATGTAGCTTTAGAGCTAGAAGAATTTTTAAAATTAATAGGAGAAACAGATGGAATATGAAGAAAAGAAAAGATTGTATCAAGACATACAAAAAACTATATATATTGATTTAATAGCTAAAATATTAGGTAATAAAGATTATGATAGTTTAAAACCTGAAGATAGATTTAAATTAACCACATTTGTAATTAAACATTCAAAGCTTAGCAATAAATTTGCATGCTAGATATAGTATTAGGAATAGTATTTTTTTATGTTGCTAGTAAAGCTATAGATTATATTTAATCAAGAGCTTCATACATAGCTTCCCAGAAAGAACTCACTTTATCTCTTATTTGTTCTCCCATGAAATTAAAGGGTGTTAATTGAGGTCTACCATATTTTACACTAACTAAACTTTCAGCATGTTTTCCAAACAATTGTTTTTCATCTAACATTGCTGCAGCCATAGCCATTACAAAAGAGTAAGTCCATGTTACCATAAATCCAGCAAATGGAACACTTGATAAGAAGTATCTATTAGTCTTATCTATTTCTTCAAGTTCGTCTTCACCGCCAAAAGCTCCTTGTAGTGCATATTTAGTAGCCATTGCAGGTAAAATCATTATAAATTTCATAATATCTGTTACTGCAAAACTTCTTAAATGAGTTGCTATACCAGTACGCCAGCCTAAAGCTTTACCAGCTTCTATAGTTTCTGCCACATGTTTTGGGAAATGTCTTAAGCTAACTGGATTAAACATAAATAAATTCCATAAAAATGAAGACATTCCTTGGAATAAAAACATTGTTCTAAAGGTTGCTATTTCAGGATTTGCTATCCTGTTATCTAAATTACCACCTATAGGTTTCATTGATTTTCCTAAAAGTTTTATAACAGGTAACCATTTAAATCCAAACTTTTTAATTTGATTACCTTCTTTATCAAATTTCTGCATAGATTCTATTGCTTCATCCCATTTATTCCAATCAGCTTCCCATTTTTGTTGCTGCCAATATTTAAATTTACCAAAAGCTTGAGCAGGTCCAAATTGAGCCTGAGCAACATCCTGAATAGACATTCCAAAATTATTTAAATAAGAATACTCCCTACCTAATGTTATTGCATTAGCTATATCTTGTTCATCAGTATATTCACTCCAATGTATATCATTCCTTAATCCATTAACACTATTTTTCCATGCATTTTCAACACCTATAATAAAAGATATTGACCTTATAAAAGACTCTGTATTAGACATAGTTAATGGTACTATTTTGTATAATTGAGACATTGCTACTGCTGTAGAACCGAATGGAAGAAAAGCCCATTGACTCCAAGTTCTGTCTTTAATTAAAGGCTTCATAGCATATTCTTTATTTATAGCCCATTGAACAAGTTTATTAGCAGCATATTGTTTCATTCTAGATTTAAGTTCTATTTCTCTAGCTTTTAATCTAGGCATTTTCCTTATAGTAAGGTTTTCAGCATTAGCCCATAATTTTGATTTACTAAGCCATTTAACAACATCTTTATTAAATTGTTCTCTTGAATTTCTTTTATTCCATTTAAATCGTTTACCATTTTCATCTGTATCCCAAGTACCTATTCTTTTATGATAAAGAATCATCTCTCTTAATATTTGTTCTGACACTTGAGATTCTACTTGCATCTGTAATATACCATTTACCATAGACTTACTAAAGAAATCTGAAAACTCAGTAATAGCTGATTGCTGTATAATATCTTTAATTCCTTTTCTATATTGAGGGTCTCCAAATAACTTAATAGCATTAGTAGTTAATCTTATACCATGATTAGATACATTTTCATAAGCACCAGAAGCGTTAGTTATAGCAGATTTCCAGTTTTGTAGAAATAAACCAGATAATTTAGTAGTAAAAGTTTTACTGTATCTAGCTTGTAATTCAGGACTTATAGCTATTGTATAAGTAGGGTCTTTCATTTTTCTATACCAATTTGGTGGCCATAAATATCTTAAATAGTTTTTTCTCCTAGTATAAGCCTCAAAATCTCCAAGCAAACCTGTTGTTTTAACAGAGCTGTAAGTAGTTCTATGATAGTTAACCCCAGTTTTTCTTATAGCGTCAGCTTCTTCTTCTGTTATTTTAGGCTTTTTAAGCTGCCTATCCTTTTTAAGTAATTCAAGCGATTTAAGTAAAGATAGATTTAAATCATTTCTTTCTATAGCAGACATCATGCTTTTTAAATAATCATAAAACACACCTTCATCTAATCTACTGCTTCTTATATCATAGGAATTTGATATTCTTTTAAAGTGCTTATTATCAGTAGCTAAATGCATTAATCTTCCAGTTTGATTATCCCAGTGATATTTATCAAAATTATTTAATATAGCATCTGCACTATTAATTTGACTTTGCAATACATCTGAAGATTTTTGAAGCACTTTTATATTAGCTTTAGTTGCATCTATTAACTCTATTACAACCTTGCCTGTTTTAATTTTATTTTGTAAATGAAGAATTCTTTTATCAACTCCATCTTTATGGTTAATGAAATCTTCTCTTAAAGTATCTAGCATCCTTTGAAAAACATCTGGATTATAAATAGTTGGCCAATATCTTTTCCTGTATTCAGGTTCATCTGGATTAAAAGCTCCATGATTAGCTATAATTAAAGAGTCTGATATAGTAGTAGAGAATGTTTCTTTTATAATATTGATTTCTTTTACTTCTATAGAATCTAATTTTTCAGTTAAATCAACATAAGGTCTACCCTCACTATCTCTATATATTGTATATCCAGGATGATATGATTTTAGTGATTTTTCATTATCTTTTTCATCAAATATCTTTTCATTACCGTAAAAGAATATTTGTTTTACAGCATATTCATTAAATTTTCTAGTTGCTCCAAACTTAGATTCGTAATGCTCTATTAATCCATTCATTAAACCATCAGTAGACCTTTTCATTTCAGGAACAACGTATTCAAATAATAAGTCAGTAATAGCTCTAGCTTCTTTCATATATTGTTTGAATTTTTTAAGTTGCATTGGATTCATATCTATATAAAAAGAATCTCTTTTTCCTTCAAAATCATAAGTTTCAAGAGGAGTTAAGTTT
>MDTE01053651.1_pt1 | contig 10742 bp, 8 predicted proteins | sample 811231 | NCBI WGS metagenome assembly MDTE01 (sample SAMN05326651, study PRJNA326480) | marine metagenome | isolation source: seawater | place: Indian Ocean: Red Sea | collected 2010 | reverse complement strand
TCACCAATTTCTCTTAATAATGTCCTATTCACGCCCGCTCCTACCTCATCGAGCAATACAACCTTCGCACTAACCATCATTGTCCGCCCTAACTCTAAGAGCTTCTTCTGCCCACCCGATAAATTCGCAGCTGGTTCATTTTCTAACTCAGTTAGATTGAGGAATCTTAGAACTTCCTTCGCTTTCTCAAGAACGATAGCTTCCTCTTTTTGAACTAGACGGCGCTTGAACCATGCAGCGAATAAGCTTTCTCCCGTTTGACGCCCTGGAACCATCATTAGATTCTCCAGAACAGTCAGCTTGCCAAATTCATGGGCAATTTGAAATGTGCGTAACAACCCCTTATGGAAGAGGTCGTGGGATGCAAAACCCGTCACATCTTCACCGTCGAAAAAGATTCGGCCAGAAGAAGGCTGCAGGTTCCCAGCAATAACATTGAAAAGCGTAGTCTTTCCCGCGCCATTAGGGCCTATTAAGCCGGTAATCGATCCCCGCGTAATCTCTAGGCTAACCCGGTTAACAGCTGTCAGGCCGCCGAACTTCTTGCTAAGCTTCTGAACTTCAATCATCCGCTATACCCTGGATTATCCAGCAACAATAGATACACTTACTATCTTTACTAGGTCGTGATCTCATTGGTAACTCATTAGAATCTGCAAAGCCAAAAAGGCTATCTTTATCATGAAAAGCCTACTAAAAGGCGATTGAAATATCTCTGTGATGAGATTTACAGCTAGCGACCAGTTTTGCCTGCTCGATAGTTAACTTCTTTTGCAAGCGCAGACCCACAGATGAACGCAAAGCTTCATCGTATTTCAACAAAGGAGTCGAAAGCATCTTCATCGCCATTGTTCGCCACGCCACCTCACTTTCATAGACGTCAATTGCCTCTGCCAATAGACTCTGCGCTCTGGTATTGTCTGGATTCTTTCCCTTTAGCGCTCTTCGAGCTTTAGAGACCTTAGATTTAATTGGGCTCGCACCATTGATCTCCCCTAATTTACTTTCAAATGCTTTGATCGCTCTCATTGCATCTTCTGGACTCTCTCGTTGAACAACAACCTCTAGATTGCTCAGACCCAACTCTAAGTCTAGCAACTTCGGTGTTGCGTCGATAATGCCTTGTATTTTGATGATTTCATCATAGGCCTCATCAACATTTCTACGATAGATCATTCGGGCTTTCTTTAAATTTTTCGACAAATCCGTGTATAACTGGTTAGAACCCTCCCAGCTCTCCGGAATTTGCTTTTCCAGCTCCACTCGATCATCAATCAAAACAGCAATTTCCCTATCAATGCCTTCTAGTTCTATCTGAGTTCCTTCCCCGCTCCGCATTAATCGATTCTTCTTCTGTTCAAGTTCCTCAATGCCTTCATCAATCAAGCTGACTTTACGCTGCAAGCGCCGCACACGCTTAAGTAGCGGTCGATATTCCGGTTCGAATTTAGCAAGATTAGCTTCAGCCAATTGCACATCATCGACTAATTCGAAAGTCTTTCTCACATTGTCTTGGCTCGTATGAAGATTCTTACGATAGGTTTCGGGTAGATAAGCCACGTCTATAGCCGCCAAAGAGTCTACCGCAGCAAGAATGTCCCCTTGATGACTGTCATAGTAAGAAAACACGTATCCTTCTAGACACTCTTGCAACTTCGGGTTCATTGGTGGTGGCGAGTTTGGTGAAGTCAAATAAATTCGATTAGGCAAATAATTTACAATGCTTGGAAAGTATCCTGCTATAGCTAATCCCGCCAGTTGTAGCAGAATAAACGCAATAACGCCTTTGTAAATCTGGAGCGTCTTGACCGACGGCGGGGCAACACCACGAAGATAGAATAGTGCAAAGCCAAACGGCGGAGTCAGAAACGAGGTTTGGATATTTAGTCCAATCATGACGCCAAGCCATACAGCTGTAATATTAGCTGCTGGATCAGCCAACAGGATTGGCGCCACAATGGGAACAACAACAACCGAGATCTCGATAAAGTCGAGAAAGAACCCAAGTATAAATATCACGGCCATGACAACGATAAACTGAGCCCAAAATCCACCTGGAAGCCCACTAAGGAAATCTTTGACCAAGATCTCTCCCCCAAAACCGCGAAATGCAGAGGTCAACATCGCTGCACCAATTAAGATGATGAACACCATCGAGGTGGTCTTTGCTGTTTCAATCATAACGCCTTGCAATACATCATCTGTCCGATAAGCTCTAACGGCGCTCCAGATAATACCCGTCATTAAGCCGGTAACGCCGATAGTAGCAATGAATAGCGCAATGAGATCCCGCGAACCCTTGAGATTCTTCACATTGAGTTCAAAAAAGTTTAGCACCAGCGCAATGATGATGAGTGACATCACCACGACAAAGGCTGGAACATATGCCCCCTTTTGTCCTTTATGTAATCGATAGCCACCCATGATAAGTGCGCCCACCGCGCCAATGGACCCCGCCTGGTTAACGGTTGCGATGCCAAGTATGATGGAACCGAGTACGGCAAATATTAGAGCTAATGGAGGCACCAGCGCTAAGACAACACGCCACATAAAATGAAAGTCATATTTACCTTCGTGACTTACTGGCGGCGCAGTCTGCGGACGTAATAGCGCAGAAATTAGAATGTACAGCATGTAGAGTCCAACAAGAACCATACCCGGTATGAGTGCGCCCATAAACATGTCGCCTGCACTTGCTGAGGTCACTGAGAATTCCGATGGCATGGACATTTCGCCCGTAGCTTCACGATACTGCTGAGTCCTATAGGTATCTGCTACATCAGTAGCATTCGAAAGCTGGTCGGCCAAGATAATCAGTACGATTGATGGCGGAATAATCTGTCCAAGGGTGCCGGCACCGCAGATGGTTCCACTTGCCAGTGATTTGGAATAGTTGTGCCGCAACATGACTGGGAGTGAGATCAGCCCCATCGCTATGACCGTAGCACCAACGATCCCCGTGGTTGCAGCCAGCAGTGCGCCGACAAAAACTACCGAAATACCAAGCCCTCCGGGGATTGGTCCGAACAACTGAGCCATAGTGATTAGCAAATCTTCAGCGATCTTGGAGCGTTCCAGCATAATACCCATAAATACAAACAGTGGAATAGCAATCAACGTGTCACGTTCAACATCCCAGTACAAGCTGCGAAAATTAGTGACGCCAGCATTCAACCACTGAACTGGACCACCTTGGGCAAAATATGCACTAGCGTCGCCAGCGAAAAGATATCCACAAAGAGCGCCCGCACCGATGGTGATGATGGCAGAACCTGGCAGAGAAAATGCCACGGGGAAGCCCGAGCTTAGGGCAATCGCCATAAGCAAAAACAACAAAAATAAAAATACGAGTTCCATGGATTTCCTATTCGATATATGGGCTCACCAAGTCGAGTGCTGCCCTGGAAAACTTTCAAGTCCTGGCTCTTTGCACAGATCAGCAACACTGTTCATTAGATAACTACATAACTGAATTATCATTGAAACCGCAAAGACCACCAGAAACCCTACCATGAGATATTTCACATACATGCCATACCCCTGTTGGTAGACCTCAAAACTCAATAAAGGGCTATTTAAACTGCTACCCCTCCCCGACATCCCAGTAATCAGAATCGCCCAGCAAAGTGGTAGTCCAAGCAATAGTGATCCCACGCCATTGGTCAGAGCTTTACCACGCTTCGTGAACTGTGAATAGAAAACATCTACTCGTACATGCCCTTCCGTGATCAAAGCATAGGAGCTAGCAAAGAGAAATAGCGCTGCATACCAGAATCGAACTAGATCACCCTGGAACACCTGCTCATAAGAATAAATAAAGCGTGTTACCACAATCACAAACTCGGCAAATACCACCAATAAGGTTAGCCACATGAATCCCAAGGATCGCGAAAACAAGGCAATGATGAATCCAACAATAATCAATGGGTAGTGGATAAAGGTTCCACGCCACGAAGGGCGACCCAAGTTTTTTGACATATTGTCGCCGAAGAGCAGTTCCAGCCACCCTTCTACGCGCAAGAAAGAAATTGCCATATCAACCAGACCCACCAGTAAAACGCCCCAGAAGCAAGCACGAATTATATATGCTGCAAAGCGGGATAACGTTCTTGAATCGGCTCGCAACCTGCGTCCAGGCGTCAAGAGAACAAACCCTGTAACGATAGTCAAAAAGGCAATCACCCCACCTAATTGTATCCATCCCTGAACGATCGCTAAATCAGTAAGTGGCGAGCGAAGCGGCTCTGAAGAAAACCACTCATTATGTGCAAAGAAATTGGAAAGTCCTGGCCATTCCTGCCAATAGATCAGGTAATTATTTAGCAAGAACAGCATGGCTAGACCAACCGTACCCAACGAGAACAAACGAATCACTATAGTGATCGCATAACGTGTCGGTGTTGCACCACTTTTCTGTTCTCGAGTTCGATTTTGGTCCTCTGAAATCATTATAGGGGGCCTGTCATTGATCCAGTTCTAACAATCCTTTCAGCGACGAATTTGTCATTTTCCCAATTAACACGATAGTTCCCACTCAGACCCCGGCGATAGCCAGACCAGATAGCCATTAGTTTGGACATTAGACTAGTCGATTGTAAGCCAGAAAAAATAAAAAAGAAACGGAGCCAAATGGCTCCGTTTCTTCGTTCTGGCCTTGCTAGAATTATCAGATTAGAGGCCGAGTACTCTGTTGCGTTGCTGGAGATAAGCGCCATCTGAAAGATTACCCCAAGCACCGAGACTGGAGCGCGCGTTCAGGAAGCTCTCATGGACTCGGTTCGCTAGGTCGCTGTGCTCTCGCACTTCGTCAAAAACTTCTTCAGCCGCTTCACCAAAGCTGTCATAAACATCATCGTTGAACTTGCGCAACTGAACGCCTTGCTCATTGATTAATCTGTCAAGAGCCGCTCCACTTTTCCAGTTGTACTCGGACATCATTAGATCGTTCTCTAATCCCGCGATCGCAATGATCAGATTCTGATCTGACTTAGAAAGTCCTTCCCAGAAATCCTTATTCCATGCGCAAGAGATCATAGAGCCCGGCTCATGCATGCCCGGATAGTAATAGTACTTAGCCGCCTCGTAGAACTTCATGAACTCATCGTTCCACGGGCCCACCCACTCGGTGGCATCAATGGCGCCAGACACCAGGTTTTCATAAATCTGGCCGCCTGGCACAGACACAGAGGATCCACCCAACTTGGCAATCACATCACCACCAAGTCCCGGAATACGCATCTTAAGGCCTTTTAGATCATCCGCCGAATTAATCTCCTTGTTAAACCAACCACCCATCTGCACGCCCGTATTACCGCCCGGCATGCACTTTAAGTTGAAATTACCGGCTACTTCGTCCCATAGTTCCTGCCCACCGCCAAAGCGAATCCATGCGTTGATTTCGCTGTACAACAAACCAAACGGCACAGCTGTGAAATAGGCCCAGGCTGGATGCTTTCCTTTCCAGTAGTAGTCTGCGGCGATATATCCCTGCGAATTACCAGAGGCCGCTTCATCAAAACAATCGAATGCCTTTACACGTTCATTGGCCGCGAAATACTCAACATGAAGACGTCCATCGGTGGCATCCGTAATATTCTTGGCAAGCCGTTGTGCTGAGGTGCCCAATCCCGGGAAATCGCGTGGCCAACTGCTACAAATTGCGATGTCTGTTCGTGCCTGTACAATGGCAGGTGCAGCCAGCGTGCCAGCGGCAACCGCACCGCCAGCGCCAGCCTTCTTTAAAAACTCTCTTCTTTTCATCTCTCCCTCCTATATCTTTACTATGAAATTACAACCCCAACACTGACACGCTACCAGAGCTAGTCGCTCGGTTCAAGAAAAAACCCTGTTTTTATCTTATTCTTAAATACTAGCTGATACGCCCGCACTAATAACTCATGAGAAAGTACTATTTAGCCTTGCCATCAGCCTTATATGTCGACTAGATCACGCAACCAAGCCGCACCGATAACAGTTGCGCCGCGATATAAAACCGTCGTGAATATAACGAGAGCCTTTACTAAATAGACTCACCTTTTCTCAAGTCTTCCTCGTTGAGGAGTGCTAACTCCGGAATCGAGGATATATCAAGATCACGACTTGAACCTGACTTCAGATCGACTGGTAGAACAATTGACCCATAACGAATTCGTATTAATCGATTTACAGTACAGCCGATTGACGACCACATTCTACGTATTTCACGATACCGCCCTTCTTCAACAACTACACCATACCAATAATTTACACCAGGTGAAGGCCTTTCATAAAACCTTTTGAACCGACACAAATGTCCATCTAGCAAAACTCCTGATCGCAATTGGTTTAGCTTGTTTGTGGAGACTGATCCATGAACGCGACACAGATATTCCCGCTCAAGTCCAAATCTAGGATGCATCAAACTATTTGCAATTACACCGTCGTTAGTAAACAGTAGCAACCCGGTCGTATTAAAATCTAAACGCCCCACGGAAATCCAACGGCCAATATCTAACTTGGGGAGATGGTCGAATACACTGTTACGATTCTTTGGGTCCTTTCGACTACAAATTTCTCGGACTCGTTTGTGATACATGATTAATCTCGGACTGCTTAACTGAGAATCAACGGAGGGGATATATCTTCCATCAAAGAGAATACTGCTTTTCGAGTTAACCTTGATTCCTGGACTAGCTACACTCCCATCAACGAAAATTCGCCCATCTTTAATCCAATTCTCTATCTCACGCCGAGATCCTAGCCCTAGATGCGCCAGATATTTCTGGATCCTCTCAGTCACTTACCAACCGGCACGACAATTCTTGGTGTATTCTCGTCTATGGGTTCAATATTTGAGGCATGATTAATCTCTTTATCACTTCGTGTCTTCAGTTTCAAACTGTCAACATTCGCTTCCTTAGCCTCAGAATAAACAGCTGACGCTGCCTCATGCAAGATCTGTCCGCTAGCGCTCTCCTCATTGATTTCGTCTGTGCCAGCACTAAACTGGCCACTAATATCGAGCTCACGCATTATCTGCGCAATCTCTCTTGGGTCATCTAACTCAGGTAAATCATCGAGAGTCGCAAGGCCAAAATATTCTAAAAATTTGTGGGTCGTAGAATACAGTGCTGGTCGTCCTGGTACCTGCCTAAAGCCACTTTGACGAACCCACTCTCTATCTAACAACGATCGCATTATCTCTGTCGTAACAGTAACACCTCGTATGTCTTCTATGTCACCCCGAGTTACCGGTTGCTTATATGCGATGATTGCGAGCGTCTCAAGTAAAGCTCTTGAGTATCGCGGTGGCCTCGACTCATAGAGCTTATTAAGCCACACCCCATAGCATCCGAGAGTCTGGAATCGATAACCATCACCAATCTGAATAAGCTCGATACCGCGACCTTCGTAAAACGAACCTAACTGGACTATCAGTTTAGATAAAGCTTCAAGTGTTGGGCGTACGTCCTCAGTAAATAAGAGCTGCAGCTCTTTTACTGTCAGCGGAGTTTCCGAAGAGAAAAGCGCCGCCTCTATGATATTACTGAGCTCTTTGATTGATAAAGTCATTCGCGCGCTAGTTTAACGTAAATCGGAGCTAGACTTTCGTTTTGTGTGATATTCACTAGTCCATCTCGGGCCAGCTCGAGAATAGCTACAAAACTTACCACAAGACCCATACGCCCCTCATCAAGCGAGAAAAAACTCTCAATACGTGAAAATTGCCCAGTCTTGACTTGATCAAGGATTTGGATCATTCGCTCTCTCACAGAAAGAACCTCTCGGGTTATCTGAAAACTTCGACGCTTCTCAGCCGATACAATCGCTCGACGCATCGCTTCAATTAGCTCAGACAAATCTACTTTGGCTTCAACTTTTTTGGGAGTCGGCGTATTCATCTTTGCGTAAGCAAGGTGGAGATCTCTTTCTAGTCGAGGGCGGGTGTCAAGATGAATAGCTGCGGACCGAAAGCGTTCATATTCTTGTAATCGTCGAATAAGCACTCCGCGAGGGTCGTCTTCGTCTTCGTCTTCGTCTACTTTTTTAGGCAACAACATTCTTGATTTAATTTCTGCAAGGGTAGCTGCCATAACCAGGTATTCACTTGCTAGATCGATTCTTATTTTCTGCATGAATTCAATGTATGCCATATACTGACGCGTAATATCAGCCACGGGTATATCAAGAATGTCTATGTTCTGCTTGCGAATTAGATACAACAATAAATCGAGAGGTCCTGAAAACTGCTCCAGTATTACCTCAAGGGCATAAGGAGGAATATATAAGTCTTTCGGCCAGCTCTTTAGGGACTCGCCAGACACAAAAGCGGCACGAGGATCAAGAACAACGTCAACCTGTTGCTCTTGCTCAGTCATAAATCATACCGACAACACTGCGTACTTCTTGCAAGGTACGCTCCGCAACCACTTCTGCTTTTGCACAACCATCCGCAATGATCTGCTGCACCTGCTTCGGATCGTCCTCATACGTTTTCGCGCGTTCTCGAAAAAATGCTTGCTCTTCGACTATGGCCTCAATCAATGGTTTCTTGCAGTCCACACAACCAATGCTTGCACTCCTACATCCCGATGCGAGACCATCCCTCACGGGATTCTCTGTGTATACTTGATGAAGATCCCAAACTGGGCACTTATCGGGCTCTCCCGGATCATCACGCCGCTTCCTAGCTGGATCAGTTGGCATACTTCTAATAGCAGCAGCCACACGATCTGGGTCATCGCGCATACTAATTGCGTTGTTATAGGACTTTGACATCTTTTTCCCATCAAGACCTGGCAATCTAGCAGCTTCCGTTAGAAGAGCCTCTGGCTCCTTTAAGATTAGGCGGCCAGTACCATCAATATACCCGATTAACCGCTCTCTATCCTCATTACTTATATTCTTACTGTTAGCCACCAGATCGACCGCTTTTTTTCGTGCCTCTACTTTTCCATCCTGAAGCCAGCTTCGACGACATTTCATCAAAAGACTAGCTTCATTCTTATCAAATCGATCAAGTGTTGCCTCTACCTTTCTATCAAAGTCTTTATCTCTACCAAAGATGAAATTAAACCGACGAGCTATCTCTCTAGTTAGTTCTACATGTGGAACCTGGTCCTCGCCAACTGGGACCCAATTTGCTCGATACATTAATATATCGGCACTCTGTAGCAGCGGATAGCCTAGAAATCCATAGGTTGCAAGATCTCGATCTGTCATTCGCTGTTGCTGATCCTTAAAACTTGGAACTCGTTCCAGCCAGCCGAGAGGTGTCACCATCGAAAGGAGCAAATGTAGTTCCGCATGCTGTGGAAGGCGAGATTGAATGAATAAAGTAGCTTTGTCAGGATCTATGCCAGCTGCTAACCAATCAACAACCATTTCCCATACGTTAGCAGACATAATACTAGGTTCTTCATAATGAGTCGTAAGAGCATGCCAGTCGGCGACGAAAAAGAAACTGTCATGCTGTGTTTGCAAATTGACCCAGTTCTTTAAGACGCCATGATAGTGGCCAAGGTGAAGGCGACCGGTAGGCCGCATACCCGAAAGCACGGTGCTCCGCTCGATAGATTCAGTCATCAATATTTTCCTTAGTTACCATGAATATGGTGATGCTTCTAGTAGCTACTTTCAATTGCCAAAGTATCTAGCAGGCATTATAGCCGAACAATCAACGATCGGACCCAACGACCCCTTTAAGCCTTGTTGATCATTTACGAGTTGTTCGATTTGCCACTCTGTAAGATTGTTGGACTATTGCAGCAACGAATCTGCTCCGGTCGCTAGCCCAAAATAATAGCTACATTCTAAATAGTTATCTTTCAACCTGCCATATTCATCTGCCATCAGATACTTTTTTTACTTTCTGATCACGGCAAGCATGCATGTATTGATCAATAGATCCCAAGCCAGGAAGTTTGATTGAGCTTTCTATTTCCCGTAAAGGCTTCAAGACAAATAGGCGCTCGGTTAAGCGGGGATGCGGGACTGATAATTCTGGCAAATCAAGGATTAGATCTGAATATATTAGGAGGTCCATATCCAATACGCGAGGACCATCTACAGAGTCATCTCGTATACGCCCAAACTCTGACTCCACTTTAAGCAATACATTTAACAATTCCATTGGATCGAGAGAAGTTCGAACACGTACTACAGCATTGATAAAATCTGGCTGACTAATACTACTAATAGGTTTTGTTTGGTACAGTGATGAGCTTTTTTGCACGTTAACTTGTGCTTGCTCATTTAGTCGTCGTATAGCTGCGGGAACAGTTTTCTTTGGATTGCCCAAATTTGCACCGACTCCAATCCAAGCATTGAGCTCATAACTGTATGTCGTTTCCCGCTCGACCATCTTACCTCCTTTTAGATGTTGTGGCCTGTTTCCGATGATGCTCCTAAACTTCACTCTTTCGGTCATGAGACTTTATTTCACGCTTTGCATTGCAAGAAATAGTATATATCGTTCGCTTTAGCACATATCCCGCACTTGATAATAAATCTTTGCGCGCACAAATCCTATAACCTGCTATATCTAGTTTACCAACTGGAAAATGTGTCGTAAGCTCTCCTTCAGCGACTGCTCTGCAGGAGAACTAGGTTAATTATTGTTAAACTAAAGCTTGTGATAAAAAACTCACACTACGCACAGATTGCTCATTACAATGCCAGTAGAATGGGTCATACGCACGCTCCCTTCGTCTAGCGGTCAGGACGCTGGCCTCTCACGCCGGAAACAGGGGTTCGATTCCCCT
>MDTE01194967.1_pt1 | contig 10743 bp, 8 predicted proteins | sample 811231 | NCBI WGS metagenome assembly MDTE01 (sample SAMN05326651, study PRJNA326480) | marine metagenome | isolation source: seawater | place: Indian Ocean: Red Sea | collected 2010 | reverse complement strand
TATGCATCTACCTGAAGATTTAAAAGAACCAGTGCTGAGCCTAACAAAGCACGTCGTTACAGCCTGCGAGCAGGGACAACGCATCATTGATGAGCTCGATGAATTGGTTGAAACAGGATTCGGTGATAGCGAAGTTGGGCGTGTGGAAGAAATGATTGCAGAACTTGGACGACTCGAGAGTGCAACAGATAAAGATTTTGATAGGGCAGCTCGTGCACTATTTGCAATGGAAAAGGAGCTTGGTGTTGCCACATATTTCTGGTATCAAATTATTCTCTGGATTGCAAATCTGGCCGACATATCAGAGCGGGTTGGTAATCGACTGCGACTTCTAATGGCTACCTAGGTGCTGGTAAATGACTGATCGCTGCTTGTTGCGTTGCTGAGCAACTGAGCTATGCCATTCTGTTATCTTTGATTGAACTACTGATAGAGTATCGGACTTTGAGTATTCCAAGAGAAGCTCTGAAGGAAGATATGTGAAGGCTCAATGTGCTTAGGTGATTTATGGGATTTTTGTCAAGTTTAGGGAGGCCAGGCCCATCGGGATTTGGATCAGCTACGACTGCTGAGCAAGCTACTTTTGGTCTAGATCTCGTTGGCCGGACATATTTGGTTACGGGATCTGGCTCGGGCCTTGGGAAAGAAACAGCGAGAGTTTTAGCTCTTCGGGGCGCTCGAGTCTTTGCGCTTGCTCGCAACAACTCGAAAGCGAGGCAAATATCAGGAGAGATACCGGGGGAGGTGGTGCCTATTGGATGTGACTTAGCTGATATAAAAAGTATTCAGGCTGCAATACGAGATATCGTAGCAACCGAAGTAGATTTTGATGCGTTTATAGGGAATGCCGGCGTGATGGCGTTACCGAGCTGCGTCCAGAGGAATGGCTTCGAGTTACAATTTTTTACTAATCATGTTGGCCATGCTGCTTTGATTAATGGCCTGATCCACCGGTTAAAATCAAATGGGAGAGTTGTAGTCCTTTCTAGCGCAGCTCATGAAATGACATACAAGGAGGGGATACAATTCGACAATCTTTCAGGCTCAAATGGCTATTCTCCTTGGAAGGCCTATGGTCAGTCGAAACTATGTAATCTGCTATTTGCCAGATATTTGGCGACCCGTTTACCCATTTCTGGGCAAACCTCAAATGCGGTACACCCTGGAGTAATTGTGACCCCTCTTATGCGGAATCTTAACCCAGCCATGATGCTCTCGGGTAAACTAGTTAGCCCCTTCTTCATGAAAACAGTTGAGCAAGGGGCAGCAACACAGGTATATGTTGCAACACATCCATCACTTGCAGAGGTCAATGGTATGTATTTTGCGGATTGCAATCTTAAGAAGTCGAGTGAGTATGGAAGGGATATGAGACTTGCAGCTGAGTTGTGGAGAAAGACTGAAGAGATTATAAAAGCTATAGTCTAAGCAATTATGTTCCGTAAACGAGGAGCATTTGTGCATATGAACAACGATACTTCTTTCGATGATGATAAGAAAACTGCTGATAGCGACTCTTCGGACGACTCGTTTGTGCTGTATGACCTACGTGTAGAAGTAGTGAAAGGAGATCTTCCGATGATATGTAATCATCAAGTTGGAGACTATTTTCTTGTTCAGGGCGAGAGCCTCATATTTGAGCAAGTAAAGAGTTTTCCGATGTACGCAGTCGCAACTGTACTGCCTTTTCTGCCGGCTAAGCAGCGTGAAACAGATAGTAATGACTGGATGACTACTGACACGGACATTGCATGTCCGGACCCGCACTGTGGTGGTCGATTTAGGATCACAAGAACTGGTAAGAGAGTTTTTAAACATTCAGAAACTACTGGCCTGCCCGCAGATCGTGGAACACCCTACTGGCATAACGATGACAAAACCTAAAGCTAATCAACAACCAATTGTGGTCGAAAGTGCTGAATTACGTCCTGGATATAGTATTTCAAGGATTATCCGAGGTGGATGGCAGTTAGCTGGAGGCCATGGATCGGTCGATAGACAGCGAGCTGTCGATGATTTTGAAAAATTCCTGTTTGCAGGTATCAACACATATGATTGCGCAGATATCTATACTGGTGTTGAAGAAATGATTGGTAGGTTTATTAGCGCGGTGCGGAGTAAATATGGGCACAATGATGCATCTAAGATTAAGGTGCATACAAAAATCGTGCCAGATCTGGATCGTCTGAGCACTTATACTCCACGCCATATAGAAAAGGTAATTGACCGATCACTACAAAGGCTAGGGGTGGAGCGACTTGATCTTGTTCAGTTTTTCTGGTGGGATCTTAATGTCGGTTCTCCAATAGATACGCTTTATTCGCTGTCTCACCTGCAAGAGAAAGGCAAAATTCATCTTCTCGGTGTTACAAACTGGGATGTTCAGCAGATCGAACCTTTTTTCGATTCGGGTCTAGACATCGTTTCAGCCCAAGTTCAGTATTCCATGTTAGATCAAAGACCAGCTAATCAATTAGTCAGCTGGTGTGCTGTAAACAATGTCAAGCTCTTGTGCTATGGTGTGCTTGCTGGAGGATTTCTGACTGAATCATGGTTTGGAAAGACTGACCCAGGCTACGAATTTGAAAACAGATCTCTTATCAAATACCGTCTCATCATCGATGAATTTGGGGGTTGGGATCTGTTCCAGGTGTTGATGGGCGAGCTGAAGAGCGTTGCTGATCGCCATTCTGTCTCAATTAGCGCGGTAGCTACACGTTATGTATTAGATCAATCACAAGTCGGTGCGGTTATTATCGGTGCGCGTTATGCGCATAACCTTTCTAGCACGCTTGCCGTCTTTAATTTAACCTTGGGTTCAGATGATAAGGCATCGATAGATAGCATTCTTAGTCAACGTGCTGGGCCCAGTGGACCAGTATATGGACTAGAGGGCAACCGGACCGGTATCCATGGCTCAATCATGAAGTACAACTTGAGCGGATCATTGGAGTGACAGGTCCGGGCTACTTGATGCCCCGCTAATCTCACAGTGAATCTAGGACGGCATGAATCGCTGTTAGGGAGGCGTTCCCAAGTTCTTTACTTCGCTCGGGTGACCAGCCTTGGGTTATATCTTTGGCGTGTGTACAGTCTTTAAAAGGCTGCTCTACCAGAATGCTTAAACAGCGATAAGTCTCACCTATATAATTCCAGGCCATTCTAAGATCGGGATTCGGAGGCGGTCCACCTGGGTATTCGTACCCTCTCCTATAGTCGGGATTGACCGTTTGCAGAACATCTTGAAAATGACGGAAATTTGACTCCATCTTTTTAGTTACGGATGGAACTTCAAGAGGGCCTCCTAGAAATACATACGGTAGCTCTTCATCTCCGTGCACATCCATGAAGAAATCCACATTGGTTTCTTGCATGCGCTGTTGGACTAGGAATACTTCAGGACTTTTTTCCATGCTGGGGGTTACCCATTCACGGTTCAAGTCAACGTCACCCCCATTCCGTCGGGTGCGACCACTCCAAGCGCCATCTGGATTCATACAGGGTACAACATAAAAAGTTGCCTTGCTCAAGAGACTTCGAGAAATAGCATTATTGTTGTCTAGGAGGCCTTCAAGAAGGCCTTCAGTAAACCATTCCGCCATGGTCTCTGATGGATGCTGACGGGCGCATATCCAACAAGAGCGCGTTTCAGGATCGCCAGATCCGATTTTCAGCAACTCTATATCATTATCTCGATGTGTTTTCCCGAGCACCTCTAGTGATGCAGCCTTCGAGGTCAGAGCGTGGTCAATAAGGTTCATGTGCCGCTCATGCGAATAGGGGGCAAAGCTTGCGAAGTAAACAGAATCACGCTCTGACTTAATAGTGAAAGTTAAAAGCCCATCTTTGAATTCAGTAGGTATCCGGAACCAGTTAACTCGGTCATAGGATGCACAGGCTCTGTAATCAACGTACGGTCCAGGAATGTCAAGTTCTTCTCTTTCTGCTAAACGAAAAGCATCCGCTGCATTATTAATAGTGAGTCTGCATTCCTTGCCCCGGACTCCCAAAAGTCGAAAGTAGTACCAGTATCTTTCACCGCCAATGGGGTCATCCCGAAGCTCAAGCTGAATCTCTCCAGGCTCCTTGATGCTTAGGCATCTTATGCTGGCGCTCTCAAAATTGGTACTGATTGTGATGGCCATTATTTGCGTTTATCTCCAGTATGGTTGACTACAGTATACATTTGGTATTATAGATCACCATAGCCTATAAATTTCTGGGTGTGGCTGTATATAAAAAAGGAGAAAATGATGAAAAATCTTTCGAAAAATGGAGGAGGAATCAGCCGTCGGCAGTTTCTGCAGATTGGGACAAACGTTGGTTTAATAATGGCAGTTGCGCCCAATAGCGCTTTTGCTGATGGGCATAAAGATCTTGTCGTTGCGATACCCGCTGATCTTGGTGGTTGGGATCAAGATTATCTAGCTTTTGATTTAGTTGGTTTAGCGACGATGAAGAATTGCTACCCATATATGATTGAGTATGGCGTTAAATCAGTTGGCGATGCGCACGTAATGGATACAGAAAATATCGTGCCTGTTTTTGCCGAATCATGGGAGAGCGACTCAGAAGGGCGAGTGTGGACGCTTCGAATACGAAAGGGCCTTCGTTTTCCCAGTGGTAATGCTTTGACAGCTCACGATGTGAAGTGGTCGAAAGATCGCGCATTTGCGGCGCAGGCAAATGTTGCTGGCATTTATCGGATGATCGGCCTAAGTGAAGCAAGCCAGGTCGAAGTTGTTGATGACTACACGATTCGAATCACCCAATCGCAGCCGAGTAGCCTGTCTTCGCATATACAAGTCATTTGTCTTTATGTCTTTGATTCGGAAGAACTGAAGAAGCATGCTACGAGTGATGATCCTTGGGCAAAGGAATGGGCTACTAAGAATCCTCAAAGTGGCGGTGCTTATAATGTCACATCTTATAAAGCTGGGCAGGAGATCGTGCTTGAGGCAAATGAAAATTATCCACTTGATCAGCCTCGAGTAAAGAGAGTGCGGTTGCAAGTCGTGCCATCGGCGGCCAATCGACGCCTTCTACTAGAAAAAGGTGAAATAGACATCGCATTAGGTCTCTCACGCCGAGACATCGATGACTTGAGAAGCGCTCCAGACATTAAAGTTATATCTAGCCCAAGTAATGAATGGGTATTTATGCCAATGTCTGCCACTGTTGCGCCGCTTGACAATTCCAAAGTTCGGCAAGCCCTGGCGCATGCTGTTCCATATGATGCCATCGTTAAGAATGTTTATAATGGCAACGCACGACGTTCAACAAGTCCAGTTCCCTTAGACATGCCAGGACATTCGGCCTCTGGTTATCCTTTTGCCTATGATTTAGATAAGGCTCGTCAATTACTGAGTGAGGCAGGAGTAACTGACGGTTTTGAAGTTGAGCTTGCAGTAATGGCGGGGGATGTAGAGCAGGAGCGAATTGCTGTGATCGTTGGGAATTCTTTTGAGCAGATCGGTGTTAGCCTGAAGATTAGTGCGTTGGACCCCGGCACACTTTTCCAGCGCAGGACAGAGAAGTCTATTCCTTTGCAAATTGCAAGTGGGCAGATGTGGGTAAACGATATCGAATATCTGCTAGCAACAAGCTTAACTCCGGGTGGGTTCTTGAATTATGCGGGCTATGATAATCCAAGGGTTCAAGAGATTTTTGTTGAACTCAACACCTTGGCTGATCAGTCATCCCGAGCTAAGCTCTTCACTGAACTTCAGGATATTTTGGCAGATGATGTCCCATGGCTAGTTCTTGCGCAACCCAATTTTGACTTGCCTGTATCCGCAAGAGTGTCTAATTGGGTGCAACCAGTCGATGGATTGTTCCGATTGTACTATCTGGAAACTTGAATTAGATAACCCTGCGTTAAGTGCGCAGTGTAGTCTCGCGCGATCATGCGCTTAGCTACGCTAATATTTCGTCGCTTGCAACGACTGATCCCGGTTTTAATCGGGGTCAGCGTTGTGTGCTTCGCGTTGATTAGAGTATTGCCGGGTGATCCAATTTTATTAATCGTTCCAGAAACGGCGACTGCTGAAGATATTGAACGAACACGGATCCGATACGGTCTGGACAGGCCAATTGTTGTGCAGTATTGGGATTATATGTCGGGTGTTGTTCAGGGTGATTTCGGCACGTCTATACAGACAAACAGGCCAGTAGCCGAAGAAGTCCGAGAACGACTGCCACGTACACTTGAGCTAGTGGGTTACGGGTTCTTGTGCTCGTTGCTGCTTGCACTATGCTTCGGATTTATTAGCGCATATCGGCCTGGAAAACCGATCGATCATAGCTCTCGGATGCTGGCGTTAGCGGGTAACTCATTACCAGAGTTTTGGTTTGCACTCATATTGATCTTGGTCTTCTTTGGATTTCTGGGTTGGGCTCCCCCCCCAATTGGTCGAATCGGAACCGACATCGATATCATTAGGGTGACGGGTTTCATGACACTAGATGCAATCATTACCGGTAACTGGAGCGCATTGGTCTCTGCGCTACATCACTTAATGCTACCCGTGCTGACCTTAGGTATCGTCGCGATGGCGCCCATGATGCGAACTATTCGAGCATCTGCGATGGAAGTGCTTAATTCTAGTGGATACCGATGTGCTGCATCCCACGGCTTAAGTAGCGGCAGGTTATTCCGAAATTATGTATTGCGAGAATCACTAGTTCCCTTGCCCGTATTAGGGGGATTAGTTTTTGGCAATCTAATTGGGGGTAGTGTCCTTGTGGAGTACGTATTTTCATGGCAAGGTTTTGGACAGTGGGCGCTACGTGGCCTCTTATTGCGTGATTATCCGGTAATTCAATCTTTTGTTCTGATAATTGCAGGCTTCTATGTAGTTATCTTTTTAATTGCAGATGTTGTTCAAGCGATACTGGATCCGAGAATAAAGTTTTGAAAGCTACTAACAAAAAGAGACGTTTGTGGTCGCTGAATCAATCAGGTGATATTTTGGCTATTACTGGAATAATAATTCTAACAGTAATAAGCATTATGGCGATTGCTGCTCCGCTGTTTAGTTCATGGGGACCTAAACAAATAGATTTCTCCGCATTCTTGTCTGCGCCTACTGCTAACCATTGGTTCGGCACAGACGGCAATGGTATGGATGTGTGGAGTCGCATTCTTTACGGAGCCCGAATTGATCTGAGTATTGGAATTAGTTCAGTTGTGATTGCGGTTTTAGTTGGTTCGACTATTGGGAGTATTGCGGGTTATTTCGGAGGATGGATGGACGCTATAGTGATGCGTCTAACAGATATTGTTCAAGCATTCCCGCCATTCATTTTGGCCTTGACAGTAGCTGCGATGTTCGGCAGAGACATTGGGCAACTTGTATTGGCAATTAGTCTAGTTTTTATGCCAGCCTATATTCGCTTGATGCGTAGTGAAATTCGCGCATTGCGGCAACGCTCGTTTATAGAGGCAGCAGAGTGCGCTGGTAATACACATATGAGAATTCTCGTGCGACATCTTATACCTAATGCCACTCGGCCAATATTAGTGATAGCGCCACTCAACTGTGGTTGGGCAATTTTAACATTGGCCGGCCTATCGTTTCTTGGTCTTGGAATACCGATTCCAGAGGCAGAGTGGGGTGCAATGATAAGCGCCGGTGCAGCAGATGTAATTGGGGGTAGATGGTGGACCTCTGTATTTCCGGGTCTTATTTTGTTTATTAGTGTTTTAGGCTTTAACCTCATTGGTGAAGGATTTCTGGAAAGGTCGGGACAGCGGTCATGAACACAACGGGCCTCAAAATTGACGAACTCTCTGTGACTATTGGTGGATCAAGTGCGAACACTTCAGTGCTTCATAGAGTCTCATTTACAGTTGCTCCAGGCGAAGTTGTTGGCTTGGTGGGTGAAAGTGGTGGTGGAAAAACTATGGTCGCTCGAGCAATAACTGGTCAATTACCAACGACGGCTCACTCATCTGGCCGTATTACAATTGACGATGAGGCCATTGCTGGCAAGTTTAATCACACGCACTCAGCGCCAGAAATCCTCAAGGCGGCACTTTGTTTTCAAAATCCATTAACAGCGTTGAGTCCCACACGCCAGATTGGAAAGCAGATTGTTGATCGAATAGTGACGCATAGTGGTGTTGAAAGAGCTAAGGCTGCAGAACAGGCGTTGTCTATTTTGAGTCAAATGGGAATTCGAGATCCGAAAAGGAGGATGGAAGTATTCCCGCATGAGCTCTCTGGAGGCATGGCTCAGCGTGTTATGATAGCTTTGGCTATTGCATGCGAACCCCGTATATTGATCGCAGATGAGCCTTCCACGGGGCTAGATGTAACTTTGACTCGGGATATCATGAAGTTGTTCCGTGATATTGCAGATAAGGGTCAGCAAGGTGTTCTTATTATCTCACATGATATAGCAGCTATTTCTGCTACATGTAATCGTCTAATGGTTTTATATGCAGGTAGTTTGGTCGAGTCAGGACCCACTGATTATGTGCTGAAGAAGCCTGCACATCCGTACACTGCTGCGTTAATCGATTCAGTGCCAACATTGTACCACCGAGATGATTACCAAGGCCCACTTCAAGGTTCAATGCCTCAATTCTCAGCTCCTCCTGTGGCTTGCCCGTTTGAGCCTCGTTGCAGTTTCGCCGAAGATGATTGCCGATCTGGTTCCCCACCTACGAGACCGGTTAGTGATCACTGGACCGTCAAATGTTTTCATAGCGAGTCAGCTTATCTTGATAAGTATGATCAGTGGGATGACACAGCTGTTGCCAGGAATGAGTCCACAATAAATACTAACAAAATAGACTCTAGAACGAAGGTCAAGAAATTGATCGAGCTCCAGGATGTAGACATAGCCTATCGCACTAACTGGGGCAGATCATCTAAACGTATACTAAAAAAGATTAGTGTGACATTCAATGATGGCGAATCAGTTGGTATTGTTGGCGAGAGTGGTTGCGGCAAAAGTACTTTGGCGCGCGCCATTATGGGACTAATCCCGCCTCTGAGCGGACAGATTCGGTTTGATGGTATTGAGTTAGCTAAGCAGTCTCCAAGACAATTGCGGCTACTTCGACGTCGTATGCAATTGGTTTTTCAAGATCCTTTAGATGCGCTTAATCCAAAACTTCGAGTTTCTCAGATTATTCGCGACCCCCTAACTCTCCTAGAGATGACACACGATGAAAAAAACACATCTATAGCAAGGACACTTGGTCGTGTACGGCTAGATGAGCAGTTTAGTGAACGCTTGCCGTCCCAGTTATCTGGCGGCCAAGCTCAACGAGTTGGAATAGCGAGAGGATTGGTCATCGATCCTGAGCTAATTGTATTTGATGAACCAACGTCAGCCCTAGACGTAACTGTACAGGCTCAGATTTTGGGCTTAATTAAGACGCTTATTGCTGATCGCAATCGAACTTATATTTTCATCTCGCATGATCTTGCAACAATCAAAGACCTATGCGACCGAGTTGTCGTGATGTATATGGGTAGAATAGTCGAGGACGGACCTATTGAGCTTGTTTTCAATAAGCCATCACACCCCTATACTCGTGCTCTTTTAGGAGCCGTGCCTCAGTTGCGTGAAGAGACAACTGCCGAAACTGTATACTTGAAGCGTGATTTAGATGAAGCAGCTACGGAGCTTATAGGATGCGCGTTAGCACCACGCTGCCCTTTTGTTGAAGACAAATGCAACATGGACCAAGCTTTGCGTGAAATATCAGAGAAACATAGCGTAGCATGTTGGAAAGTATAAACCTTGAGATAAACAGTTTTTATTTAACATATGAGAACTAAATTGATAAAACTTTGTCGGCTACAATAGCGTTATGTCTATTGAAAAAACAACCCGGATCGCAGTCGATATAGGCGGAACTTTTGTTGATGCGGTCGAGCTAAATGTTGACTCTGGGATATTTAGATTACGTAAGTCTTCAACCACTCCGAAAGAGCCATGGCTCGGTGTTATGAATGCTATACGTGCAATCGATACAGATCTAGCTGAGATAGATACGCTCATTCATGGTACGACACTCGGATTGAATTCCTTGCTTGAAAGGAAAGGCGGCAAGACCGGAATTATCACTAACGATGGATTTAGGGATGTCTTTCTCATTGGCCGGGCCAATGTGCCAGATGCAGATATGTACAACTTTCAGTATTCTCGACCGGAGCCGCTCGTACCGAGACACCGAATCATGGGCGTTGGTTGCAGGCGGAATTACAAAGGGGAGATCCAAATATCTCTGAGCGAAGATGATGTAAGAAAAGCAGCTACGCAGCTGGTGGAAGATTTTCAGGTAACGGCAATTGCTGTTTGTTTTCTGTACTCCTATGTTAATCCAGAAGATGAACGTCAATCTGCAGATATCATTAAAGAGATGTACCCGGAGATCGTTGTTTCTATTTCAAGCGATATTGCTAGAGAGCACAGAGAATATGAGCGGACAAGCACGACGGTGTTGGATGCTTATATCAGACCTGTTTTTAGCCGATATATGGAGCATCTCGAAAAAGATCTCACTGAAGATCATTTTTCTGGGCGATTTCTAGTCATGCGATCCGGTGGAGGTGCAATGGCAGCAGCAGCAGCCAAGTCCTCGCCAACTCATACGGTAATGTCTGGTCCCGCAGGCGGAATTGCTGGTGCTGAGTTTATCTCTGAGATTTTGGGTCTTGAAGATACAATCACTTTTGATGTTGGTGGAACATCATTGGATGTTTGTAAAATTGAAGCAGGTCG
>MDTE01155880.1_pt1 | contig 10743 bp, 7 predicted proteins | sample 811231 | NCBI WGS metagenome assembly MDTE01 (sample SAMN05326651, study PRJNA326480) | marine metagenome | isolation source: seawater | place: Indian Ocean: Red Sea | collected 2010 | reverse complement strand
CGATTTACGAACGGTAAAATCATAGCAGTTACAGGCAGTAATGGAAAAACAACAACATCAAGTCTTATTCATCACATATTAAAAAAAGCAAAATTAAATGTTGCACTTGCAGGAAATATTGGAGACAGTTTCTCCCGCTGTTTGGCAGATTCAGATGTTGATTTTTGGGTGTTGGAATTAAGTAGTTTTCAGCTTGATGATGTTTCTCATTTTAGACCATACATAGCTGTTTTATTAAATATTAGTCCAGATCATTTAGATAGATATCAAGGAGAAATGGAAAACTATGTTGCTTCTAAGATGCGTATTACAGAAAATCAAACATCTGAAGATCACTTTGTCTATTGGGATGAAGATCGATGGGTTAAAAAAAAAATAGGTCAGGTTAAGGCAAATAAACTTCCATTTGGTGAAAGAGCTGTAATGGAGGGTGCATACATAGATAACAAAGAGATTAAAATTAACATTAATAAAGATCAATTTATTATGACGATTCACGAACTCGCATTACAAGGAAAACACAATGAGTATAATTCTATGGCAGGAGGGATTGCTGCAAAATTATTAGGCATTACTAATGATATCATACGCGATTGTTTAAACGATTTTGAAACGATAGAACATCGCTTAGAGTCTGTTATAGAAGTTAATGGTGTTAATTATATTAATGATTCTAAGGCTACAAATGTAAATGCTGCTTGGTATGCTTTAGATAGTATGAATAGTCCAGTAGTATGGATTTGTGGAGGAGTTGATAAAGGAAATGATTATGAACAACTTTTGCCATTAGTTCATGATAAGGTAAAAGCAGTAGTATGCTTGGGTCTAGATAATACTAAGCTGATTAAGTCTTTTGGTAAAATTGTTGATTTTATTTACGATACAAATTCAATGAATGATGCTATAAAAGCTGCATATAAAATTGCAGAAAAAGGAGATACCGTATTGTTATCTCCTGCATGTTCAAGTTTTGACCTTTTTTCTAGTTATGAGGACCGTGGTCAACAATTTAAAGAACAAATAAGACTTTTGTAATACGTTGAAGTGGATTCATTACATAAATGGTGATCGATATATATGGGCTATAGCTATTATATTATCATTGGTTTCTATTGTTTTAGTATACAGCTCTAGCAGTCATTTAGCTTTTGCATTTAAACAAGGGAATACCTTTTCTTTTTTAGTGAAACACATTATTCATTTAGGAATAGGATTTTTTATTATGTGGGTTTTATCAAGTGTGCCCTTTAAATATTTTTATAATAGTTCCATTATTATTTATGCCATAGCAGTTTTATTAATTTTTTGGGCTATTTCAGGAGGTCAGACCATAAATGGATCTATTGCTAGCAGGTGGATTCGTGTAGCTGGATTTACTTTTCAGCCTTCTGAGCTTGCAAAGTTATCTTTATTTGTTTTATTAGCCCGAAATTTGGTTCACTTTAAACATAGAATTCATTCATTTAAGGAGTCTTTTTTACCGATTTTAGGACCTGTTATTTTAATCTGTGCTTTAATACTTCCATCCAATTTTTCTACTGCAGCCATTATTTTCATGATTAGTATATTAATTATGTTTATTGGTAGGTATTCTTTAAAGTCTTTGGGAGCCATGCTCGCGATTGGAATTGTTGGTCTAGCTTTTTTTTATACCATTGTTATTACTTTTCCAAATATTAGTAATCGGATAGATACCTGGAAATCGAGAATAGAATCTTTTACAAATAAAAATAGTGATGGAAATTATCAGATAAATCATGCTAAAACAGCAATTGCAAGAGGAGGAATATGGGGCCAAGGTCCTGGTAAAAGTGTGCAAAAATACTTTCTCCCTCAATCATCATCAGATTTTGTGTATGCAGTTATTATTGAAGAATATGGACGAATAGGAGGGTTGTTTGTTATTATATTGTATTTGTTTTTTTTATTTCGAGTTCTAAAAATTGCGATAAATAGTGATGATGATTTCGCAGTACTAATGTCGGTAGGTCTGGGCTTTTCTATAGTTTCTCAGGCATTTATAAATATGTCGGTAGCTGTAAATTTATTGCCTGTTACTGGACAAACATTGCCATTGATTAGTGCTGGTGGATCTTCTGTTTGGATGACTTGTGCAGCTATAGGACTAATCTTGAGTATTAGCCATGATAACCACCTAAAAAAAGAAAATTTAGCAGATGAAAAAGAAACGATTTTTAATTAGTGGTGGTGGTACTGGAGGCCATATATTTCCTGCATTAGCGATTGCTAAGGAGCTGGAAAAAAGACATCCAAAAAGCGAGATTCTTTTTGTAGGTGCATCTGATAGAATGGAAATGAAGAAGGTTCCAGAGTCAGGTTATCAAATTAAGGGATTATGGATATCAGGGTTTAAGCGTTCTCTTTCGATAAGAAATATATTATTTCCTTTTAAGCTATTTATTAGTCTATTAAGGTCTTTTCTTATTGTTCTTTGTTTTAAGCCAGATATGGTTATTGGAACTGGAGGATATGCAAGTGGTCCTATTTTATTAGTAGCTTCTCTATTGAAGATTCCTACTTTAATCCAAGAGCAAAATTCATATCCAGGAATTACTAATAAATTATTAGGCTCCTTAGTAACATCTATTTGTGTTGCATATTCTGGATTAGATCGATTTTTTCCAAAAAATAAAATTCATTTTACAGGCAATCCAATACGTGAAGAGTTTGAGTCTGGCTATAATAAAAGTGATACGTTACAGACTTATGGTTTTAGTTCTAAAAAGCCGGTTGTTCTTATTATTGGGGGGAGTTTAGGCTCAAAAAAAATAAATGAAACGATTTTGGAGAATTATTCTTGGTTTGTTGATAGAGATGTGCAATTAATTTGGCAGACAGGTGCGTTATATTATGAACGATGTGATGCTGCTAAAAGTCAATTAGGAAATTTAGCGAAAATACATTCTTTTATCTCTGAAATGGTGCCTGTTTTAAAAGTTGCAGATGTTATAGTGTCTAGAGCAGGAGCAATTGCATTATCTGAAATTTGTGCTCTTGGTAAAGCTTCTATTTTAATTCCATCACCAAATGTAGCTGAAGATCATCAGAAAAAAAATGCCCTTGCATTATCAGAAAATAATGCTGCAGTCTTAGTCGAGGAGTGTGATATAGAAATTAAATTATTTGAAACCCTTGATACTTTAATTAACAAGCCAAAACAGAGGGAGTTATTAGAGCTTAATTCTAAGAAAATGAGTAAGCTAAATGCAACTGAAAGTATAGTTAATCTTATTGAAGAACTTATTGATGATTAATCTTAAAGACATAGAAAGAGTCTATTTTTTAGGTATTGGAGGCATAGGAATGAGTGCTTTAGCAAGATATTTCCTGGGACATAATTTTATCGTTGCAGGATATGATAGGAATAAATCAGAAATATGCTGCGCATTAGAACAAGAATCTTGTGAGATTCAGTATCAAGATCAATGTGCTGCAATTCCAGATTCATTTAAAAATAATAAATCAACATTGATTGTATATACTCCTGCAATTTCATCTGAATTAGGTTTATTCAAGTATTTTAAAAATAATGGATATCATATATATAAGCGTGCAGAAGTACTGGGGCATCTTACTAAGGATAAAGAATGTATTGCGATTGCAGGCACTCATGGAAAGACTACCATTTCAAGTTTGTTATCATATGTATTTACAGAAAATTTCGTTCATTGTTCTGCTTTTTTAGGAGGAATAGCTAAAGATTTTAACTCAAATATTAAGATTGGTAAAGAACCTATTTTTGTTGTTGAGGCTGATGAGTTTGATCGATCATTTTTACATCTTTCTCCCGATTGGGCCATTATAAGTTCTATGGATGCCGACCACTTAGATGTTTATGGTTCTTTAAAATATTTTAAAGATTCATTTGATTTGTTTTCATCAAATGTAAGTAATGGTAATGTAATTGCTAAAGAAGGTATAGATGTAGTTGCAAAACATACTTATGCTTTAAATTCTTCTACAGCTGATTTCTCAGTAAGTAAAATTATGGTAGAAAAAGGTCGGTATCTTTTTGATATCAAGTACCCAAATGGTGTATGCAACAATGTAAGTCTTGGAATGTCTGGAATTCATAATGTAGAGAATGCTTTAGCTGTATTTTCAATGGCTTACTTGTACGGTATTTGTCCGGAAGGAATAGTATCATCCTTAGCTTCTTTTTCTGGAGTTAAAAGACGTTTTGAGTACCATGTAAATACAAAGAATCAAATTTACATTGATGATTATGCTCATCATCCAGAAGAGATTAAAGCAGTTATAAAGTCTTCTAGAGATTTATTTCCAGAAAAACAACTTACAGTCGTTTTTCAACCTCATCTATTTTCGCGTACACGAGATTTTATGACTGAATTTGCTGAAGCTTTATCTCTTGCTGATAAGGTCATGTTATTAGATATTTATCCTGCTCGTGAGCTTCCTATTAAAGGAATAAGTTCTGAATTCCTACTGGAAAAAATTACTTGTGTTGATAAGGGCTTATACCAAATGACTGATTTCCCAGAAGTAGTTGCTGGTTCTCAAGTATTAATGACCTTAGGTGCTGGAAGTATTGACTTACTTGTTCAGCCAATTAAAAATTATTTATCCTTATGAAAAAGATTTTACGTCTCATTTTTTTATCTGTGACACTGCTAATATTTTTATTTTTAGTGCTTCAAAATAAGGCTGTATATAATGATTTAGAGATTCAACAACTTCATATAAATGTAGATCATGCAGAGGGGCTATACTTTGTAGATGATAAAATAATAGAGAATTTAGTCTTAATGAAAGTTGATTCTATCCTTGGAACATCCTATGAAGATATAAACATTTTTATGTTAGAAGAATTTGTGGATTCACATCCTAACATTAAAAAAGCAGAATTATATTTAACATCAGATGGTATTTTGAATATTGATGTAAAACAGAGGCACCCAATAGTAAGAGTTGTGGAGAATGAAGATTCTTATTATCTAGATGACAAAATGAATAAATTTAGCTTATCAGATAAATATACAGCAAGAGTTCTTCAAGTCTATTGGTCTAAGAGCTCAGAGGCTCGGAAAGAGATTCTGTCTTTTGTTTTAAATGCAATTGATTCTGATGATTTTTTATCTGCATTAATTACAGCTATTGAGTTTGATGAAAAAGATGAATTAATTATTTATCCGAGAGTTGGAGATCACAAAGTAATCATAGGTGCATCATATAATTTATTGAAGAAGTTTGAGAACTTAAAGAAATTTTATAGGCATGGATTGGGAAAGATTGGTTGGGGTAAATACTCTCAAATCAATTTAACCTATGAAAATCAAGTAGTTTGTACAAAAAGATGAAAGATATGGAACAGGGTGAAATAGCTATTGGTTTGGATATAGGGACTACAAAAATTGTTGCAATTGTTGGTCGAAAAAATGATCATGATAAAATTGAAATTATTGGTTTTGGTAAAGCAAAATCTTTAGGTGTTCAACGTGGAGTAGTTTCAAATATTACACAAACTATAGAGTCTATTCATCATGCAGTAAAAGAAGCAGAAGCTGATTCAGGATTAGATCTTAATCATTGTGTAGTTGGTATTGCTGGGCAGCATATTCGATCACTACAGCATAGTGATTATATTCTTAGGGAAAATGCACAAGAGGTGATTACTCAGGGAGATATTGATAAACTAGTTGAGAATGTGCATAAATTGGTAATGCTCCCAGGAGAAGAAATCATACATGTACTTCCACAAGAATATAAAATAGATGGCGAGCCTAATATTCATGAACCTATTGGTATGCTAGGTCGTCGATTAGAAGCAAATTTGCATATAGTAGTAGGGCAGAAAGCGGCAATAGGAAATATTTTTTCTTGTGTAAAGAAATCCAACATGCTAGTATCAGATATTACCCTTGAACCATTAGCTTCAGCAGAAGCAGTATTAAGTGATGAGGAAAAAGAAGCTGGTGTATGCCTTGTAGATATTGGAGGTGGAACAACAGATGTAGCTATTTTTAAAGATGGAATTATACGTCATACTGCTGTAATTCCTTTTGGAGGGAATATAATTACTGAGGATATTAAAGAAGGTTGCTCTATTATAGAAAAACAGTCTGAACTTTTGAAAATAAAATTTGGTTCTGCTTATCCAGCAGAGAATAGTGAAAATGAAATTGTCTCCATTCCTGGCTTAAGAGGAAGAGACCCAAAAGAGATCTCTTTAAAGATGCTTTCTAAAATAATTCATGCTCGGTTGATCGAAATTATTGATCAAGTTTATGTTCAAATTAAGAATTACGGTCATGAAGAGGGTAAGAAAAGGTTGATAGCAGGGGTTGTATTAACAGGAGGGGGTTCTCAATTAAAGCACATAAAGCAACTCTTTGAATATGAAACAGGAATGGATACTAGAATTGGTTTCCCAAATGAGCACTTGGCAAAAGGAAATCGAGTTGAGTTGGAAAGCCCTATGTATTCCACTGCTGTTGGATTAGTGATGAAGGGTATTAATTCTCAGATCTTTATTGATCAGAATCAAGTATTAGCGGCAGATGAAGATTTAATTAAAGAACCTCAAAATTCAGAGCAATTATCTTATTTTGATAAATGGGTTAGAAGTTTTATGAATTTTATTGCTAACGAAGATTAATGATAACAAATACTTAATTTATGTCAGATTTGAATTTTGATATGCCACAAAATCAATCCTCCTCGATAAAGGTTATCGGAGTTGGAGGAGGAGGTAGTAATGCTGTAAATTATATGTATCATAAGGGTATTAAAGGGGTTGATTTTGTAGTATGTAATACAGATCAGCAAGCCCTTGATGATAGTCCTGTCCCTACTAAAATTCAACTTGGTGTTTCTGTAACAGAGGGTTTAGGTGCAGGAGCTTGGCCTTTGAAAGGAAGGTTAGCAGCAGAAGAAAACATTAAAGATGTTGTAGATGTTCTTGAATGCAATACTAAAATGGTATTCATTAATGCTGGAATGGGCGGGGGAACTGGAACAGGAGCAGCCCCTGTCATTGCAAAAGCAGCTAAAGATCTTGATATTCTTACTGTTGCTATCGTTACCATACCTTTTATATTTGAGGGAGAACAGCGAATGAATCAAGCAAAAGAGGGTATTCAAGAATTAAAGCCACATGTAGATTCTTTAATTGTCATTAATAATAATAAACTCAGAGAAATATATGGAAATCTTGGTTTTAAATCAGGGTTTGCCAAGGCCGATGAAATATTAGCCACTGCCTCTAGGGGAATTGCAGAGGTTATTACTCAAAAAGGACACTTAAATATTGATTTAAATGATGCCAAAACAGTATTGTCTAATAGTGGTACGGCTATTATGGGATCAGGCTCAGCCTTAGGAGATGGACGAGCTATAAAAGCAGTTAAGGCAGCCATAGAATCTCCTTTGCTTGATAATAATCATATTCGAGGTGCTAAGAAAGTACTATTACTTATTGTATCAGGGATTGAAGAGGTAACTTTTGAAGAGATGGGAGAAATTTCTGATTTTATTCAAGATCAAGTTATGCTGGAGGGGGGGACTGCTGCAGATATTATTATGGGAGTTGCAGAAGATGAAACTCTTGAATCTTCAATTAATGTGACAGTAGTAGCTACTGGATTCCATGAAGGAAACATGGTGAATCCATTAACAGGATCGCCTGATAAAGTAGTTCATCCATTAGATGGTGACTTAAAACCAAACGATAACCAGTCTATTGATTTAGATGAAAATATAGGTAAATCAAATTCTGAGTCTACCATAAAAGTAACACATTTATTAAATGAAGAGGAGGAGGAACATATAGAAGAAAATAGTATCGAGGATAAATCACAAATATCGCAAATAAATAGCGAAGTTGATGAATCAGAAGTAGATGATCAACAGCAAGTCTCAATGACTTTTGAGTTTGATGTTGAAAAAAAGAATGAAGTTATTATTCCAAAAAAAAGACAGGAACCAAAAATTGTGTTTGATCTTATTGAAGAAATAGAAGAAGAACGTTTAGAGACAGCTCCAAAAGATTTGAATGAAACAACTACGGAGACATCTTCTGATTTGTCAGAAAAATCTTTTGAATTAAATTCTGATCAGGAAATTATAGATGAAAATGTTGCTAAATCAAAAGTTCTAGAAGAAGAACGAAATATTCTTGATACGGAAGAAATAGATACATCAGAAGATCGAATAGAAAAAAGCAATACTCATGACTCATTGCTGAATGATGATGAAGAGTCTATAGATACAAAAGAAAGTAGTCTTACAGATGGGCAAGAAGTCCAAGATCAATTTACTGTTAATTCATCTACCAAAAGTAAATTAGTTCAAGAACAAATTGAACGTGCTAAAAAACGTAAAGAACGTCTTCATAAGTTCAATTATATGTTTAGAAATAATGCTGCAATTGAAGATGCTGAAAAAGAACCAGCATATAAAAGACAAGGGATAGATTTGAATGATACGAATCATTCTTCAGAATCAATTGTTTCTAATATTAGCTTAGAACTTGATGAGGATGGAGAACTTAAGTTAAATAGTAAAAATTCCTTTTTACATGATAACGTAGATTAATATTTAGTTAGATGAATTTAAAAGATAAAATAATGGCATCTATTAAAGAAGCTATGAAGTCAAAAGATAAGATAGCATTAGAAACTCTTAGGGCAGTAAAAGCAGAGTTGTTAAAGATAGATACTGCATCTGGTTTTTCCGGAGAATTAAATGTAAATGAAGAAATTAAGTTGCTTCATAAAATGCAAAAGCAGCGTAAAGATGCAGCAGCTATCTATATTGAGCAAGGTCGTTCTGATTTAGCAGATGATGAAATTGCTCAGTCTAATATTTTGTCGAAATTTCTTCCTACTCAAATGACCACCGAAGAATTAGAAAAAGCTATTATTGAAATCATTCAAAAACTAGATGCTTCAGGACCTAGCGACATGGGAAAGGTTATGGGTCTTGCCTCTAAAGATTTACTAGGGAAATCTGATGGAAGGACTATTGCTGATACTGTGAAAAGATTATTGAATCAATAATTATTTTTTTAAAAGTAAAAAGCCCTATTCCAATGAATAGGGCTTTTTGCTTTTTACATCATGCCAGGCATTCCTCCAGGCATTCCTCCTCCTCCCATAGGAGGCATTGGATTTTCTTCCGTAGTATCTGCTAAAACACATTCAGTAGTTAAAAGCATTCCTGCTACGGATGCAGCATTTTCTATTGCAACACGTGTTACTTTAGTAGGATCAATAATTCCTGCTTCAAGCATATGTTCATAGGATTCTGTTTTCGCATTATATCCAAAGTCCGCTTTTCCGTCTTGAATTTTAGCAACAACAACAGCTCCTTCTCCCCCTGCATTAGTAACAATTTGTCGAATTGGAGCTTCAATTGCTTTTATAATAATCTGAATACCAGTTTTCTCATCTTGATTTTCTGCTTTAATTTTATTTAGAGCAGAAGCAGCACGAACTAGAGCAACACCACCACCTGGAACAATGCCTTCTTCTACTGCTGCTCTAGTTGCATGAAGTGCATCGTCTACACGATCTTTCTTTTCCTTCATTTCAACTTCTGAGGCAGCACCTACATATAATACAGCAACACCCCCTGCAAGTTTAGCAAGTCGTTCTTGCAGTTTTTCTTTGTCATAGTCTGATGTAGTTGTTTCCATTTGCGCTTTAATTTGATTGACACGCAATTCAATGGATTTTTTATCTCCTTTTCCGTTTACAATAGTTGTATTGTCTTTATTAATTACAACTTTATCTGTTTGGCCAAGCATTTCTATAGTTGTGTTTTCTAGTTTGAAACCACGTTCCTCAGAAACAACTGTACCACCTGTAAGAATTGCAATATCTTCAAGCATTGCTTTACGTCTGTCTCCAAATCCAGGAGCTTTTACTGCAGCAATTTTTAGACTCCCTCTAATTTTATTAACTACTAATGTTGCAAGTGCTTCTCCATCTACATCTTCAGCAATAATTAAAATAGGACGACCAGATTGGCTTGTTTGCTCCAAAATAGGTAGCATGTCTTTCATATTGGAAATCTTTTTATCATATATTAAGATATATGGATTCTCTAAATCTGCTTCCATTTTTTCAGCATTGGTAACAAAATAAGGAGATAGGTATCCACGATCAAATTGCATTCCCTCAACTACTTCAACAGTTGTATCTGTTCCTTTTGCTTCTTCTACAGTAATAACACCTTCTTTTTTTACTTTTGCCATTGCTTCAGCAATTAAGGCCCCAATTGTATTATCATTATTTGCAGAAATAGATGCCACTTGCTCTATTTTATCCATGTTATCTCCAACTTCTATAGATTGTTTTTGAAGTTCAGATACTACTGATTTTACTGCTTTATCAATACCTCTTTTTAAATCCATTGGATTTGCTCCAGAAGCAACATTTTTTAATCCTGTAGCAACAATTTCTTGAGCTAAAACAGTCGCTGTTGTAGTACCATCTCCTGCAATATCAGCAGTTTTTGATGCTACCTCTTTCACCATTTGAGCACCCATATTTTCAATAGGATCTTCCAGTTCTATTTCTTTTGCAACTGTTACACCATCTTTTGTGATTGTAGGAGTTCCAAATTTTTTGTCAATAACTACATTTCTTCCTTTTGGTCCAAGTGTAACTTTTACAGCGTTTGCTAATGCATCTACACCTCTTTTAAGTGCATCTCTAGCTTCTATATCAAATTTTATATCTTTTGCCATTTTTTTTTTTT
>MDTE01159595.1_pt1 | contig 10744 bp, 4 predicted proteins | sample 811231 | NCBI WGS metagenome assembly MDTE01 (sample SAMN05326651, study PRJNA326480) | marine metagenome | isolation source: seawater | place: Indian Ocean: Red Sea | collected 2010 | reverse complement strand
TTTCTTTTCCCCTTTAGGCATTTCATCAGTGGAAATATTTTCCCATAAAAGGCTCTCATCAGGTTTTTCCGGATGCAAAGCCGATCCTGATTTCCCACCTTCAATCATTAACCTAACTAGCCGGAGGTCCAGGTCTCCTTCTTTTACATTATCTTCTCCATGACAATGGAAGCATGCTGCTTTGAAAATGGGTCGGATTTCTTTTTCGAAATAAATTAATTCTTCCTGTGCTTTTCCCGGGCACTCAAATCTTAATAATATTAAGAGAAAAAAAATTATTAGCTGCGGAGGCAACTGCATTACTCTAAGAAACACTTGGATCTAATTTTTGTCGATATCCTTTTTACCTCAATTGCATCATCCAGCTCGTAAGATCCGCAACGTCTTGTGGACTGAGAGTATAGGAAAAATTGCTTGGCATGCTTGAATTCTTAGCATCATTTCTAGCTTTTATATCTTTTGTATTCACAGATATTTGTTGGCCAGTTAGGAGATAAATTTTAACAGTCTGTTTTGTTTCTTCCTGAATCATTCCAAACAGTTTACGGCCATCATTCATTTCTAGACTCGTTTGCTGAAATCCTTCAACAATGTATTCGTCTGGTACCAAAATAGAGCGAATTACATATTCCACATCTCGCCTTTTATTGATTCCGTTCAGGTCAGGCCCGATCGGGACCCCTTTCCCTTTTATCTGATGACAAGCGAAGCAGGTGCCTCTGCCGAAGAAGATTTCCTCTCCATGCTTAGAATTTGCTTTGGCCATTGCATTGGTGGCGGCAGCGATGTTGGTCTTTCGAAGGCCAGTCTTGGTGAGAAAGACCTGATACATTGATTCGCCGCCGGATCCGGTCAGCTTATTGCTGCCAAGAACCACTTCGCCGGGTTGCACGGTGCGGCGGTAAACAGGAAAAGATTCACCGTTGCTCATGCGCACTGACATGTCAGTCAGTTCCATGTCTTTCACCAGCGGTTTTGGTGGACTAGTGCGACCGTCATAAGCGAGGTAGAGAGTAGCAGGCAAATTGATTTCGAACCTTAGGAAATTTGTTTCAGTGTTACTCTTGTCATCATTGTGGGTACGTATGTGTGTGGCCCCGGCCAGAGGCTCGGGAATTTCGATGAATGTGTAGTTACGGTCCGCATAAACAAGAGTGCCCCGTTGCAGGCCTTCAAGTTGGGCACGGTAGGAGCTTGCCGATCCCTTGCCATTGATGCCACGCACAAAGAGGCGATCCTTCCATTCGGAGTCACTTATTCTGTGCAATGTGAGTGTTTCGATTTCGGATACTCGTTGATTGTCTCTGAAAACTGCTGCCTTGAGGATAGTACTTTCAGATACCGTGAGTTCACCTTTTATCTGATCAGATTTCGCTGAAGGTTCAGATCCGTCGAGTGTGTAGCGGATTGTCCCCGGACTTGCAGCAGTAAACCTTACACGTGTCGTTTTGCGGAAATGATCCTCGTCCGTGGAAAGGGTTAAACTTTTCAAGAAATTGGAGTTATCAGCCACTGCACTGCCGAGTAATTGATCGGCTTTCCGTTGCAGTTCACGATCGCCTTCCTCCATCAGTCCTAGTGCGGCCATGCGGCGGAGCCCTGGGCGCCCGTCATTCAGTAATGCCCGGCGCTTTTTCTCAGGCAGTTGACGGCGCATGACCTGCCAGTTGGTATAATAAGCTACCCGGTCAGTCTCGTAGGCAATGGCATCAAGGATCGCAGCACTGTTGTTGTTCCAGCCGATGCGGTCGAGCGATCCCATCGCCGCTAGCCTGATTCGCGGTTCCTGGTCAGCGAGCAGTTTGATGAGGAGAGGGACTGAGGCGTCCGCACCGTTTTCACCGAGGATTCTTGCGGCTTGGATGCGGATGTTAACCCTGTATTCTGAAGGAGGGACGCGGCTAGCTTTCTCAGTGACTTGCCATTGATCACTGGCAAATTTTTCTATGTCCCTATAGCCCTTGCCGCGGGCCTTGTCGATGTGGCCGATTGCCCAGATGGCCCAGGTCGCCTGAGTCTCACTGAGTTGTCCTGACCAGATTCTATTCAAGAGTTCATTGCGCAATGCACTGCCACGACGGACAAGTTCGTCCTGCGCGTGTACTCGCCAGACGTGGACATTGGATCCGAGGTCCTCGATTAAATTTTCAAGACTCCAAGTTTCTATATTTTTTTTCCTTTTCGCAGCGTTCCAGGTTGAGCGAGGAATCAGTGGTGACTCTTCATGAATCAGACGGAAGACCCTTCCCTGATATTTTGCGTTCTCTTCGGGTGTCCATTTGTCTTTAGGGACATATTCCGTCCCGTAGACTGATCCCCAACCGGCGATGTAAAGAGCACCATCAGGTCCGATCTCTATGTCCGTTGGTCTGAAAAGAGAACGTCCCTTGGCTCCCTTATAGCCTAGGTCGCCTCCAAGAGTAGCACCTCCATCGACGATCTTTCTCTTGGTCTCTGCCGGGACTTGTAAAGAACCGATCCATTTCGGTTCATACAGAAAGATACAGTTATTGGTCCAGTCAGCAATCAGATAGCGGTTGCGGTATTTCTCAGGGAAGTGGTACGAACTGTAGAAAGCGACCCCAGTTCCGGAACCGCTTACGCTTGGGAAAAGATCAGAGGAAGGTGCAATTGCAATGTGTTTTCCCATCCAGTCGAATTTCCAAGGGTGGCGCATTGAATAATGACCGTGTCGAATCGGCATGAAAATCCGCTCGCCGGGCCTGCCAGGATCATTGTCAGTAGCGAGCCAGTTGAAGCCGCTGTCCATGCACATGTCCCAGGGATTGCGCATTCCACGGGCGAAAAGTTCTAGGTCATGTCCACCGGGACGGCAACGGAAAATACCACCTTCCTTTTCATCCTTGTTCAATGGATGATAACTTTTCGGGTAGTTGTCTTTTGTATAGATCTTTGTCAGAGGATATTGTGTCTTATCGTCCGATTTAATACCCTGCAAGTCACGGATCGGTTTTGGCGCATTTGGCTTTACCCAGGTGTTACCCATGGTGAAATAAAGCCAGCCATCGGGTCCCCAGTTGAGTCCGTGCAGACTGTGGCGCAAATTGTTGAGTCCTGTGTAGATGATCTGGTACTCGTCGGCAACATCATCCCCGTTGGTATCACGGAGTACGGTTAGCTCGGGAGCATTGGCAACCCAAAGCTCATTTCCTTTCCATGCCATTGCCTGCACGCAGTTGAGTCCCTCAGCAAAAGTTTTCACTGTCTCAGCGACACCGTCCTGATTATCATCAATTAGGATCTTAATATAATCAGTTGGTGAGTCCTCTTTCGGTTGCCTATATTGAGGGCCTGCTCCCACGTAAAGCCGCCCCTTTTTATCAAAGCAGAGCGAAGAAGGATTGATGATATGAGGCTCTTTTACAAAGAAGTTGATTTTGAAACCTTCTTCCACTTTTGGTAAAGCATCTTTGTCGACCTCAGCATAAATGTTATGCAGGTGCAAAGTTACTAATAAAAATGCAAATATAGTGATTCTGACCATGTTCCAGTGGATGTTTATCAAATAATGTAACGGTTAGGAAATTTTGCTGTGAGCTTCTTTTATTACTATACGTAATAAATGTCCGAATCATCAATGTCCGGAATTCCTATTACAAGGACTCTCATTTTTCCATTAGCTCCATGAACGACGCCCGGAGGAATATGAATGATAGTTCCCTTCTTCACATTCTCCTCTTTCCCATCCAGACTAACGGTCCCTTGTCCTTCCAGTACATAATAGAGTTCAGTGGATTTTTTATGATAATGGGGCCTGGCGCCATCAATGTCCACTGCGTGTGCCCAAGCTGCAATGCCTTCATCGTTATGGCTCAGTAATCTGTACCTGTGTCCGCAAGCACTCGGTTCTTTTTCAGATTCGTCCTCGTTTCTGACAACGAGATTAAGAGGTGGGATTTTCTGATCTTTTTTGTCAATACTCATGATTGCACAGTTCGCTTCAGTATTGGAGACCCGACATTTCAGTTACCCATTAAATTAGGCAAGGATCTCACCGATCAGATTTCCGTGAACGTTAGTCAATCGCCTTTCAATGCCGTTATGATAGAAGGTTAACCTTTCGTGGTTCATGCCAAGCAAATGCATGACTGTGGCATGAAAATCGTGCCAGGTCACAGGGTCTTCCGCAGTCTTCCATCCAATCTCATCAGTTACTCCATGACTGATTCCAGGTCTGAGTCCGGCCCCCGCCATCCATATTGAAAAGCCGCCCTTGTTGTGATCTCTTCCGGGGCCAACTTTGCCTTTATCTGACTGTGCGAAAGGGGTCCTTCCGAACTCGGTCGTGAAAAGAACGAGTGTTTCATCAAGCATTCCCCGGCGATCCAAATCTGCTAGCAGTGCCCCAATTGGTTTGTCAATTCTCGCAGCTTCCTGACCATGATTTTCTTTGACGTTTTCATGAGCGTCCCAGCTCGCTCTTGGGTTTCCTCCTATTGGTCCTCCTGAAAAGATTTGTACAAACCGGACACCCTGCTCTAGGAGCCTTCGGCCAAGGAGGCATCTTTTTCCACAGTCGTCCGTCGGTTCCTTTCCGATCCCATACATTTCTTTGGTTTGTTCAGTCTCACCGCTAAGGTCCGTTACCTCCGGCACGGAAAGTTGCATCCTTGCGGCCAGTTCATAGCTACGGATTCTGGCCTCAAGGAGGTCATCGATTTGGGTTTTTTCCTGATGTTTATTGTTGAGGTGATTTAGTAATTGCCGTGATTCAAGTTCCTCATTTTCAGAAATTTTTCTGGCGGGGAAAAGGTCCCTGATTGGGTTTTCCCCTTTTCCGAACCGGACTCCCTGGAATTGAGCGGGGAGAAATCCATTGGACCAGTTAGAGGCGCCCCCGTTAGGATCTCCTCGTCCATCAGGCAACACGACATAGGATGGGAGCGATTCAGACTCCGCGCCTAGGCCATAGGAGACCCAGCTGCCAACTGAAGGGTAACCATTAAATTCGAAACCACTGTTTTCAAAGAATAGGGCAGGAGTGTGATTCGCAGACTGAGAGACCATCGAGCGAATGACGGTTATTTTATCTGCTTGTTCTGCAATGTGTGGAAACATTTCAGATACCATTAGACCGCTCTTTCCTCTTGCTTTGAATTCCCAATCGGCCCCTCGCAATGGCCCTACTCGTCCAAAAAATATGTCCGGTTTTTCAGACAGTTGTGCTTCTTTGCCGTGATTTTTTGTTAAATTGGGCTTCGGATCAAATGAATCGATGTGGCTCATACCTCCTACCAAACAGATATGGATGACCTTTTTTGCCCTGGCCGGATAATGAGTTAGTAGGGAGTTTCCAGATGCTTGAGCCTGATCCTTTAGGAGAAGATTAGTGAAAGCAGTGGCTCCAGTTCCCTGAATGCCCCAGTTAAGAAAATCGCGTCGGTTAGGATTCATTTTTAATCTATTACTACAAATTCGTTACTATTGAAAAGGACACGGCAAAGTGCCTGCAGGCCGTGATCCTTTGAAAGTTTAAGGCCGAGCCTGATCTCCTCTTGATCAGGTCTTCTGCCATATGCCAATTCATAAGCTCTAATGACTTGCTCATTGGTCTTATTTTGATTCTCTTCTTTCAGCCTTTTGGCGAAACCTTCCGCCATCCTAAGCACGAACGCGTTATTTAATAATGCAAGTGCCTGAATCGGGGTCGTAGTGATGGATCTACTCGGTGCGGTAGTCGATGGGTCCGGGCAATCAAAAGCGTCAAGAATAGCGCTTCTCTGACCTCGCGGACTGAACCGGTACACGGTCCTTCTGTTCAGTGAGTCATCTTCTTTATCAAATGGTGTGTAATAGGTAGTTCCATTCAGTGACCTGAAAGTAACGTCCCGGAACCCGGGACCTCCCATTGCAGTGTTCAATTTTCCTGAGACTGTTAGCATTGAATCTCTTAGGCTTTCAGCGTCTATTCTTGTTGGTGATTTGCGCCAGATGAACCGATTATCAGAATCTTTCTCTAATGATTTTGGATTAGGCATCGAGGATTGACGGTAAGCCTTTGAGTTGACGATCAAACGGTGCAGATGTTTGAGACTGTAACCATTTGTTTTGAGTTCAGTTGCCAGCCAGTCCAGTAGGTCCGGATGACTGGGCATCCCGCCGTTAAAACCAAGATCATTTGGAGTCTTTACCAGACCAGTTCCAAAGTGATGATGCCATATCCTGTTTGCAATGACTCTTGTAAATAGTGGATTACTAGAATGAGTAATCCACTCAGCTAATTTCTTGCGACGGTCTGAATCCGCAGCGTCAGCGGGGAGGTCAAAATTTGCATTAGGACCAGTCACGGCTTTCACTGAACCTGGATTCACTTTTTCTTTGGGTTGAAGTGCATGACCCCTATTCAATACGTATGTTGTTCCGGGTCTTGACCTTGCTGCGACTGAATAGATTTTGGTTTTTCTTTGTGACCGGAAATGATTTGCCTTTTCATTCAACTCTTTGATCCTGGACTTGATAGAATTTCTTTTGGTGCTCTCGCTATCAGTTATCACGGCAAGAATGTCTTCATCTGATACGAAATTTGTTTCGGTGCCCGCTGAAGCCGCGATTTCTCCGGGATTGAGCGCCCTATCGTAGAGTTGCGCACGTAATATTTTTCCAGATAGCATTCGCTTCCCATCAGCATCTTTACCGTGTCTCATACCAAATATGATTTCAGATTTCCCCTTTTCGTATTTAATGATTCCTGTCCTGTAAGTCTCTCCGTAAGGCTGGCCTTCTCTGTATCTGGTAATTGTACCGTCACTTTTATAAGTGATAGCCACGTGAATGGGCTCCTTGTCTGCGGTCGTTTCTTCAGGACCTCCATGAACTTCACTGCGTTTGAATGTATCGCTACCGGACATCCAAGCTTTGGGTGTTCTTTCAGCATAGACGATCGAATCAAAGGTATTACCGTCAGTCGTTTGTAAGCCCATGACGCCGCCTCCTCTTTGATCCAGGCCATTTAGCCGGACCCACGCTTCAAGCGTTTTTTCGTGTATGTCACGATCCATTGGTGTGGTGCTTACGAATGCACTTTTACCATCAAGTACTAGTGCTCCATTCTCTATCCTGGCATTTCCTGACGCCTTGCCATGCATTGATCCGATCGAATCATTTAAGTTTTGATCAAATTCCCACTTCGCTATGGGCGCTGGTCCCTGAGTCTTCTTTTTGGCAGGGCCCTGTGCACGATTCTTCAGTACTCTTTCTTTTACCGCTTTTTCTATTTTGCCGAGTCCGATTTGCAATTCATTAATTTCTTTTTCGATTTCATTGACCTGTTCGACAAATTCACTGTCTTGAACGTCCCTTTCTCCATGGAACACCCCGCCTAGCGCTGATGTTAACTGATAGTATTCTTTTTGTGATATGGGGTCGTATTTATGGTCATGGCATCTTGCACAGTTCACAGTGAGTCCAAAAAATGTTTGCCCAACGGTACCGGCAATTTCTTCTAGCTCATCTTGACGTGCGGTTTTTTTCATGAACTCGCTCCCACCGACAACAGTATTGTGCAGGCCCGCTGCCAGGAACGCCACGGCAGCTGTTCCATCTTTCCCTGGCTTTAAAATATCACCTGCTATTTGCATCCTAACGAACTCGTCGTAGGGCATATCATCATTCAGAGCTTTGATGACCCAGTCGCGGAAAGGCCAAAGGTTATTCCTTGGATTGTTTCTTTCAAAGCCATCACTTTCTCCAAATCGGGCGATGTCCAGCCAGTGCCGGCCCCAGCGTTCACCATAGTGTTTTGATTTCAGAAGTGTATCTACTATATTTTTGTATGATTCATCTGACGGATTCTTTTCGAATTTAGCAATTTCCTCAGGTGACGGAGGGAGGCCTATCAAATCAAAATAGAGACGTCTGATTTGTGTTCTAGGACTTGCCGGTTCAGACGAGGTGAGTTTTTTTTCAATGAGTTTTTTTTGTATGAAAGCATCTACTTCATTTGCGGCTAATTTACGGTTCTCCAATTCTGGTGGTGTAATTTTTTTTATTGGCTGTAATGACCACCAATCCGGGCCGGCCTTCTTTTCTTCACCGGTTAAAGATAGAGTAAGAATTGAAAACAAAAATATGGCCAGTTTCATAGGATGAGAGGATAGTTTCCTCAATTCATAAATGCTTTGGTAATCTGACATGGGAAATGAAGATTACTATGACTATGGAATCATGGATTGGCTAGCCATTATAGATATAAAACGCCAATGCTTTTGCTCTCAAATTACATTTTAATATGAGAGTTATCTAAGTTTAGCGGTCTGTTTAATAGGATCTATTGAGCTATGACTTTGAAGAATATTTTACGAGCCTCTTTACCTTCCGGATGTTCGAAACTATATGAAGTGGTTTCTCCTTCTGATTCTATACTATCATCAATATCTGCTTCCCAGTCAGAGAGATCCAGTGAGTAGTACAAGGAATAAGTCTTATTCGGTTTCGAATTCCATTCCAGAGTGAAATTACCGTCATCACTATTGTAAGAAATGTTAGTGAATTCAAGCGCTGTACCGCCTCCAGGACCAGAAAGATACAGGTCCATGATTTCGTCAGCATTTCCCGCAGCCCCATAAATCTGAGCCTCGTGGATCAGTGCGTCAAGTGCTCCAGGTCCTCCGGGCATTGCACCGTGCCGTTTTCCAAAGATAATTTCGGCGTCTCCGGTGGGCCACGTTCTCAAGTTACCTGCATTGTAGGATCCAATTTCCTCACCGTTTCGGTAACCGGCTACTTTTACCTGTCCACCACCAATGTCTTCGTAAGTAATTGCCATCATGACTTCCTCGCCGGTGACCGTTTCCTCGCCCCCAGGATTAAAGTCTTGAGTCCTTCGGAAATGACTGCTGCCGTTCATCCAGCGATTGGGTTGGCGTTCTGCGAAGATGATCCCATCGAACTGATCCGCTGTTACCTTATCAAGGGAAATGACTGAACCGGCTTTTGTGAGTTCTGATAGGCTCTCCATAGTGAACCATGATACGAGAGTCTTATTGGTGATTTCGGGTCCCTGATATTCTCCTGATGTCCATGCCCATCCGGAGGCAGTCGTTCCGGATCCATTCACATCAAGCGAACCATCAGCAATTTGTGCATCCCCTTCGAGTTTCAGGTCAGGAAAATTACCCATTAGATCTGTAAGTTCTTCCCCATCCTCAAAGGTCCAGTGACCGATTACTGCTTCACTGAATGGTGGTGGCGGCGGGTCGTCCGGGTCATTAGGATCACTGAATGGATTAGTTATTTCATCTCCATCCAAGATGCCGTCACCATCTGAGTCGGCTTTTTTTGGCAAAGTGCCGGTGTCATCAGTACTGACAAACTTTCCGGTTCCCGTTTCGACGCCGTCCAGGAGTCCGTCCTCGTCCGTGTCCGCCTTGTCCGGCTTGGTCTTGGCTTCAAATTCCTCTAAGTTACTTAGTCCGTCCTCATCAGGATCGGCTTCAGGATCATCTACCCCGTACTTATCCTCCCAATAGTCAGGCAGTCCATCATTATCATCATCATCCATAGTGGCACCGATGGGGCTGACTCCTTCCGCAAGGGCTAGGATAGAACCTTCCGGGAGAACTTCCCGCCAGATTGCCACATCATCCAGCTCTCCATTGAATTGTGATTCTCCATTATTTCTGGCTCCCAGAACAAGTGTTCCTCCGCCATTTGGGGCACGTTGTCCCTGCGGCCCACCGTCCAGCTCTCCATTCAAGTAAATCGTTGCCGTATCACTTTCCCCGTCATATACCCAAGCTGCATGGACCCATTCGTCTCTAGCCAGAACGGTATTAGCGTTCCAATCCGCGCCCCAGTGCGCGCTGTGCAGGCGCCCACCATTGCGGATACCGTTATGTATGCCCTGATTTGTTTGTCCCCAGATAAAGCCCTGCCCTCCCGCGGATCCGATCGGTTTGAGCCAGCAAGCAAATGTATAGCTTCCGTCCCCAAAGTCCCTAATCATGGAGTTCATGTCGAGGCCTGGAAAATCAATGTGCCCGCCCGTGAAACTAGCTCCGGTCTCCGGCGTTGATCCTCCCGGGGCCCCATCAACATCGATACTCACCTGGCCGTCAATTTCTCCGTCCAGAGCATTTTCGCTCAGATCAGCAGCATCTTCTTCGAAGCCCAAATAAAGAAATGGCTGAGGCAATGCGCCCTTACTGTTTTCATCGTTCGGATCTGTTCCGCCGACAATTTCACCACCATCAGCATAACCGTCCCCGTCCGTATCCGCATTATTTGGATCAGTTCCTGTATTATTTTTATCGACCAACTCACCGGTCCCGGTTTCAACGCCATCTAGGAGTCCGTCCTTATCTGTGTCGGCATTTTTAGGATCAGTTCCTGTATTTGTAGCACTGACGAAGGTTCCAGTATTGGTTTCGACTCCGTCTTTCAAACCATCTTCATCAGTGTCTGCTTTTTTGGGGTCAGTTCTATTTTCAAGTTCATCCGCATTAGTGAGTCCGTCCTCGTCCGGATCCCCTTCAGGGCCGTTATTTTTATCGATCGAACCATTGTCTTCAGTGTCCAGTCCGAACTTGTCCTCCCAGTAATCAGGTAAGCCATCCTCGTCCTCATCGACATTGCCTCTTCCGCCCGGACTCACACCGTTGGCCAAAGCTTCGATTTGGTCATCAGACAATACTTCCTGCCATATGGCCAAATCATCGATGCTTCCAATGTAGCTTTCTCCTCCTCCGTTCCGGGCTCCAATGATGAGGGGTCCGCCGCCGTTAGG
>MDTE01118520.1_pt1 | contig 10744 bp, 12 predicted proteins | sample 811231 | NCBI WGS metagenome assembly MDTE01 (sample SAMN05326651, study PRJNA326480) | marine metagenome | isolation source: seawater | place: Indian Ocean: Red Sea | collected 2010 | reverse complement strand
GTGAAATGGTAGACACAAAGGACTTAAAATCCTTGCCCGCAAGGGAGTGCCAGTTCGAGTCTGGCCGAGGGCACCAAGAATTATGAAAATCTTTGACTGTACAACATTTTTCAATGAAAACACCATGATGGAGGTTAGACTTAATATATTAAATCCATATGTGCATAAATTCGTAATTGTTGAGTCAAAATATTCTCATAGCGGAAATAAAAAAAAATTAAATTTTGATATAAAAAGGTTTGATAAATTTAAAAAAAAAATAATTTATTTGGTTGTAGATAAGGAACCTGAAAATTTGCATAGTGAAAGCAATGTAAATTTAAAAGAAAAAAAGTTAAATCCTTTTAGAGAGAACGCTATTAAAAGAATTGCCCATCAAAGAGATTATCTTTTAAAAGGTATTCAAGATGCAGATGCTAACGATTTTATTTTTTATAGTGATAATGACGAAATTCCCAAATTTGAAAATATTGATATAAAAAAAAATAAAAATAGGATAGTAGCTTTTAAACAAAAATTATTTTATTACAAATTTAATTTATTTTGCGATAGAGTCAATTGGCATGGCACTAGAGGTTGTAAAAAAAAACACTTAAAGTCTTTTAGCTGGTTGAGAGACATAAAAATAAAAAAATATTCAAAATTTAGATTTGATACAATATTCTCGAATAAAAAGTATATTGATCTCAAAATTATAAATGATGGTGGTTGGCACTTTTCTCAGCTCAAATCACCCGAGGACCTTTACATAAAATTAAACAATCATGAAGAACATTCTGAATTCAAAGAGAGCAAACAAACACTTTCAGATATAAAAGATCTAATTGAAAGAAAAGTAATTAATTTCGATCATAATGAAAAGTTTCACAAATTTAAATATTCTAAAGAATTTAAGTTGAAAAACTTGTCTCTGAATGAAATGCCTAAATTTTTACAAAAAAATGTCGATAAATATTCTAAATGGTTTGATCTTTCAAATTAGACATGAAAACTTTAAAAATATCTGTCCATATACCTTTTTATTTAAATAACAAAACAGAAAAACAAAGAATAAGAAATTTTAAAAAAATTTGTCAAAGTTTCGTAAAACTATCATCAAAATCGAAAATTTTTGTACATACTAATAAAAAAATTCAGAATTCAAATAAAAAAATACAATTTATTTGTTACAATTTTAAAAAAGATCATCCGTTTAAATTAACTTGGTATTGCAGAAAAATGATGGAAAAGCAAAAAAATAGATTTGATGTTTTCATTTATTGTGAAGATGACATACTTTTTACTAAAAAAAATTTTAATTATTGGTTAAATTATAAGGATGTATGTATAAAAAATAATTACAATTTAGGATTTCTAAGATCTGAATTGAATAAAAAAAATAAAAAACTTTATTCTACAGACCAAATTGAAAAAGCCAATTACTTTGTAAAAATAACGAAAAAAAAGTTTTTTGTTTTAAAAAATCCTTTTTATGGTTTTTGGATTTATGATAAAAATGAATTTAACAAATTTGTCAAAACCAAATGGTGGAATTTTAATTGGAATTTAAGATCTGCTTCTGGAATTCTTCATTTAAGAGAAATGGCAGGAATGGGCTGGCATGGTGAAAATTTAAACGGTTTAGACATGGACAGATATTTAGCAACAATAATACCTCTTAAAAATATGCAACCTGATAAAAGTTCACATGTTAGACATTTATCTGATAATTACGCTAACTCACCAAAAGGTTTATTTGGAACAATACGTCTTGATAATTTATTAAGTAAAAATTTACAAATTTTTAGACCAGACACAATTGCAAGAAAAATGTTAAAAAGAATTAAAAATTTGACATATTATTTTTTAAGAATAAATATAAAAAATCTTTTTAAAAAAAATGATCTTCATCCTGATTTACTAAAAAGATAATGAAAATTTGATATGCTTAAATATAACTTTATTTTTGATAAAACTTTAGAATCTCAAAAATTAAAAAAAAAATTAAAAAAATATAAAAACCATTCATTACAAAATTGTGATCTAATAATAGTTGGTGGTGGTGATGGGTTTATGCTTCGTACTTTAAAAAAGCTTTACAAGTACAAAAAACCTTTTTATGGCATTAATTGTGGAACAGTAGGTTTTTTAATGAATAAAAATCATAAAACACCTTTAGAAAATAAAATACAAAAAGTTAAAAATTTTTCTATTAATCCAATTGAAGCAAAAATAACAAATTCAAAAAATAAAAAATTTAAATTAATTGCAGTTAATGAAATCTCACTTTTAAGACAAACAAAACAAGCCGCTCACATAAATATAAAAGTCAATAAGAAAAATCTTATTAAAAAATTAATTAGCGATGGAATTCTTGTTTCAACTCCAGCAGGGAGTACGGCATACAATTTATCAGTTAATGGGCCAATTCTATCGTTAGACTCAAAAAAAATCGCATTGACGTCTATAAGTCCATTTAGACCTAGGAGATGGAAAGGAAAATTAATTTCAGATAGATCTGAAGTCATAATAAACAATCTTAAAACTCAAAAAAGACCAATATCAGCTGTTGCAGACAATAATGAAATTAGAAATATAAAAAAAATAAAAATTAAAATAAATAAAAAAATTAAAATTAATTTACTTTTTGATAAAGGAAGAAGTCTGATGAATAAAATAAAAGAAGAACAAAGAAAGTTAGTTAGGATATAATTTTGTTAAGAATTCTACAAATATAGTCGATCTCAAAATTTTTAATTCCTAAACCAGACGGCAAATAAAATCCATTCTTTGATAAGTAATCTGCATTTGGAAAGTGAGTATTTTTACTAAATATTTTCATTTTTCTAAAAATTTTTTGTTTATGCATTGGATAAAAAAAAGTTCTTGTTTGTATTTTATTTTTTAAGAGTTTCTTTATTACTTCATCTCTTTTAATTTTTACAAAAGGCCTAATTACAACACCAAAAACCCAATAAATATTAGTTGAAAAGCTATTTTTTAAAGGTTGAATATAAATTTTTTTATTTCCCCTTAATAAAGATGTATATCTTTGCCCAATTTCTCTTTTTCTTTTTAATATCCAAGATATATTTTTTAATTGTCCACAACCAATTGCCGCTTGAATATTTGAAAGTCTATAATTCCAACCAATATCATCATGGTTAAATCTATTAGTGTTGGAGCCAAAACATAAATTTCTTAGTGACATACATTTTTTAAAATACTTTTTTTCATTTGTAACAATCATTCCTCCTTCACCTGTTGTGATATGTTTATTTGCATAAAAACTAAAAGTACTCATATCACCAAAACTTCCACATTTTTTATTTTTATATTTTTGACCAATCATTTCTGCCGAGTCTTCAATAATTTTAATTTTCTTTCTTTTTGCTATTTTAATTATTTTTTGCATATCTACCGGGAATCCGTATATATGAGTAATTATAATAGCTTTAGTTCTTCGATTAATTTTTTTTAAAACCTCTTCAGGTATCATATTCCAACTTGAAAGATCACAATCAACCAAAACAGGTTTTAATCCTAATTTAATTACACATAATGCTGTAGAAATTATTGAAAAAGTTGGAATAATTACCTCATCTTTTTTTTTGAGATTTAAAGCTTTTAAAGCAATCTCTAAAGCTGCAGTACCATTTGAAACTGCAATACCGTATTTTCTATTATTATATTTCGAAAATTCATATTCAAATTTTTTAACATAAGATCCTTCTGAAGATATCCAATTAGTATCAAGACAATCTTTTACAAAAATTTTATCTTGTTTAAAAATTTTAGGCACATTAACTGGAATGAAACTATTTTTTTTTAATTTTGATTTTTTTTTCATTTACTTCGTTAAATTTAACTTTGTCTTTTTCAATATTATATGGTCCCTGTTTTACTTCAATCATTTCAACATCTTTAATAACTTTAAAACCATGTCCTCCATGAACTAACATTATAATACTTTGTTTTTTAAGAACTTTGCTAAACAAGTATTCTTTATTCTGATTATAAAAATCTACTCTTAGTATTCCTTTTAAAAGCAAAATCACCTCAGTAGTTGATAAAATTTTAGTTATCCTTTTTTTATGTTTGTGCGGTTTTATTATATGACCTTTTTTATGTTTCATATAACCAAATTGTTGCGTCGTGTTATCTGGAGTAAAAAAAGTAATTCCTTTTTTTTTTCTGTAATTACCACTTACAATTAGCGCATAAAGTTTATTTTTATATTTAATTTTTTCAATCATATAAAATTATTTGCCTTTAAATATAATTTGTAAAATTCTTACAAAATAAAAAAAACCAAACTGTAAAAATTTCGCAAGATTTGGAAAGCTTTTACTGTTTCCTTCTAAATCTACCGGGTGATTATAGGGAATTTCAATAATTTTATTTCCCTTTTTTTCAGCCATGTAAAAAAATTCTATTATAAATTCTCCATGACCTTTTGCAACAGGAACTACATCGTCGAGTACAGTTCTTTTCATCAAAAAAATCCCACTACTTAAATCGTTTATTTTTGATCTTAAAACAAACTTTGTAAACTTGTTTAATAAGAAACTTACTATAACTCTGAATCTTCCTCTTTCATCATTTCCACCCGGGACATATCTAGACAGAATCACAATATCATTATTATCGAGTTCCTTTAACATGTCAGGAAATCTTTTAACGACTTGACCCATGTTTGAGTCAACCCAACCAACATATTTTCCATTTGAATTTATAAGACCAAGAAGAAAAGCTGTCGCCAAACCCTTAGACTTCTTTCTAGAAAAAACTTTTAATTTTTCATAGTTTATAGATTTTATAATCTCCAAAGTTCCATCGGGGGAATTGTCATCGACCACAATTATTTCAGCACCATTTAAGTGTTCAATGATTTTATTTATTGTAAACTTAATTGAAGCTTTTTCATTATAAGTAGAAAGAATTATAGAAATATCATTATTCATAAGTTGAATTTATTTACTCTCCAAAAGTACATATGCAAAAACCTCTGTTCTTATTTATATATTGTTTGGTAATAATTTTTAAATTATTAATTTTTAAAATTTCGTCATATTCATAGTTTACGATAATTATTTTAATTTTTGGTATTTTTAACAAATTAATATTACTTATATATTTGACCATATCCTGGGATTTGCTGAATGGAGCAGAAAAAAAAAGACATACGTCAGATAGCTGATTTTCAGAGCAGTATTTCTTTAAATCAAAGTTATCAAAATCATTATTAATAAATTCAATGTTAGTTTCTTTGTTAAATTTTTTTAAACAATATGCATAAGGTAAAGAAGCATATTCTATACCTAATATCTTTTTTAAAGAAAAATTTTTGTTAAAGAAATGAACTATTCTTCCATAACCAGAACCAAAATCAATTAAGGAGTCAATTCTAGAAAGATTTAAATCTTTCTTTATTAAATAAAGAAAATAGTATGGACAAGGTATCGTATTTGTCATTGATTTATTTGATGAAAATGTAAATCTAAAACCAGTGTAACCTTTGAGTAAATAAAATATTTCGTAAATAATAAAAAAAAAAATTGAAAATTTATAATCAATAATAATTTTATAAAATTCTTTAGTCGATTTAATTAAACTCATTTTAATATTATGATAACAATCTTTATAATAAATATACCATAATTACATTATTGTATTTAATTAATTTTTCTCACAACGGATAAAACTACACCATTTCTTTTAACACTGAAAACGTCTTCTCCATCAAATTTATCAAAACAGTTTGTAAGATTTTCTGTTTTATAAACTCCATCTCCACTTAGCGTGACTCTATTTGTCATTATCATATAATCTGAATTTGTTTCATTACCAAATCTTAGTTTGTTATACCCATTTTTTTTAAGATAATATTTAGCATTATTTTCATTGATACCACATGTAGCAAAATTTAATCTTTCATTTTTATCAAATTCAATTTTTTTAATAAGTTCTTTCAATGAAGCGCCCCAATAATCATTTTCAAATTTTTTATATCTCTTGTCAGCTTTGCCATTAAAAATGTTCAGGTAAGTATATTGATAAGGAGTAATTGAAAAAAAATTAAATAAAAAGAAAACTATTAATAAAGAACTGACTATTAAAGTAATTTTAGCTTTAATATTTTTAAAGTTTTCAATTAAATAATAAATTGTTAGTCCAGGTATAATGCAAAAATATGGAAGCATCCATAAAACATGTCTTAATCCATCATAAATCGAAAAAGGAGTAAAATATAATAAAAAAAATGGAAAAATAATCATCAATAAAATTAAAGTTAATTTATAATTAAATAACTTAAATTTTTTTTGAAAAAAATCTTTTGATAAGAAAAAGATGAGTGGAAAAATTAAATATAATAAAATTAAATATTCAGGGGACCTAAATATTATATTTATAAATAAATATGATTTTGGAATGTTATCGTACAAATAGTAATTTCCATCAACCAGTATATATGGATAACCCACCCAAGAGAAATCATGTGAAAACCATTCTAAAAAAAGTTTTAAAGGTAAACTTATAATATTTGGATGTGCATCTATCCAAAAAAATACTAATAAAAAATAGAATACCAAAAAACCCTGTAATAAATTTATAGCAAAACTTTTATTATCAAATTGTTTTGATTTAATTTTTTTAAAAATTAAAAAATCTAAAATTATAAAAATAAACAAAGGTAGCAAGGAGCCTAAAAAATATAAATTTATTCCGGTTCCAATTGCTGCTAAAATTGCAATAAAGTTTATATAATTTACTGCTTTATTTTTTATATGCTGTTTCTTTAAATATCTAATGCTTAAATAAAAAATCCAAACATGACAAAGTGCAATTATTGTATCCTTACTATTAAAACCCATATGACCATGGTAAGCTGGGTAAAAAAACAATATTAAAAAAACAATTGTTCCAACTCTATCATTGAATAATTCTTTAGATATTTTTTTGATACCAATAATTGTACCCAGTGCAAAAAAAAGATTTATTAAATGACTTGTTTCAATATGATATTTAATTGGAAAAGCTTGAAGTAGAAGATATTTTAAAGAGTAGTAAATTGGAGAATAATATTCTCTTATAAATAATTCTTTATCAATACGACCAAGTGTTAACAAATATTTTGCAACAATTTCTCCCTGCAATAATAAATGACCCTCATCCCATGCTTGGCCAATTGAAATTGCGCAATAAGTAGAAAAGATTATTAAAAAAAAAAATAAATAATTTTTTTTTGTTTTATTCATTTATTTTATGAAATTCTAATTAAGATCAATATCTTTAAATTCGTTTTTAACTTTTAAATAAAATTTATATAAAAGAACTTTATCTTTTTCATTAAAAATATTTTCCTTATTAAGACCCTTTTCCAATTCCAACCTAACTTTATCTTTTAAACCATCAATATTTTCTTTATTATTTATTGTTAAGAATTTATTAATATTCTCAAGTTTTTCTGCAAAAATTAAATTATATGTAACATTTATAATAATTATTATTGCAAGCGTAATTGATACTAATTTTATAAAGAATTTTTTAATATCTGATTTATTTTCGTCTTTATTCATAATTCATATAACAAATATCAATTTACAGTAAATTAAACCAAAGTAAAACTATTTCTTGAAATCAAATTTTGAAGTATAAAAATCCTTTTTGATATAGTAAACATGTAAATTATAAATCAAATGAAATACAAAATTAAGAAAATCAACCATTGCCTGCTTTGTAAAAACAAAAAATTGAAAAGAGTCTTTTCTTTAGGAAGTTTGTTTGTGAGTAATTTTGTTAAAAAAAATCAAATTAAAAAAGGTATAAAGTCACCTCTAACGCTGATGTATTGTAAGAGATGCACCTTACTTCAGTTGTCTCATATAGCACCTCAAGAGATAATGTATAAAAGATTTTATTGGTATAGATCCGGTGTGACAAAAATTATGAAAAAAGCTTTAAAAGATATTTATTTTTCATGTTTGAAACACGTTAAGCTAAAAAAAAATGATGTAATACTAGACATAGGCGCTAATGATGGAACGCTACTAAAATATTTTAATAAAAATTTAACGACAATTGGTTGTGAACCTGCAAATAATCTAGTTGGAAAATTAAAAAAAAATTGTGATTATGTTTTAAATGATTTCTGGTCATACAAAAAATTTCAAGATTTAATTACTAAGAAAAAGTTAAAAAAACCAAAAGTTATTACAGCAATTGGTATGTTTTACGATTTGGAAGATCCAAATAAGTTTATAAAAGACTCTGTTTCAGCTTTAGATGATAAAGGCGTTTTTATCGCTCAATTAATGTGTCTTAAGTCTATGATAGAAAAAAATGATGTAGGTAATATTTGTCATGAACATATTGAATTTTATTCTTTAGAGTCCCTAAAATATTTGTTTGAAACTAATGGACTTGAAATTTTTAAAATAGAGGAGAATGATATTAACGGAGGAAGTTATAGAATATATTGTAGAAAGTTTTCTAAAGGAAGTATATCTTTACCTAAAGAGAATGTTCTTACTTCTGTACAAAATTTTGTTAAAAGGGTTAAAAAAAACAAGTTATTAACAATGAATTTTATTAAAAAAGCTGTTAAAAAGAAAAAAAAGATTTTTTTGTATGGTGCTTCAACGAAAGGAAATACTTTACTTCAGTATTATAAACTAAATAAAAAAATTATTCCTTACGCAGCAGAAAGAAGTCCTGAAAAGTGGAAAAAATATACAGTTGGAACAGGCATTGAAATTATAAGCGAGAAAAAAGCAAGAAAGTTAAAACCAGATTATTTTTTAGTTACACCCTGGGGTTTTATTAAAGAATTTGTTAAACGTGAGTCAAAGTGGTTAAAAAGGGGAGGTAAATTTATTGTTCCATTCCCTAAATTTAAATTAGTTAAATGAGAAAAAATAAAAAAAAGGCATTAATTTTAGGCGTGACCGGTCAAGACGGTTCTTTCATGTCTAGATTACTTTTAAAAAAAAATTATATCGTACATGGACTTATAAGAAAATCAGCAACAGGAAATTTAGAAAATATTTCAGATTTAATCAAAGACAATAAATCCTTTCATGTTGAGCACGGAGATCTTTTGGATATTTTTTCATTAACCAACATAATATCTAAAATTAAACCTCATGAGATTTATAATTTTGCAGATCAAGATCATGTGAGATGGAGTTTCGAATTACCATCATATTCTTTTGCCGTTACTGGTGGAGCAGTAGTAAATTTATTAGAGATAATAAAAAAGTATTCAAAGAAAACTAAATTCTTTCAACCGCTATCTTCTAATATGTTTGCAAAAAGCAAAAATACTAAACAAGATGAAAATGAACCACTTACACCAGTCAGTGTTTATGGTCTTGGAAAAGTTACTGCGTTTCATGCCTGTAAACTTTATAGAGATACTTTTGGTCTAAAAATTTATGGAGCAATTTTTTACAATCATGAGTCAGAAATTAGACCAGAGGAATATGTTACAAGAAAAATAACAAGATCTGTCGCAAGAATTTTTTATGGTAAACAAAAGTTTTTAAATTTAGGTGATGTAAATGCAAAAATTGATTGGGGATATGCAAAGGATTATGTCGAAAGCTCTTATAGAATTATGCAATTAAAAAAACCTGATTTCTTTATAATAGCATCTGGAAAAAAATATTCTGTATTAGATTTTGTAAAAAAAACTTTTAAATATGTTGGACTAGATTATAAAAAACATTTAAGAGTTGATAAAAAACTTTTTAGACCAAGTCGAACAGTCTCACTAGTTGGTAACACAAGTAAAGCCAGAAAAATTTTTAAATTTAAAACAAAAACAAGTTTAGACCAATTAATTTCTATTATGATGGAAAACGATCTTAATATTGAAAAAAATAATATTTAGCAAATCTTTATTTAATGCCAAGATCAAAAACTAATACTGGTTTTTTGGACTTTTTTGAAAAAGTCATAAGAAGTCACCCGTTAATATATTTCGTATCAAGAAATTTAATTAGATATACAAAAATTTTTGAAGAGGATGCTAACGGAGTTGTCTTTTTAAATATGTCAAAAAAAGTTAGCATAATTGACGTAGGTGCTAGTGACGGAATTGCTTCACAATTCTTTAATAGAAAACTTAATATTAAAAAAATTATTTGTTATGAACCTTATAAGCCATATGTAAAAATTTTAAAAAAACTTAATATTCAAAATTTAGAAGTTAATCCATATGGCATAGATCAGTATAACAAAAGTTATGAAATCTTTTTTCCAAGATATAATTTTTTTTCAAAAAATTTGGATTTAATCACTTATACCTATTATGATAGAGAAAAGTTGTCTAAACAGATAAATTTAGATTTTAAATTTAAAAAGAATTTATCTATTATCAAACAAAAAATTTTTTTAAAAAGAGTAAAAAAAATTAAAACAAAAATAGATTTAATTAAAGTTGATGTTAATGGACATGAACTTTCTGTTATAAAAGGTCTAAACAAATTAATCAAAAGAGATAAACCTGTTTTGATTATAGAAACAGGTGACGATATAAAAATTATTGGAAAATATTTGAAAAGATATGGTTTTGATAAGTATTCTTTTTCAAATAAAAATAAAAAGTTTAATAAAATAAAAAAAAATTATCCTCTAAACACTTATTTTCTACAAAAAAAACATCTTAAAATATAAAATTTATTGTGGTGCCCCCACACGGACTCGAACCGCGAACCTACTGATTACAAATCAGTTGCTCTACCAATTGAGCTATGAGGGC
>MDTE01104833.1_pt1 | contig 10744 bp, 16 predicted proteins | sample 811231 | NCBI WGS metagenome assembly MDTE01 (sample SAMN05326651, study PRJNA326480) | marine metagenome | isolation source: seawater | place: Indian Ocean: Red Sea | collected 2010 | reverse complement strand
TTTTTCAAAATTACTGAAACAAGAAGCTACCCGTATTCCCAGCGGACAGCATGCGTTAGACAAAGAGTATTACAAAAGAATAGAAGCAGTACAGTTTACTATTTCGCATGATGATGGAAAAATAATAACCGATTTAGATAAATCAGATGTAATTTTAGTGGGAATTAGCAGAACAAGCAAAACTCCAACGTCAATTTATTTAGCAAACAGAGGTTATAAAGTTGCAAATATACCTCTTATTTTAAATAAAAATGTGCCAAAGGAACTAACAGAAAGTGCAAAAAAAACTTGCGTCATTGGCCTCGTTTGTGATGCCGTAAGATTATCAGATGTTAGAAGAAATAGAATTCATTCCTTGCATGAAGATAGACCGGTGGATTATACAGATGAAAAAAAAATTTTAAAAGAATTAGACGATTCAAAAAAATTATTCAAAAAAAATAATTGGCCAATTATAGATGTGACTAGAAAATCTGTGGAAGAAACTGCGGCCTCAATAATAAAAATATTAGATATTTTACACTCAAGATGATAAATAAAATTATCCTCGCTTCTAAAAGCGGAGTGAGAAAAACAATATTAGATCAAAATGGTATACACTGCGAAGTGATGCCAGCAAATATTGATGAGGAGTCAATTAAAGAATCTCTATTAAAAGAAAAAGCTACACCAAAAATAATTTCTAAGAATCTTGCTGAATTAAAGGCTAATAAAATTAGCAGCAATAAACAAGATTATTTAGTTTTGGGGGCAGATAGCGTAATAGATCTAAATGGTGAATTAATTTCAAAACCAAAAAGTAGAGAAGAAGCTTTAGATATACTCAAAAAGTTAAATGGACAAAAACATCAACTAATAAGTTCTGTTTGTATATCAAAAAATGGGTCTATGATTTGGAATTTCACAGATGATTCAACCTTGACAATGAAAGATCTTAATTTAGCCGAAATAAAATCATATTTAGAAAGAATAAAAGATAAAAAATTGTTCGCATATGGCGTTTATCAAATTGAGGCTGATGGTAAATCTTTGTTTTCAAAAATAGTAGGAGATGAAAATACAATTATGGGGTTGCCGATTAAACAAATAAAGGAATATTTAAAAAATATAAAATGAAAAAATTTTTAGTTATAGGAAATCCAATTGATCATTCATTATCACCAAAATTACATAATTATTGGATAAAAGAAAATAATATTAGTGCTATTTACGATAAAAAAAAACTTAATGAGAATGATATTAAAGATATAATTTTAGAAATAAAAAAAGAAGAAATTAATGGAATAAATGTAACAGTTCCCTTTAAAAAAACAGTAATACAATTTCTTGACCAACTATCCCCAGCAGCAAAAGAATCTCAATCGGTGAATACGATTTTTAAAAAAGATAATAAAATTATTGGAGATAACACCGATATATATGGATTTGAGCAAGCTTTAAAACATATAAATTATAATGTTATTAATAAAAAAGTATTTATTTTAGGAGCAGGAGGTGTTGTGCCTTCAATAATTATTGCGTTAAAAAGGTTAGGAGTAAAAAAAATAGCTTTAAGTAATAGAACAAAAGAAAAAGCTGAAAATCTTAAAAAAATTCATTTTGATTTGGAAGTTGTTACATGGGGAGAAAATACTGACTTTGATATGATTGTTAACGCAACAAGTTTAGGCTTAAAAAGTCAAGATAAAATAAAATTAGATTTTAGTAATATGAAAGCAAATAAATTTTTTTATGATGTAATTTATAATCCAAACAAAACCAATTTTCTTTTGGAGGGAGAAAAATTAGGTAATAAAATAGAAAATGGAAAAATGATGTTTATTTACCAAGCCCAATTGTCATTTAAAATTTGGCATAAAATTCTGCCTAAAATTCATAACAAATTATTAGACTGATGATTAGAGTTGCAATAGTTGGCGAAATAGGGTGTGGGAAAAGTTATATTTCGAAAAAATTTGGCGCCCCGGTTTTTAATGCTGATGTTGAAGTAAATAGATTATATAAAAAAAGTAAAAAATGTTATAAAAAACTAAGGAAAGCACTTCCAAAATATATAACTTCTTGGCCAATTAAAAAAACTAACCTTGCGAAAGCTATTGAGAGCAATCAAAAAAATATTAAAAAAATTACTAAAATTATTCATCCTGAAATACGTTTAAAAATGAATGATTTTATTAAAAAAAACAAAAATAAAAAATTTGTTGTTTTAGATATACCTTTGTTTTTAGAAAATAAAATAAATAAAAAAAATGATGTTATAATTTTTGTGGACGCAAAAAAAAAAGATATCTATAAAAGACTTAAAAAAAGACCAAATATTAACTTTAAAATTGTAAAAAAATTAAAAAAACTACAACTACCTATAGAAATTAAAAAAAAGAAATCAAATTTCATAATAAAAAATAATTTTAATAATAAATATATTAAAAAAGATGTTACAAAGGTGAAGAAAAAAATTTTAGCAAATGCTTGAAGTTATACTTGATACAGAAACAACGGGGTTGTCTACAAAAGAAAACCACAGAATTGTAGAAATTGGTTGTTTAGAATTAAAAAATCAAATTATTACAAATAATTTTTTTCACGAATACGTCAATCCACAAAGATCAGTTTCAGAACAAGCATATAAGGTTCACGGTTATTCAGATAAATTTTTAGCCGATAAAAAAACTTTTGCTGAAATAGTGAACAATTTTTTAAATTTTATAAAAGATAAAAAATTAATCATACATAATGCCTCTTTTGATTTAGAATTTTTGAATTATGAATTAAGGCTTGTTAAAAAAAAAGAAATTGAAAAAAAAAATGTAATTGATACTCTAGAGTTAGCTCGTATTAAATATCCAGGATCACAAAATTCACTAGATTCATTATGTAAACGTTTTAATATTGATAATTCAAAACGAGAAAAACATTCTGCCATGATTGATTGCGATTTATTAAAACAAGTTTATGTCAATTTAGTTGATCAAAAAGAGCCTAAATTTAACTTGGAAAACAATGAAATATTGGATTCAAATATAAAAATTAAAACTAATAAAAAAGTTAATAAGTCTAGAATCGTAATAGCACCAAGCAAAGAAGAAATTCAATTACACAAAAAATATCTAACTACTTCTTTGCAAAAGAATAATTATAATTAATTTTTATTTTTTTCCTTGTACAATTTTTCAAAATCAATTTTTTTATCAATTTGTATATTTTTTATTCCGGCTTTTGAAAAAAGATACACAAAAGTTTCATATAATGTAGGATATATTTCTGTGGGTACATTTATTAAAATAATTTTTTCCAGTTCTTTTTTGTTCTCAAAGTTAGCTTCTATAGATACTAAGGTTGCACAATTAATTTCAGCTAATATTTTATGCTTAACATTTTGGTTAGGTGTTACTCTTAAAATAGTATTAACTTCAATTATATTGTCTTTATATGGGTTGCTTTTAATATCAAAATTTAAAGTATAATTACTAATTTCTTTTTCTAACATAACAAAGGCTTGTGCGTTTGGTATTTCAAATGAAACATCTTTTATAAATTTAGATATAATTTTATAACTCATTTATTTTTCCTTATTTTGGTCCTGTTTATTTTCTTCAAAGCTTCCTTCGATTACATTTTCTCTTTTTACACTTTTGTTAAATTTAGATGATATAGATTTAATAAAAAGTTTTCTTGTTATAGGTATTATTAATAAAAATCCAATTAAATCTGTAAGAAACCCAGGAATAATAAGTAGTAGAGCTGCAAAAGCTAATGCTGCTCCAGAAATAATTTCATATATAGGCATTTCATTTTTAACTAATTGCTGGAAACCTGATTTTAATGCGCGGAAACCTTCTAATCTTGCAAAGAATATTCCTGCAACAGCTGTAAAAAAAATTAAGAAAATAGTGTTAAAAGGCCCTATTACACTTCCGATTTTAATCATCAGGTATATTTCAATTAAAGGAATGCCTATTATAAAAAGAAGTACAGCGTTCATTTGTCCGTTTGCTTATTTGTGTTTGCATACTATATCATTTAAGTATTATAATCAAAAAACCATATGAGCAGCCAATTTGGATTCATAGATATTATTTTACTAGCTATGTTTGCTGGTTTTATAATTTTAAGACTGAGAAATATTTTGGGAAGAAAAACAGGCCATCAAGGAAAGCCGATGGGCAGATATTTCCCGAAAGGCATGGAAGTTTTAAAAGATATAGAAAATAATGAAGCTATAAGATCTGGAAATGTAGATGAAGAAGCAAAAAAACAGTTTTTAAAAGGTGCTGATTTGGCTTACGAGCAAATAATTACTTTTTTTGCAAAAGGGGATAAAAAATCTTTAAAAAATTTGCTCAGCAAAAATTTATTTGCTGATTTTTCTCAAGTAATAGACGAAAGAAAACAAAAAGAACTTAAGTATGAAACTACATTTATAGGAATAAAATCGTCTAAAGTATTAGAATTTAAAAAAATAGAAAACATTTACAAAGTAACAGTAAATTTTGTAAGTGAAATAATTACATGCGTAAGAGATAAAAATAATCAGGTCCTTGAAGGTAATCCAGATACTATAAAAACTGTTAATGATGTTTGGAAATTTTCAAAAAATATGTGGAGCCAAGACCCCACATGGTATTTAGTAGAAACTTCGAATAATAAGTAGTGAAAAAAAAATATGTTGTTCCAGACCAGGATAAAAAGGACTGGGCCGACTTTACTAAGCAAACTGATGATGTTAGCACCAAAGAAGTTGATCTTATTAAAACAAACAATGAAGAAAAGAAGATTAGCAAATTAGATTTGCATGGTAGAACACTATCTGAAGCAAACGATATAGTAAAAAAATTTATAAATGATGCTTTTGAAAATGGTAATAGAAAAATATTAATTGTCACCGGCAAGGGCTCAAGATCCAAATCACATGATAATCCATATGTTTCAGAGAAAATGAGTGTACTCAAGCATTCAGTGCCAGATTTTATTGTAAATGACGAAAGTTTGAAGAATAAAATATCAAAAATATCAAAAGCTGATGATAAACATGGAGGTGAGGGGGCAATTTATATTTTTTTAAAAAAAAATAAATTATAGTATAAATTTTGATAAATCAGTATCCTTAGCTAGTTCACCAAGATTTTTAGTTACATAATTTTTATCAATTACAATTTTTTCGCCACCTCTGTCAGTAGCAGTAAAACTAATCTCATCCAATACTTTTTCTATTATAGTGTAAAGCCTTCTCGCTCCAATATTTTCTATTGTAGAATTAATTTCTGTAGCAAGCTTTGCTATTGTTTCTATCCCATCTTTTGAGAATTCAAGATTAACCTTCTCTGTTTCTAAAAGTGCCGTGTATTGTTTGATTAAACTGTTATCAGGTTCTTCCAAAATTCTAATAAAGTCATCACTAGTTAGAGCATTTAATTCAACTCTAATAGGAAGTCTTCCTTGAAGCTCAGGTAATAGATCAGAAGGTTTTGCAAGCTGGAAAGCACCCGATGCGATAAACAATATATGATCTGTTTTTATTGGACCATGTTTTGTACTAACAGTAGTTCCTTCAATTAATGGCAATAAGTCACGCTGCACACCTTCTCTTGAAACATCTCCTCCTACACGATCACTTCTAGCTGACACTTTGTCAATTTCATCCAAAAAAACAATACCATTATTTTCTGTAGAAATTTTTGCAGATTTTATTATCGTATCTTGCTCAATCATTTTATCAGATTCTTCAGCAATTAAAATTTCGTGAGACTCTTTTACTGTCATTTTTTTCTTCTTACCTTTTTTTATATTTTTACCAAGCATTTCTGAAATATTTATCATGCCGACATTTGCTCCAGGCATGCCAGGTATTTCAAAATTTGGCATACTTGGTGCTTCATTCACCTCTATTTCAATTTCATTATTATCAAGATCACCATTTCTCAATCTTTTTCTAAAACTTTCTCTAGTTGCGACACTTGCTTTATTTCCTACAAGAGCATTTAAAACTCTTTCCTCTGCAGCTTGTTGCGCTTTAGTATGAACCTCTTTCCTCATTCTTTCTTTTTCTATAGCTATTGCAATTTCTAGAAGATCCCTAATTATTTGTTCAACATCTCTACCTACATAACCTACTTCAGTAAATCTTGTAGCTTCAACTTTTATAAAAGGAGCTTCTGCTAATTTAGAGAGTCTTCTTGATATTTCTGTTTTACCGACACCTGTGGGACCAATCATTAGAATATTTTTTGGTAATACTTCATCTTTCATATCACTTTTAAGAGCCTGTCTTCTCCATCTGTTTCTAAGGGCAATTGCTACTGCTCTTTTCGCAGCTTTCTGTCCAATTACGTACCTATCTAATTCTGAAACAATTTCTCTAGGTGATAATGAAGAAACCACAGATCTATCGTCTTTTTCTTTTGAAGTAGAAATTTTTTGTAAAGGAGTTACATTTGTTTTTTGTTTCATTTATTTAAATTTTTTCTAAAGTTATATTGTTATTTGTAAATACACATATTTCGGAAGCAACCTGAATTGATTTTTTTGCTATTTCTTCTGCTGACATTTTAGAATCCATTAAAACTTTTGCAGCAGCTAGGGCATAATTTCCACCTGACCCTATTCCAATTATTCCTTCTTCGGGTTCAAGAACATCTCCTGTGCCTGAAATTATAAAACTTTTTTCTTTATCTGCTATTGCCATTAAGGCTTCTAATCTTCTTAAATATTTGTCTGTTCTCCAATCTTTTGCTAGCTCAACAGCAGCTCTAGTAAGATTACCCGCGTGTTTTTCTAATTTAGCTTCTAATCTTTCAAATAATGTTAAGGCATCAGCTGTAGATCCAGCAAATCCCGCGATAACATTTCTTTTATCAATTTTTCGAACTTTCTTTGCTGTACTTTTAATTACTGTATTGCCTAGGCTAACTTGTCCATCACCAGCTACAACAACATCTTTATCTTTCCTAATTAATACAATTGTAGTTCCATGCCAGTTTGAATTATTGCTCATTGTACTAATCTATGTGGAGATTTATTTGGTATGTTCAAGCCCAAAAGTTCATTTTATTGCTATATTCTTCAATTATTTATATACACTATTGTTACAAAGGGGCTATATGCCAAGAAAAGCTAAGATAAATAGAAAAACAAAAGAAACTAATATTTCTGTAGAAGCAAATATAGATGGGAAAGGTTCCTATAAAATAGATACAAAAATAGGTTTCCTAAATCATATGCTTGAGCAATTATCTAAACATTCACTAATCGATTTAAAAGTTTTAGCAAAAGGAGACACGCATATAGATTTGCATCACACAACGGAAGATACAGGAATTGCTATAGGTGAGTGTATAAAAAAAGCTGTACAATCTTCAAAAGGAATAAAAAGATTTGCACATGCTTTAATACCTATGGATGAAACGTTAACAAGAGTTGCTGTGGACGTATCAAATAGACCATATTTAATTTGGAAAGTTAAATTGAAAGTAGAAAAATTAGGAGAGATGGATACTGAACTTTTTAAAGAATGGTTCCAAGCTTTTTCGCAAGCCGCAGGTGTTACACTTCATGTTGAAAATATTTATGGTGATAATAGTCACCATATTATTGAGTCCTGTTACAAGGGATTAGCACGTTCATTAAGAGAGGCTTTAGAAGTAGACAAACGAATTAAAAATAAAATTCCCTCAACAAAGGGAACTTTATAAAATTAAAAAATGATTATATTCCCTGCAATAGATATTAAGGGAGGAAAATGTGTAAGACTCTTAAAAGGAGATTTTAATCAAATCACACAATATAATAAATCTCCAATAGACCAAGCAAAGGAGTTTTCAAATTTAGGTTTTAACAATATTCACTTAATTGATTTAGATGCAGCATTAGAAAAAAAATCATCTAATGAAAATATAATTAAAGAAATTAGTAAAATTAAAAAAATAAAAATTCAAACAGGCGGGGGGATTAGGTCATTAGAACATATAAAAAAATTGTTAGACTTTGGTGTTGATAGAGTTATTCTTGGAACTGCAGCAATTGAAAATGTTGATTTTTTGGAAAATGCTTGCAATAAATTTAGTAACAAAATTGCATTATCAATCGATGTACGTGATAAATATATAGCTTTATCAGGTTGGAAAAAACAAACTACTATTTTAGCTTCTAACTTTATAGAAAAAATAAAAAATATGAATGTCTCTAGAATAATTTACACTGACATTAACAAAGATGGAACAAAATCAGGACCTAATCTTCAAGAAACAGTTAATTTATCAAACCTCACTAAAATTCCAGTAGTAATTTCTGGAGGCGTTTCATCTGTTGAAGATATAGTAGAAATAAAAAAGGAAAAATTTTCTAATATTGAAGGTATTGTTGTTGGCAAAGCAATCTATGATGGAAATATAGATATTCAAAAACTAAGTAAGCTAATTTAAATGTTAAAAAGAATTATACCCTGTTTGGATATTAAAAATGGAAGAGTAGTTAAAGGAATTAATTTTGTAAATTTAGTTGATGCTGGTGACCCTGCTGAACAAGCTAAAGTATATTATGATGGTGGTGCAGATGAAATTTGTTTTTTAGATATTACAGCATCAAATGAAAACAGAAGCACTTTACTGGAAGTAGTTAAAAAAACGACGGAGAAGTGTTTTGTCCCTCTAACAGTAGGAGGTGGAGTACGTAGTACAGAAGATATAAACAATTTATTACTTGCAGGAGCCGATAAAGTTTCAATAAACACTGCTGCAGTAGCTAATGAGAATTTGATAAAAGAGGGTGCAGAAAAATTTGGATCTCAATGCATTGTTGTCGCCGTGGATGCAAAAAAAGTTAACAATGATAAATGGGAGGTTTTTACACACGGCGGAAGAAAATCCACGGGCAAGGATGTATTAAGTTTTGTAAAAAAAATGGAGTCTTTAGGGGCCGGTGAAATATTATTAACTTCAATGGATAGAGATGGAACCAAAAAAGGGTATGATTTAGACCTTACAAAAAAAGTATCAAATCTTCTTAACATACCCGTTATAGCTTCTGGAGGAGTAGGAAATCTTGAACATTTGCATCAAGGATTAAAAATAGGAAAAGCAAGCGCTGTACTTGCTGCATCGATATTTCATTTCGGAGAATTTTCAATAAAAGATGCAAAAAAATATTTAGATTCAAAAGGAATTCCTGTAAGAATTTAGAAATGTTTAAAACTCTAGAAGAATTGATTGCTATTATTCGTCAACGAAAAGAATCTTCGCCTGAAAAATCTTATACGAGTAAGTTATTAAACGATAAAAAATTAAGTATCGAAAAAATAAAAGAAGAAGTAGCTGAACTTATCGATGCTATTGAAAAAAATTCAAATAAAGTTCACGAAGCAGCAGATGTTTTATATCATTTAACGGTGCTTTTAGAGGCAAATGGTATTAAAATTGAAGATGTAATGAATGAGTTAAAGAAAAGACAAAAATGATAAATTGGCATAAAAGATATATAAAATGACTTACGATAAAAATAATATTTTTGCTAAAATTCTCAGGGACGAGATACCTTGTAAAAAAATTTATGAGAATGATTTTGCTCTTTCATTTTATGATATTAATCCTCAAAAAAAAATACACGCCTTAGTTATTCCAAAGGGGTCGTATATAGATTTAGATGATTTTGTTCAAAATGCTCAAGAAAAAGAAATAACGGAGTTCTTTAAAGCTGTATCCCATGTTGCTAAGTTGCTCAAAGTATCTAATTTAGAAGGTGGATATAGAGCATTATCTAATATAGGTAAAAACGGAGGACAAGAAGTTCCTCATCTTCACTTCCATATATTTGGTGGAGAAAAAGTGGGTAAGATGGTTTCCTAAAGATCTTCTTCCTTAGGAATTTTAAAAAAATCTTCTTTAATCAATATATTTGTTTCTACATTTCTTATAAGAAAACTAACTTCATTTGCATAAGCATCTATAGTTTTCCAACCCAATAGATTTAATGAATTTTTATCAAAAAAAATGTTTAGTTTATTTGAGTTATCATCGATTAATTCATATTGAATTAAATCTGAACTAGTAAATATGGGATCGTAATTTTGTATTACATTTAAAATATTTTTTTTATCCAGAAGATAAAACAGTGGTGTTTTTTTTAAAGGGTAACTATAAATTTTTTTATAACGTTTTTTAACTATTACAAATCTTTTTCCATTTGAAATTATACTTTTCTTTTTTTTTGGATAATAACATTTCATTAATAATGGATACTTTATATAACAATCTCCAAACTCAACCTTATCACCAATATTCTGCGTGAAATCAAAGTGTAAAGTGTTAATTGTTTCATATTTTTTTAAAAGCTTTTCTTGAAAGTCTGCTTGAGAATAATTAATAAAAAATAATTGAAAAAATATAATTAAGAAAATTAAATTAAATTTTGATGTCAAAATTTACCTATAAAATCTCTCTTTTACCCACATGATTAGCTTGTCCAACAATTCCTTCTTTTTCCATAGTTTCCATAATTCTTGCAGCTCGATTGTAACCAATTTGTAATTTTCTCTGCAGAAAACTTGTAGAAGCTTTTCCTTCGGCTTTTATAATATCTATAGCTTTGTTGTACAATTCATCTTTTCCATCATGAACAGTTTCATCTACAATAGTGTCTTTATCTTTAATTATAGTAATTTCATCAATGTAATCTGGTTTACCTTGAGATCTTAAAAAACTGTTTACTTTTTCTATTTCAGATTCTGACACATATGGTGCATGAATTCTTACAA
>MDTE01075617.1_pt1 | contig 10744 bp, 8 predicted proteins | sample 811231 | NCBI WGS metagenome assembly MDTE01 (sample SAMN05326651, study PRJNA326480) | marine metagenome | isolation source: seawater | place: Indian Ocean: Red Sea | collected 2010 | reverse complement strand
TCCTGCCACTCTTCCGATCCTTCGAAAACCTTGCCGTATTGCTCTCTAAACATCTCTGCAGTGAGCGACTGCGCAATGGTGTCCGAAATGTCCTGCTGTGAAGGCCATATATCTTTCAAATATACGTCCTTGCCATGCTTATCCTTACCAAGAGGTTCCTTAACTAAATCGATATCTACCCGACCCACCAGTGCGTAAGCAACGACTAACACCGGGGACGCCAGATAGTTTGCTTTAACCTGTGGATGAACACGCCCTTCAAAATTACGGTTTCCACTTACGACTGCCGCTGCTATGAGATCATGATCGTTTACAGCATCAGAAACTTGTTGCGGAAGTGGGCCAGAATTACCTATACATGTAGTGCATCCGTATCCAACGGTGTTAAAACCGAGTTCATCCAGATCTTTATCCAAGCCTGAAGATTCAAGGTACCGCGTCACTACTGTCGATCCGGGAGCAAGACTAGTCTTAACCCATGGTTTCGGTTTCAAACCCATAGATCTAGCGTTTCGAGCCAGCAATCCCGCGCCGACCATCACAGATGGATTTGATGTGTTTGTGCAACTCGTAATAGCGGCTATTACGACCGAACCATCACCAACAGCACCCTCTCTACCCTCGACCTCAACTTGATGTTTTTGCGCCGATGCATCTCTAAAAGAATGCTCGAAATTCTCACCTACCTCGGCAAGCGCCAAACGATCTTGAGGACGTTTGGGACCTGCGAGAGAAGGAACAGTTGTGGAAAGATCGAAATCAAGTTCTACCGAATATTCTGGTTCATTTTCAGGGTCATAGAAAAATGAATTAGTTTTTGCGTACTTCTCTACCAATTCAATAACTGAATCTTCCCTACCCGTGTCACGCATGTACTTTATTGTCTGCGCATCTATTGGAAAGAACCCGCATGTCGCCCCATATTCTGGTGCCATATTTGCGATTGTCGCTCGATCTGCCAACGGTAAATTATCCAACCCAGGTCCATAAAACTCCACAAATTTCTCTACAACGCCCTCTTCACGAAGCATTTGAACAATCCCTAGCACCAGATCCGTGGCTGTTGCCCCTTCTGGTAATGAGCCAGTTAGCCGAACGCCCACCACTTCAGGTACAACCATGTAATACGGTTGACCCAACATTACTGCCTCTGCTTCAATTCCCCCGACACCCCATCCGAGAACACCCAGACCATTTACCATTGTGGTGTGAGAATCAGTCCCGACACAGGTGTCCGGATAAGCTAATCGCTGACCATCTGAAGAATCTTCAGATAAAACCGCTTCCGCAAGAAACTCAAGGTTTACCTGGTGAACGATTCCCGCTCCAGGCGGAACAATTTTGAGATTACTTAATGCGCCCTGCGCCCACTTGAGTAATTGATAACGTTCCGTATTACGTTCAAATTCGCGCCCAATATTCATAGCAAGTGCACCGGAATTAGAGAAAAAATCAACCTGAACTGAGTGGTCGATGACCATGTCCGAGCGAACGATTGGGTTGATTATTGAAGAGTCCCCACCCGCGTTTACGACAGCATCACGCATTGCAGCAATATCAACCACGACTGGTACGCCAGTGAAGTCTTGTAAAACAACCCTCCCAGGCATATACGGAAACTCACTAACAGGTTTGACGTCGGGTCGCCATGATGCGACCAACTTAACGTGGTCATCGCTTGTAGGCCCACCGTCGGATTTACGTAATGCGTTTTCAAGAAGGACACGAATAGAGTATGGAGTTTTAGCTATGTCAATTAGACCGGCAGTTTCAAGCGCCGTTAGTGAGTAATAGTTAACTTTGCCTTTTGAGGTCTCGAAAGTTCGTTTTGCGTCGAATGAGGTTAAATTAGATGACATTATTCGGTTTAGGCTCTTGTTGTAATGAGTTGACTAGTTTGGAAAATCTGATGCGACACGATTCACCGGCAAGTAAAAAAATAACATGAATATATTGATTGTCATTAAGGTGTAATTACTTTATCAGCCAATGTGCAACTTTCTTATGATTTTTTTGAGATTAGTGATTGCTTGCATCCATCGTTCTGATTAAACTCAAGCCCAGAACACTTCACATGACGCAAGCTCAATCAAACGTAACCGATCGCAGAGTCGCGCTAACCCGATACACCCCATTCTTTTACGGGTGGGCAGTTGTATTCGCTGCGGGATCAACAATGTTTGTACGGAACGCTGCCGCAACTCTTACCATTGCTGTATTCGTATTCCCGATGAGTGAAGACCTCGGCTGGAGTCGGACCCTAATTGTTGGTGCAGCGGCAGCAGCCGGGGTCGTATCAATGTTCATTTCCCCTATAGCGGGTTGGGTTCTCCAAAGATATGGAGCGAGAGTCTTGATGGCCTCCTCAGTTTTCATACTTGGAGCCGTAATACTTTCACTTCGATGGACAACAAACCCAATCAGTTTTTATTTGCTTTTCGGAGCAGGCCGATTAATGTTTCAGGCACCGTTACAAATAGGCGGGTCAACCGCGGTCGCACAATGGTTTGTCAGATTAAGAGGACGGTCTTCATCAATTCTCGGGGTGTCCCATTCTCTTGGAATGGGGTTGTTCCCATTGTTCGCTCAACTTTTTATGAATGCGAACGACGGTGACTGGAGAATGGCGTGGTTCTGGATGGGTATATCGGTATGGATCCTTGCACTTCCACTAACAATTCTTGTTTTTGTAAACAAACCGGAAGACGTAGGATTAACCCCGGATGGCGATATTTCAATGCCAGATAAAGAAGGGGGGAAAGTAATAAAAACAGCCGCAGAAAAGGAAGAAAATTGGACATTAAAGGAAGCAATTCGCACACCTGCAATGTGGACACTGGCGTTCGTCGGAGGTTTAGTCTATTTCATCCACACCGGTGTTAATATCCATCAGGCGGCTTTCCTACAAGACCACGGAATTAGCGCATCAATTGCAGCTTCAGCTCTAACGGTTATGGCTGGTGGCACAGCGCTCGGTAGCATCCTATGGGGGAACCTACTAGACAAACTGCCTGTCAAGCTAGTCTATTCACTAACGGCAGCTTGGCTTGGAAGCATGGCCCTTCTGTTCCTACTAGTAACGACTCCAGTGATGGCTTTCACAGCCGCTTTGCTCTTCGGTATAGGACTCGGTGGCCTTCTCGTAGTGCCTCCCGTTGCCGTAGCTCACTATTTCGGTAGAGGGTCGCTGGGGGCAATTCGTGGAGCGACTGAGCCTTTCGTAAGCGGCGGTCAAGCAATAGGTGCTGTAGGCGCAGGCCTAATATATGACTACTCAGGATCTTATGAAGCCACATTCCCGACATTTACAGCGGCGGCGGCAATCGCAATCTTATTGCTTGTATTCACGCGCCGACCAAAAAAAGGTCCGAAAACGACATAATTTATAACTGGTCTAGTTGCGTCCAGGACCCACGAGAGTTAATCTCGGCAATCAGCAAATCAAATGGAGCGTGGTAAGCTTCTGAGTGAGTATCGCACGATCTTAGGAAGGTAACGGAATCAGCTTGATCAATGGCATATTGCATCCCAAAAATGTAGTGGCGCAACTCGTGGAGCAGAACGTATCACACTACGTAACACTCCCAGACTCAGAAACGGCGCATATGTACGAGGCATTGATGGCTGAACCTTCAATAACAGTCGTTCCTGTATCGCGAGAAGGGGAAGCTATTCCTGTCGCGGCTGGGTTGTTCATCGCCGGTCAAAACCCGATCATCTCAATCCAAAACTCTGGACTTTACGAAGCAGGTGATTCCTTGCGAGGTCTAGGACTGGGAATCGGATTGCCATTAATTATGTTCATAGGATACCGAGGGCATAATCGAAAAGGAGATACTCCTGATACGGCTGCAGTTATGCTCGAACCGTACCTACATTTATGGCGAGTTGATTATTTCGTAATTGAATCCGATGAAGACCTCGATCGTGTTCCGTTGGCATTTGACCGTGCGAAAAAGACAAATCAACCAGTCGCATTGGCAATTGGGACCGAGTACGCTAAAGAACCAAGCATAGATTCCATTATGGAAGGTGCTAAATGATCACTTACTTTGATGCCTGCCGGGTCCTTAACCAGTATCGAGGTGATGCTGTCAGCATAAGCACTATGACGCAAACCAAATATTGGAACGATGTGTCAAAACAACCAGATCTCGACATAAGCATCGGAAACGCTATGTCAAAAGCTTCATCTCTTGCATTAGGTATAGCTCTTGGAGCGCCTGAGCGTCAGGTGTTATGTTTGGATGCAGACGGTTCTTTGCTTATGAATTTTGGTAGTCTGGCAACCATCGCAGGCGCAGCGCCAAATAACTTTTATCATTTTGTGTTCAACAACGGAATATACGGAATCACAGGCGGACAACCGTTACCCACTGTAGGAGTTGACTACGCCAAAGCAGCAGAAGCATGCGGGTACACCAGTTCATATAAGTTTAGTGACATAGAAACCCTAGACTCTAACCTACCGCAGATTCTTTCAAGTCCAGGACCGGCACTAATAGAGATAATCGTAAAGGGCGAACCAGAGCATGACGGCGTAGATCAAACCTGGGAATCTAATGCGAAAATGCCCATACAACTACGTGCGCTGCGCAAAAACCTCACCGGCGTTGATGACTGGGGACCTGGTGGACCGTTTCTGTAAATATCCTCTTCTTTGTGCAATCACAGAAACAATGTATAAAAGTCGCATCTTGAAAAATATGCCGATTTTCTAAAGAAGCGGCAATAACACGTGCGATGGGCGAACTGAATCCCGGTAAATTCTGTTACGTGCTACGATTCCGCTAGTTTCCAGTGCATTGTTTTTACCGGTATGCCAATTACGATCCCATCGCGGAAAACCACTACTAGTAACCGCTACTCGTAGTCTATGACCAGGCAGAAAAACATGACTTGTCGCCCAGAGATCAATTTCAAACGTTGTGGGCATATCTGGGACGAGTGTGGTCGGATTTTCAAACGACTCATGAAAACGTGCTCGCAATATACCATCGCAAATTAATATGGACTTGCCATCAGGGTGAACATCAGAGATCCTGACCACCCAATCTGTATCCAAAGCGCTAGATGACGCATATAAAACGGCCTTAACTGGCCCAGTGACATCCAGAGAATATCTAAGTATTTCAGTGGTATAAGTTAAAACCCTCTTTTCGTAATTGACTTGGTCTCTTGGTCCGTTGTTATCGCCTAAGTGACCTCCCCCAAATGATCGGATTGGATTATATGGATCGGACTCGTACTCATCAAAAACTTCACCAAATTGATCAGGCTTTTCAGATCTCAATATCCCATCATTCAGAGAAGAACAGGACTTAGAGATACCATCGGAAAAATAGAATGGTGTGAAAACCGCTTGATGTGGAGGCCATTCATCAAACTCACGCCACTTATTGATTCCCATTGTGAACAACTTGACCGGCTTATCGGTATCCACCCCGTTATCAACGTCTTTGAGCCAGTGATCGAACCAACGCAACCGAGTCTCAAACCAGCCCAGAATGGCCTGCTCTCCAAAATCAACATCGCCTGATTTTCTCATATCGGCGGGAGCTGGATCATGTACCCAGGGACCAATAGTAAGACGTTGTCCTATACGAGCATTTCTCGTTGCAGCTTTTTCACGCATGCCCACGTAATTTCTAAGCGTTCCAGCTAAGAAACAATCATACCAACTACCAAAATGATGTACGGGTACAGTTACACGATCATATGACCGAGCATTACTGAACTCATGCCAGAACTCATCCTGATTGGGATGATTAAGCCAATCAACGTACCATTGATGAAGAGATTTCACCGGCGGAAGTGGTGATATTGGCACACTTTCAAGCCATTTTTCATAATCATCAGCTTCCTGATTTAAGCACTCATAAAATTCATCTTCTAACCCCTCTGGGGCAAGTTTCCTAGCGTTAGTCGCTGTGTGCTTTAACGTCCACATAGTATTAAAGCCATGCTCAAACGCTCCACCTCTATACACCCATTCATCGTAATAATCAGCAGATGATTGACGCGCAAAGCCCGCAACTAGATGAGGAGGCTGAGTCGAAAACATTCGGTATTGTGTAGCTCCAGAGTAAGACCCTCCAATGGTTCCTATTTTTCCGTTTGACCATGTTTGCTCAGCAGCCCACTCAATCGTGTCATAACCGTCCTTATTTTCGCCGTCTCCATCATCTCTAAACGGATAAAACTCACCCTCTGAGTCAAAGCGACCTCTTACATCTTGTATAACAACTACATAGCCATGTGAAGCATAGAATTCACCTGCTCCTAAATTCGACTCTGATGAGCTCCTTTTATCATAGGGTGTACGCTCAATAAGTACCGGAAACGTTCCTTCAGCATCCGGTCTCCATATATCAGCACGTAAAATCGTCCCATCGCTCATAAGTACTTCTAAACCGCGCTGAATCAGTACATCAAAGCCGCCTCGTTTTTTTTTCAAAACCATCCTCCAAAAAAACGTAATAGCAACTACATGCCTGCCCCGCCATCAACCGTGATCATTGACCCGGTGATCATCGCAGCGTCATCAGTAGCAGCAAACATAAATGCATTAGCAATATCTTCCGGACTTTGAAGTCTACCCAATGGAGTATTCACAATACGACGGTTAAAGTTCTCAGGATTATCGATCGTCGTCTCCCAATTGTTCGGGCTGTGCTCGTTATTTGCACGTATGAATGGTGTGTCAACATGGCCCGGCGAGATGATAACGCAACGTATGTTGTCTTTTGCAAACGATTGTGCAGCTGAACGGGTTAAACCAATCATAGCCATTTTCTGTGCTGCGTACCCAGGACTTCCGCCACCTGGACGAATGGCAGCAAGAGAACCCATATTCAATATCACTCCAGTACCAGCTCTGCGCATTGAGGGCACGACCGCTTTAATACCGAAAAATGCACCGTTAAGCCCTACATCCATGATCAATTCAAATTGATCATCTGTTTGCTGTTCGAATTCAACACGGAAATTCGCACCGGCGTTATTACACAAAATCGTTATAGGGCCAAGTTCACGTTCGGTCTTAGAAACGACCTTTCGCCAGGCACTGGATTCTCTAACATCTAGTTCAACTGCTATAGCGCGCCCGCCCACGCTAATTATCTCGCTAGCAACTTTTTTAGCAGCTTGAATACGATTATCAGCGACACAAATTGCGGCCCCTTCGCGTGCAAAAATTTGGGCTTGTGCCGACCCGATAGCACCTCCCCCACCTGTAATTATCGCCACTTTACCTTCAAGCCGACGTGTTGGTTTAATTGAAGTCATACTTTCTACCCTAAGACCAACCCACCATCTGGCCTACGAGCAGTTTCACCGTCACCTGCCTCATATGGATAATTTGCCATCTCAGCCTCGACAATATCAATCCCAAGTCCTGGTTCCTCAGGTGGAATGAAGTAACCATCCTCAACACTAACCACATTAGTCACTATATTTTCTTTAAAACTACCTATCTCGGGAGAGAATTCGTTCACATCCCAATTAGGAGTAGCTATAGCCATATGTGTATTTGCCATATTAGCTATAGGACCAAGAAAATGATGAGGTGCAACTTTTATGTGAAAACTTTCGGCAACCGCAGCGATTTTTTTTACGTGGCTAAATCCGCCCGCTAGACCAATATCAGGCTTTATAAAGTCAACGCCGGGCAAGGTACAGTACTCTCTGAACTCCCACAATGTATTGTTACGTTCTCCAAGAGCTAAAGGTATGTTGACCTTCTGCCCCACAGTTGATGCAGACATTACAGAATCTGGAGCGATCGGGTCCTCATAAAAATACGGTACATACTTTTCGATTTGTTGAGCAAATGCAACTGAGGATCCAGGGAATAGATTTCTATGAATCTCAATTCCTATGTCGAAATCCCAGCCGATCTGATTTCTTACCGCCTCGACGATAGATGTATTCTGTCGAATAAGGTCTCCATATGAAAGCTCTCCCCAATTACTCGGGAATGGTGTCATCTTTAGCGCCGTATAACCATCATTTTTGATCAGTAGCGCCGCTTCGGCGAAACTTTCAGGTGTAGTCAATATACCCGTGTTACCATAGGCTCCAAGAAGTGGCATCGCCCGAACTTTTGACCTTACCTTACCTCCGAGAAGATCCCATACAGGCGCTGCTAACCGTTTACCCTTAATGTCCCAAAGTGCAATATCTATCGCACTAAGAACGGCCGTTATTGCAGGGCTACGGAACGAATATTTTCGATATGCAACGTTCCATATACGATCAATATCCCTAGGATCCAAACCCCTTATATCGTCTTCAATCCGGTGTGCGATAACTGCTGTAGCATCTGCATAGCTCCAGAAATTACCTTCACCAACACCATACGTGCCGTCATCACAGGTCACTCGGACCGTCAACCACTTGCTCACTAACCATGTATCGATTTTCTCGATTTTCATATTTACTTAAGAACGGATTTCTACCCGTTGCATGCCTCTAATTTGCGCATCCGATCAATCTAGATACCTTTAGTTCATAAATTAAAACGATAGTGAATCAATTCATTTTCCTTTTAATCACTTTTACACTTGCAACAAAACTGTCTTGCAAAAAATTTATAGATTTACCCCTGCTTGGTAACAGCCTCAATCATCGCCTGAATGTAGCCATTAGCGAACGCTCTTCCCCGGTGACCCCATTGAGTGTCTTCAATTGTTTGAGGAACGTGGTCATCAATAAAGAAACTGTCGTAACCATTGTCATAATAGGTCTTCATAGCACGATACATGTCAACGTGACCGGTATTAATGAATTCCTCATAAAAATCCTCCGGGTTAGGAGCAGACACATTACGAAAATGAACGTATAAAACCTTGTTCGCCCGCACCATTTCGGCGATGAAATCATAAAGAGCGTCCCCTTCAGAATCGAACATTTCAGAGACAGTGCCTTGACAGAACTCGATAGCACAATGGTCTGATGGATATATTTGTAAGTAACGACGATAGTTATCGTATGACCTGAATAACTGTGGTATTCCACCAAGTTGCTCGACAGGCGGATCACAAGGATGGATTCCAAGCCTGATACCTTCTTCTTCGGCGACTGGTGTAATGATCTTTATCCAGTACTCCAGATTCTCCCACATCTCTCCTTCCGTGTATTCACGGCCATGAGTAAGTGGCATGTTATTGGCTATCTGGTAATTGAAAGCGGTCGCCATCGCACCTCCACGTATCTTTTGCGGAGGTGTTCTCCAAACGTGCGAAGGCATCCAGTTATAACCAAAAATCGGGATCCCTGCTCGAGCAATATTTCGCACAGTAATAATCATTTTTTCGATTTGTTCATCGCGTTTAGGACCGTTTAGCATGATGTGATCGTAAAACTGGGTGGGAACGTTTTCTAAGGCAGATAATGTCATACCATAGTTCTCAACGTTCCGACGAAGATTAACTAAATCGTGAAGTGACCAGGTTCCATTGTAATTTGGCAAAGAGGGAGTATTTAGCAGAATGTCAGTTGCACCGTACTGCTGTGCAAACTGTAGATATTCAGGTGTCGCCTGTTGAAACTGTCCGAATCCTGCACGCATTTATTGATTCCTTGAACTTAGTAAAAAATTACGAAGGTGGTTATTTCTACCACTAGTGGACAACTTACACCTGAAGCATCCTGAATGAAAGTAGATCAAATGGAAGTCAAATCAATTTATTTTGATCGTTTATGATCATTTCATACATGTCATCATTAAGATCCTATAGGACACATTTTTATCTATAGATCTACTTAAGATGTTCCAATATAAGGTCACAATCTGCGCCTCCTTCCAAGTAATTCACCTGACAATTTGACTAAAGTACTTATCGCTTACGCCACCCGGTTCGGTTCTACCCGTGAAATCGCTACAGCGATAGCATATGAGATGAATAGAATTGGATTCAACGCGGTTGCAGCTGAAACTACAGACGCGATCAAACCAACAGATTACGACGCCTTAGTGATCGGTTCACCGATCTATGGCAATAACTGGCTTCCGGCTGCGGGACTATACGCGGCGATCAATTCTGAACAACTATCCGGAAGACCTGTTGCCTTATTCTCAGTTGGAACACTAGGAGTAAAAAGCCGTCAGGCCGCTATAAGTGAACATAAAGCATATATTGAACAGCTAAAGCAAGTAGCACCTAAGCTCAATGTGGTGTCTGATGAAACTTTCAACGGATACTTTGAACGAGCTAATCTGCCATGGTATCTACGTCTAGTTGATCGTCTCGCCCCAACACCTGAAGGTGACCATAGAGATTGGACAGCTATCCAAGCATGGGCGAGATCTCTAGGTAACGAATTGCGCCATTAAACTGAAATCATAAAAAACGAACAATGCTGATTGACACACACGCACATATTCATCAACACACTAAAGGAGAATGGGATGATATTGTCCACCGAGCCGTAACGAACAATGTCTGCGGAATATTCACATCTGGGACATCTATAGAAGACTCGCGACTTGCGATCGAAATGGCATCGATTTACAAAAATATTTTCGCCGGAATAGGGGTACATCCAACTGAGCTGACTCGATCACTAAATACAGTCGATCTTGCCAAAATAAGTGAACTAGCAGGTTCAACTCAGGTTATTGTGATGAGCGAGATAGGCATCGATCATCAGAAACAATCTCCTAGTCGAGAATGGCAAGTGGAGTCATTTTTCAATCAAATTGATATCGCTAAAAAACACTCGCTTCCAATAATATTTCATA
>MDTE01062164.1_pt1 | contig 10744 bp, 9 predicted proteins | sample 811231 | NCBI WGS metagenome assembly MDTE01 (sample SAMN05326651, study PRJNA326480) | marine metagenome | isolation source: seawater | place: Indian Ocean: Red Sea | collected 2010 | reverse complement strand
TCCATGTCTTAAGACAAAGTACCATCGGCGCAGAAAGGCTTGACTTCCGAGTTCGGAATGGGATCGGGTATTACCCTTTCGCAATAATCACCAGGCAAGCATTATTACTCTGTTAATGAAATTTTGTAAAGTGTAAAAAGAGGTTATATACAATCTATTTAGACAGTAATTTAAGTTTTTTTTTGTTAGTTGCTCTGATGAAATCTTCAATGTAATTCTTCAGTTCAATCTTACCAAATCTTTGTATTACTTTGTTTGACATAGTAATTTTGGTTAAAGCTGAAGCAAATCTTTCTCCTTTACGAAAAGGAATATATTTTATTTTAGTTTTAAATAATTTTGCAACATTAATTATAGAATAACTTTTTTTATGCGATATACTATAATGACCATTCTTATTTTTAGTCCATGCTTCAATACAAGTGTTTATAGTATCATCAATATGAGTAAACCTTCTTCTTTGACTTCCTGGTTTTACTACCGTCAAAGGAAAGTTTTTTTGATATTGATTTTCAAAAATGCCTATCACTGTTGCCATTAATCCTGATTTTATCTGTTTTGGACCATACACATTATAAAAATATATTACTTCACACTTAAGTCCAAACCATTTTTTAAGATTTTCAATAAGTTCCAAATTTTTTGCTTTAAAGAATGCGTAAGGAGAAAGATTTTTATTGTTTGATTTTCCTAAACTTGCAGAAGTAGCCGAGTAAATTAATTTTATATTATTTTCAAGACAAAATTTAAAAACTTCATGAGTACCAATGGTATTAGATTTAAAACATAAATCAAATTTTTCAAAGCTTTGAAAAATTCTCGAAAATTCACCAAAGTGGAAAATTGCATTAATAGATTTTTTATATTTTTTTAAAATCTTATTTATATTTTTTGTCTCTCCACTTATATATTTTATACGAGAATTTTTTATGTGATTATTTATAAAACCTGAACTATAGTTGTCTAAACTTATAATATTATATTTTTTAAATTTTAATAGAGCATTAATTAAATTTGAACCTATAAAACCTGCTCCACCAGTAACAATTAAATATTTTTTCTTCATCTCTTAATTACTTATATTAATTTTTTGTTTTAATCTTTTATTTTTTTCATATTCTTTGACAAGAAATTTAAATGTAGCATCTGACGAGTTTTTCCATTTAAATTTTTTTGCAATTTGAAAAAGCTTCTTTGTATTTTTAATTTTAAGGTTCTCATTTTTAATATATTTTTCAATAGTTAGAGAAATCATATGGGGATTTTTTGGATCAAAATATAATGTATGATTATTTAGAATCTCTTTGAAAACTGGAAAATTACTACAAATTATGGGAAGTGAAGATGCTATTGTTTCTAATATAATAATTCCAAAAGACTCACACATAGAACCGAAAACATGTAGATCATAATTTCTATATATTTTGTGAACATCATTGTGTTTTGTTAATTTTTGTAGGATTATTGAGTTAGGATAATCATAATTTATATCATTTACAAGATTGAGCAATTTGGGATCTTTATCGCCCAAATTTTCTAAACCCACTAGAGTGATGGATATACGATAGTTTTTTTTTAGGAGATTATAAACAGATAAAATAACATTCTTATGATTTTTATATCCTTCAAATTTAGACAAATATAAAATTTTAATTTTATTATTTTTTTGTCTGGTCTTAAAAGATTTTTTTTTTAAAAAAAATTGTTTCTCTATACCATGAGGTATAATTATTTTGGGTTTTTTGTACATTCTAAAAATATTTTTTGTGTGTTTTGATAGAAAAATAACGCCGTTTGATTTTTTAATTGATTTGACGTGCAAATACTCAAGAATAATATTTTTAATCTTGGCTGATATTGTTTCAGAATATTCTGGTCTTTTTACAAATGGTAGAAGATTTTGAATTAATATGAATGTGGGTAATTTTTTAAAAAAAAAATAACCACCCGGTACAAATAAAACTGTACAATTAAACTGTTTTAGAAAACTATTAAGAATAAAAATTTGCCAAAAAATTCTATAAAACAACCCTCTGTTTAAAAATTTATGAGTGATTGTGATCACTTTATCATTTTTTATATTTAATTCCCTTATAATTTTTTTAGAACTAAATACGTATAATTTTGAGATTTTTTTTTCATCAAAATTTTTTAATATGTTTTTAAGATGAATAAATCCACCACTTTCTAGAATTATATTTGAAGCATCAATAGCAGCTATCATTTTACTTTTTTGATTGTTTATTACTAAATGAAATTACCAGATATGAATAAATCAAAATTTGAAAGATTATAATAAAAATATTATTTAATAATTGATAACAAATAATTGGGATAAAAGTAATTAAAAATATTATTATCACAGAATTTAAATCAGTTAACTTAAAAGCTAAAATATGATGTATATGATTTCTGTCTGCTACGAATGGACTTTTTCCTTCAACTAATCTAATACAGAATAATCTAATAAGATCAATTCCAGGAACAACCATTAAAATTAAAATTTCTTCTACAGAAATTATATCTAATTTATTAGATTTAATTAAAAATGATGAAATTATGAATGGTAAAAAATATGATCCACAATTACCTAAAAATATTCTATCTCTATAATTATATATTAAAAAAATAATAGTAATTATTGCAAAAGGAATAAATATTAAAGGTTCAAGACCCTTATATATAAAAAAAATAAATAAAATTAACAAATATAAACCTGATTGCAAGTTTATGCCATCAAACATATTAAAAGCATTTATGTAAACAAAAAAACAAAATATGGTAAATAGTACTGAAATATTTCCTATAGCAAATGTCTTTTTAAAAGTTAAAATTTTAAGATAGTTCACTACCAATTCATTATCGTTTAATATTAAAACTGAAATTAAAAAAATAAAAATTATTGTTTTTCTGCGTGAACTTAAATTAACCTTATCATCTACCAAACCAGTTAATAAGATTAAAAAGGAGGTTGAAAATAAAACAACAATATGTTTCTCATGAAAAAATATCCTACTTTCGAAGAAGAATAAAACACTTATGATATAAAAAAAAAATATTAGAAAAAAAATTAAACCTCCTATTGGGGGAATTTTTTTTTTATGTAATTTACGATTATTATCAGAGTAGTCATAAATATTTAATTTTGACGATATAAAATTTAAGTTTAAAAAGAAAAGTAAAATTAATACAACCGAAAGTGCTGAATAAACTACTGTAAAATTATTATTTATTTGTGTTAACACTATTCCTGCTTATAAACATCAAAAATGGAATTGGCAAATAACTAATAATTGAAAGCCAATTATTAAAAATATTTCCAGATGGTAAAAATGGAAAAAAATTTAAAATCAAAAGAGATGATAAAACAATTATTGAAAATCTGTGTTCTTGCTTATGTTTTGTAAAAACACTCTTAAAAAATATTTGTATTAATTTAAAGTAAAAAATTAATAAAAATATCAAACCTATTATGCCAGTCTCAGCTAAAATTTGGACTATAATATTGTGTGGATGAGTTGTGCAACTATAGTCTCCAACTTTATATTTTTGAAAATTTTCATCGTCACAGACTTTTCTGTACATTTTTGGACCTTTTCCAAATAAAATATTATCCTTAAACATTTCCACACCTGTAAGCATAGAAGAAGCATGAACAGTTGAAAATAATAAATTGTTGTTAGCAATATTTAAATTAATTTCATCTATTGATTTATTTATAATACGATTCCTTGAAGCATCATTGAGATAAAAAAATATAATTATTAATAATGAGAGAATAGTAGTTAGAAAAATTTTAAAGTTTAATTTAATTGGAATAAATATGAAAAATACGATACTGAACATAAAAAATAATGCTGTAGCTGTTCTTTCAGAACTATATAAAATAAGTGATAAAATCATAAAAAATATCAGAAAAGATAAAGAAAGAGAAAGTTTTTTCTTTAAATTTAGATAGAAAAGGATGGCAATAATAAAAGTAAAAATACGAAAGCTTGCTCCACCCATTACGAGCTCATCGCCAAAAAAACTACTTACTCTTTCAGGGTGAAACATTTTATTTCCAAAAATATTTTCTCCAGTAAAAAGTTGTATATTGGCATCTATGTATAAAGTTATTAAGGTAAGCAAAATAATAAAACAAAATAATTTTAAATTTAAAATATTTTTTTTTAAAAAATAGAAAATCAATAAAGAATAAAAACCAAATCTAAAATAAAATAATGATGGTTTAATTGAGAGAAATTCTAATGTTAAAAAAGATCTTAAAATAATATATAATAAAAATACTAAATAAACTTTAAAATAAAAGTTATTGAATAAATATAACTCATTTCTTTTAAAGATTAAAAAGATAAAAAATATAACTGAAATTGATAAATTTAGGTCAGGAAGAAAAGGTCCTGTCATTAACAGTGGTGGAAAAAAATATATAAAATATTTTAATACAGTTTCTAAATTCTTATCCATACTAAACTTTTTTGTTAATAGTATAGTTTTTATAAGATATGATATTTTTGATTACTTTGTCTGAAAAATTATTTGTAGAATAATCTTTTACAATTTTTGAAGTTTTGCTTTTTTGTAAAATTTTTATTGCAATTTTTATTTTATCCAAGTCTAAACCACACATGATTGTTGTCGCTTCTTCCATAGCTTCAGGTCTTTCATGACTTGTTCTTAATTTTATTGCCTTAATCCCTAACAATGAGGCTTCCTCTGAGAGTGTGCCACTATCTGAAAAAATAATGTCACAGTTTTTTTGAAGTTTTATATAATCAGTAAAACTAAATGGATTTAAAAAAATTATTTTAGATGAATAATTTTTTTTAATTTTAAGGAAATTTTCTTTAAGTTTATTAAGCCTATCTTGAGTTCTAAGATGGGTAGATATAATAATTTTTTTTGAAAAATTATCACTTAACCATTCCAAAAAATATAAAAATTTCCTTAAATTTTCTTTATTGTCTACGTTTTCTTCTCTATGAAATGAAATTAAAAAAAACCCATTTTTTTTTAACTTTAATTTTTTAAGAATTGCACTTTTTTCAATTAATATTTTATTTTCCTGAATTACTTCATTCATTGGGCTACCAACTTTAATAATTCTATCTGATGGAATACCCTCTGAAATAAGATAATCCTTAGCAATTTTTGTATAAGTAAAGTTAATGTCGGATGTATGATCAATTAATTTTCTATTTAACTCCTCAGGTACTCTATGATCAAATGATCTATTGCCAGCTTCAATGTGAAATACTTGAATTTTTCTTTTTTTAGCTGCTATTGCTGCTAAACCAGAGTTCGTATCTCCTAGAATTATTACAGCGTCTGGCTTGATTTTAACCAATAAACTATCAATTTTAGAAAAAATTTTTGATATTGTTTTGTTTGGATTAGAGCCAGCACTATTTAAAAATAAATCAGGTTTTCTTAATTTTAGGTCTTTAAAAAAAATTTGATTTAATTGATAGTCATAGTTTTGACCTGTATGAATTAATTTATGGTCAAAAAATTTATCAAGTTTTTTTAAAAGACTCGATAGTTTAATAATTTCTGGTCTGGTACCAACTATTGTACAAATTTTAAACATAGTCTAAGTAATTAAAAGATTTTAAATCTTTTATTTTTGATACTATTTGATTAACATTTAACCTAGTTGTGTTGTGTGATGTATACGACTCTTTAAGCTTATTTTTTCTACCCTTATTAAAATATTTGTTATAATCTAAATCTCTATTATCGGGAATAATTTTATAAAATTTTTTATAAGATACAGAATTTAATAATTCTTCTTGAGAAATTAAAGTTTCAAAAAGTTTTTCACCATGTCTAGTTCCAATAAATTTTACATTTATTTTTTTTTTTGAAATTTTTATAATTGCCTTTGCAAGATCTTCAATAGTGCAGGCAGGTGATTTGTAAACAAAAATTTCTCCATTTTGACCATTTTTAAATGCTTCCATAACTAGCTCTACTGATTCTTCTAAGCTCATTAGAAATCTTGTCATGTTAGGAGAAGTAATTGTTATAGGTTTATTTTTTTTTGTTTGATCAAAAAAAAGTGGAATTACTGATCCTCTTGATGCCATCACATTTCCATATCTTGTGGCACAAATAATTGTTTTGCTTCGATTTAAATCTCTAGACCTTGATACTACTAATTTCTCCATTAAACCCTTGGACATACCCATTGCATTAATGGGATAAACTGCTTTATCAGTACTTAAAAAAATTGCTTTCTTTACTTTATTTTCAATAGCTGAAGAAATTACATTATTCGCCCCAATAATATTTGTATTTATAGCCTCCAAAGGATAAAATTCACATGATGGTACCTGTTTTAAAGCAGCTGCATGAAATAAAAAATCTACATTTTTCATCGCTCCATCTACACTTGTTTTATCTCTTATGTCACCAAGATAAAATTTAATCTTATTGTTTTTGTATTTATTTCTCATATCATCTTGTTTTTTTTCATCTCTACTAAAAATTCTTATTTCTTTTAAATTAAATTTTAAAAATCTATTTAGTACTGCATTTCCAAATGATCCCGTACCACCGGTAACTAAAAGTATTTTATTTTTAAAAATGTTCATTTTTTTAAATTTTTTTTATAAATAATTAATATTTAGTTTTTAATCCAATTTTCTAAATTCTTAACTTTTTTTTCATATATAAAATCTAAATAGCCATTTAGGTAACAATTAATAACATTTGTTGTTTCCCACATATTTATCGCATCTCTTCTTACAACATTATTTTTAATTTTTAAGTTATTTCCTCTAAGACCGCTATAAATAAATTTGTAATATTTAGATATAATATTCAACGATTTTTCATTAATACTTTCATAATCTCCAAAAGTGTAAGCAAAATCATCAATTGTAGTTTTTTTAAATAAGTCCTCTAATTTCTTTTTACAATCAAATATTTCTGAAATTAATTCATCTTCATTTTTAATATTTGAGAGCTGTAGATGGGTTTTTGTGTGGGCTCCTAGTGTATGTCCAGACTCAATTAAAAAATTTATGTCTTGGATATTCATATTTTGAATATCATTGTCTAATTTAACACTGTTTTTATTTTTATAGAAATTATTTCTTACAAATGCCTGGGCTTGAACCTTAGATTGTATACTTATAAAATCTGAAACTAGAAAAAATATAGCTTTTATATTGTTAGGATTTAAATATTTTTCTGTGATTTGTTTTTGTGACTTATATCCATCGTCAAAAGTTATCAAAATTTTTTTTTTATTTTCAAATTTATTTAAATTATGTTTTGAAAATATTTTAAATTCTTCTGGTGTGATAATAGAAAAATTTTTTATCAAATAATTTAATAATTTTTCAAATTTCTCGAAATTTTTTTTCTCAATATCATGAAAAATTAATACACGAATTTGATCTTCTTTAGAATTTCCTACTAATTTATAAAAGTTTTCTAATATAAGATTTTTCATTAAATAAATTTATTTATTAAATATTAATCTAAAATAATTTAAATAAAATAAAATAGATTAAAATTATTATAAATAATTAAAAATTGTTTATTTTTAATAATTATCCAAAAATTTAAACAACAATACCTTAAAAAAAATTCGGGGTGAATAAATCAAATATTTTAAAACATTTTTAATTATCGGATAATCCAAATTGAAATTTTTTATTTGAAATTTTATATCACTTAAATATATTCTCAAACTGGCTTCGGTCCAGATTTTATTTTTGTTTTTTGAAATTTTTTGAACATTAAACGAGTGGTCATGTATCACATTTAGCAAATTATTGCGATGCATCTTACGTTCCATAGAAATATTTAAATTATGTAAATTATAAATACCCAAAAATTTATTTATAAATCTAATCTTTGCACCAAAAAATGTTAATTTTAACCAATAATCATAATCTTCTACTGAAAAGTGGCTATTGTTCTCATTAAAAAAAATTTTTTTATTATTGATGAAATCTAATTTTACAACTGTTGCTGATGTTGAAAGTTGATTTCCTTTCACTAACAAATTTTCATAATAATTTTGATCTTTAATATAATACTTAAGTCTTTTTAATAATTTTGAATTTAAATAACAAAGCTCATTATGACAAAAAATTTCTTCTTTAAATTTTTGAGAGTAATGAAATATTACTTCAAGTTTTTTTGAAAACCAACAGTCATCGCTATCTAGAAAACAAACATATTTTCCTAATGCATTCCTTAAACCGATATTTCTGGCAAAACCTGGACCAGAATTTATTGGAGTTCTAATGATTTTAAAATTTGAATTTGATTCTTGATATTTTTGTAAAATTTCTAATGTTTTATCTTTAGAACAATCATCAATAAATATCACTTCAAAATTTTTGAATGTTTGTCTCATAATTGATTTTATACATCTTTCAATATGATTAGTTGCATTATAGCATGGCACTATAATAGAAAAGTATGTTGATTTATTTTTCAAGTTAATTTTAATATTTATAATGATAATAAGTCATTTAAAATTAAAAAATCTTAATTTTTTTAGAACTTCCAATTAAACTGTAATTCTTTGCATTTAAACCTGATTTAAACTTAAATATACCAGGCGTACTATTATTATCCAACCCGCCCAGGTCTAAATAATCAAAATTTTTTTCTTTTAAATCAACTATTGCTTTCCACATTAGTCCATTCATAACATTAATTTTTCTTCCTTTGTCATTTGCAAAACCAAGTAAATAAGTACCTGTATTAAAATCTGTCGAGATACAAATATATCCTAAGAATATTTTATCATCATATGCACAATAAATTTTTTTAAAAGAATTCTCCAAAAAATACTTCAAAAATTTTTTGTTGATACCCTTAAAATTATTCATCTTTTGTAATTTTTCATAATATGTTATTAGGTCATTAATTATTTGATTTGAATTTTCTTCTTCAATAATAATATTTCTTTTTTCAAAAGCATTTAGTGAGTTTCTCCATTTTTGGTTTAAATTTTCTCTAATTTTTGAAATGTCATCTTTAAGATCAATTATTGATGATTTCCAACCATCACCATCAAATATGAAATTTTTCTTTTTGTAGTCGATAAAAGAACTATGATAGCTGTTTGAATACTCAGGGCTAAATTTGGTTATAGTAAATGGTTTATCATTTTCAAATTGTAAAATTTTTTTTATAAGATTTTCTTTAAGTTTTTTATCTAAGTTTTGATTAAGATAAATTGGACTTCTATTAATTCTATTAAAATTTAAAAACAAAAATTTTTTTTTAAGTAAAACAAATAATGCGATTTCTTCTCCTTGAAATACGATTTTATATTTTTGATTTTTAATGCCAAAAATTTTTTCTTGAGAATTTAAGTAGTAAATGTTGTTTAAAATATTTTTTTTCTTACATTTATTATATAGTTTTAACCAATCTTTATTATCTACTTTTATGAATTCAAAGTCATAACTATTAAATTCCTCTTCTGAAAGTAGTTTAATAAAATTTTTAGGTTGATAATGGATTGGAATATAAAATTTAGAATTTCTTTTTTTAATAACTGAAACATTATTACCTAAATTTTCTTTTACTTCTATTGGTAGTGATGGCCATGTTAGAACTGGTAAGTTTAATTCTTTTAAATAATTATAAAATTTTTTTAAATTGATTTGGTCCCCTTCAATTTCAATCATATAGGGGTAATTTTTATTCGCTTTTTCTTTCAAAGTTATTGATTTAGAAAATTTTATACTTTTTTGTTTGATAACTTTACTTATTAAATTAAACATTTGTTTTCTTTTTTCTAAAATATTTTGACTATTGCTTAAAAACTGCCTCATTAAATACTTAGAAAATATATCTAAAGCAGGATGGTAAAGTTCTTTCTCCGATTTTAAATAATAATCTTTTTCAAAGGGCTCAATTCTTATTTTATTAATTCCAAAAATTTTTAATATTTGTTTAGATGACCATTTAAGAATTTGAAAAATATTAGTTTTTTTATTTGGAACATCTATACCTGCATTTATAATTTTATTTATAAAGAAATTATCTTCATTTATACTAAGTCCAGGAAGATTCTGTTTACTAACCATTATTGATCCAGTTGGAATTGGTACTAGTTTATAAGGACTATAAATTATAAAGTCTCCCTTATTTCCTATGCTGTAATTGGGTATCAAGCTATGCGTTGAATCTTCTATAATAATTGAATTATATGTTTTTTTTAAATCATAAAGATATGATTTGAAGTGATTAATTCCAAAAAAATTACAAAATAATATTATATCTGGCTTATATAACTTTGCTTTTTTCTTTATATCGCTTATGTCAAATGAGTTATCTTCATTTATTTTATAAAAGATAATTTTAACTTTTATTTTTCTTAATAAAAAGATAGCTTCATCACAATAATATTCTGGTATAAAAATACATGCATTTTTTCTTAACAAAGCTACAGAACAAATAGCCCAGCTTGATCTTGAAAAATAATATAACTTATCATCTTTATCTTTGCAGAAAATACTATGAAGATCATTAAAAGAATTTTTTTTTCTTTTTAGGAAATAAAATAAATCACTAAAATTTATTGAGGGAGAAAAACTTATCATAACAAGGTATTATTTTTTAAGTTATTTAAAATAGGTAATTGATATTTATTATAGAAATTTTTCATCTCCATAATTTGCACATCCCAGTTTCTGACTTTAATATTTGTCTTTTTTGTAAATTTATATGAATTTAGTATTAACATTTTCCTATATTTTGA
>MDTE01155583.1_pt1 | contig 10745 bp, 13 predicted proteins | sample 811231 | NCBI WGS metagenome assembly MDTE01 (sample SAMN05326651, study PRJNA326480) | marine metagenome | isolation source: seawater | place: Indian Ocean: Red Sea | collected 2010 | reverse complement strand
ATGTCTCATTTCCAAAGAAATAAGAAGCATTTTGTAAATTGCAAAAAAGAAAGGTATTTGTATTAAAATTGGTAAACAACCAGACAATGGATTAACTTTTTCTCTTTTATAAAGAGCCATCATTTCTTGCTGAAGTTTTACTTTGTCACCTTTGTGTAATTCTTTTAATCTCAATAATTCTGGTTGCAAAATCTTCATTTTTGCCATGGATCTAAAAGAGTAATTTGCAAGTGGAAAAAATAATAGTCTTACAGCTGCTGTAACTAAAATTATAGCTATTCCAAAGTTTTTAGTTAATTCAAATAGGTAGCTTATTATGAAAAATAAAGGTTTTGTTAAAAAGTATAGCCAGCCCCAATCGATAGTTAAATCAAACTTGTTAATGTTTTCTTTTTCCGCGTATCTATTCATTACCTTTACCTCTTTAGCAGCAATAAAGATTTTTGTTTCAGATGTTCCAGATGCTGATGGTCCAATAACCACAGGTTTATTTTGTATGTAATTTGCCTTAAAACTATCTTTATAAACAAACTCTCCTTTAAAAGATTGATTTTTTTCAGGCACCAAAGCTGTTAACCAATATTTATCCGTTATTCCTAACCAGCCACTTTCTGCATTAAGCTCTTCTTTTTTATCTTCAATGTCATCGTAATCATACTCCTTAAGATCTTCATTAAAGACCCCAATAAAACCGTCATGCAATATCATAGTTCCGGACATAGAACCCGCTTCATAAGTTGGTTTTTGATTTCTAGTTATTTGAGCGTAGGGATATAATTCTACCCTTTCACTTGATTTATTTTCAATTTCTTGAGTGATTCTAAACAAAAATTTATCATCTAATTCGATTTTTTTTCTAAAGACTAATCCGGAATTATTATTCCATTCTATTATTACAGGGTTGCCCTCTGATAATTTATTACTTCCTTTTACCTTCCACTGAGTTTTTGCAGTAGGAAGAGATGTTTTACCTATATTGCTAGATGCCCAACCTGTTTCAACGAAGTAGCCATCGTTTGTTTCTGCCGGGTTTAAATAAGTTACTCTTTCATCAGAATCAATTTTTGATTTATAGTTTTTAAAAACTATATCATCTATCAAAGCTCCTTTTAGAGCAATTGAACCTTTGACATTTTCATTTTCAAATTTTATCCTTTTTCCAGAAGTAATCGCGTCTTCTCTTGAAATATTAGGAGCTTTGTTGTTTTCTAAATTAACACTCGGGGCACTCGAGACTTGATCACTTTCTTTTTGAGAATTTTCAGTCTGCTGCAATTTTTTTTGCTCTTCAATTCTAGGTGTTTCAAAAATAACCGACCAACCAAACAAAACTGCAAATGATAAAGCAATAGCAAAAATAACGTTTCTAAAATCCATTTAATATCTTTTTTCTTGACTATTTTTTGGTGGGACAAGATCTATTCCAGACTTTCCTCCCAAAATTTTTATAGGATGGCATTTGCTTACTCTTTTAAATCCCAGATAAGTGCCTTTAATAGGTCCGTGCATCTTTAGACACTCAATAAAGTACTCCGAACAAGAGGGTAGGAATCTACAATTTTCACCAAGGATTGGAGATATAAAAAATTTGTAGAATTTTATTAAAGCGATTATAGAAAAATTTAGAAATCTCATGACTTTAATCCATCTAATTTTTTAAAACTTTTTTCCATTTTTTCATACAAAGACTCATGATTTTCTTTATAAGACCTAGCCTTTCCAAAAACTATATATGTATAATTTAAATTAATTGCACCATTTATTTTTAATAATTTTTGGACTATTCCTTTCAATTTTCTTCTGATTCTGTTCCTTTTTACTGCATTGCCAATTTTTTTTTTTATTATAAAACTCAGGTACAGTTTTTTTTTGCTTTTCTCAAAATTTTTTATGAAATGAATTGAAAAAAAATCATTAACAACAACTTTTCCATTCAATACTAAACGAAAATGCTCTTTTTTTTTCAAACTTTCGAGCTTGGTCATGAGTTCTTAAGTGGAAAGTCTTTTACGGCCCTTTGCTCTTCTTCTTGCAATAAGCTTTCTACCGCCCCTTGTGGACATTCTTGATCGAAAACCATGTCTTCTTTTTCTTACTAGTTTGCTAGGCTGATAAGTTCTTTTCATAAGATTTCTTTAGTTCTTCTTAAAATTTTTCGATATTTATAGGTAATAAGTCTGTATAAGTACAGTTAAAAGTTAATTTATGACTATTAACTCTAAAAATTTAAAAATACTGATAGGGTCTATTTACTTAATAATACTTTTTTTAGGTCTATTTTTTTTATTCTCTTCAATCGATATTAAAGATTTAACTAGCTATGATTTTATAAAATCAAATAAAGACTTGATTTTAAGGTATAAAGAAGAAAATTTTTTATTTTTAACGATAACTTTTTTTATTTTTTGCATTATTTGGGTGCTCTTTCTAGGTTTTGCAATGCCGTTATTGGTATTCGGAGGATTTGTTTTTGGAACGTGGTGGGGAATAATAATTGTTCTTACTTCGACAAATATTGGCGCTATACTATTATATATTTTAGCTAGAAATTTTTTTAAAGATTTTGTGGAAGAAAAATTGGCCCCAAAATTTTCTAAACTTAGAGAACTTTTCAAAAAAAATGATATAGTTTATTTTATGTGTTTTCGTTTTGTGGGTGGAGGCGGAACACCGTACGCGATACAGAATATCCTACCAATCTTATTTGATATGCCAGTAAAAAACTATGCGATAGCAACAGCGGTCGGGAGCTTACCCTCTATGTTTGTTACTGTGGCAATCGGATCTGGGATTGAAAGAGTTATAGATCAAAATACTGAACTTAATATTTTTACAGTAATAACCTCTCCGGATATCTACTTACCTCTAATAGGATTTTTTATTATTTTAATATCAGCCTTTGTTTTAAATAAAATTTTCTTTGAAAAAAAAATTAATAATGAAAAAAATTGAAATAATTTTATGGTTAATTTGGTTTTTGCTGGTGGTTATTTGGAATTATGGATATCCAGCTGCTAGTCCATTTTTAGATGTTTTGATAGCTGTTATTTTGTCTGTAGCAAATATTATGCTATTAAAAGTTATTAAAAAATAATGGAAATAGAAAATCTTTTTAAGACCGCTGTTCTCCATCATGGTAAAAAGAACTTTTCAAAGGCCAAAGAGATTTATGAAGTTCTCCTACAAAAAAATCCAGACAATCTAGCTATATTACAAAATTACGCTGCTTTGCTAGCCCAAATAAAAAATTATAAAGAAGCAGATAATATTTTTAAAAAATGTTTGAAAATAAAACCAAAAGATCCTTTGCTTTTATATAACTACGGAAAACTTTTTCATGATCAAAAAGTTTTTGATAAAGCCGCTGAATTTTACAAAGAATCTTTTGCAGCTGATCCAAAAAATGACATTGTTTTATATAATTTAGGAAATATATATTCTGCTTTAAAGAAATTTAAAAAATCAATTGAATGTTTTAAGAAAGCCATTGAGATAAACCCCTCAAATTTTTTGGCTTATAATAACATGGGCTTTTCCTATAAATATACAGGAAATTTTGAAGAAGCAGAAAAATTTTACAAAAAAGCAATCGAAAAAAAATCTGACTATATAGAAGCACATCTGAATTATTCAACAATGCTTTTATCTTTAAAAAAGTTTGAGAATGGTTTCAAAGAATATGAGTGGAGAAAAAAAAGTAAAATTTTTTCTGATTATTTAAATTATGCAAATTTAGAAATAAAAACACCAACATGGAATGGAGAAGATTTAAAAAATAAAACAATATTAATTTTTGCGGAGCAAGGGATTGGAGACTTATTTCAATTTTCAAGGTACCTCTATCTATTGCGAAAACAATTTCAGTGCAATGTTATTTTGAGACTCAAGCACAATCTTTCCCACCTTTTTGACAGTCAAATAATTAAAACAATTTCGGAAAAAGACGACATTCCTGCTCACGACTTTCACAATCATTTGATGAGCTTGCCTGGAATTTTCTATAAGGAAAACAAATCTTTTCCCTCTAACAAGAACTTCATTCAATTTGATGAAAATAAATCAAAAGAATGGAAAAAGTTTTTTAATTCTTTCACGGGACTTAAAGTCGGTATAAATGCAGATTCAACAACCAGGAGTGGAGCAACAGGACAACTACAAAGAATGATCCCAATTGAACAATTTAAAATTTTAACAGATTTAAAAAATATAAATTTTTTCATCATACAGAAAGATTTTGACAAAAAAAATTTGAATCTTATTAATAAGAATTCCAATGTAAATTACTTTGAGAAATTAGATAAAAACGTAAAACCATTTGAAGACACAATAGGAGTAATTAAAAATTTAGATTTGATAATTACGGCTGACACCTCTTTAGCCCATCTCGCAGGAACTCTAGAAAAGAATACGTGGATCGCCCTTCCTTTTGTTAGTGATTGGAGATGGTTTCAAGATGAAAAAAAATCTCAATGGTATAAAAATGTCTCATTGTATAGGCAGGGACAAACAAGTTCTTGGGAAGAAGTTTTTAAAATTATAAAAAGAGATTTGGAGAAAAAACTTAAAAACTAATCTAACCTCGGTGTCCACAGCAAGAATTGAAGCTGAGACCTCTTCTTTGTCGAGGAAGAACTCTAACGATTTGTTTATGCGGGTTTTCTAGTTTTAATAGAAACATAGAATTTTGCATTTTATCATCATCTATTTAAAGGGTTTTTTAGTAGATGCTTGCATATTCATATTCTTCAAAGTAAAACGTAATAAATTATGGTGCAAAAATGGGTATTCATTACGACTATAAATCAACAAGGGGCGAAAAAGCGATGCGCAAAGAAGCGAAAAGAAAAGCTCGTTTAGAACAAAGAAGAGCCAGAAGAAACTCAAACATAAAAGTTGAAGAATCTGAAAAAAAAATGCACGATATTCAGAAGCCCATTACTTTAGATGATTTAACTAATCCCGATAAAGATTAATTTAAATGAAAATTGTTGAGAAAAAAGAGACATCTCTTTTAAGAAAAGAACTAGCTTTGAAAATAAATCTTAGAAAAAGAAAAAAATTTAAAGAAAAATATAAAACAGGAAAGAAAAAAAAATGAGTGTTTTATCAGATAGATGGATAAAGAAAATGTCTAAAAATTATAAAATGATTTTTCCATTTGTTTCGAAACAAACAAGAAAAGGGAAAATATCTTATGGACTTTCTTCGTACGGTTATGATGCAAGAGTCTCTAATGACTTTAAAATATTTACTAATGTTAATTCTACAATTGTTGATCCTAAGAATTTTAAAAAGGAAGGTTTTGTTTCAAGAAAATCAAAAGTCTGTATAATTCCCCCGAATTCTTTTGTTTTAGCCAGGACAGTTGAATATTTCAGAATTCCAGAAAACGTTATAGTGATATGTTTGGGAAAATCTACTTATGCAAGATGTGGCATTATAGTTAATGTCACTCCTTTAGAGCCAGGATGGGAGGGCCATGTAACTCTTGAATTTTCAAATACAACGCCACTCCCAGCAAAAATTTATGCAAACGAAGGAGCTGCTCAGTTTGTTTTTATAAAAGGAAATGAAAAGCCTGAAATTTCTTACTCTAAAAGAAAAGGAAAATATATGAGACAAAAAGGAGTAACTCTTCCAAAAATTTGATTTAATTAATGCAAAAATTAATAGTTAAAGGCAAAATAAGTTTATCTGGTGTTATTAAAATATCTGGTTCAAAAAATGCAACTTTGCCCATTTTAGCAGCATCAATTTTAAATAATAAAAAAATAGAGATAGGAAATATACCACTAGTAAAAGATGTCACTACAATGGTTCATCTATTAAAGACCATGGGGTCAAATATCAAGTTTGACTCAAAAAAAAAAAAAAATTTAATTCACAACAAAAACAGACCATTAAAAACAGTAGCACCTTATTCTTTGTTAAAAACAATGAGAGCTGGAGTAATTGTTTTAGGACCGCTATTATCAAAATTTAAAAAAGCAAAAGTTTCTTTGCCCGGAGGTTGTGCAATTGGTAGCAGACCAGTAAACTTACACCTTTTTGCTTTAAAAAAATTAGGGGCAACTATTAAAATTAAAGATGGCTATATACTTGCCAGAGTAAAAAAAGAACTTGTTGGAACTCAAATCAAGTTTCCTTCGATCTCAGTAGGCGCAACTGAAAACGCAATTATTGCAGCTACTTACGCAAGCGGAACAACTTATTTAAGCAATTGTGCCTGCGAACCAGAGATCAAGAATTTGACGGACTTTTTAAAAAAAATGGGAGCAAATATATTTTGGTCTGGTAAAAGAAAAATAAAAATTATCGGTAATAAAAAACTAAATTCTGCAAATCACAACGTAATGTTTGACAGAATTGAGGCTGGTACCTTTATAATTGCTGGGGCACTTATGGGAAAAAAGTTGAAAATTTCTGGAATAGTCCCGAAAATTCTAAAAAAAGAATTAACTGTTCTAAAAAGAATGGGAGTTAAATTAGCAATTAAAAAAAATGAAATTCAAGTTTTAGATTCCAGAAATCTTAAAGCAACCTCGGTCAATACAGAACCATACCCAGGATTTTCTACCGACCTACAAGCACAAATAATGGTTTTGATGACAAAGGCAAGAGGAACTTCGAAAATAAAAGAAAATATATTTGAAAATAGGTTTATGCATGTGTCAGAGTTAAATCGAATGGGCGCAAAGATAAGAGTTGTTGGTAGCTCTGCGTATATAACTGGCCCACAAGATCTTAATGGCACAGAAGTTATGGCCACAGATCTTAGAGCATCGGTAAGTTTAGTGCTAGCGGGTTTAATTGCAAAAAACAGGACAACTGTTAATAGAGTTTACCATTTAGACAGGGGTTATGAAAAACTTGAGCAAAAATTAAGAAAATGCAAAGCAAGTATATCCAGATTTTATTAATTTTTTTTAAATGAGTAAAAGAAATTTGAGATTGAGTGCAAATTCAGAAGAAGATCTTAAAGTGATCTCCGCTCATTTGCAGGACTCCATTACCAGGACTGGAAATATTGCACACCTAAAAAAAAATAGACTGTTTTTAATAGAGTTTAATAGGTTTATGTGGGAGGATATTGAAAAGGGAATTACTAGAAAGAATAAAAGAGTTCAATCTGTCCTTAAATTTCACAATGTGCTTAATGTTAGCGTGAAGAACTTAAATCAAAAAAATAAAGAACGATTTTTGGATTTTTTAGCAATTGAAAGTAAATTTTTGTCTGATAAAAACTATGAAATAAAATTAAACTTTGCAGGTGATATATTAATTAAATTAAATTCAGAGGTGATCGAGTGTTTTCTTGAAGATATTAGTGATCCATGGGAAACCAAAAATAAACCAAAACATAACCTTATCAATGATTAGAGTATTAAATACAAAATCGAAAGTTTTTAAAAAAAAATTTAATTTTTATTTAAATATAAGAAGAAAATATTCTGATAACAAAATAAACGTGGTTAAAAATATTATTAATGACGTGAAAAAAAATAAAGATAAATCAATAATTAAATATGAGAAAAAATTTAATAATCTTAAATACTTAAATGTAAATAAATTATCTTTTTCAAAAAATGAGATTGAAAAAAATATAAAAATTTTGGACAAAAAAGTCAAAGAGTCTATCGATATTGCTTTTAGTAGAATATTTAATTTTCACAAAAATCAAAAATTTAAAGGGTTTAAATTTAAAGATCGTTATAATAATTCTTTTGCTTATCGATCAAAACCAATTGGTAAGGTTGGAGTATATGTTCCTGGCGGAAGGGCAAGCTATCCAAGCTCAGTTTTGATGAATTGTATACCAGCTTTAATTGCTGGAGTTAAAGAAATTTATATGACAGTACCTTGTATCAATGGCCAATTAAATCCTGGAGTATTATATGCAGCAAAAAAATGTAAAGTAAAAAAGATTTTTAAACTCGGTGGAGCACAAGCTATCGCAGCTTTTGCTTTTGGGACAAGGACAATAAATAAAGTAGATAAAATTGTTGGCCCGGGAAACGAGTATGTTGCATTAGCAAAAAAAGAGGTTTCAGGAGTATCTGGAATTGACATATTTGCTGGCCCATCAGAAGTCACTATTGTTGCTGATAAATACTCTAATCCGGATTGGATTTCTGCAGATTTAATTGCTCAGTCCGAACATGATGAGATGTCTCAATCTATTTTAGTATCTGATAGTAATGATTTAATAAACAAGGTTCAGTATTGTCTTAATAAGCAACTTAAATTTTTACCAAAGAAAAAGATTGCATTAAAAAGTTTGAGTAAATTCGGTTTAGCAATTTTAGTGAGAAAATCTAAGGAAGTTACAGAAATAATTAATATGATTGCCCCAGAACATCTACAAATTTATACAAAAAAACCAGACAAATATTTAAAATCAATTGATAATGCTGGATCAATATTTTTAGGAGCTTATTCTCCTGAAGCGGTTGGGGATTACCTTGCTGGGCCCAATCATGTACTACCTACGTCAGGAACTGCAAAATTTTCATCTGGTTTATCTGTAATAGATTTTCTAAAAAGACAGTCAGTGATTAAAATATCTAAAAGGGGTATTGAAAAATTAGGTCCATCCGTTGTAACCTTATCAAAATATGAAAAACTCCATGGGCATGCTAATTCAGTAAAACTTAGAATAAAAGATTAGAATAAAAGAAAGGTAGTAATTTGGCTAAACAAGAGAAGATAGAATTTAGAGGAAAAGTCACAGAATTATTACCTAACGCGATGTTTAGAGTTAAACTTGAAAACAATCATGAAGTATTAGCTCATACAGCTGGAAAATTGAGGAAGAATAGAATAAGAGTCTTAGCCGGTGATCAAGTCTTAGTAGAAATGACTCCATACGATTTGACTAAAGGCAGGATTACTTTTAGATTTTAAGCCATTTGGCCTTGTAGCTCAGTAGTAGAGCAGTACCCTGAAAAGGTATGTGTCGTTTGTGCGATTCAAACCAAGGCCACCTTCAAGAATATTTCTGGACATCACATGGGTTTGACTGGTATATCCCAAAAAATATGAATTTCTCTTTAGAGATAACTATGAAGACCGATCTATCTGATTTACCTAAGGTTAAAGATGTTTATATCACAATGTTACCAGGTCATGACTTTAAAGAGGTTGCAATTAAAGCAAAAGAGTTAGTCCAATCCGGGTTTAATCCAGTACCCCACTTTCCTGCAAGATCAATTAAAAATCTTAATGAGTTAAAACAGTACGTTTCTATGTGTAAAGATTTTGGCGTAAAACAAGCTTTAGTTATTGGAGGTAGCTCTGAACCAATTGGTGATTACCACTGCTCGTTGCAGATTTTAGAGACAGGATTATTTGACGGACTTAAGATAGGAATTGCTGGACATCCTGAGGGGTCCCCTGATATATCGGATTCAGATTTGGAGAAAGCGATGAATGATAAAAAACCATTCGCAGATTATATTGTCACCCAGTGGCTTTTAGATCCAGAACCAATTAATAAATTTATTTCAAAACAAAGTTTACCAGTTCATGTTGGTATTACCGGACCCTTAAAATTAACAAGTTTAATTAAATTTGCAAATATTGTTGGAGCAAAAAATTCTTTAAACTTTATCAAATCTAATGCCGCAAAAGCAGTAAATTTGATCAAACCATCGGATCCAAATGATTTAATCCAACAAGTTAAAAAATCAACAGCATACTTTCATATTTATACTTTCGGTGGATTAAAAGAAACAAACAAATGGCTTGTCAAAAATAATTATGCCTAAAAAGGTACCGAACTCTTATAAAGTTGAAAAAGTAAATTACGATAAGGTTAAACACGAAACTTCTGTTGATCAATCAGATAGGCAAGTTCCATATAATTTGAGACAAAGCGGGCCTACGAAAGTAGAAATGCTTATCTCAACCAGAGTAAGAAAATCTCCCTACTGGCATTTATCTATGAAAGCTGGTTGTTGGAGAGCTACTATTTATAATCGTGTGTATCATCCAAGAGGGTACGTAAGACCTGAAAAGGGTGGTGCGATGGTCGAATACAAAGCAATTAAAAATCACGTAACAATGTGGAATGTAGCTGTTGAAAGACAAATTCGTGTAAAAGGACCAGACGCTGAAAAATTTGTCGACTATGTAATTACAAGGGACGCAACAAAGATATCAACTATGAGAGGCCGATATGTAATACTTTGTAACTACAAGGGAGGTGTTTTAAATGACCCTGTTTTATTAAGAGTTGAGGATGACGAATTTTGGTTTAGTTTATCGGACTCAGACATTGGTTTATACCTACAAGGTGTAAATGCTAACAAAAGATTTAATGTTGAAATAGATGAAATTGACTCATGTCCTGTTCAAATTCAAGGACCAAAATCAAAAGCTTTAATGAAAGATTTAGTAGGCAACCAAGTAGATATGGATAACATTCCATTCTACGGTTTGGCTAAAGCGAAAATAGGTGGAAGAGATTGTGTAATTTCACAATCAGGTTTTTCCGGAGAAGCTGGTTATGAAATTTATTTAAGAAATGCAACTTTGTATGCTGAAGATATGTGGAATGCAGTTCTTAAAGCTGGAAAAAAACATAAGTTAATGGTTATTGCACCAGCACATCATAGAAGAATACAAGCTGGAATATTATCTTGGGGCCAAGATTTAGATCATGAGCATAACCCTTTTCAATGTAATCTTGGTTACCAAGTTTCGCTATCAGGTAAAGGAATATGGAATAAACAAACAGATTATGT
>MDTE01058634.1_pt1 | contig 10745 bp, 13 predicted proteins | sample 811231 | NCBI WGS metagenome assembly MDTE01 (sample SAMN05326651, study PRJNA326480) | marine metagenome | isolation source: seawater | place: Indian Ocean: Red Sea | collected 2010 | reverse complement strand
TTTTTAATAAAATTGATGGTTTAAATATTAAAAACTCTTTAGTTTTTAATAGTGTCCCAGAATTTGAAAATCAAGACTCACATTTATGGCAGCATTTTTGTGGTTATGAGATTACAACAAAGAAAGATTGTTTTAATGATAAAACTATTGCTTTAATGGATTTCTGTTGTGAACAAAAAAATAATGTACACTTTTTTTATGTTTTGCCTTTTTCTAAAAGGAAAGCATTAATAGAAACAACTTGGATTTCAAAAAATAATGACAATTCACTAAAAGATTATGATTTACAAATCAAAAGCTATATTAAGGGAAATTTTTTTAACCCTGAATATGAAATAAATTATAAGGAAGAAGGTGCAATACCATTATTTTATCCAAGTAATTTAAATGAAAATAATAAAATTAACATAGGAACGGCAGGCTGTATGACAAGATTAAGCACTGGATATACATTTTTAAATATTCAAGATCATAGTAAATATATAAGAATGAATATTGATAAAATTGAAAATGTAAAAAGATTTGAACTAGCAAAGAAATATAAAATACTAGATAAGATTTTTTTAAATGTTTTAAGGAACAATCCAGAAAGAATGCCAGATATTTTTTACAAAATTTTTCATAGAAATGAGTTAAAAGCTATAAAGTTTTTATCTAATAAAAGTAACTTAATTGATGATTTGTCTATAATTTTAAAAATGCCGAAATGGATATTTGTAAAATCCCTTTTTAATTAAAATGATAAAGAAAATTTACGGTAAACATATATTTTATTTTACACTTTTTACAGTTGTGCTATCTGTAACTACTCTTTTGACCAAAAATATTTCTTATTTTAATAGTGAAACTATTATTTTATTTATTTGTTTGTTTCTTATTTTATCAATAGGTATTTCCCACGGTGCTTTAGATAATTATAAGGCAAATAAATTACTCAAAATTTATGGAATAAAGAATAAAGTAATTTTTTTTGCAATTTATATATGTATATCTGCATTAGTAATTTTTATTTGGAGCTTGTATGGCACTTACAGTTTGTTAGCTTTTTTACTTGTTGCTTCTTATCACTTTGGGCTTGAGGACACTTCGTTTTTACACAAAGGAAATTCTTTCTTAGATCAAATTTTCTATTTAATTAAGGGATCATTAATAGTTTTTGCTCCTCTTTTTTTTCATTTTGACGAAACATTAAAAATCTTTGAAACTTTAATGCTAAGTAATACATTTATAACTTTCCTTGAATTAGAACATTGGATTATTAATGTTTTCCTATTTTTAAGTTTTGTAGGATATTTATATTTTGTTTATAAAAATAAATTTGAAGACTTCGAAGTTTTATTTTTAGACCTGATATCAATTATAATTTTAAATTATATATTTTCTCCAATAGTTGCTTTTACAGTTTATTTTTGTTTTCTTCATTCAATAAGACATATTATATCTTTATCCAACGAACTTGATAAAAATAACTTTTTAAATGGTACAAAAGTTTTTATTAAGAAAGCTTTACCATTGACGGTTATAACTGCAATTTTATATTTGATAGCAGCCTTTTTTTTATCAAAATACTATGGTTTAACCGATGTGATAATTAAGGTGATATTTATTGGTTTGGCGTCATTAACATTTCCGCATATATTGCTTGAATATTTGATAGAAATAAATGAAAAACGAAATTAAAATTTTTTTAGCAGCACCTCGAGGATTTTGCGCAGGAGTGGATAGAGCAATAGAAATTGTCAAAAAAGCACTCAAAAAATATGGCGCCCCAGTTTATGTTAGGCACGAGATTGTTCACAATAAGAATGTGGTTGAGTCATTAAAACAGCTGGGGGCAGTTTTTGTGGAGGAAATCTCAGAAATACCAGACACTTCAAGACCGGTTATTTTTTCAGCGCACGGTGTTCCTAAAAAAGTCCCTAAAGAGGCCAAACTAAAAAAGATTTCCTATGTTGATGCAACTTGCCCTCTGGTCTCAAAAGTTCACAGAGAAAGTGAGCAACTATATAAAAAAGGTTTTGATATTATTTTAATTGGCCATAAAAATCACCCTGAGGTAATTGGGACTATGGGACAGTTGCCCCCTGGTTCTATTACTCTCATTGAAACTGTAGACGAGGTTAGAAATTTAAAATTTTCTAAATCGATAGCTTACGTTACTCAAACAACTTTATCTGTCGATGATACAAAAGAAATTATCAATGCTTTAAAAATTAAATTTCCTAATATAAAAGCTCCAATTAAAGAAGACATATGCTACGCAACAACGAATAGGCAGACAGCAGTTAAAAAGATTGCACCAAAATGTGAAATGTTTTTTGTAATAGGTAGCAGAAACTCATCAAATTCAGCTCGATTAGTTGAGGTTGCAAAAAAGTCAGGCTGTAAAAACTCTGAGCTAATATTTTTTGGAAAAAAAGCTCCTTTAGAAAAAATAAAGAATTGCAAAACTATTGGCTTATCTTCTGGTGCATCAGCTCCTGAGGAATTGGTTCAAAATTTTATTTCAGAAATAAGAAAAAGTATGAATGTCTCCATAGAAGAAGTGGTAACCGCAAATGAAAAAGTAGTTTTTAAGCTACCAAAAGAACTAAATTAAATGGCAATTTATACAAAACTAGACCAAGAAAAAATTAATATAATATTGTCAAATTATAAGTTAGGAGCATTAAAAAAATTTGTAGGCATCAAAGAGGGCATTGAAAATACTAATTATTTTATCGAAACTGAGAAGGGAAAATTTATTTTAACAATTTATGAAAAAAGAGTTAATAAAGAAGATCTTCCATTTTTTTCAAGGCTAATGCTAGAGCTTAGTAAAAATGATTTTATTTGTCCAAAACCTATTTCAAATAAAAATAATGAATACATATCTGATTTTGACAATAAAAAGTTTATGATAGTAAGTTTTCTTGAGGGTAAATCAAAATTTAATTTATCACCTATTGAATGTAAAATTGTTGGTAAGGAAATGGCAAAACTTCACCAAATAACAAAAAATTTTAAATTTTCAAGAAAAAACGATCTTTCAGTAAAGTCATGGAGAAGAATTTTTACCCAAGTAAAAGATAAATGTAGCAAAATTCATCCAGACTTACCAAAATTAATAGAGGCAAATTTAGATAATATAGAAAAAGAGTGGCCAGATGGTTTACCGTCTGGAATTATTCATGCTGATTTATTTAATGATAATATTTTTTTTAAAAATAATCGATTTTCAGGTTTTATTGATTTTTATTTTTCTTGCAACGATTTTTATGCTTTTGAATTAGCAATTTGTTTTAATGCATTATGTTTTGATGGTGTAAAACAAAATCTAAGCTTTAATGTAACTAAAGCAAAAAAATTAATGGAAGGTTATAATGAAATAAGAAAAATTTCAAAAGAAGAAAAAAAATCTATAAAAGTCTTGTCCCAGGGAGCTGCTTTAAGATTTCTTTTAACAAGGGTATTTGATTATTTGAACATCGTAGATGATGCAGTTGTTAAAATCAAAGACCCCATGGAATACCTTAAAAGACTGGAGTTTCATAAAAATGCCAAGAGTTTTGAAGATTATTTAATTTAAAAAATAAAATGAAGTATAAAATTTATACTGATGGTGCATGCTCTGGTAATCCCGGTCCTGGTGGTTGGGCAGCGATAATTTTAGCAAATGATCAGGTTGAAGATATGATTTCTGGAAATGAAAAAAATACTACAAATAACAAAATGGAATTACTTGCTCCAATTAGGGCAATTCAAAGATTTAAAAAAAAATCAGAAATTTCAATTTTTACAGACTCAACATATGTTAAGGAAGGCATAACAGTATGGATAAAAAAATGGGAAAAAAACGGATGGAAAACTGCTTCAAAAAAACCTGTTAAAAATAGAGAACTTTGGAAAAAATTGAAAATCTTATCTTTGAAACATAATATTAAATGGAATTGGGTAAAGGGACATGCTCAGGACAAATATAATAATTTAGCCGATGATCTTGCGCAGAGAGCAATTAAATAAATGATTAGACAAATTCCATCCAAAGAAATTAGAAATTATGTAAAAAATAATCCTAAAGCTATTTTACTTGATGTTAGAACTAAAGAAGAATGGGAAGCAGGTAAACCGGATGGGGATAAGCTAGGATTAAAGACTTATTTTTTATCCTTACAATTTAAAGGTAGAATTTTAAATGAAAATTTTTTAGAAGAATTTAAAAAGTTAAGTATAAGTAAGGAATATGAAATATTCTTTATGTGTGGTTCTGGCGGAAGATCACAAAGAGCTGCTGAAATATTAAGCGGTGAAGGATATATTTGTTTAAACATTTCTGATGGTTTTAATGGAAATGATATTGAAAAAATTGGATGGAAGAATAATCAATTACCAACTAAATAATCAAATCTTATTTAAAAAATTTTCAGCAGCAGAAACTTCACAGGTTGCAGTTTCTTTTTCTACCTCAATTTTTTTTACAACACCCTCTTCCAATAGCATTGTATACCTATTCGATCTAATTCCTAAACCTTTTGCTGACTTATCTACTTCGGCGCCAATAGCTTTTGTAAATTTACAGAAAGGGTCCCCTATCATGAGTATTTTATTACCAACGTTTTGATTTTGGCCCCATGCTTTCATTACATTTGGATCATTAACAGCTATACAAATAATTTTTGTTATTCCTTTTTTTAAAGCTAAATCATAGTTTTTTACATATCCCGGTAAATGAATTGCCGAGCAGGTTTTAGTGAAAGCCCCTGGCATACCTAAAATTATTACTTTTTTAGATTTAAGCAATTCACTTGTTGAAATTATTTTTACCTCATTCGCATCATCTAAGTAAAAAAAATCATTGTGGGGTAATTTATCGCCAGGTTTAATTTTCATTTTATTTTATTTAATATATAGTTTTTTATATCGTTTACATTATTTTCTAAAATATCATAATTTTCTTTTTTATCCATTAAATGTGCTATTTGTTTTGGTGTCTCAATTTTCTGTGATGTTGCTATTTTAATTGTTTCTAAAAATTTATAAGGATGGGCTGTACCCAAAACTAAAATTTCAGATCCATCTTTTATATCTTTAGAAGCCCCAACTGCAGTTGCTGTATGCGGATCTATTACAAAATTATATTTTTTAGAGAAATTTTTTATTATTTCAAGAGTTTCTTTATCATTTATTTTTTTTGCAATGAAATCTTTTTTTATAATAGCTATCTGTTCTTTGTTTAAGGAGAATGAACCTTTAGATTTTAAATTATTCATGAAAATTGTTACTTGCTTATCGTCTTCATTGAGTACATCAAAAAGTAGTCTTTCAAAATTACTTGATATTTGAACGTCCATACTTGGAGACAAAGATGGTTTTACTTCAGTTGGCTTGTATTCGCCTGTATTTATAACTCTTTCTAAAATATCATTTTCATTTGTGGCCACTACTAACTTTTCAATCGGTAGTCCCATTTTTTTAGCTACGTATCCAGCAAAAATATCTCCAAAATTACCAGTTGGCACTGCAAAACTAACTTTTTTATTTTTCAATTTAAAATAAGAGTAAAAATAATAAACTATCTGACAAATTATTCTTGCCCAATTTATAGAATTGACACCAGACATGTTAATTTTTTCTCTAAAAATATTTTCAGAAAACATTTCTTTTACAATTTTTTGACAATCATCAAATGTTCCTTTGATAGCGATATTGTAAACATTGTTAGATCCAATAGTTGTCATAATTTTTCTTTGTATGTTTGAAATTTTTTTATGTGGATGCAAAACAAATACATTTATATTTTTTCTATCATTTAACGCTGCAATTGCAGCCGAACCCGTATCACCAGAGGTAGCAACTACAATATTAATTTTATTATCTGAGGAAATATTAAATTCATCATACATATTTCCAAGTACTTGCATTGCTATATCTTTGAATGCTAACGTTGGTCCATGATAAAGTTCTATTAAATGTAAATCTCCGAACTTCTTGATTTTAATAACTTCTTCAGATGAAAATTTTTTGTAAGATTTTTTAATCAGATTTTTAAGATTATTTTTTTCTAGACTTGATGAGCAAAAATTAAATATTATTTCTGTTGCGAGATCAACATAACTCAAAACACTTAATTTTTTTATATCAGTTTCATTGTATTTTTTAATTTGTTTAGGAATAAATAACCCTCCATCAGGAGCCAAACCTCTTAAAAAAATGTCCTTAAAATTGTATTTTAGATTTTTATTCCTTGTACTGATATATTCCACTAGCTAGATGACTTTACTTTTTTAAAATTTTTATTCCAGGATCTATTAAGCAATCCCAGAAGAGTAAGTGAAAATACAATAATTAATAAAGCCAATTGACCTCCTGATGTCTCTGAAATACACACAGCGCACATTTTAAGAGTTTCGGGATTTGAAGTATCAATAATCATTTTTCAAAATATACAAATTGGATTATAGCTTCTTTTATATTCTTTGTCACATAAGGGTCAACTAATAAAACTAACGCGTATTTTTGTTTTTCTCCTACTTTTAAAGTTTGTTTCTCATAACAAAAACAGTTCATTTTAGTTATGTAATCTTTTAGTTCAGGAGGATAAACCTGAAAAGTGGCCATAGCTGAAACACTTTCTCCACCTAAATTTTCGACTGAATAATTTATTGTTTTAATCTCACCAGGTTTTAAAACAACATTACTCTGCTCTGAAACAAATTTTAATGGTAAATTTTTCTGTACACTGGTTATTAGTTTTGTTGAAATTTCTTGATTACTTTTTTTATTATTTTCTGAAAATATAAAAGGGAGAATTGTGATTAAAACTAAAAAACTAATCAATACAAAAATTATTTTTTTATTTTTAAGCAAATTTATCCACTAGAATTGATATAAAAATCGCAAATAAATATAGAATTGAAAAAGCAAATATTTGTTTAGAAGTATTTTTTTCAGATTCTTTATTTTTTGTTTTTAAAAGCCTAAAGCAAATAAAAATATAATATGCACTTAAAGGTAAGGAAAATGATAAATAAATAAGACCTAGAAATTCTAAATAATATGGGGCAACTGCTATTGGGAATAATAAAATTGAGTAGACAAATATATTTTTCTTTGTAGTTTCTACACCTGAAGTAACTGGTAACATTGGAATATTCGCCTTTTTATAATCCTCAGATTTAAATAGACTTAGAGCCCAGAAATGAGATGGCGTCCAAATAAAAATTATTAAAAATAAAACAATAGGCTCTACTGAAACACTTCCTGTAGCAATCGCCCATCCGATTACTGGAGGCAAAGCACCTGCTGCTCCTCCAATTACAATATTTTGTGGCGTCTTCCTTTTTAGCCAAATGGTATAAACAAAAACGTAAAATAAAATTGTAAGGGCTAGTAAAGAAGCTGCTACAAGATTGGAAAAATAATATAGAGCGCCTACAGAAACTAAAGATGATGTTACTCCAAAAATAAGTGCTTCTTTTTTAGTTAATTTACCAGTTGGGATTGGTCTCAAACAAGTTCTAGACATAACTTTATCGACATCTGCTTCATACCAACAATTCAAGGATCCTGCGGCACCAGATCCAAGGGCTACTGCTGTAATTGATAAAATCGCGTACAAATAATCAACGCTTTTAAATGGAGCTATAAAAAAACCAACCACACAAGTAAAAATAGCTAGTGACATTACTCTTGGCTTCATTAATTCAAATAAAGCCTTCACATAATGAATGGTATCGAATTTAAACTCTCTGATTTTTGTGTTGGTGTTTAACAATTGAAATCCTGCCTTAATTATTCACCTAAAACGAAATAAATTAATCTAGTAAATACTGTATACTTTCCTTCAGCTACCATAAGCCCAACGAAACAAGCAATTGCAGTCATTGGCCACAATAAAACATTTACAAGAGCATAACGTTCCCAAAAAAGATGCATAAAAAAAGCCATAATCAAACCTGCTTTTAAAAACATAAAAAATAGAATTAGCGACCATCTTAGCAACCCTTGAAACTGATACCAGTCAACCATGTAAGAAAAAAAACTCAAAACGAATAAAAGTCCCCAAATCCAAAGGTATATTCCTATCTTATGTGTTGATGTTGACTTTTCTTTATTTTTATCTATTTCTGAATTTTGACTCATTATATATAACCTTACCAAAGATAGAAGAATGCGAAAATAAAAACCCACACTAAGTCCACGAAATGCCAATAAAGACCTAATATTTCAATCGAAACATAATCTGATTTCATTGTTGTAAAAAATCCACGTCTTCCTGTATCAAAGTCTCCCCTAAATACTTTCCTTGCAAAAATGAACAAAAATATCACACCTATTGAGACATGGGTGCCATGAAAACCGGTTATCATGAAGAAATACGATCCGAACTGTCCTGCTCCAAATGGATTTGACCATGGTCTCACACCTTCATGGATTAACTTGGACCATTCATAAGCTTGCATTCCGACAAAGGTAAGGCCGCCAATTGCTGTTGCAAGTATAAACCAACCACACATTTTTTTATTTTTTTCATAACCATATTTTACAGCCAACGCCATTGTTCCGCTGCTTGTAATAAGTACAAATGTCATTATAGCTATCAAAAGCAATGGCACCGGTACTCCCATAAAATCTAGCGAAAATACTTGACTTGTATTTGGCCAATCAACTACGGTTGAGGCTCTTCCTTTCATGTAAGAAATCAAAAAACAGCTAAAAATAAACGTGTCACTTAACAGGAATATCCACATCATTGCTTTACCCCATTGAACACCTTTAAATGCAGTTTGGTCAGATCCTAGGTCACTAGGAACGCTTTTCCATCCTTTAGGTAAATTTTCAAATGATGAGTCTGACATAATTAATATTCCTTAGCTTGATAACATTAATCCGAAAAGCACTAACCAAACAACCAGTAAAAAATGCCAGTAAACTGCACAAATATCAATCAAATTATTAATCTCTTCTTTTCTTAAACTTCTCTTAACAAACTTTGAAGTTGTTTTTCCCCAAAAATATATCCCACCAATAATATGAAGACCATGAATTGTTGTGAATAAATAGAAAAATGCGTTTGCAACATTGCTAGTGGCGTAATACCCAACATTTAAAAGCTGATACCAAACTATAAGTTGACCGATTAGAAAAGAGTAGGCTAAAAAACCAATAAAATATAAACCATTTTTGGTTTTATCATAAATATCTTTTTCAGCATATTTTGCTGTCTTGTGGAAAATAAAACTGCTTAAAACTAGAATGCTAGTATTTAGCCATAGCAGCCAAGGCTCTGGCATACTTTTCCAGTCACTAACAAGCATACGATCAGAATACGCAACAATAAACAGCGAGAACAATACTGTACTAGCTGCCATTATAGTTCTTAAGCCTAGTTTTTGTTTGGTAAGGCTAAGTGTTTGGCCTTTATGCTCATTATCTGCCTCTATTTGATCTTTTTCCCAAGGCTTTTCAGTTAATAATTGGAAGATAGATTTTTTCTTGCTCACGTCTTTTCAACTTTCGCTCCTATAATCTCACTTGGAGGTTGGTTTTGAGGAATATAATCCTCTTTCGCACCAGGAACACTAAAATCATAAGGCCATCTGTAAACTTTTGGAAGTTCTTTACCCCAATTACCATGTTCTGGAGGCATTTCTGGCGTTTGCCATTCTAGAGAGTTTGCTTTCCAAGGATTTTTTTCAGATTTTTTTCCAAGTCTTGCGCTAGCGATTAGATTGTACAAAAACAATAATTGTGCAGCACCAACTATTAAAACTGCAATAGTGATAAATTTATTTAACAGTAACGTAGATGTATCGATATATGGACTATCATAAATTTCAAAATATCTCCTTGGAACTCCTACGAAGCCTTGGTAATGCATTGGAAAATAGATTGCATAAGATCCAATAAATGTTATCCAGAAGTGGATTTTACCCAAAGTTTCATTCATCATTCGTCCAGTTATCAATGGATACCAATGATAAATGGCACCAAAAATTACAAGTATAGGGGCAATACCCATAACCATGTGAAAATGAGCTACAACAAAATAAGTATCAGATAACGGAACATCTACCGTTACATTCCCTAGGAATAATCCTGTTAAACCACCATTCAAAAAAGTAACTATAAAGCCAAGTGAAAATAACATTGGGAGAGATAACTGTATGTTGCCTCTCCACAAAGTTAAAATCCAATTGTAAACTTTGATGGCTGTAGGCACTGCTATAATTAATGTTGTTGTTGCGAAAAAGAAACCAAACCATGGATTCATACCGCTTACATACATGTGGTGTGCCCATACAAAAAAGCTCAAAGCACCGATTCCTACAATAGCCCAAACCATCATTCTGTATCCAAAAATTGTTTTTCTTGAATGAACCGAAAGTAGGTCAGAAACTATCCCGAATGCTGGCAATGCTACGATATAAACCTCTGGATGACCAAAAAACCAGAACAAGTGTTGGAATAAAATCGGACTTCCGCCTTCATGGGTTAATGTTTCTCCAAGTGAAACCATAGCCGGCATAAAGAAACTTGTTCCAAGCAAGCTATCTAAAGTCATCATTAGACAACCTACTAATAAAGCAGGAAATGCAAACATCGCTAAAACTGTTGCTGTAAATATTCCCCAAATTGTGAGAGGAAGTCTCATTAACGTCATACCTCTTGCTCTTAGTTGTAAAACGGTAATTATGTAATTAAGTCCTCCCATAGTAAAACCAGCAACAAAAAGTATTAGTGAGATTAACATTAAAATTATACCC
>MDTE01161723.1_pt1 | contig 10746 bp, 8 predicted proteins | sample 811231 | NCBI WGS metagenome assembly MDTE01 (sample SAMN05326651, study PRJNA326480) | marine metagenome | isolation source: seawater | place: Indian Ocean: Red Sea | collected 2010 | reverse complement strand
TGTCCTTTACCCGTAAGTCTTCACGGCACTGATCAACGCCTGGATGAAGCCGTAGGAATGTGCAAATGCCTGCAGGCCGCCCGGGTCGTCGGAGTGCCGGGGCACGTGGTCGGGCATCACCATGTACTCGTAACCCACTTCGACAAGGGTTCGCATCACCTGGAGCATGTCGATGTCTCCGTTGTCCAGGTAGACCTCCTGGAAATCGCCTCGTTTCCCGATCATGTTGCGGAAGTGGATGTTGAAGATCCGTTTCTTGTTGCCGAAATAACGGATCACCTCGTGGATCTCCTCGTTGGGGTTCTCGAGGTTCTCCATCATCGAGCCCAGGCAGAGGTTGAGGCCGTGATACGGGCTGTCCGAGAGGGCGATGAACTTCTTGACCCCCTCGAAGTTTCCCAGCAGTCGTTCGATGCCCTGGAATCCACCGGGAGGTGTTCCCGGGTCGTGGAGGTGACAGGCTGCGCGGATCTTGTGTTCTTCACAGACGGGGATCACCCGTTCGATGAAATACTGCATCCGTTCCAGCGCCATGTCCTCTGTGACCCGGCCGGCCCGGGTCAGTTCGGGGTCGGCCTTGGCCTGGTCGAGTTTCCATGTGCTGTAGCTGGAGCCTCCTCGTCCCTGGGTCCGCTCGGTTCGCAGGACTCCCAACAGGCTCATGTTGTATTTCCACGCCGGGATGCCCGCCTTGGCACAGGCCTCGGTCATCTTGTGAATGTCGTCGATGTCGCGATCGCGCTCGGGGCTCTTGCCCAGCATGATTCCGCCACGTTTTTCCCGGTCGATATGGCTGGAGGCCAGGAACGGAAGGGCGACCATGTCGAGCGTGATGCCGTGGGCCTCGCAGGTCTCACGAGTTTTTTCCAGTTCCTCGACCGTCCAGAATCCACGCTCGGGGTATGGGGGTGCGGGAGGAAAGCCGCAGATGTGGTCAACGCCGTGTCGCTTGACGAACTGCAACATCTTGGACGCGGTGGGGCCGCGTTGTGTGCCGACGTAGAGTTTGACCTCTGGCGGGGTCGCCGGTGTGGCGATGGGGCTGCCGGCCGGAGAGGGGGTTTCTCCTGTCGAGGGGGCTGTCGATGCGTTGCATCCACCCAGGGCGGCGGTCGCCGTTCCGGCCGTGACCAGGAAGTCTCGTCTTTTCATGTCTCGGGTTCTCCGGGGACAGTGAGTCGTGGGATGGTGATCAGTCGCGGTCCCAGGGGAACCGCATGGTGGGCTGCCGCGAGTGCCGGTCGACGGTGAGTGTCAGGGTGCTGCCCGCGCCGGGGGCGAGCGTGACTCGCAACGTGGGCCCCTTGGGTGTGACAGTGGTTTTGCCCACTTTTGCCACTCGGATCGTGTGCTCGGCGTAGGCCCCGGCCTGGACGATCATCTCGCGGGCTTCCAGTTGATTGGTGTTGACCAACCGGACACGCGTGGTGTCGTCGGTCATCCGGTCGACCAGTGCCGCGCAGTCGTCGGGGATTCCGGCTCGCCGCCTGGTCGGGTCGAAGTATCTCAGTCGTGTGTGCCAGACCGAGGCGCGGCGTCCGGGGTCCAGCCCGGCCACCATCAGTTGTCGCAACGCGGTGACCTGGGCGGGGTTGTACTTGGCCGGGTCGTCGGCCAATCGCGTGTCGGGTGTGGTCGTGTCGCTGTTCATGGCTGTCGACCGGCGACGGACCTCGGCCAGGTCCCGCCGCAGAGCCTGTTCGGGGTAGCTGTCATTGTTTCCGTCGAGGAATTTCAGCCAGGCATCGTTCTCGAGGAACTGGCGGTCCTTGGGTTTCATCGACAGGTAATAGATTTCCAACTGGTTGTAGCTGTAGGGCTGTGGGACCCAGTTGTACCAGCCGTCATCGCCGAACATCCGTGGCCACATTGGCTTTCCATCAATCATCTTCTTTTGAGCGTTGACCCGGATCGTTTGTTTCCGCCAGGCGTCGAGGTACTTGTCGTCACCGGTCAAGAAATATGCATTCATCATTCCCACGAAACCCCAGTGCTGGCGATTTCGGTGAGCCAGGTCGCCGGTCTGTGGGACGATCACGGTGAAACCCCAGCCGTAGGTGCCGCCATACCACTTGCCATCGGTTTCGCCGCCAATGGTGCCATCCAGGCCGATGTTGGAGGGGATGATGTCGCCGTTGCGTTTCATCCGGTCGACCCAGGCGTCGACATAATCGATCAGCCAGGATCGGTACTTCTTGTTCCCGGTCAGCATGTAGGCGTTCAGTGGCAAGGTGGTGGCGATCAGGTTCAGGGGGTGGTCGCCGACCACATCGTTGTAGTCCTTGAAGTGGGCGACCATTTCGGCGTAGTTCCGCTCGCCGTGGCCCAGGTCGAACCGGTTTTCGATATCGATCGGGTCGCCGGCCCAGTCCAGGCCGGTGGCCTTTCGCATCAAGGGCCCGCGGCTGCCGTTGATCATGCTGCGGATGATCTTGTGCCTGGGGTCGTAGTTGGGCGCGCCGGGGTCTTCGTTCATATAGAAACCCGCGTAACGACGGACACGGTGACCGTAGCGGATGTTCTGGTAGTCGCTGAGTCCCTGGAGGTTGAACAATCGCAACCCTTCCCCGTTGTGTTGCCAGTCGAACATCACGGGGAATTCCTTGTAATACATCCCGTCACGGGCAAAGGGGACCTCGACCGTTTTGGCCAGGGTGTATTGCCTGAGATGGCCCTCCCAGGCCTTGCGATACAGGGTCAGGATGTCGTCGGCTGCGCCGAGCGCGTGCAACTGGGCCCAGCCGCCGACGTTCTCAGGGGCGTCATCAGGTCCGTCGTCGCCCCCCCAGCGTTCCACGCACAACAGGAATCCCCGTTCGTCAAAATATCGGGAAAAGAACCTGCGGCAGGCGGCGGCGTTGGTGTCTAGGAGTTGGCGTTCCAGCAGCGCCCAGGTGGGCGGGGTGACTGGCGTGCGGATGTGGATGGTCGGTTCGGCGGCCGACACGTTTAAGGCCAGGCAGGCCAGCAGAAGCGTGCCCAGTGAAAAAGGAATTCTCATGGTGTGCGATCTTCTCGGTGGAAAGAGTGCCGGGTCACTTGCGGGCTTTTCGGATGGCGGCGACTGTGACGTCGGTGCGGAACTTGATGATCGCCCGTCCCCATTTCTGGGTTGTCTTCAGTGGGGAGAGGTCGATGCCATTGATGGTGAACTTGCCGGCCTTGCGTCGTTGCTTGGCGCGAATGCTGTCCGGGTCGACCGTCGACATGATGGCCGTGATTCCGAAGTCGTCGTGAAGTCCCTCGGGGACCTGGTTGACGCCGTTGGCTTTCAGGAACTCGCCGACCTCACCGTAATTGTAGTATTCGGGGATGAAACTCACCCGCGGGCCGTTCTTGGCCGATTCGTCCTGGGCCGCCGCGACAGCCTTCAGGCCGTCCTGATTCCCGCCACTGTCGCCGATCAGCACGATGTGTCGAAAGCCGTGCGTCTTGTAGCTGGCGACAATGTCTGTCAGCAGGGCCCTGTAGGTTTCTTCTCGCACACTCACCGTGCTGGGATACTTCATGTGGACCGTGGGTGGTTTGATGTCACCCTCGGGGACGAAATCGACGATCGGGGCGACCAGCGCGTTGCCCAACTCCCGGGCGATCGACTCGGTCATCGCCTGCAGGACGACACCGTGCTTGTTGGCGACGAGGTAGGGGCCGTTTTGCTCGATTCCCCCGGTGGAAATGATGACCGTGTCGGTTCCGGATCGCATGGCGTCGCGGACTTCCATCCAGGTCATGTCTGCGATGAACACTTCATCGGCCGCGGCGATCGGGTTCTTGCCGTTGGGGTCAGGAGAGACGGGGTCGGGAGTGGGGGCTGCCAGGGCGGCGACCACGGCGACCGAGGCGACAAGCAGGTGACGAATCATGGTGATGTCCTCTTTGAGGGGTTTGCGTGTGGGCTTGGGATTGTCCGGCAACGCAACCGGTGACGCAAGTTGATCGGCCGTCGGTTGGCCGAGTGTGTCCCCTGGCGATATGCTGTTTTTTCTTCGCTCACCACTTCCGGTTTGACTGATTGGCCATCAATGACACCCCGACAGACCCCCACCCCCGTGGATCTCAGTGGGCAGGTTGCCGTGGTGACCGGTGCCGCCCAGGGGCTTGGCCTGGCGATGGCCACGGAATTGGCCACTGGAGGCGGACGGGTGGTTTTGGCCGATGTGCAACTTGCGAAGGCGGAGGCCGCCGCCGCCGATCTGGTGGCCCAGGGGCTGGAGGCCCGGTCGGTCGAGTTGGACGTCACTGACAGCAAGGCGGTGGAACGAGTGTTTTCGGCCGTTGTGGAGCAGGAGGGGCGATTCGACATCCTGGTCAACAATGCCGGGGTGGGACAGCGTCTGGACAGGATTTCGGACCTGCCTGACGCGGAGTGGGATCGGGTGCTGGCAGCCACGTTGACCGGGTCGTTTTACTGTGGTCGGGCGGCGGCCGCGATCATGGAGCAACAGGAGTCCGGCGCAATTGTCAATATCTCGTCCATCAACGGCCAGAACCCGGCAGCACTGGCCGGGGCTTACAACGTGGCCAAGGCGGGAGTGATCACGCTGACTCGCACGATGGCCCTGGAGTTGGCCGCCTATGGTGTGCGGGTCAATGCTGTCTGTCCCGGTCCGGTCTACACCGAGTTCAATCGGTCGGTGATGCGGCAGCGGAGCGAGAGCCTCGGGATCAGCGAGGAGGAGATGGTGGAACGGGTTCGCGGGGCCGTGCCGTTGGGACGGTGGGGGGAGCCCGAGGACATTGCCAGGATGGTTGCGTGGCTGGCCAGCCCGGCTGCCGGCTGGATGACCGGTGAAGTGGTGCGGGTCAGCGGTGGGCTGGAAGGTGTTTCCGCGGCGCCACCCAAACGAACTCGAACCAGCGAGGCAACTTGATGAACCGTTTGTTTGCATTGGTGGCACTGGTGGTGTGGGGAGTGATGGTGACCGTCGTCGGGGCTCGCCAGTCGCAGGCGGCCGGTCCCGTCCGGGTCGTGGTCTGGGACGAACGTCAACCACGGCAAAAGCAGGCTTACCCGGAATTCCTGGGCAACCAGATCGCCAGGGCTCTTTCTGCTCGCCCCGGACTCACCGTGCGTTCAGTCGCCCTGGATGACGCCGGGCAGGGGATCTCTGACAAGGTGCTTGAGAGTTGTGACGTGCTGATCTGGTGGGGGCATGTCCGGCAGGGACTGATCAAGCCCGATGCGGGGCAACGGATCGTCCGACGGATCCGCTCCGGGAAGCTGTCTCTGATCGCATTGCATTCGGCACACTGGTCCACGCCATTTGTCGAGGCGATGAATGCCAGGTCGCGAGACGATGCGTTGGCACAGGTGCCGGAAAAGTTCCGTAGCCAGGCGAAGATCAAACTGCTGTCGCCAGTTCCGCCGTTGTACCGGGCCCCCAAGCGGAGTTCCGCCCTGACACCCGCGGCCACGTTTTTTCGAAACAAGGACGGTCGGTACGAGGTGAACCTGAGGCTTCCCAATTGCTGTTTTCCGGCGTACCGTCCCGACGGGAAGCCGTCGACGATCACAACCCGGGTTCCATCTCATCCGATTGCCCGCGGCGTGCCCAAGGTCTGGACGGTGGCTCACACCGAGATGTACGACGAGCCGTTCCACGTGCCCGCGCCGGACGTGGTGGTCTTCGAGGAGCGGTGGGAGGCTGGAGAGAGGTTCCGGAGTGGAATGGTCTGGAATATCGGCAAGGGCAAGGTCTTCTATTTCCGTCCCGGCCACGAAACATACGGCGTGTATTTCGAGCCAACGCCCTTGAAGGTGCTCGAGAACGCGTCTCGGTGGCTGGGAGGACAGTTGCCCTGAGGGGAGACTGGTCTTTACGTCGTCACGACACGCCCCTAGAACGGGCATCCTCCCGCCACAATTGCCCGCCCTGCCCCGTTCACTGACCCTCCGTGTCTGCACCCGATTCCGCTGTTGACGACTCCGGCCCGGAACCGCAGAAGCTGGTTCCGCCTCGTCGATTTCTGCACCCGGCGTGGATCATGCTGGCGATCAGTACGCTGGGCATGTTCCTTTCGGCTCCCGGCCAGTCGTTTTCGGTCGCCGCGTTTATTGACCCCATGTTGAACGACCTGGGGTTGCTCCGCACCGATTATTCGATCGCGTACCTGATCGCGGGACTGGTGGGAGGGGCGTTGCTGCCGGGCATCGGGCTCTTGCTGGACAAGGTCGGGGCGAGGGTCCTGTTGCCGACTCTCGGCCTGTTGCTCGGGCTGGCCTGCTTGTGGATGTCCTCGATCGGCACGCTCGTGGGGCTCTCGGTTGGCTTCACGTTGATTCGCAGCATCGGCCAGGGCGCCGTCACTCTGGCCTCGACATGGCTGGTCGGCGAATGGTTCCAGAATCGTCGGGGATTGGCCATGGGGGTGGTTGGTCTCGGAGGGGCGGCCTCGGTGATGACCATCCCACAACTGAATGACTGGTTGATTGACGAATACGGTTGGAGGATGGCGTGGTGGGGCCTGGCGGCAATGGTCTGGGTCGGCCTGGTGCTGCCGGCGCTGTTGCTGGTGCGAGACCGCCCCGAGCCACTTGGCTTGTTGTCCGATGGGCGGTGGGAAGACAGCCAGGTGCCCGGACAGTCGGATCCCACGTTGTCATCCAGCCTGGCGGATTCTCCGGAACTTGATCTGACGGTGGGCCAGGCGATTCGCCTGAGCAGCTTTTGGAAGTTGCTGGCGGTGTGGTGTACGACATCCATGGTTGGGACCGGGTTGATTTTTCACCAGGTCTCGCTGCTGGCGACCCATGACGTTGCCCGCGAGGACGCCTTGCTCCTGCTCGGGATGCAGGCGTTGGTGGGTACCGGCAGCGGCGTGCTGGCCGGTTTCTTGACCGACATGGGGTTCGAACGATTTTTGCTGGCCGCCTCGATGTTGTTTCTCTCGGTCGCGATCGGGCTGATGCTGTGGATGCCGGATCCGTTGTGGGCCTTGGCGTACGCCGGGCTCATGGGGCTGCAGGGCGGAATCATTCGCACAGCGGGAACGGCTGTCTGGATCAACTATTATGGCAGGACCAGCCAGGGGGCCATCCGTGGTGTGGCGATGGCCGCCGCGGTGGTGGCTGCCGCGTGTGGTCCACTGCCCCTGGCTCTCAGTTGGGATTGGACCGGAAGTTACTCGGTGTCGCTGATTGTTTTCGGCGCCCTGCCGCTATTGGCCGGTTTTGGTGTCCTGACGGCGCGGTCGCCCCGGTGACGTCCGGGGGGGATGCCCCGGGATGCTCCTAGGCGTGGACGGCCGCTCCGGCGGCGGCGACAGGGATCAGGTTGTCCTCGTCATCGAACTGCATGGGCTCGATGTCGGCGAGCACTTCCAGGTCGTCGCGAGCTGTGATCGCGTCGGCGAATGCCTCGCTGACGAGCGTCTCTCCAACCAGCATCGTGTTGGTGATGTGCACGACCCGGGCGTTTTCAGGGTCGGTGAGCCCGATCGTGGGGATGATCGCTTCGATGCACTGCCGGTCCGTCTCGAACGCGATCGGCAGTCCCGCGGCCGACGGGTGGCCTCCAGTCAGGGCATTGATTGCAGTGGCCGATTGATCCACCTCGGCGATCGTGCGTCGATTGGTCACCTCGGCCATTCCCAGGCCGCAGGCGTTCCCATGCGTTTCGTTGGTCAGTCCACGCACAAAGATCCGGCGGACTCTCACGCCGTCTTGGTCGGTGGCCGCGTGGTCATTGTACTTGCGTCCGATCACGTTGGTGTCCATTCCCGAACCACTGACGTTCTTGCCAATTTCGTCGACGATCAACAGGTCGACTGAGTCAAACGGGAGCCGCGGCATCCACTGCTTGGCCTGGACCAGGAGTTGTTTTTCATGATCGAGGAAGTCGGCAGGTCGGACGGCTTGGATGATGGCCGTTTCGTCAAAAGAGTTCTCAACGATCGCCAGTCCCGCGACAACGCTGCACTTCTCCAGCACGCTCTGGCCCACGGCCGTCACGATCTCGATCCAACTGTAATCCTGGATAGCCCGGTGATAGATCTTGGCACCCTCGTGCTTGCCCAGGCCAATCAGCATCATCTTGTGTAGGCCCGATTCAATCTCGCCGACAAAATTCGTGTGTGGCTTGATTCGGCCACAGACGATGACGTGATCGGCCTCCGAGGCGTGCCTGTCGAAGTGGACGGGGATGCCCTGTGGTGTTTCATCGACGATCACCGTTTCCATCGAGGCGCGGATTTCCGCGCCGGTGAATTCCTCGGTGATCCCGTAGCTTTCGATGATTCCCCGTTGTCCCTCGGCCGTGCCACCGCCGTGTGATCCCATGGCGGGGATGATGATCGGGTGAGCATCGAGTGTCTTGATGTGGTCACAGGCTGCCTTGATGATCTCGGCGATGTTGGCGATGCCACGACTTCCGGCCGTGATGGCCACGGTCTGTCCGGGCTGGACGGTCTGGCCCAGGTCGAGGCCAGCGAGCTGGTTGCTGACTTCGTCGGAGACGCTGGCGACGCGTGGCGATTCGAAGGACTGCTGAAGACGGATCATGCGTGGAAGTTGCATCGTGTTTTCTCCGAAGCGTGACGAGCGATCGGTGGATTGCCGTCGACGGGGCCCGTTGTGGTATTCTGGTGTTTGGGAGCGGTGGAGTTAGTCTAAAATGCGCCGCGGAGAAGGTCCACCAGGGCAACGCTGATGTCGCCGAATCGTTCCAATGTTCCTGCCGGCGATCATCTTGTCGTCAACAATCGCGTGTCGATCCCGATGTCGGAATTCGACTTTGAATACATGCGGTCGTCGGGGCCCGGTGGACAGAATGTGAACAAGACCAGTACGAAGGTGCGATTGAGATGGAACGTTGCCGCGTCGCCGAGTGTCGACCCGGGCTTGAAACAACGGATTCATGATGCGTACCGGACCCGGATTACCGGTGACGGTGAGTTCCTGGTGACCAGCCAGCGAACGCGTGACCAGGAATCCAATCGAACGGATTGCCTGGAGAAACTCGCGGAGATGATCCGACAGGTTGCCACTCCCCCTCGAAAACGGCGACCGACGCGACCAACCCGTGGATCGAAAGAACGGCGGTTGAAGAGCAAGAAGCAACGATCGCGACGTAAGGAGATGAGGCGAAAGCCCGGAGATGGGGACTAGGGGCCCCTTGGAGAAACCGATCTTGTGGCGATGGTCGACTCTCCGGTATCGTCTCCGCGCTGCTGACGTTGTTTCTTCAAGGGTTTTGACATGACCTCCGCGCGCCTGGTGCTCCAGTCGGTAATCGTGTTGACTGCTTGCGTGGTCGGATTCGTGATGGGGCGTTGGAGTTCTGTCCGGCAGCCGACTGAAGGAATTGGCGGGGTTCCGGCCGGATGGCTCGCGAACAAGGACGTCTGGGATCTTGATACAACTCCTGCACTGGGAGGAACCCTTCCCGGGTTGCCTCGGGAGGGCGTCGTCGATTCCGCATCCAGGGTCACCACGAAGAGTGACGACGGACCGGATCGCCAGTTTTTTCCGGGCGCATTGAAACAAGGTGGTGGCCCGGAGCCGTTTCGAGAACCGGCGTCGACTGAACCGATTCGTAGGACCGCTCCGGTGGCTACGGCCAGCCAGATCAGTGCGCTGATTGAGCAGGAATTGCCGGGGGCGGACGCGGCCGACAAGAAGGTGTGGCTCGAAGAACTCCAGGGGCTGCCGTTCGAATCAGTTCGTGAAATTCTGCAACTGAAGCAGTCGTTGGGGGCGGTCAAGTCACTGGACGACTCACCCGTCACCAAAACGACGGCCCCCTGATACTGGCAGATGCAGATTTTCCGGTAAGACGCTTGACGGTGGGGCGTAAGTTGGTGTATGAATGGCTCGAACGCGCAAGCGCTCGGTGATGCGTCGTGACGGAGAAGTTACTTCAGACCACGGCGGTCGTTGAAGCCAGATTGTTCCAAGTTGGACGAGTGGCTGGCCGAGTGAGTGAGATATATAAGAGGCCTGACGAAACAGAAACAGTAGCCAGATAGCGTTCGCGTCAGGATGACGCGTGTCGCCGGGTACTTCAAGGAGATGAATTGATGGCATTGAAAGCATCGCGACGTGATTTTCTGTACGCCGGTTACCTCGGCGGTTTGGGCCTTTCGATGGCCGACCTGTTCCGGGCGGAACAGGCCAAGGCCGATCAGAAGTTTTTTGAGAGCAAAGAGGGAACCGCCAAGTCGGTGATCTTCATCTTCTTCCCGGGTGGCCAGGCTCACCAGGAGACTTGGGATCCCAAGCCGTACGCACCTCTGGAGTACCGGGGTCCGATGGGATCGATCGCCACGAAGGTGTCCGGCGGTCGGCTCAACGAGACCATGAAAAACACGGCGCAGATCGCCGACAAGATCACCGTTGTGAACTCCCACACACACGGCGAAGCGGCCCACGCCCGTGGCACGCACAACATGTTTACTGGCTATCGACCGAGTCCGGCACTGGAATTCCCCAGTATGGGGACCGTGGTGTCACACGAGTTCGGGCCCCGGAATAACCTGCCGCCCTACGTGTGCATTCCCAGCCAGCCGAACCGCTATGCCGGCACCGGCTATCTGCCCAGTTCCTTCGCGCCGTTCAGCTTGGGTTCTGACCCGGCCAGTGGCAGTTTCACGGTCAAGGACCTGAAACTTCCCGGTGGTGTCGACGACAAGCGGTTCAACCGCCGTCGTACGATCCTGGGTGCCGTCAATGATTACTTCGCCACGCGTGAAAAAGCCGAGTCGCTGGACGCGGTTGATGTTTTCTACGAGCGGGCCTATTCACTGGTC
>MDTE01158927.1_pt1 | contig 10746 bp, 6 predicted proteins | sample 811231 | NCBI WGS metagenome assembly MDTE01 (sample SAMN05326651, study PRJNA326480) | marine metagenome | isolation source: seawater | place: Indian Ocean: Red Sea | collected 2010 | reverse complement strand
TTCATTGACTCGCCGGACGTCGACCCCGCTCTGGAACACGGGGCACCGCCGGCTGGCGACGTGTTTCCGCTGCTTCGACCGCGTCAATACAGCTGAAAACCGGCCGCGGGCACCTGCCACATGCAGAGCCTTGGCCACTTTGCCGTCGGAATCAGCTTGATTCTGTAAACCTGTTGTGGAAACGTTGCTGCGCCCTACCTCTTGTGACCAAAGGAGAACTCTATGAAGAAGAACAAGATAAGAAGCTTTGCCGTGGCCATGACTCTGTCGGCTTTCGCGGCTTTGTCCGGTTCACCCGCAGCCCTGGCCGCGTGCGACAAGCCAGTCAAGATTGCGGAAAACGACTGGACCGGCAATCTGATCGACATCAATCTCGCCAAAGTCATTATGGAAGAGCACCTTGGCCTCGAGGCCGAACTGGTGTTCGCCGACTACACCGCGCAATGGGCGGGGTTGGCGAATGGCGATTTGGATATCGCCATGGAAATCTGGCCGTCGTTCAGCTGGGATGCTTGGGACGAGTGGGTCGTGGAGAAAAAGGTCGTCGAGAAAGTCGGCGATCTGGGCATGGTCGGTTCTTCGGGTTGGTATGTTCCCACCTATGTGATCAAAGGCGATGCGGCCCGTGGCATCGAGCCCATGGCCCCCAATCTGAAGACCTGGCAGGACATCGAGCAGTATGCAGATTTGTTCAAGCGCCCGGAGACTGGTGACAAAATCTTCTGCATTGATGCAATCCAGAGTTGGGAGATTAAGAACGAAGCCCGAATCGAGGCGCTCGGATTGAACATGGTCAATGTCTATGCCGGCACCGAGGGTGCGCTGATTGCAGAGATCGAAGGCGCATACGAACGTGGCGAAGCTCTGTTCATTTGCGATATGTGGAAGCCACACTGGGTGCAGGGTAAGTACGACCTGACTGAGATAGAGTTACCGCCCTACTCTGACGAGTGCTATGGCGTCGACGGCAAAGAGCCTGGGGATTTTGGTTGCGACTTCCCCGACGAAATGACTTACAACATCGCACGCGTCGGCTTCAAGGACGAATGCCCACAGGCTTACGACCTTATCAAGAACATGTGGCTCACTGCCGAGCAGCAGCAGGTGATGATGGTCATGGTCGACCTCGAAGGCATGGAGATGGAAGCCGCGGTCAAATCCTGGATGGCCGACAACGAAGACGTCTGGAAGAAGTGGTTGCCTTAAGGAACGTCTGATCTAATGCGCCGGGGGTGTCCAAGAGGGCATCCCCGGTTTTATTGAACTCTACTGAGCGATGGATATCCCCATCCCCTCCGCCTGACGTCGCGCCCAGGCCTGGGTAATGCGATCGGCGACCACGGCCAGCAGTACAATACTCATGCCAGCCTCGAAGCCTTTGCCGACGTCGAATTGACCGATGGCGTAGAGCACCTGCTGACCCAGTCCTTGAGCTCCGATGAGAGCCGCATAGGCCACCATCGCAATCGCCATCATGGTGGTCTGGTTGATACCCATCATCACCGAGGGTAGCGCCATCGGGATCTGTACCTTGGTCAAAATCTGCCAGCGGGTGGAGCCGTAGGACCGAGCCGCCTCCACCGCCTCGGCGGGAACCTGGCGTATACCCAGATTGGTGAGCCTGACCGCTGGCGGAATAGCGTAGATGACCGTCGCAATAATGCCCGACAGCTCACCCACTCTGAACAACATGATCACTACCGGGAAGTACACGAAAGCCGGCAACGTCTGCATGGTGTCGAGCACCGGGCGAAGCATTCGGTCGGCAAGGTCACTCGACGCAGCAATGATCCCCAGCGGAACCGCGATCAGGATGGATAACGTCAATGACACGATGAGCTGACTGACGGTAATCATGGTCGGCGCCCACATGCCGACCATGCCGATGAAGCCAAAGCTCAACACCGCCAGCGCCGCGATGTGCCAGCCTGCGATACGCCAGGCGATGCCTGCGATGCCGAAAACCAGCACCGGCCACGGCAGCCAACCCAGCACCTCCCGTGTGGGTCCCAGACCGTAGATGTAGATGCCGTCGCGAATGGGTCCGGTGATGAAAGCCAGATTCCTGTTCATCCACTTGGCGGAGTCGTCGATGGGTTTTCGCATGTCCAAGCGCCATTCCTTGGGAAAGTCGCTCAGTTCGAACAGGTAGACATCCAACACCAGCAGCAACATCAGACAAATCAGACTGCCGACCAAGAAGGAATGAGAACGCAACAGAGCCTTTAGACGCACACCGCCCTGACGACCGAACACAGCGCCCACCGGGGCGACCACACTGGCAACCACCTGAGTCATGATCACACCCAGTTGACGACAGGCCGTCAGCACAGCAGAGACCAGCTGCGACAATACCGCCGACATGCCAAACCGGGCTGGCGTAGAACGCCCATCGCCGCCTGGCGTCTGGCTGCTGAGCGCGTAGCCAATGCGGTCCAGCACCATGGCCAGTAACACCACCGCCAAGCCACCTTCCAGCGCGCGGCCGATCTGAAGTCTGCGCATGGCACTCCAGATTTCTTTGCCGAGGCCGGTGCCACCGATGAGGGCCACAAACACCACCATCGCCAGCGCCATCATCACCGTCTGGTTGACTCCCAGCATAATGGTCGGGCGCGCCAACGGCAGCTGAATCTTGAACAACATCTGGCGGCGGCTGGTGCCATAAGAACGCGCAACTTCCAGGGCTTCTTCAGAGACCTGGCGAATGCCTAAATTGGTCAATCGGATCACCGGCGGCACCGCATACACAATCGTGGCGATCACCGCCGAGGTCGCACCTATACCAAACAACAACATCACCGGGATCAAGTAGACAAAGGTCGGCAACGTCTGCATGGCGTCGAGTACCGGTCGCAACACCAACTCCAACCGATCGCTGCGGGAAGCCAGAATGCCGATAGGCAATCCGATCATGACCGTGACGATGACTGAGAAAGTCATTATGGTGACCGTCACGATGCTCACGTCCCACAAACCAATCATCCCCATGAACATCAGTGAGCCGGCACAAAACAGCGACAGACGTAATCCGCCTACCCAATGCGTCATGAAGAACACCGCGAGCAAAATGATGGGCCACGGCAACCAGAGAAAAAACGCATCGGTTTGCTTCAGACAGCTTCGAATGAATTCGCTGACCGGTTTCAACAACCAGGCAAACGCCCCCGGCAGCCAGTCCGCAAACGCATCAATGGGCTCGTGCACCGGATGTACCATGGCTTCGGGGAAAGCACTCTGCGAACCGGACAGCTTGTAGGCGAGCGTGCACACAACCAGCACGGCTGCCCACGCGCCCCAAAACCGCGTGCGGTCCAAATCGTCGACGGCTGCCTGAATGTTCACTAGGTGTGTCCGTTACCGGTGCGAAGTGGGCCATTCTACCCAGCCGGAGTGTGAACGCATACGCCAGATTGGCCGACCCTGGCATGGCGAGACAAGCGTGCCTGTGCGTGACAACATAAACTGCCAGACGGCATCTCGTCTGCCAGTGCACTTGGCCCGGAGGTCACAATGAATGCCAGCGAATATGCGGAGCTCGACGCAATAGGGATCGCGCGAGCCATCAAAAACGGGGACACAACGGCCGAGGAAGTTGCCGAAGTTGCCATTGGACTGTTGGAAACTCTCAATCCCCAGCTGAACGCCGTGGTCATGACCAGCTTCGACACGGCCCGCAGCCGCGCCAGCAGCGAGTTGCCGGACACCCCGATTTCCGGCTCTCCCTTCTTGCTCAAGGACGTGAATCAGTTCAGCCACGACATGCCTACCACATTCTCGTGCCGGTTCTTCGCCGATGCCCAGGCCAGACCAGACAGCGAGCTGGTATCACGCTGGCGCGATGCAGGTCTGCTGGTGCTGGGCAAATCGAATACTCCAGAGTTCGCCGAGGATTTTGTCTGTGAGCCCACCTTCCGTGGCGTCACCTTGAATCCTTGGAACATCGAGGTCACCACCGGCGGCAGTTCTGGTGGCGCAGGTGCTGCCGTGGCTTCCGGACTCGTGCCCGCCGCACATGCGACCGACCTGGGCGGTTCCATCCGTATCCCGGCGGCGTGTTGTGGCGTTTTTGGACTCAAGCCTACGAGCGGATTGAATCCTGTAGGACCCTACTACCCGGAGATTTCTGCTGGGTTCAACTCGGACCATGTGCTGACGCGCTCAGTTCGAGACAGCGCCGCTTTTCTCGATGCCACCGCTGGTCCCATGGCCGGGGCTCGCTATCACGTAGCGCCAAAGGTCGACTCCTATCTAGCCACCCTGGACGCCCCGTTTCGAAAGCTGCGCATCGGTGTGACGACACACACCCCCTATGGGGATGAGGTCGGCAGTGCTCAGGTGCAAGCAGTCGACAAGGTCCACGGACTCATCGAAGCGCAAGGTCACGAGGTCGTGGAATACGATTATCCCGACGGCCTCGGTCTCGGCAGCTGGATGGAAACCCTGTGGATGATGGATGTGGTATTCGAGATCGAGCAGCGTATCGAGCAGCTGGGCCGACAACCGGAGGACAATGAGCTGGAAGCTCTGACTCGCTACCTGCGTGAGTTTGTTGCGGGTCAGAGCGCTTTGGACCTCTACAAGGCAAGACAAGCGGCTCACGAGGCGAGCGTCAAAGTCATGCAGTCCATGAGTGAACTGGATCTGGTGCTGACCCCGGCGCTCGGCAGTGATCCCATCATTGTCGGCGGCATGGACAGCCGAACCGAGAAGTTCACCATGGAAGCCTGGGGCGAAACCGGACACGCGTTCGCGCCCTTTTCGTACATCTGCAATGTTACCGGACAGCCGTCCGCCTCATTGCCGGTACAGCTCACTGACGGTTCCCACCCCAGTGCCGTGCAGCTGGCCGCGCATCATCGTGATGACCACGTGATCTTGCAGCTGGCGGCCGTCCTCGAGGCTGAACTGGGCTCGAACCAGTATCGACCTCCTATCTGGGCCGGTAACGAGTCCTGAACGGCCGCACGGATGTACGGCGAAAAGCTGACCGAGGCCACCGCATCGCTAACCGGCTGGCGTCGTTGACAGCTGAGCAGGCGCCGGAGGATGTTTGCCGAGAATGAGGTCGGAGGCTTTCTCCGCGATCATGATTGTCGATGCGTTGGTGTTCGCGGTTACCACCTTTGGCATCACGGACGCATCGACGACGCGCAAGCCATGCAAACCACGCACCCGAAGCTCCTCGTCCACCACCGCGTTCTCATCCAGCCCCATGCGACAGGTTCCAACCGGGTGATACTCGGTGTCACCGGTCGCACGCGCAAACTCGAGAATGTCTGCATCACTGACGACACCTGGCCCCGGGGTCAGCTCACCGCCGTCGTAGGGGGCAAAAGCGCGTTGTGCCAGGATGTCACGCGTGATGCGAAAGGCGTTGACGATGTCACGCCGGTCTTTTTCGGTCTGCAAATAGTTGAACAAGATTGACGGCGGGGTGCGAGGATCGGCAGAGACAAGCCGGACGCGGCCACGGCTGCTCGGCCGCATCATGTCCATGTGTCCTTGATATCCATGCCCCTTATAGGACTGAGCACCATCGTAGTCCGCCGCAATCGCCATGAAGCAGGACTGCAGATTCGGATAATCGACGTCCTCACTGCTGCGAATGTAGCCAGCCACCTCGAAGAAATTTGTCGCTGCCACACCTCCACGATTCAGCAACCAACGGGCGCCGGTCATGAGTTTCCCGAGGCCCCGGCTGGCCGTGTAGTGACTCACCGGCAGCTTGCAGCGGTGACGAATGCGCACGTCCAGATGGTCCTGTAGATTCTGCCCGACACCGGGCAGATGGTGATGCGCGATCACTCCAACCTGCTTCAGTTGGTCGGCATCACCGATGCCCGACAACAGCAACAGCTGCGGTGAGTTTATGCTGCCGCCACACAGAATGACTTCACGCTCCGCATAGGCGCGGTGGCGCTCACCATGCTGGAAATACTCGACACCGACCGCCTTATCCGCCTCAAACAGAATGCGCTCGGTGAGCGCGAGAGTTTCCAAAGTCACATTCCCTTCCGCGATGGCGGGACGCAAATAGGCATCAGCCATACTCCACCGCCGCCCACGATAGATGTTTCGGTCGCACCGGCCAAAGCCTTCCTGGGTGCCGCCGTTGGTATCTTCACAACGAGGATGGCCGGCCTGAATAGCGGCTTCAAGAAATGCGCGGTCGAGCTCGTTCTCGAGTCTTGCCGGTGTCACCTGCACCGGACCTGCGTCGCCGCGAAACTCATCGCCGCCAAGCTCGTAGGTTTCCGCTCGTTTGAAGTAAGGCAGACAATGCGCGTAACCCCAGCTGGGCAGCTCATTGCCTGCCCAGCCATCGAAATCTCGTGGATTTCCACGTACCCACATCATGCCGTTGATGCTCGATGATCCGCCCAACACCCGGCCTCGCGGACAATACACCCGGCGGTCGTTCATGAAGGGCTCGGGTTCGGTGTAGTAGCACCAGTTGTGCTTGTCGCTCTGCAGGGGCGTTGCCAGCGCGGCCGGAATCTTGAGCATCAAGTCATTGTCGCTACCACCAGCCTCGGCCACCAGCACGCGTGCACCAGTACCCTCGGTCAAGCGTCGCGCAAGCACCGAGCCGGCCGATCCGGAACCAACGATGATGTAGTCGAAGTGGCCAACGCTCTGTTTCGCCATGTCGAACCCCAGTAGCTCTGCTGCATGTCTGACAGACCATACAAATGCCCATCGTCGAGGTCAAAACGGCGACGGTGCGTTGCCGAGGCGAGCTCGATCGTTTAACGCAAGCAGTTGCCCCCCACGGGCACGTCCGGCAGACTGCTGAACGGACTTATTTTGCAGTCTTATTGTTTCTCGGCCAGGACCGTAAATGTCCAACCAGACCAGTCCCGACAATCTGCTCAGCAACGACGCCTACACCGATCCCGACTATCTGGAACGCGAGCGGAGCAGCGTTTTACGCTCCACCTGGCAGTTCGCTGGGCGAGTCAGCCAGCTACCGAACATCGGCGACGCCATACCGACCACCATCGCCGCCTCACCGGTGCTGCTGCTGCGAGACGGCAACGGTGACATACGCGCATTCGACAATGTCTGCCCGCATCGCGGTACAAAGCTGCTCTCGGAACCCGCCTGCAAGCTGGACACCGTCGTGTGTCCCTATCACGCCTGGACATTCGGGCTGGATGGCACATTGCGTGCCCGGCCCCACTTCTACGGCGCCGATCAGCACGACCGGGTTGCAGATGATCGACCCCGGCCCCGGCTGTGGGACCTGCGCGCCGAGATTTGGTTCGATTGGATCTTCGTCAATCTGGACACGGCCGCGCCGCCATTGGCGGATGTCATCGCGCCAATTGTAAATTTGATGGATGGCTACGATTTCAGGGGTTGTGTCTACGGCGGCTCACTAGAATTCGATGTCGCATCGAACTGGAAGCTCGCACACGAGAATTATCTCGATGTCTTGCACAAGTTCAAGCTCCACCCGGAGCTCGAAAAAGCTGCGCCGCTTCGCACCAACAGCTCTTACGACTGGATTGGTCATACCGCGATAGTCAGCCATCGATTGGAAGCGCCGACGGACGGTCGCGGCGGCGCATTGCCCGCCTTACCCGATGTTACGGAGAATGTGCGCGAGCTCGGTGTCGCCGCACATTTGTTCCCCAACACCAATTTCATGTACTGGCGTGACCAGGCCGTTCTTTTCGTGTGCGACCCCATCGCCCCGGACCACACTGTCGAACACTTTCACATCTACTTCGCCGAGGAGGCGATGCAAGTCCAGTTCGATGACGCCAGAGGCGACGTGTTCGCAACTTGGGACCAATTGAACCGGCAGGACATCGGGCCGTTGGAATGGATGCAGGCCGGACGACGTGCCGTGAACTTCGACGGCGGCAGCTTCTCGGACTACTGGGACCCACAGATCATCGAGTATCTGGCGCGACTCAAAGCAGCCACGCAATGAGCAGTCGATACGATGTTCTTTACCAGCCTGTGAAGCTCGGCGAGCTTACGCTCAGAAATCGCTTGCTGTTTCCCGGCCACGGCACAGGGTTGTCAGTCGACAACACCCCCGATGACGCCCACATCGCCTACCTGGCAACCCGCGCCCGTGGTGGAGTCGCACTGGTGGTCACCGAGATCGCTCAGATAGAGCAACGGGCGGTCTATTCCGGTCAGGCCCTGAGAATCGTCTCCGACAAGCAAATTCCGGGGTACCGCCGGCTCGCTGATGCGATTCACGCAGAAGATTCCCATGTGCTGGTGCAGATATTTCATCCGGGCCGGGAAATGCACAAGCAGCCCGACGGCCGCCAGCCCGTTGCCTGGGCACCCTCCGAAGTGCCAACCGACGCTAATCACGTCATGCCAAAACCCATGACCGTCGTCGAGATTGCACAGACCATCGAGCAATTCGCAACGGCGGCATCACGCTTGCAGCGTGCAGGTATAGACGGTGTCGAGATTGTGGGCACCCATGGCTTTTTGCCGTCGCAGTTCCTCAATCCAGCGACCAACTCGCGAACCGACCAGTACGGCGGCGACTTCGATAATCGAATGCGATTTCTGCGCGAAGTGATTGCTGGCATTCGGTCCGCCACTGCATCACCGTTTGTCGTCGGGCTGCGCATATGCGCGGATGAGGGCCATGAGCAAGGGCTCGAAATATCGACGTCCACACGGGCCTGTGCCGCGCTCGACGCTGACGGACAGCTCGACTATTTCAGTGTCACCTCTGGTACGGTAGCCGACCATGGCGGTGCGCTCGGCATGATCCCGCCCATGGGGGGCGATCATCCAGATATCGCCGCGCAAGCCCGAACGATCCGCCAACAGGTCACCGTGCCGGTGATAGCGACCGGGCGCATCAATCAAATGGCGGCAGCCGCAGAAATGGTGTCACGTGGTGACGCGGATCTGATTGGCATGGTCAGAGCGAACATCTGCGATCCGGAGATTACCAACAAGACGCATGAAGGTCGTATCGAAGACGTGCGGGTCTGTATCGGCTGCAATCAGGCTTGTATCGGGCACCGACACAGCGGCGCAGGTGTGTCATGCATACAGAACCCGGTGGCCGGACGAGAGCTGGTGTACGCCAATCCCACACCGGCGCCAAGTTCACGACGTCTGCTGGTCGCAGGCGGCGGACCAGCCGGGATGAAAGCCGCCTCGGTCGCCGCTGCCAGGGGTCACGACGTCGTCCTGTACGAGCGCAGCGCACGGCTCGGTGGTCAGGCAGTGCTCGCCGAACGGCTACCCGGACGTGCGGAGTTCGGCGGCCTGATCTCGAATCTGGTGCACGAGATGACCACCGCCGGCGTGAACGTCGTGCGCAACACCGAGGTCGATCGCAACCTCGTCGAAAATGAATTGCCAGATGTCGTTGTCATTGCCACCGGCGGCATGCCCTATAAACCGACACTGCCGGGCCAGGAAGACGCACACATTGTTGACGCCTGGTCGGTGCTGCGAGGAGAGGCCAATGTCGGCTCACGCGTTGTGGTCGCGGATTGGGCCTGCGACTGGATCGGTCTGGGCATCGCGGAGATGCTGGCAAGAGACGGCTGTAGCGTCCGTCTGACCGTGAACGGACATATGGCGGGTGAGCAACTGCACGCTTACACGCGTGACCGCTGGGTCGGCGAGTTGCACAAGCTCGGCGTCGAGATCATTCCGTATGCGAAGCTCTATGGCGCTGATGGTCAGAGTGTTTACTGCCAGCATCTATCGAGTCAGCAACCCATCGTGCTCGAGGATGTCGACACTCTGGTCACCGCGCTCGGACACATCGGTGACCGTGATCTGCAAACACAGCTCTATGGTCTGGCCACCGAGGTCCATGCCATCGGTGATTGCCTCGCCGCGCGCAGCGCCGAGGAAGCAATACTCGAGGGCTTGGAGCTGGCACTTACGATCTGAGGTTGTGACTCTCAGTGGTTTTCTGGCTGCGCATGCACGCGAAGACCATGGATACCGCCATTGGGAAAATGCATGTAAAGCAGATGACTCACAGCCTCATGGGGCGCGACTGCCTGGAACCGGTGCAGCCGGTCCGGGTAGAGCCGTCCAAACTCGATCAACGACACCCACGGTGAGGCCTCGCGCGCGATGAGCTGGATATCGAGCGGGCCACTAGCAACGCCGTGCTCATCGAGGTAGCAACGCTCGGTCATGTAGGCGAGCAAGTCGTCGATCTCGACAGCCGTGCCATCATCACGACACACGGTCCAGCGCGGCATCTGGCTGGAGCAATAGTCGCCGTCAGTCTTCGCAGTCACCGGCAAACCAAACAAATGGCAGCTCAAGGGTGCATTGAGCCGATGCAGATAGGTGTCCACAACCAGTTCGTCGACCTTGACTGGCGCGACGAGCTCGAAGACAACGTGCTCACCGAATCCCATTCTGGCCGACTCCCAACCGATCATATAGTCCTCTTCCCGAACGCCCACAACGGCCTTGTCCGGATGGCCGAAGTGGTCGTTGGACACTCGCAGGATGCGTGCGTCGGCAAGCACGTTCAGGCGGCTATCCGGCGGACCCGCTGGTTCGCCAAAGAGATTGATCCGGGCAATACCACCTTCGTGGTAGCACCGCACCAGAGCGCCGTGGGCGAGCACTTCGTCAAGCTCGAACACGTGCTCCTGGTCGGGAGCCAGCGCTACCCGGTCTAACACCACTTTGCTGGCACCGCCGGGCAGCCGCAGCTCAACGCTGATATTGGGTACATGGTTACCTGTGTACCAGCGGGTACTGACCCGGACC
>MDTE01077728.1_pt1 | contig 10746 bp, 11 predicted proteins | sample 811231 | NCBI WGS metagenome assembly MDTE01 (sample SAMN05326651, study PRJNA326480) | marine metagenome | isolation source: seawater | place: Indian Ocean: Red Sea | collected 2010 | reverse complement strand
TACCGTGGTCTCTTTAACCATGTGGTGGTGTGCTGAAACAATAATTTTATCTTTATTCTCAGAAACTTTTTCCTTCCACCACTGAAAAGTATCTTCAGAGATCGCTCCGGCTGGATAGCCTCCAAACTCACCTCGTCCAATGGGAGGGCCGCCATCATTTCGATCGGCCATCATAAGAAACAAAATATTACCCACTTCAAAAGAATAATGCTCCCAAATCCCATTTATCGGGTAGGGACGCTTAGAAGCATCAACCCCTGAAAACTCAGTATTCTCACCAGTTGGGTCGATCCATTTTTTAAACCACCATTGAGTAGGTTCATCGACTCCCGAAGCGTCATGGTTACCAATTACATCGTAAAAATGCTCTCTACCGTGGTGCTTCGCTGAACTGTACTGAGAAACAACCAATTCCCCTTCCGAATCATCAGGTGGTAATTGAGAGCCAGAAAAATCTCCTAGATTTACCGCAATATCAAAACCTCCCGTTTGGCTTGGGTTGTTTTGCCATGACTCGGCATGTCCAATAACTTCTTCGAGAGATCTTCTACCAAATTTAATTTCAGTACCAACATGGGTATCTGACAGCGCCCATAACCTGAATGTGCGAATCAACATTGTTCCTTTGTATTACCAAGCGGCATACTCATACACTTTGAGTCAAGATCATATCTTTACTAAATCGACTACTGCTTCCCGATTAATGCCAAACAACAATCAACTAACCAGCAATTCCAGCGTATACTCCCGCCACGAACTCGCTTCCATATGGAAATAATGTTCATTCGGGATACTTTAGATAATTAATAGGGAATAAAGCAAAAATGCCAGCAATCACCGATGTAGAGTTCAGACGATTTTCAGCAAATCACCATAACGCCTCGCGAAACTGGCTATTAGTAAAACTGAACACCGACAACCCTAAAATCTACGGGCTTGGGGACGCGTCCGCTATGGAAAATGACGACCTCGTAATAGGTATGGTCAAAGCGATGGTTGCAAAGCACTTAGTCGGCAAGGACCCACTAGATTCCGAAGTTCACTGGACAAATCTATATCAGGACTTTCAAGCGCGCGGCGGTCGAATCGCTTCAACCGCACTTTCCGGCCTCGACATTGCAATGTGGGACCTAAAAGGAAAGATTCTAGAGCAGCCAGTTTGGCGTCTACTAGGAGGAGCCCATCGACAAAAAATTCGAGTCTACGCTAATGGCTGGTACACAAATCCTGGAACTCCTGAGCAAAACGCCGAAGAAGCGAAAGTCGTAGTTGATATGGGCTACACAGCCCTAAAGTTTGACCCATTTGGCCAACATAACTATTACAAGCTGTCTCTTAAAGAAGCAGAACTTGCTGAAAAGCGGGTAGCTGCCGTGCGAAATGCGGTTGGACCATACATAGATATATTAGTCGAGGCACATGCAAAATTCGATGTTATGAACGCCATACAAATAGGCCACAGACTTGAACAGTACAAACCTCTTTTCTATGAAGAACCGGTTTCACAGGAAAGGGTAGCCGAACTAATTGAGGTTCGAAACAAAGTGAACATCCCGATAGCTACCGGTGAAAGGCTGTATACGAAGTTTCCATTTGCAGAAATCGTGGATCGTCACGCTGTGGACGTTTTACAGCCCGACATCGCAAACGCCGGAGGCATCACCGAACTAAAAAAAATAGCGGTGATTGCTGAAGCCAAGCACATTACAATGGCGCCTCATAATGTCTGCTCTCCTGTTGGAGCTATGGCGGAGATGCATCTGGATGCATCAATTATCAATTTTGAGATTCAGGAATACCACGCAGAATTCTATACAGAACACTACTTCAAGGTACTTAACGGATTTACTAGGCAAGAAGAAGGATATGTCGAACTCTCTGATGCATCAGGACTTGGACTTGAGCTGAATGAAGAAGAAATCGCGAATCACCCACCGCTGTCAAAAGTGACATCAGCGGGAGGAACAGTGCGAGGTATTTGATATTAAAGTCGCAATTACTTGAATGACGCCAGCCTAAAGGCTAGAAACAGCGGAGGTTTACCAATGATTGAAAACACAATTCTGAGAGCGAACAAAGAGGGAAGAAAAGGCATAGTTTTCGCTTTAACTTTCCCATCTTTGCATCTCGTTGAAATGGCCGCTCACGTCGGATTCGATGCCATCTCTATAGATGGTGAACATGGCTACTTTCCTGAAACAGCGATAGACGATATTTGCCGAGTCGGAAACGGATATGGCATGTCAGTGATAGCGCGCGTGCCCGATAACGCCGCTTATCAAATTAACCTTTATCTGGACAGAGGTATACAAGGTGTCACGGGGCCACACATCAACTCGGGTGCTGAAGCACAAGCACTCGCTGACGCCTGTCTTTTCCCTCCGGATGGCAAACGCTCATGGGGAGGCGGCAGAGGCACCGAGTTCAACGACCAACAATTACTAGATGAAAAATACGGAGGCAAGCTCGGCTTTGCAAAATGGTCAAACGCCAACATGCTCGTGGTAGCACAAATAGAAGACAAAAAGGCATGGGATAATCTTGATGACATACTATCTGTAACTGGATTGACGGGAGTGACGGGTGGACCACACGATTTTGCACAGTCATTAGGGCACCCAGGTGAACCTGACCACCCAGATAGGATAGCCGCCACACTAGATATAGAAAAACGCGCCAGAGCTGCCGGAAAAACAGCTGGTAGTGATCTTACAACAGGCACGGGAGCAGCTGAATTAATGTTGGGAGAAGCTCGAGCATTTGTCGCCAGTCACAAAAATGACAAAGTAGACAATTAAGCTATATAAGTGACGATAAAAGCCATTGGTGCAATTTTTCAGCCCAATGGCTTTTTGTTTAAATATGCAGTAATTAAATTTCTTATCGCTTAAACGTCCATACATGGCAAAATAAACCAGCAAGACGAGTAAAATTGTTGCGCACAATTCTGACTAGGCCTGCAGAATAATGAATGAAATAACTACAGAAAAATTATGACTGACGCACATTTTGTCATAGAACTTGAAAGTAGCGATAAAGGCAAATTTCGGTTAACAACCAATCAGATTCTTCTGTTTGGTGACCGAGAGTCAGCCACCATATACTCTTCGCTTGACCTAAAGGACATCACTTGCATTCAAATTTTACGTAGATCACGTACTCGTAGAAGTGCCATATGGGGTTTGATCGGACTTTTTTCTGCAATCGGCTTATCACAAACGATTCCGAACTCGACTTACGGGTTTGTCGCCGGAATGGTTGTGGCTGCAATATCTCTAATTTTGATCGCAGACTATTGGGTTCGCCCGACAGGGTTACATATAGAGTTCCAATCTACTCATGGCAAGCGTGTAGGCGGCAATGTCACTGTTAAAACAGAAAACGCAGTCGAGTTCGTACGCGTTGTGGAGGATACGAAACGCAAGCTACTACCTTCGCGATTAGACACACCTTATAGAAACTATCCATCAGGATGACCAAGCGAGTAAGGATCACATCAAACTTACGACAAAAAACTGGTTCCGATACGAAGGTTTGGGATAACATCAAGATCCCAAGTATCTCGCCTGCCACTTCTGTAATTCATAAGTCCACTCATTGCAATCATAGCCCCATTGTCGGTACATAACTCGAACGGTGGTACCGAAACTGGAAGTGGAGATTTTTGCAAAAGGGTTTCCCGAAGCGGGCGATTCGCTGCGACACCTCCCACAAGGACTATACCAGCGCAGTTCTCCCGTTCAGCTGCGGCAATAGTCTTAGTCACTAGCACATCGATCACAGAATCTTGGAAGGCTTTAGCTAAGCTGGCAATCACCTTAGGGCTGACATGTTCACTGTTCGTATCCAACGGGTAAATACCAAGAGATTTCGCTCTGTTTAGAACGGCAGTCTTGATACCACTGAACGAAAAATCGTCAGATCCTTTCATCCAAGCACGCGGGAACGGGTCAGTCTCTTCAGCACCCTCCGCAACCCGTTGGATCTCCGGGCCTCCAGGATATCTAAGTCCTAATATCCTAGCTGCTTTATCGAAAGCTTCTCCAGCTGCATCGTCTTTAGTTTCGCCTATCAGTCGGAAATGTCCATGTCCTTCTAGTACTACAAGCTCTGTGTGCCCGCCTGATACAACAAGACACATAATTCCTTGCTGTCCAACCAATTGCTGGAAATGCTGAGGTTCATACTCATCGGTGACAGCCCAAGCGCCGTATACATGCCCATCCATATGATTTACACCCACTAGTGGAACATTTAGTGCTGCAGCTAACCCTTTAGCAAAATTCAGACCTACAATCAAGGAGCCTGCTAGTCCCGGGCCATGGGTAACAGACACTGCATCTATGTCACCCCAATCAAGACCTGACTTCACAATTGCCTGCAAACAAACAGGTCGGATATCAATGACGTGCTGACGAGAGGCTACCTCTGGAACTATCCCTCCGTATCTAGCATGAATGTCTACCTGCGTCGCAACAACATTCGCCAATACTCGTCCATCGCCATTAACTACACCAACCGAAGTCTCATCACAACTAGTTTCAATTCCCAATACATGCATATTAGTCAACTAAATTCCAAAGATGTTCCAAATAAAATATTTAGGTCGTCAAAGTACCATTATTCATTCATAGCAGCAGGCAAAAAACCACATCATAATAATATTAGATGTAAATCAAATTACCTATAACCACCTTGCCCACAACGAGTAAGATCTGTGACTGATAAAATATCGCTTAGTGATTTTGAACCTATTTGAACTCTAAATAGCAAGAGCATTTCAAATGCCCGCAATGCAATAAACCGAGTGTCACTAGGTACCCAGAGACTTCACAGATTTTATGAATACACTTTCGCCTAACAACAGTCGGGGATATCGGAATAAAACCTTAGACCGACACAAATTAAAAGTTTCGGTCTTAAGCTTTGTCGCGTATGGAACTGGGATTGTGGGGGTGCTATTGATCATTGCTTCAGCGTTCTACATTTACTCAAAATCACGGTCCGGCCTAGATGCTGCAGAATTTACTTATTCAATACCAGATCACGCTCTGGATAGTCATATGGGGATAAGCGCAGCTAAGAATCGATCTATTTTAGTTACTAACGGAAAAGAACCCATACCGTTGCAAATAGAGCCACCAACGATCAGGGATCTAGAGAGTATCTATCCAGGAAATCAACTAAATCCCAAATACTGGTCCGAACCCGAATGGGCTGGATCAGATCCTTACGGTGGGCCAACGATCCCAGCCGGATTCACCACAGTGAGATCGACAGACCTATTTATCGACCCAAATCCTAGCACTCATGCAACTCGTATACGAATACCATCTATAGCAGTGGATTCAGAAGTAAGACAGCTGAAAATCATTGATATGGGTGATCAAAAGTCATATGAAACACCCAACAATATCGTTGGGCACATACCAGAAACCTCTCTGCCAGGACAGCAAGGCGATGGATGGTTTTTCGGACATCTTGAAAGTTTCACAGCACAAGAAGGGAAAATATTTCGACGTCTCCCTGAAATCACTGAGTTAATAAAACAAGATCCTGTGGACATATTTCTAGAAACGTCCAATGCTGAATACATTTACCGAGTTACTAGAACCAGTCAAGTCCAAGCATCAGATCTATATGTCACAAATACCACAGACGCTCAGATAACCTTGGTCACCTGCTGGCCACCTCTTGTTTACGATCAGCGAGTTGTAATTGATGCCACTCTTATTGCTTACCGATCAATCTGACGCCATTAGACTGAATTTTAATATTGGCAACAACATTTTCAGTTTCAATGCCAAAATTAAACCCCAAACTGCATGCCGGTTTCACGTTTTTTGCGCGATCATTAATCTTGCACGATAGTTCGTATCTGCAGCGATTAAGTTGTCGGTACTGCAATCACTTAAGATTTACAAAATCGAGACTGAGGCTATATGGAATCGATTCAGCGAGAACCCATAGTTGACAAACCTACCCACCCGATATCGAAAGACCGATTACTAATCACTCTCCTGATTATCGCGGTCGCAGGCGTGGTCTTACAGATCACTCTAGGCGGTGTGGTCAGAGTTACAGAGTCAGGCGATGGATGTCCGGACTGGCCGACTTGCTTCGGGCAAATATTCCCCCCAATAGACCAACCTACCATCAACCAGCTATATGACGGGCCTCGTGCGACAACACCCCGGCCGTATAATGTGATACTTGAATACAGTCACCGTTCAGTAGGAACTTTACTTGGGCTAGCGATAATATTTGCAGTGATAAGGGTCTGGATCAAACATAGATCTATCCACACAGTTGCTTGGTTAGCAACTACCGAATTGATACTGATTTTCATAGTAGGAATGATCGGTGGAGCTGTAGTACTAAATGACCTCAATCCAGGTATACGAACTCTTCATCTTTTCCTAGCAGAGGTAGTCGCACTTTTGGCAATATTCACACTCGTAGCAGCTACTTACAGTAGAGACAAAAAAACGTCTGGAAGCTCACCTTGGCTTTGGGGTCGAGTCAACAATGAACATCGCAGTGCTCTTATGTTTTCTGCAGCAGCAGCCGTGTCTACGCTAATTGCGCTTCTTTCAGGTTCTTTTGCAGTTTGGCGCGAGGCTGGTGCAGTGTGCGCATCATGGCCACTATGTGGGGGAGATTTAATTCCACAGTCAATGTTCGCTTGGATCCACATGAGTCACCGGGTTCTATCATTTTTATCCATACTTATGGTCCTATATGCCGGACATAAAGTATGGCGATTGTCCAACATTCCACAAACACTCAGATTTGCAGCCTTTGCATCAGCAATAATAATATTTGCGCAAATGCTAATGGGTGCAGCAAATCCATGGACAACGTTTGCAGAGTGGGCACGAGCAGGACACCTAAGTCTTGCCACATTAATTTGGATTGATATGGTGTTTATAGTAGCGCTGTTATTACGCCCAGTACCTAGACGGAGACTATCCGCAAACTACCAATAAAACATAGACTCTTAAACGATCCAAGATTCACTTATGACGACAACCGACCAGACAATTGAACCTCGTTCGGCAATGAGCCAACTCAACGATTTCATCTCTCTCACAAAACCAAAAGTCATGTCCTTACTTCTGGTTTCTGCCATAGCTGGTGCGTTTCTTGGTTCAGCTGCGACACCAAAAATGGAGGTGCTGATAGCAGTATTATCAGGAGGTGCACTTGCCGCTGGCGGCGCTGCATCACTGAACATGGCTTACGAAAAAGAAATCGATCAGAAGATGGGACGGACCAAGAACCGCCCTGTTGCAGAAGGCCGAATCTCCCCGGTTACAGCGATTATTTTCGGTCTGACATTAAATGTTCTATCCTTCGCAATATTCTCTTTGATGACAAATTACCTAGCCGCGTTATTGGCAATAGCTGGAACAGTTCTCTACTTTGGGCTTTACACGGTCATCCTCAAGCGGACAACACCTCAAAATATTGTTCTGGGCGGCGCAGCCGGAGCTGTCCCCCCGTTGGTAGGATTTGCCGCTGCTACAGGAACACTAAACCTGTCAGCCTGGTATCTTTTCATAATCATTTTCTTCTGGACGCCTCCGCATTTTTGGGCACTAGCGATTATGATCAAAGATGACTACGCGAAAGCAAACATTCCCATGCTCCCAGTAGTCCGTGGCGTGGAGCACACTACAATCCAAATAATGTTGTATACAGTAATTCTAGCTGTCCTGATGATCCTTTTTGGATTGGTTACAGAAAACTTGGGGTGGATATATCTGATCGGAACTGCCCTACTAAATGCCACTCTGTTCAAATATAGCTATAAATTGATCCGATTACCTAATAAGCCAACAGCAACTCGCCTATACAAATATTCACTTCTCTATCTAGCTCTTGCATTAGTACTCGTAATGGCTGATTCCGTAATTGCATAACGATCATTGTTGGACAATAAATGTTTCATGATTACGTATCAGATCAAATTCCATAACTGATTGTTGGAGATCCATATGTCACTAAATTAGGATGCGGCTGTGGGATTTATAAAAACAACTTTCACACTACTTGGTCTCGCCACCGGAAGCTATGTTGGTGTGTCATCTGCAATGGCAACGAAACTAACACAGGTAAATAGAGTTCGCCATGAAGCTAATCCTAAAACCGTAAAACTCGACTTCCGTAACGTAACTTTTACCAGCCGCGGAGGGGGTACAGAACTTTCCGGCTGGTTGATCGCTCCACCATCTAATCAGCTAGAACCTTTATCTATAACCCGAGACACGTCATGGGTGATCATGGTGAACGGTGATGACGGCAGTCGCAGCGACTCTAAAATCGGCTCACTTGGAATTGCCCGTGAGCTTCATCGGCATGGTTTCGGAATTTTTATGTGCGATTTACGCGGGCGCGGCGATTCTCCAGCAACGAAGTCGTCCTGCGGACTGTTCGAACAACTCGATGTATTAGGTGCATCAGATTACCTTGTCAGCAATGGAGCTAATCGAACCAAAATCGGCATCTTAGGATTCTCATTAGGGGGATCCGTTGCTTTACTCGCTGGTTCAAAGCCCAACAGTTTTGGCGCAGTAGTTTCAGATAGCGCGTTTGCGGACCTGGAAATGCTGATGAAAAATTCCATGACTGGCCTGAAAAGAATAATGCGAGTTTGTTTACCTGGTATGAAATTTATGGCGCAACTGCTACACGAAATCGATGTACGTGAAATATCTCCAGCGAGAGCTATCGCTCGTACCGACACACCCGTCCTAATAATCCATGGAGAAGGCGACCCCAAAGTACCGGTAGAACACGCGCGATTATTAGGCAGAGCGATCGGAGCAACCTTCGATGAAATCGAGGTAGGGAAAGAATCTATATGGATCGTCCCGAACGCCGGTCACACCGGAGCGTTCAGAACAAAACCTGGTATGTACATCGAAAAGTTAGTTACATTCTACGAGGAACACTTAGTTGCGCCTCGAAATCACAATTCTTCAAATTACAATGCAAACGATTGATAAATCTACTCGTTCATCAATTGATTAAGCCGATGGAAGAGCCGTCTGAGCGGTCCGAACGATTTCTGAAAACCCTTCAGGTTCGTGGACAGCAAGCTCTGCTAATGAATTTCTGTCAATCTCAATCCCAGCAAGTGACATGCCGTGAATCAAACTGGCGTAATTAATGCCTAAAGCACGGGCAGCAGCATTTATACGAATAATCTGAAGAGAGCGATTAGTTCGTTTCTTGAGGCGACGGTGGGCAGTGGAATAAGCCTGGGCATGGGTCAATGACTCTCGCGCAACACGATAGCGCCGACTCCGAGATGCTCGATGTCCTCGCGTAAGCTTAAGTACCGCTTTGTGGCGTCTTCGTGTAGTTTTACCGGCTTTTACCCTGGCCAATGTGGTCTCCTAGACATTAAATTGAGGAGGTCTACTTATATGACCGCCTCGTAATTAAGTTGCTTCTATCGAATTGCGCTAAGCGACTGCTTTATAGTTTTTGAAAATGTTTTGGAGTCAAGCGAAACCTTGCCACCAAACAACCGCTTAACTCGCGCTGCTTTGCGTCGGCGAAAATGGCTTTTCGGGCCCTTTGTTCGCAACACCTTACCTGTGCCACTAACGTGGAACCGTTTTTTAGCACCCTTGTGGGTCTTCATCTTCGGCATGCCAGATTTATTCCGTTCTCACTTTATTGATCAAATTTATAAACGATGAACTAAATTGAGTCTTTTTACTAGATTAGCGAATCAGCGTTTCATCACGATTCGACTGCTGAAATTGTAGACGATTTTTCCTGTTTTTCCTGACGGTCTCTCTGTTTCTGCTGAGGAGACGGCGCCAACAATATGCTTAACACACGGCCTTCCATACCTGGTGGCTTCTCCAGTTTTGCAACACTAGAAACTCCTTCGGCAACCTTTCTTAGTACCTTCATAGCAATCTCTGGGTGAGCGCGCTGTCGACCACGGAACCTAACAAAAACTCTGACTTTAGCCCCTTCAGATAAAAGGGATTTAGTCACATTGATTTTCGTCTCAATGTCATTGTCAGACATCACCGGACTAAGACGAACTTCTTTCTGTTTGCTAGCGATTCGGGATAGCCTTCTAGCATCTCGCTGTTTTTTACTTTGCTTAAATTTGAATCGACCATAATCCAACAGTCTGCAAACTGGAGGATTCTGATTAGGGCCCACCTCAACGAGATCGAGGCCTTCCTCATGAGCCAGATCTAATGCTTCACGAATGTCAAGCACAACAGACTCAGACGAATCCTCGCCACGAATCATTCGAACCTGGTCGGCTCGAATTCGACGATTAACCCTGAATTCTTTTGCTATGTTCTATCTCCCTTAGATACTAGATAACCGATAGAAATAGAAGAAGAAATCTACTACTTCAAACCCATTTATTGCACACTTCTTACGATTCCGAAAATAATCAAGTTACCAATATATCAACCTACATTGAGATACTCAATCCGGTATGAGCACCAGTCTGATCACTGTTTGTTCATGGGCTGCACCGGTTAAAAACGTAAATGCAATAAACGCTGTGCTACGATTAAAGCCACAAATTACAATCCTTTAGATCTGTTAGATCTGTAAAATTTTCGCTAAAAAATATTTGTCATGCACTACACAAAAATAGTGTTGAAATTTGTCCGAGCAGATTCTACAGAAACGACCTAATAAACAGGAATAGGACGGCTAGTAAAAATGAGCAACCGCTGGATGCGGAATAGCCTC
>MDTE01055664.1_pt1 | contig 10746 bp, 9 predicted proteins | sample 811231 | NCBI WGS metagenome assembly MDTE01 (sample SAMN05326651, study PRJNA326480) | marine metagenome | isolation source: seawater | place: Indian Ocean: Red Sea | collected 2010 | reverse complement strand
TCGATGTCCTCAATTGCTTTACAAATATTCCCCTGCAATTGCAGCAAAAACTCTTTTACTCGTTGGCTGTCTTCTGATTTCAAATTCTTTTCTCCGCCGGCTATGGCTAGCTAATTAACACCTAGCGTAATATGTTTCCTGTAACTAAATCTCTAATTTTGGAAGGGGAATCTTGATCGCCAAGTTCTCCTTCGATGATGTAATCAATCTTATCTGCAAATTGTTCCTCAAGAATCAATCTTGATCTAATTTCTGCTTCTCCAGTGTTATTAGCTGAAGTGGAAACGATGGGCTTACCAAATTCACTGCATAGCGAGTTAACTAGAGGATGCGCACTTACCCGAATGGCGATCGACTCATGATCGCCCTTAACCCAGCGAGGAAACATTTGTTTCGGATCTGGAATTAGCCAAGTGGTTGGGCCAGGCCAGGTACTTTCTAGAAGTGCTAACTGATCCTTTGAAAGGTCTTTAGTAAGTTCAGCAAACTGAGTCAGGCCTGCAGCAACCAGAATCAAGCCCTTTTCCACCGGCCGTTGCTTTATTTCTAGAATTCGATGAACTGCTTCTTCTATATAGGGATCACAGCCGAAACCCCAAACGGCTTCGGTGGGGTAGGCAACTAACTTCCCCTGGTTGAGAAAATCACAGGCAGTGCTTAATTCGAGATTGCCCATTGGGCGATCCTGCTTCTTTAGTTTAGAGCGAATCCTGTAGAGCTTGATCTTGGGCCTGAACTTTTTCGGCGTTAGCTGCCCGTTCTGCTCTCACGCGTTCGGCTAATTCACTATCTGATAAAGACAGAATTTGTGCGGCCAAATAGCCAGCATTTTTTGCGCCAGCCTTACCAATGGCTACTGTTGCAACCGGAATGCCGCCAGGCATCTGCACGGTAGAAAGCAATGAATCAAGCCCTTGCAACGGACCTGCATCAATCGGGACGCCAATTACAGGTTTAGTTGTATGCGCAGCGGTCGCCCCGGCCAAATGTGCAGCAAGTCCAGCCCCACAGATAAAAACCTGGCATCCCCGCTCAACTGCATCACCAATATACTGTTGGGTGGCAGTAGGGGTGCGATGTGCCGATGTCACTTTAATTTCGTAGTTAATGCCAAGTTGTTTTAATACATCTGCTCCTGCCTGCATGACAGGAAGGTCGTTTTCAGACCCCATTAGAATGGCAACGAAGGGTTCACTCATTGCTTTTGCTTCCAGCTTAAAAAATGCGAAACGGGGAAACTACCTCAGACCTGATTGGGTTGCAAGCATGATACAAAGATTCAAAACCTTCTAGTTTTTAGTCCAAATAGACCAGAACCTTTGGCTAGTATTATTTCTAAAGACATTAGTTCCATTTCAAGTTTCGTGATGGGAATTCATGTCTCCGATAATAAGAAACCTAACAGCACTTTATCAATGCCAATGGCATTAACGATCGATCGCTGTATCTCATTTTCCTAATGAGCATGCGTCAGCAGATTTACGGTATAATTATTACTAGAAGTGGTTCACAGAGACTGCTTTTTTGTGTAAATCCAATATTCAGGGCTTTCCTAACAATGGCATTCTTACAAATTTTGGAATTTCCGGATCCCAGGCTGCGCAAAATAGCAGCACCTGTAGAGGTTTTCGACGATAAGCTGGAAACCTTGGTAGACGACATGCTTGAAACCATGTATGAAGCAAATGGTATCGGTCTAGCAGCCACTCAGGTAAATATTCACAAGCGCCTATTGGTAATCGACTTATCGGAAGAAAAAGATAACCCTCAAGTCTTCATTAATCCAAGTTTTGAGGTAACAGAGGACGAGCTTTCTGAATACGATGAGGGCTGTCTATCAGTGCCAGGCTTCTACGAGACAGTCTCTCGCCCTAAAGGCATAAAGGTGGTAGCACAGGATAGGCAAGGAGAGAAGTTCGAGCTCGAAGCAGAAGGAATATTGTCCACCTGTATTCAACATGAGATTGATCACTTGGATGGCAAACTTTATGTTGACTACCTGAGCGCGCTGAAACGCAATCGTATACGCAGTAAGCTCGAAAAAGAGCATAAGAAGTCTGCGTAGCAAACATCATGTCAGCATTACGAATCGTATTTGCGGGGACGCCGGAATTCGCTGCAGCACATCTAAATTCAATTCTTAATTCTTCACACGAAGTGATAGCGGTTTATACACAACCAGATCGACCCTCCGGCAGGGGCATAAAACTTTTACCTAGCCCGGTGAAGGAATTAGCTCTTGCTAACAATCTCCCAGTTAATCAACCTGCCTCACTGCGAAATGAAGATGAACACCGACTGCTCGAAAGCTATTCTGCCGACGCCCTGATTGTTGTTGCCTATGGATTAATCTTGCCTAGAGAAATATTAGCCGTTCCAAGGTTTGGTTGTATTAATGTGCATGCTTCGTTGCTGCCACGTTGGCGCGGTGCTGCTCCCATCGAGAGAGCCTTGCTTGCTGGCGACAAAGTGTCAGGTATCACAGTTATGCAAATGGATGAAGGGCTCGATACCGGAGATATATTACTCAAATCTGAAGTAAGTATTGATGACTCTAATACGCGCAACGACCTCGAAAGCAAACTTACTGAAGTCGGTTGTGAAGCTTTAATCAAGGCTCTTAATAATCTCGAAGAGCTTCTAAAAACCCCAGAAAAACAGGACGATTCACAATCTTGCTACGCTGGCAAATTGGATAAAGCTGAGGCTCTAATAAATTGGTCGCAGTCGGCAGAATTAATTGAAAGACAGATAAGAGTAGGCATTGGCCGGTTTCCAGCTTATTCATTCTTTAACAGCGAGCGTATCCGAATTCTTAAAGCCCAAGTTAGTAATGCCACCTCCGACTTAAGTCCCGGCACAATTATCGAGTCGAACAAGGACTCGTTTACAGTACGATGTGGAACTGGTTCCATAGCTATTACTCAAATCCAATTGCCCGGTAAAAATGTTGTGGCAGTTCGTGATATCACAAATTCGAAACCAAGCTTTTTTACAGCGAACAAAAAATTCACTGCAAGTGATGAAACGACTTGATGCAACAGGAAAATGTAAGAGCGCTTGCCGCCACCATTCTTAAGCGATTGCTAGATGGCAGTGGATCATTATCTTTTCATTTGGCCAGACACAAAGAACACAAGGACTATTCCTTGTTGCAAGAAATATGTTTCGGGTCTTGTCGGAGCTATTATGCCCTAGAATTTTTAGTCGATGAGTTATTAGACAAACCATTAAAGAAAAAAGACGGTGACATAAAGTGCCTACTTATTGTTGGCATTTATCAATTAAAAGAACTCTCGATACCTGATCATGCGGTATTGAACGAAACTGTTTCTGCCACTCAAGAGCTTAATAAGACATGGGCGAAAGCTTTAGTTAATGCCATTTTGAGAAATTACTTGCGGCAAAAAGAATCCTTAGGTAAATCAATCGAGACTGCACCCGATAATATTCAACACTCTTTTCCCGATTGGTTGTTACAGAGACTAAACTCTGTCTGGCCAGGACAACTAAAAGATATCTTGGCTGGCAGCAATCAGCGCCCTCCGATGACCCTTAGAGTAAACCAGGGCAAGACTTCCAGGGCCGATCTGATCGAATCGCTTGCTAAAAATAACATTAACGCCAATGCCGGTGAGTTAGCAGAAACTGCGATTTATTTGGATAAGCCCAAAACAGTCACAGAGATCCCCGGGTTCCAGCAGGGATTGCTCAGCGTCCAAGATGAGGCCTCTCAACTAGCAGTTGAATTGCTGCGGCTGGAGTCAGGACATAGGGTATTAGACGCCTGTGCAGCTCCAGGCGGAAAGACCTGTCATATGCTTGAAAGTGAGTGTTCACTTACTCGGTTAGTTGCAGTAGATCTGGTGCCCGACCGAGTTGAGCGAATTCGGGAGAATCTGTCCCGGCTCTCATTGCAAGCAGTACTGCATTGTGCGGACATCTTGGACCGAGATAGCTGGTGGGATAGTGAGCTCTTTGATCGAATTCTCGTCGATGCCCCCTGTTCGGCGACAGGTGTAATAAGGCGCCACCCAGATATCAAGCTGCTGCGAAGTAAGCAAGACATGCAAAAGCTAGTGTTATTGCAGGGTCAGATTCTTGAGACGCTTTGGCCTTGCTTGGAAAAAAATGGGCTTCTTTTATATGCCACTTGTTCTTTACTTCCAGAGGAAAACGATCAACAAATCGAACGCTTTTTACGATCAACGGATAGCGCTAAATATGAAGGCATCGCGGCCGATTGGGGAGTAGAATGCCGCTATGGAAGACAGCTTCTCACCGGCGCATGTGAAGGCCCTGATGGATTCTTTTATTCGTTACTTAGAAAAAGCTAAGCGATCTAAGCGCAACCATTCGCAAGTAGTCTTGTCATGAAAATAATTATTCTCGGTGCCAATCAAGTTGGTCGCACCCTGGCTGAAACTTTAGCCAATGAGGCTAATGACATAACTGTTGTTGATAACGACAGTGAGCGCTTGCGCGAATTAAAAGACCAAATCGATATCGGTACGATTCCGGGCCAGGCTTGCCATCCTAATGTGCTAACTCGCGCTGGTGGAGAAGACGCTGACATGATTATCGCCGTTACCGAAAACGATGAGATCAACATGGTGGCTTGCCGCGTTGCGTATTCCTTATTCCAAACCCCTAAGAAAATTTGTCGACTGCGCTCTGCTGCCTATTTAGTAAGCGACAAATTGTTTGGCAAGCATGGCATCGCAGTTGATGTAGTGATAAGCCCAGAGTTGATTGTTTCTTCTTATATCGCACGACTAATTGATCTACCTGGATCTTTACAAGTTTTGGATTTCGCCGAAGGAAGAGTTCAGCTCGTTGCGGTAAAAGCTTTTTATGGCGGACCATTAGTGGGGCAGGAAATTAGATTGCTGCGACAGCATATGCCGAATGTCGAAACTCGAGTAGCGGCAATTTTTCGCAAAGACCGCCCAATAATTCCTGAAGGCTCAACAGTAATCGAAGCGGACGATGAGGTTTTCTTTATCGCTGCACAGGAAAATATTAGAGCCTGTATGGGCGAGCTGCGACGCTTAGATAAACCTTATAAAAGGATATTAATTGCAGGTGGCGGCAACATTGGCATGCGCTTGGCGGAAACCATTGAAGAGAGATACCAAGTAAAAATAATCGACCACAATCCAGAGCGCTGCGCTTATCTCTCCGAGAATTTAAACAAAGCAATCGTGCTTAACGGCGAAGCATCGCATCGAGAGCTATTGTTAGATGAAAACATCGAAGACACAGATGTATTCCTTGCGCTCACAAATGATGATGAAGCAAACATTATGTCTTCACTGTTAGCGAAGCGCTTAGGTGCAAAAAAGGTTATGGCAATCATAAACAACCCTGCCTACGTTGATTTGGTGCAAGGTGGTGAAATTGATATTGCGATCTCTCCACAACAAGCAACAATAGGGAGCTTGTTAACCCATGTTCGTCGTGGCGATGTGGTTAATGTTCACTCCTTGCGCCGCGGCGCTGCCGAAGCAATGGAGGCCATAGCCCATGGCGATCAGGCTTCTTCAAAAGTAGTTGGTAAGGCCATCGAAGATATTGATCTGCCCGAAGGAACGACAATTGGAGCGATCATTAGAAATAATGAAGTGCTGATTGCCCATGACGATACTGTGGTCGAATCCGACGATCATGTAATCCTTTTCTTGGTGAATCGCAAAACTATTCCAGAAGTAGAGCGCTTATTCCAAGTTGGTTTCAGTTTTTTCTAGGCGCAATTCAAAAGACGAATGCACGCATCAATCATTATTAAAATTCTAGGCAGCTTACTAATGCTGTTTAGTTTGCTAGCTAATATTCCACCGATGTTGGTATCGCTCTTTTATGCCGATGGAATGATTCCAGCCTTCTTTAATTCTTTACTTATTATTCTCGGTTTAGGCGCCATTCTATTTTTATCTACCGCTAACACTAAAAAAGAATTGGGAACACGAGACGGTTTTCTTGTAGTCACTCTATTCTGGACAGTGTTGGGTACAGCAGGCTGTTTGCCCTTTTTATTCTCTCCGGCATTGGAATTGTCTATTACCGACGCTGTGTTCGAATCCCTTTCAGGCTTGACTACTACAGGGGCAACTGTAATCTCCGGGCTAGATTCCTTGCCCGAATCAATACTGTTTTATCGCCAGCAATTGCAATGGCTTGGTGGTTTAGGGATCATCGTATTAGCTATTTCTTTATTGCCAATGCTCGGCATAGGCGGCATGCAGCTTTATCGTGCAGAAAGCCCAGGCCCAGTCAAAGATAACAAGTTAGTACCACGCTTAGCAGAAACTGCCAAGGCACTTTGGTTCATTTACTTGTCTTTGACAGTTCTCTGTGCCGTTGCTTACTGGGCGGTGGGGATGAACTTATTCGATGCCATTGGCCATAGCTTCACCACCATTGCCATTGGAGGGTTCTCAACTCACGATGCCAGCTTGGGTTATTTCGAAAATCCTGGAGTAGATCTGGTAGCTATCGTGTTTATGTTTATTGCGGGGATAAACTTCGCGTTGCACTTTACGGCCTGGCAGCGGAAAAGTATTCGCCATTACTTAACCGACCCAGAATTTCTTTTTTACGCTTTCATACTTTTATTAGTTTCGTTAATAACAATTAGCGTTCTTTATTTCTCGAATGTGTACTCCGGAATATTCGAGTCCTTCATAAAAGGATTGTTTCAGGTCGTGTCAATAGCTACCACAACGGGCTTTACCACTGCGAATTACAGTTCATGGCCGCTCTTTCTTCCTTACATTCTGATGTATGCCGCAATAATTGGTGCCTGTGCTGGTTCAACTGGCGGCGGTATGAAAGTGATTCGTATATTGTTAATTTTTAAGCAAGGCTTTAGGGAGGTTCAAAGACTAATTCATCCCAAAGCAGTTATCCCGGTAAAGTTAGGTCGCAATCCGGTCCCTGATAGAGTAATTGAATCGGTCTGGGGATTTTTCGCGGTATATGTAATGGCATTTATGCTGATGCTGTTGGCATTGTTAGCTACTGGCCTGGATATTATTACCGCCTTTAGTGCCGTAGGTGCCTGTATTAATAATTTAGGTCCTGGCTTAGCCAGTGTTGCTGAAACTTATGGGGATTTACCTGGCGCTGCGAAATGGATTTTATGTTTCGCCATGCTGTTAGGCCGACTCGAAGTTTTTACTTTATTAGTTCTATTCACTCCAATGTTTTGGAGACGCTAGTAAAATTTACTACCGTCGGCTTGTTTCCTAAACCGTTTGTACTCCCATTGATATTGCTCGATCGCGCTGAGCACATGTTGTTCAACGGTGCTGTTAAGTGCCGATAGAGAAATACTCACATCTTCGCTGTAAATTCCTTGGTCGGCTTCTTGGACTATCACTTTAAAACCTTTGGCATTAGGTAATCTTTTTGCAAAACCGCAAAAAACTTTTGCATCAGTTTTTTGTATGAGTTTGCTAACCAAGGCCATGGTAAATGCCGGCACTCCAAAGAAATTTGCGTAGCCTCCCCCTTCTTCCGATGGCACCTGATCCGGTAACACGCCAACTACCTGACCTTGCTTTAGTGCTCTGAAAATTTGGGCTACGCCGGTTTGATTGGTCGGAGCCATATTCAAGCCACCACGCGAACGTGAGCGAGTAATTAGTCGATCGAGAGCCCGATATTTGGGTGGCTGGTAAAGGAAGGTAGTGCTTGCTGAATCGCTTAGATAAAAACCAAAAATCTCCCAATTTCCGAGGTGAGGGGCAAGCAGGATAATTCCATTGCCAGATTCGTAGGCAGCATTAAATTTGTCCTGGCCCTCACAATCGACGACCAGAGATAGGGTTTTTTCCATAGGCAGTAACCAGGATTTTCCCATTTCCATGGCAGTCGACGCAGTGTGGATTAAGCTTGATTTTGTAAGCTCGGCAAATTCAGCCTCTGATTTGTCAGGAAAACAAGCAGTGAGATTTTTCTCTGTCGTGATTTTGGCTCGAGTGGGAAGTCTATAGAGTAAAGTCCCCCATGCTTTAGCGATTGCCTGTAGAGCGGAAAGCGGCAGCAAGCAGCCCAAAGCTAAGAAGCACCTAAATGAAAAATAACCAAGTAATTGAATCGTGGGTCTCCCGTTTGTTATCGGACGGCTTATTGTAGGGCGACAAAAAGGAAAGGCAATTTTCCTCTTCCCGAAGCATCTTAACAAATAGAGTCTAAAGTTGGCGGCTATAGATTACTTCCAGAATATCAAGGATAATTGCAGCCCTTTGATTTTTAGGCATTTCCGGCAAAATCGTGAGCCAGAATTACGACCTCAAAACTTTCCAAGGGCTTGTTCTTGCTCTGCAACATTTTTGGGCCGAGAAAGGCTGTGTCGTATTACAGCCTTTGGACCTAGAAGTTGGTGCCGGGACTTTCCATCCTGCGACTTTTTTGCGAGCCATCGGTCCGGAAAGTTGGAACACAGCCTATGTACAACCCTGCCGCCGGCCCACTGATGGTCGTTATGGTGAAAATCCTAATCGCCTACAGCACTACTATCAGTTTCAAGTAATTCTCAAGCCGTCGCCACAAGACATCCAAACTATATATTTGGAATCTTTGGAGAGCCTCGGCATCGATATGGCAATTCACGATATTCGCTTCGTTGAAGACAACTGGGAATCGCCAACACTAGGTGCCTGGGGTCTTGGCTGGGAAGTCTGGCTCAACGGTATGGAAGTAACTCAGTTTACTTATTTTCAGCAGGTTGGAGGACTTGAGTGCCACCCAGTCAGTGGAGAAATAACCTATGGCATTGAAAGAATCGCCATGTATATACAAGGAGTAGATAGCATTTTTGACATCGTTTGGACCGACAGCCCCAATGGTGTTGTTACTTATGGCGATGTGTTTAAACAAAACGAAGTTGAAATGTCTGTTTTTAATTTTGAGCACGCTGACACTGACTTATTGTTCAAATATTTCGATGATTGTGAAAGCCAATGTAACAAACTAATCGCGGAAAGCTTGCCGCTGCCTGCTTATGAGCAAGTATTAAAAGCATCCCACAATTTCAATTTACTAGATGCCCGAAACGCAATTTCGGTCACAGAGCGACAACGGTTTATTTTACGAGTGCGTACCCTAGCCCGTTTAGTTGCTGAAGTTTATTTCGAAAGCCGTAAAAAGCTTGGCTTCCCCCTTGCTAGTGAAGAATTGCGCAAAGAATATATAGAAACCTAAGCCATGTCTGCTCAAGATCTACTAATTGAAATCGGAGCCGAGGAATTACCACCTAAGGCACTAAGCTCTCTGTCTAAAGCTTTTGAGGAGCTAGTAACCGCTGCTTTAAAAAAAGAATCGCTATCTTTCGATTCGGCAAAGCGTTTCGCCACTCCCAGGCGCCTTGCGTTGCTCATCTCAGAGCTGCAGGACGCCCAGGAAGATAAACAGATTCAAAGACTCGGGCCGGCGGTAAGTGCTGCCTTTGATAGCGACGGCAACCCAACTCCTGCCGCTTCTGGTTTTGCCAAATCCTGTGGGGTAGATGTCCATGAGTTGGCCATGACAGAAAAAGATGATGTGGAAAAGCTTTCCTTTTCTTCTTTCCAGCAAGGCCAGCAAACCATCGGACTATTGCCGGACATCATAAGACAGGCACTTAATCAATTACCGGCACCCAAGCGCATGCGTTGGGGAAGCTCTCGAGAAGAATTCGTTCGCCCCGTGCATTGGTTGATGGTGCTTTTTGGAAAACAAGTCGTTGATTTGGAAATGTACGGACTTAGTAGCAGCAATAATTCCTATGGGCATCGCTTTCTTCACAACAGAGTAATTACACTGAATGCAGCCGAAGACTATGAAGAATGCTTGGAAAAAAGTGGCAGAGTAATTCCAGATTTCGAAAGAAGAAAAGCATTAATACGCGAACAAGTTATTGAGGAAGGGGAAAAAACCGGAGCACAAACTGTGGTTGATGAGGCTTTACTTGATGAAGTAACGGCGTTGGTTGAATACCCCGTGTCGTTAACCGGGAACTTTGACGAAGAATTTTTAGAAGTGCCTGCGGAAGCACTCATCCTTGCGATGAAATCGCATCAGAAGTGCTTTTATCTTGTAGATGAGAAAGAAAGGTTACTGCCCAAGTTTGTAACCGTCAGTAATATTATTTCTAAAGATCCCGTGCAGGTAATCGAAGGGAACGAAAGAGTGATTCGCCCGCGACTGGCGGATGCACGTTTTTTCTTTGAGAGTGACAAACAAACTCCATTAGTAGCAAGAATAGGGTCGCTTAAGAACATTGTATTCCAAGAGAAGCTTGGAACTGTCTACGACAAGTCTGTTCGGGTTGCCAAACTTGCCGTTGCCATTGCTGCCGATCTGGGATCTGACACTGATCAATGCGAACGCGCTGCGATGTTGTCCAAGTGCGATTTGCTAACCAGCATGGTGGGTGAATTTGCTGACCTACAAGGGCTGATGGGCTCTTATTACGCGCAGCATGATGGGGAGGCAGAAGAAGTCTGCAATGCCCTCAACGAACAGTATTTGCCTCGGTATGCTGGCGATTCGTTGCCTAAATCCAAAACCGGCGCAATATTGGCGATGGCCGATAAATTGGACGCTATGGTGGGTTTATTCGGTATCGGCCAACCCCCCACTGGTTCCAAAGATCCGTTCGCGCTGCGTCGCTCTGCCATCGGAATTCTGCGCATACTGGTGGAAAAAGAACTGGATCTGGATATCGTGAAAACCATCGAAGCTTCTGTTGCAAGCTATTCC